>Ga0180221_1000501_pt1 | contig 34181 bp, 25 predicted proteins | sample eDN5th37CKraftMG_FD_151339 | JGI IMG/M metagenome (GOLD analysis project Ga0180221, IMG submission 151339) | Enriched Miracle-Growth compost microbial communities from Emeryville, California, USA - eDNA 5th pass 37_C Kraft MG (version 2) (version 2) ...
AGGCGGCATGGGTGCTGAGCGCCTGGGTCGACACCTGGCTGTCGCCGGAATTCGCGGCCTGGAACCTGGACGGCGACCTGCGCCGCGTGCGCTGCCCGGTATTGGCGCTGCATGGCGACCATGACGAGTACGGCTCGCTGCTGCATCCGCAACGCATCGCCGGCCTGACGCAAGGCCGCCAGGCGATCCTGGAGAATTGCGGCCATGTCCCGCACCGGGAACAAACCGACAGCGTCCTGCACACCATCCGGCAATGGCTGGCCGAGGCGCCAGGCCAGCGCTGACCCGGCTGAGCCTCCGTAGCGCTACGGAGGCCTTGCCGTGGCCGTGCGCATACCGGCGAACGGCGGCGTGCCGCTCAAGCACGGCGACGACGTGATCGGCGCCGCATGGCCGGCGCGCCGGGCGGGCACCTGGACGCCCAGTGCACCGAGGCGGTACTGGCGAAGCATGCGGCGCTGTTGAAATAAGACGGGAGTCTGATAAGGCAGGGCTTGCCAGGCACACCATAAATAACAATAATTCTTATTTTTAAATGCCCCTGCTCCATGCCATCCCCCCTGCCGCCGCACGCCGTGGCACAACTGTACGAGGCGCACCATGCCTGGCTGCAGGAATGGCTGCGGCGCCGGCTCGGCTGCCGCCATGACGCCGCCGACCTGGCCCACGATACGTTCGCCCGGGTGCTGGCGGCGCGCCCGGCCGTATCGATCCGCGAGCCCAGAGCGTTCCTGACCACCTTGGCCCGGCGGGTGCTCTACAGCTTCTGGCGCCGCCGCGAACTGGAACGGGCTTATCTGGACAGCCTGGCCGCCCTGCCCGCGCCGGCAGCCCCATCCGAAGAAGCGCGCGCCCTGGTGATCGAAGCGCTGGCCGGCATAGACCGCATTCTGCAAGGCCTGCCCTTGAAGGCCCGCCAGGCGTTCCTATACAGCCAGCTCGACGGCCTGACTTACCCTGAAATCGCCCGGCTCATGGGCATCTCGGCGATCACCGTGCGCCGCTACGTGAAGCAGGCCATCACGCTGTGCGTGTTGGCGGACCTGCAGGCATGAGCCGCGCCGCCGATCCCTGCCTGCGGCAGGCCATCGAATGGATGACCCTGCTGAATTCCGGCGTCGTCTCCGGCGCCGACCGGCAGCGCTTCGAAGCCTGGCACGCGGCCGACGCACGCCATGCCGCCGCTTGGCGCGCGGTGGAACAGGCCTTGCGCCAGCCTTTTTCGGCCATCCGCGAAACTGGCCAGGCATCCACGGCCAGCGCCATCCTGCGCCAGCCCCCGCCACGGCGGCGCATGCTGCTCAAGACCCTGGCCCTGGCGGTGGGCGGCGCCGGCATGGCCTGGCTGGCCAACCGCCAGTTCCCGGTAACGGAATTGACGGCGGACCTCAGCACCGGCACGGCACAGCGACGCCGCTTCGTGCTGGCCGACGGCAGCGAAATCATGCTCAATGCGCGCTCGGCCGCCGACCTGGCGTTCGACGGCCGGGCCCGCCGCGTGCGGCTGCGCAGCGGCGCGGTCTATGTCCGAGTCGCCGCCGACCCGGGCCGCCCATTCATCGTCAGCTCCGCCGACGGCGATGTGCGGGGCGATGCCGCGGAATTCATGGTGGCCCGCCATCCGGACAGCAGCGTGCTGAGCGTGCTCGCGGGCATGGCGGAGCTTGACGCCGCGGGCGCCCGCCAGGCCGTGCGCCAGGGCGAAGGCGTGCGCTTCGGGCGCCACGGCATCGGCACGCCGGATCGCCTGCTGGCCAGCCAGGCAGCCTGGCGGCGCGGCATGCTGGTGGTGCAGGACGAACCGCTGGACGCGGTGATCGAGGCGCTGCGCCCCTACCGGCGCGGCTACCTGCGCATTTCCGCCCCCGCCGCCCGGCTCCGGGTCCTGGGCACGCTGCCCCTGGACGACACCGACACGGCCCTGGCCGCGCTGGCGCAGACCCTGCCCATTTCGGTCAGCGACTACGGCGGCTGGCTGGTCAATATAGATCTGGCCGGCCCGCGCACCGCGGCGCCGGCCTGATGATCGCTTTTCCCGTCTGGTTGGACATACCTGCACAAACCAACCAACATCACGGGAGAATCCGCAATGCCTTGCCGTCTTCGGGCCTGGCCACTTTTGGCGAGCCTGCTCATCGCCCCGGCCAGTCCGCTGCATGCCCAGCCCGCGCCGAGCCGGGCAGTTGCTGCCGGCCCGCAGCAGTACGACTTGGCGCCCGGCCCGCTGGGCGACACCCTGACCCGCATCGCCCAGCAGAGCGGCAGCGTCGTATCGCTGGACCCGGTCCTGGTCCGGGGCATGCAGTCCGCACCGCTGCGCGGCCGCTACACCGCCGAGCAGGCCATGCGGCGGGCTCTGGCCGGCACTCCCCTGGAACTGGTGGTCACGCCCAATGGCACATTCAGCGTGCGCCGCGCGCCAGCCGTGCCTGCCGCCACCTTGGAGCCCATACAGGTGCTCGGCAACGCCGAGACCGCGCTGGGGCATGTGGCCGGCTACGTGGCGCGCCGCAACCTGTCGGCGACCAAGACCGACACGGCGCTGCTGGAGACGCCGCAATCGGTGTCGGTAGTGACCAGCGACCAGATCCAGGCGGTCAAGGCCAATTCGATGGCCGACGCGCTCGACTACACGCCAGGGTTTGCCGCGCAGTCGCCCGCCTTCAGCCGCATGGTCGATGATTTCATGCTGCGCGGCTTCAATGTCGCGACCGGCAACTCGGGCCTGCTGCGCGACGGCCTGAAGCTGCAATCCAACGTCTACGACGGCGGCCAGGAGCCATACGGGCTGGAACGCGTGGAAGTGCTGCGCGGCGCCTCGTCGGTGCTCTACGGACAGTTGAGCCCGGGCGGCGTGGTCAACGCCATCAGCAAGCGCCCCACCCTGGAACCCCTGCGCGAACTCAACCTGGACGTCGGCAGCTACGACCGTCGGCAGCTGTCCGGCGACCTCTCGGGCAGGCTCACCGAGGACGGACAATGGTCGTACCGCCTTACGGGCCTGGCGCGCGAAGGCAACAACTGGGTCGACCACGTGCCGGACGACCGCGTCTATCTCGCGCCAGCCCTGACGTGGCGCCCGTCGGCGGCCACGTCCGTCGCCCTGCTGGCAAGCTACCAGCATATCCGCACGCGTTTCTCTGCCCCCTTGCCGGCCGACTACACGCTGAACGACCAGATCCCCCGCGACCTGTTCATCGGCGAGCCCGATTTCGACCGCTACGACACCGACACGTACACCGTAGGCTACGCCATCGAGCACGCGTTCAACGAGCGCGTGAAACTGCGCCACAGCGCCCGGTATTTCAACGCGCAAGGCCGCTGGGACTATCTGACGTTCGGCTCCCTGGTCGACGGACGGACCATCAACCGCGGAGTGAGCAGCCGCAAGGAAGACTCGTACGGCATCGCGACCGACACCTCGCTGGAAGTGAAGCTCGACACCGGCGCGCTGCGGCATACGCTGCTGGGCGGCTTCGACTACTACCGCGGCAGCTACGAATCGCACCGCTACCGCGGCACCGTCGCGCCCTTGCCGGACATGTACGATCCCGTATACGGCGCCATCCCCAACGTCAATCGCGCGCTGGACACCGGCCTGGAAACGCGTTCGGATTCGATGGGCCTGTACCTGCAGGACCAGATGCAGATCGGCGGCAACTGGACGCTGCTGCTGGGCGGACGCCAGGACTGGGTCCGCACGCGGCAAGCAAGCTACACGCCGGCCGCCGCGGCCCGATTGCACGACGCTTCGACTACCGGACGCGTCGGCCTGGTCTACGTCGCCGACAACGGCCTGGCGCCCTACGTCAGCGCCAGCCAGTCCTTCGCACCGACCATCGGCGCCGATCGCGCGGGCAACGCCTTCAAGCCGACCAAGGGCACGCAGTATGAGCTGGGCCTGCGCTATGAGCCGCCCGGCAGCAATATGTTGTTCAGCGCGGCGGTCTACGACCTGACCCAGACCAACGCCTTGACCCCCGACCCGGCCGATCCGACCTATTCCGTGCAGAATGGCAAGGCGCGCTCGCGCGGGCTGGAGCTGGAAGCCCGCGTGGATCTCGGCGCGCTCCGGGTGCTGGCCACCTACGCGTACACCGATGCCCGCACGGTGCGCAGCAACGACCCCACGCTGGTCGACCAGCGCGTGACCCTCGTGCCGCTGCACAGCGCCTCGCTGTGGACCGAATACAACCTGACGGCCGCCGGCGCGCCCGGGCTCACCCTGGGAGCCGGGCTGCGCTATGCCAGTTCCACCAATCTGCCGGGCTATGGCGCCGACGTGCCGGGCCAGCTGTTGGTCGACGCGATGGCCGCCTACGAATTCGGCGAACTCGACCCCGGCCTGGCCGGGCTGAGCCTGACGGTGAATGCCCGCAACCTGTTCAACCGCGGCTACCTTTCCTGCGCCGGCTCCACCGGCTGCCGCTACGGCGAACCGCGCACGCTGTACGCGACCATGAGCTACCGGTGGTGATGCCGGACACTGCCGCGCGCCGGCAACAGTTGCCAAAGCGGAGGATTCAATCAATAATTGATATTGGTTCTCATTACAATAACCGGCTGCGTTGCCGGAAGCCCTACCCATGCCCGAACAGGCAGCCAATATCGAAAGCCTCTACTGCGACCACCACGGCTGGCTGCAGGCATGGCTGCGACGCCGCCTGGGCAACTCGTCCGACGCCGCGGACCTGGCGCACGATACTTTCCTGCGCATTTTGGGCCGTGGCCAGCGCGAGCAGATATGGGAACCGCGCGCGTACCTGGCCACCATTGCCAATGGCCTGGTGGTCAGCCATTGGCGCCGCCGCGAGCTGGAGCGCGCCTGGCTTGAAGCCCTGGCGGCCCAGCCCGAAGCGGTCAGCCCGTCGCCGGAAGATCGGGCATTGATCCTGGAAACCCTCGAGCAGATCGCCTGCATGCTGGACGGGCTGCCCGCGCGCTGCCGCGAGATCTTCCTGTTGTCCCAGCTCGAAGGCCTGACATATCCGCAGATAGCCGCGCGGCTGGAAACCAGTGTGAACGTGGTGCAGAAAGCCATGACGCGCGCCGTCGGACATTGCTTCCGGATACTCGCGGCCAACGGCTAGCGGAGCAGATCATGGCAGATCCGCTACCGACCCGGGCAAGGGCAGACGGCGCCGCGACAGCGGATACGCCGGCGCCCGGGCAGCGCGCCCCCATCCCCGACCAAGTCGCGCAACAGGCCATCGCCTGGTACGTGCGCCTGGCATCGGGCATGCAGACTGCCCGCGAACGGGAAACCTTCGATCGCTGGCTCGCAGCGCATGACGAGCATGCCCGCGCCTGGCAGCAGCTTCAGGCCATGGGGGGTCGGCTGCGCGACGGCGCGGCACGCCTGCCGCCGGCAGTTGCGCGCGCCGCCCTGCAACGCGCCGCGACGGCCGGCGGCCGCCGCCGCGCGCTCAAGACCTTCGCGTGGCTGGGCGTGGGCGGCGCCGCGCTCTACCTGGCCCGGGACCAAGTGCCGTGGCGCGCCTCGCTGGCGGGCGCATTGGCCGATGTGCGCACCGCCACCGGCGAACAGCGCAGCGTGGTGCTCGAGGACGGCACACAAGTCATATTGAACACCGCCAGCGCCATCGACGTGCGCTTCACCGCGCGGGAACGCCGTATCGTCCTGCGCGGCGGCGAAATCATGCTGACCAGCGGCCGCGACCCGGCCGGCCGGCCCCTGGTGGTGGCGACCGCGGAAGGCACGCTGACGCCGGTGGGCACGCGGTTCACCGTGCGCCACGACGCGCCCGCCGGCGGCTCCTGGACGCGCCTGGCGGTGGCCGAAGGCGCCGTCGAAGTGCGCCTGCTGGACCAGGCGGGCCGGCCCATCCTGGTCCGGGCCGGCGAACAGGCGCGCTTTACCCGGCATGCCATCGCCGCTGCCACGCCGCTGGATGAAAACAGCCAGGCCTGGGCGAAGGGCGTCTTCACCGCGGCGGGCATGCGGCTGGACGACTTCCTGGCCGAGCTGGGGCGCTATCGCCCCGGGGTGCTGCGCTGGGCGCCGGAGGTGGCCGCCCTGCGCATCACCGGCGCCTGGCCCTTGCGCGGCGAGGATGCCACCGACCGCATCCTCGACTCGCTGGAACGGCGCCTGCCCGTCAAGGTAAGCCGCTACACCCGGTACTGGACCCGGGTCGCCGCGCGCTGAGCCGCGCCCAGCGCCGGCCTGCGCGATGGCGTTTTTTTACAAATTTCCCGGCAGTTTTCCGGATCTCGTGCGGCCTCCAGGGAAAGCACGAACAACGATCCATGCGGATCCGGGGTGCTTCGATTCGACCATGACAAGCATCGGCATAGGAAAACTGCATATGGCTGCCCTCCCCCCTCCGGTCCACCCGCCCCACCCTGGCCGGCCTGGACACCGCGCGCCAGCGGCACGCCGCGGGCCGGCGCTGCTGGCCCGCACGCTGGTGTGGGCGGCGGCGGGCCTGGCGCTGGCCGGCCCGGGCCCGTCCGCCCATGCGCAAGCGGCCGCCACGGCCGAGACGCGCCATCGATTCAATATTCCCCAGGGGCCGCTGGACCAGGCCCTGGGCAGCTTCGGACGCCAGTCGGGCGCCGTCATCTCCGTCAACGCGGCCTTGACGGCCGGGCTGCGCAGCCCGGGCCTGGCGGGCAGCTATACGGCCCGGCAGGCGCTCGACCGCCTGCTGGCGGGCACCGGCCTGCAGGCCGTCAGGGAAAGCAACGGCGAATACACGCTGCGCAAGCAGGCAGCGTCCGCGGGCGTGGCCGCCCTGCCCGCCGTCACGGTGGTCGGCAGTTCCAGCCTGGCAGGCTCGCTACCGGAGGCCTACGCAGGCGGCCAGACCGCGCGCGGCGGGCGCGCCGGCATGCTCGGCAACCAGGACGTCATGGCGCTGCCGTTCAGCCTGACCAGCTACACCGAGACCTTCCTGCGCCACCAGAACGCCACCACCATCGCGGATGCGCTGGCCTATGACCCGTCCGTGGCGGTCAGCCAGACCGGCGGTATGGTCGATTCCTACTCCATACGCGGCTTTCCCATCGCGGAAGGCAACGTCGGCGAGGTCGCGTTCAATGGCGTATATGGCGTGGCGCCCAATTACCGGGCCTTTACGCCCTATATCGAACGGGTCGAGGTCCTGAAGGGCGCGACCGGCCTGCTGTACGGCATATCGCCCGACGGCGGCGTCGGCGGCGTCATCAACATAGTGCCCAAGCGCGCGGAGGACCAGCCGGTGACGCGCCTGACCGCCAATTACGGACAGCGTTCGGTGGGCGGGGCGCAGGTCGACATCGGCCGCCGCTTCGGCGAACAACAGCAATGGGGCGTGCGGATCAACGGCAGCCACGAACAGGGCGATACGGAAGTAGACCACCAGCACCGCAAGATTTCCGTCGGGGCGCTGGGCCTGGATTACCGCGGCGAGAAACTGGTCGCCAGCCTGGACCTGGTGCTGCAGGACGAAGACTGGGATGCGCCCTCGCGCGTGTATTCCGTGGCGAATGGCGTGAGCGTCCCGGACGCGCCCGACGGCAGCGTCAACCCGGCCCAGACCTGGGGCTGGTCCAAGCTGGAAGACCGGTCCGCGCTGCTGGACGTGCAGTACCACGTCAACGACCGGCTGACGCTGTTCGGCAACGCGGGACATGGCTATTCCCGGGTAGACCGCCTGTTCGACCAGCAGATGGTGTTTGTCGACGACGCGGGGGATTTCACCAGCACGCCGCGCTACGGCATTTTCAAGGTCAAGCGCGACACGGCGTCGGCCGGCGCCCGGCTGGGCTTCGAGACCGGGCCGGTACGGCACGCCGCCACGGTCCAGGCCACGGTGCTGGAAGTCACCAACTACCAGAACAGCGCCGACGGCACTCCGCTGGCGTCGAACCTGTACGACCCGGTGCGCTACCCGGCCCAGGACATCGACAAGCCCGACAGCCTGCCGCGCGTGGCGCGCTCGCGGCTGAACAGCCTGGCGCTGTCGGACACGCTGTCTATGCTGGACGAGCGGGTGCAGGTGATCGCCGGCGCCCGGTATCAGCAGATCGACGCGGACAACTGGGACCGCGTCAGCGGCGCGCGCACCAGCGAGTATCGCGACCATGCCTGGACCCCGGCGGTGGGAGTGATCTTCCGGCCGACGGCGTCCACCATGGTGTACGGCAGTTATATCGAAGGGCTGTCGCGGGGCGATGTCGCGCCCCAGACCGCCAGCAATGCCGGCGAAATGATGGCGCCCTACAAGTCCAGGCAATATGAGCTGGGGTTCAAGGCGGATTTCGATACGGTGCTGGCCACGCTCAGCCTGTTCCAGATCACCAAGCCCAGCGGTTATCTCGACAACGGCGTGTTCGGCGTCAACGGCAAGCAGCGCAACCGCGGCGTCGAGCTCAGCCTGCAGGGCGAACCGGTGCGGGGCGTGCGGCTGCTGGGCGGCATTACCTGGCTGGACGCCGAACTCACGCGTACGGCCGACCCCGCCCTGCGCGGCAACCAGCCGGTCGGCGTGCCGCGCTGGCACGCCACGCTGGGAGCCGAATGGGACCTGCCCTGGGTGCCGGGCCTGACGCTCACGTCCGGCATCATCCACTCGGCCAAACAGTACGTGAACCAGCAGAACAGCGCGTACCTGCCGGCCTGGACGCGCGTCGACCTGGGTGCCCGCTATGCCACCGCCATACAAGGCAGCGACGTGACGTTCCAGCTCAACCTGCAGAACGCCTTCAACCGCGAGTACTGGTCCGGCGTATCGCAATGGGGCGCCTTCGCGCTGGGCTCGCCGCGCACACTGACGCTGTCGGCCAGCGTGGCGTTCTGACGCGCGGCGCACGCGCCTCGCACGGGGCGGCGGCGCGCCGGCCGGGTTGCGTCAGGCGTCGGCCGGCCAGATGGGCTTGCGCTTCTCGACAAAGGCCGCAATGCCTTCCCGGGCGCTCGGCCGCCCGGCCGCGACGCAGAAGCTGTCCGCGGCGGCCCGGACAGCGGCCCGGTAGCCATTGTCGTTGGCCTGCATGAACGCCTCACGACCGTGGCGCAGGACCTCGGGGGACTTGGCGCACAGCGTGCCGGCCAGCGCGCGGGCCGCCTCCATGGCCTGCCCCGCCGGCGCGACGCGCACCACCAGCCCCATCCCGGCCGCCTCCCGGGCATCGAACACGCGTCCGGTGAACAGCAGCTCGAAGGCCCGATGACGGCCGACGATGCGCGGTAGATGCGAAAAGTGGATCGATGGCGGCACGCCCGCGTCGACCTCGGGATAGCCGAAATCCGCGCTTTCCGACGCCACGATCATGTCGCACGACACCGCCAGCGTCATGCCGCCGCCGCGGGCGGTGCCGTCCACCGCGGCGATGGTGGGCTTGCCCATGTGGAACTGCGTGTCCACGTTGCGCACGTACAGGCGCTCCAGCAGATTCCTGACCCGGGCATGGTCGCCCGCGTGGATCGCCATCAGGTTCAGCCCGGCGCAGAACCGCCCCGGCACGGCGCTGCCGACGATGACGGCGCGCACGGCGGGATCCGCCGCCGCGCGCCGCAGGGCGGCCAGGTAGTCGTCCAGCATCTGCTCGGACAAGGCATTGACGGGCGGATTGTCGAACAGGATCTCCGCGGTCTGGCCGCGGACGTCATAGCGAATCATCATGCACCTCCTGGTTGTCTGGTTTCGTCGGCCTGCCATTGCCGGACCACCGCGGCCCCGAGCAGCGCGGCGACGTCGGCATCGCCGTACCCCAGCTCCCGCAGGATCTCCCGGGTGTGCTGGCCGTGCAGCGGCGGCGGGCACGCGGCCTGGCGCGGGCGGCCCTGGAACTTCACCGGCAGGCCGACCTGCTTGAGCGCGCCCACCACCGGATGCTCCGTCTGCTCGATCAAGCCCCGCGCCTGGACCTGCGGGTGGCCCAGCGCCTGCCCCAGCGTATGAATGGGCGAGCAGGCGACCTTGATGCGGCTGAGCAATGCCACCCATTCGGCCACGGTGCGCGTGGCGATCCGTTCCTGCACGATCTGCACGGTGCGCGCCAGGTTGGCGAGCCGCTGCGCATTGGTGGCAAAGTCGGGATGGTCGGCATATTCCGCCATGCCCGCCGCCTCGCAAAAGCGCCGCCATTGCGCGTCGTTGCCGGCGCCCAGCATGAGCGGGCCGTCCTTGGCCTGGAAGGCCTGGTACGGGCACATGCTGGGATGCGCCGTGCCCATGCGCTGCGGATCCCGGCCGGTATGCCAATACGTTTGCGCCATGTAGCTCATGAACCCCAGGGCCGTATCGAGCAGCGCCAGCTCCACGTACACCCCCTTGCCGGTGCGCTGCCGCTCGATCACCGCTGCCAGCACGCCGCTCAGCCCGAACATCGCCGTGCCGATATCCACCGGCGAAAAGCTGGCCCGCGCGTAGTCGCCGCCCGGATGTCCCAGGGTGCTGATCATGCCGCTGAAAGCCTGCAGCATGACGTCGTAGCCTGGCTCGTTGCCCATCGGGCCGTCGCGGCCATAGCCGCTGATCTCACAATAGATGAGCATCGGATTGAGGGCCATCAGCGTGTCCCGGTCGATGCCGAGCCGCTGCGCCGTGCCGCTGCCGAATCCTTGCAGCACGATGTCGGCATCGCGCACCAGGCGGCGGGCGACCTCGCGGCCCTGTTCCGACTTGAGGTCCAGGGCAATGCTGCGCTTGTTGTGATTGACGGCCAGGAAGATGGTCGACTCGCCTTGCACGGTGGGCGTCCAGCCCCGCGTGTCGTCGCCGAGCTCGACGGGTTCCACCTTGATGACCTCGGCGCCCAGTTCGCCCAGGTACTGGCCGCACAGCGGTCCCGCCAGCACCTTGGAAAAATCGACCACCTTCAATCCAGCTAAGGGTTGCATCATTCCATTCCTGCCTGAGCGCGTCTGTCCGTCATTCCGCCTTGATGCCCATCTCGACCACGGCGTCGCGCCAGACCGCGGTGTCCTCGCGCACGAAGCGCTCCACCTGGTCGGCCGGCACGGTGAAGGTATCCACGCCGCGCTCGGCCACGCCCTTGCGGTAAGCAGGGTTCCGCGCCGCCTTCGCCACGGCCACGCGCAGTCGCTGCACCACTTCCGGGCGCGTCTTGGACGACACCTGCAGCACGAACCAGAAGTTCAGGTTCAGCCTGCCATAGCCCTTTTCCTTGAGCGTCGGCACGTCCGGCAACAGCGCCGAGCGTTCCTGCGAGGTGATGGCCAGGCCGAGCAACTGGCCGGCCTCGACGGTCGTCACGGCGGTGGTCATGCTGTCGAACATGAAGTCGATGCGGCCCGCCAGCATGTCCGCCTTGGCGTTGCCGCTGCCCTTGTAGGCGATGGGAATGGCCTTGATGCCGGTGAGGCCGCGCAACAGCTCGCCGTAAATGTGCGGCGAGGTGCCCGGGCCGAACGTCGCATAGGTCAGCTCGGTCTGCTTGCCCTTGGCGACCAGTTCCTCGATGGTCTTCACGCCCGACTCCGGATGCACGACCAGCACATTGGCCAATGATCCCGTGATCCCGACCGGAATCAAGTCCTTGGCGGGATCGAAGCGCTGGCCGGGATAAAGGATGGGGTTAACCGCCTGCATCGCGGCCGTTGTATGGACCAGCAGCGTGCCGTCCGCCGGGGCGTCCACCACGAACTGCGTGCCGATGTTGCCCGAGGCGCCGGGCTTGTTCTCGACGATGACCGTGGCCTTCAGTTCCTCGGCAAGCGCCTGGGCGAACAGGCGGGCGATGAAATCGGTGGGGCCGGCCGCCGAGAACGGCACCACGATGCGCATCGTCGACGCATCCCCGGTCAACTGCGCCATCACGGCCTTGCCAGGCAAGGCGGCGGCGGCCAGCGCGGCGGCGGAACCCAGTACGAATTTGCGGCGGTCACGAACATGCATAGCGGTCTCCTGTCGGTCTCGCATGGCCTTGTGCGGCGGCCATGGCGGTTCGGTCGCCACTATCGGCGCAGGCCATCCATACGTCAAATGCTATGTTTTTATGGATGCTATATAAAATTCCGCATACCACGCCGCCTTTTCTTCCGCTTCCGGACCCCCTTGACATGCCGATCGACCTGCGCGACCTCAGAAATTTCCTGTCGGTAGCCGCCGCCGGCTCCATCTCGCGCGCAGCGGAAATGCAACACATGACGCAGCCGGCGCTGAGCGTGCTGATCCGCCAGCTCGAAGAACAACTGGGCACGCCGCTGTTCGAACGGCTGCCCAAGGGCGTGGCGCTGACCGATGCGGGGGAGCGCTTGCGCGCGCACGCCAAGGACATCCTGCGCCGCACCGAACTGGCCTACGAAGAAATCAGCCAGCAGGCGCGCGTCCCCAGCGGCCAGGTGGCCATCGGCCTGCCGCAATCCCTGGCGCGCTTCCTGACCGTCCCGCTCGTTTCCGAGGTACTGTCGCGCTGGCCGCAAATACGCCTGCAGATCATCGAGCTGAGCTCGGGCTACATCCCTGAACACCTGCAGAAGGGCGAGATCGACATCGGCATGACCTTCGGCCAGGACGAGCGGCGCGACCTGCACTACACCCACCTGATCGACGAGGAACTGGTCTTCATCAGTGCCGCGTCGCGGATCCGCCAGCACCTGGGCCCCGCCGGCCTGCGCCGCAAGACCATACGCCTGGCGGAAATGGGCGATTTCCCCATGATTCTTCCCACCCGCACCCACAGCCTGCGGATCCGCCTGGACGACTATCTGCAACGCGCCGGCCAGCGGCTCGCCATCGCCGCCGAGGTCAACACCACGCCGCAATTGATCGGGCTGGCTGCTTCGGGCGTCGGCGCGACGATTCTTTCTTATTCGTCCGTGGTCGGCGACAGCTCTTCCGCCGAGGTGCGCGTCCTTCATATAGAAAAACCCCGGCTCACGCGCTCGGTTTACTTTTGCACCAACCCCAGCACCCCCAAGACGATGGCCGTGATGAGCGTCATGCGCCTTTTGGTGGATACCGTGAAGACGCTGACCGCCGACGGCACCTGGCCTACCCACATGGCCGACTAGCCGGTTTTGCCAGCGAAACCCGGATTTGGATTCATTAAAGATCCTGTCGATTTATATCGTGTCGCGCCTCCCGGCGCCGCGGCTGCCGCTAACCGGCATCCGGCATGAACTTATGTTTTTTCAGCTTGATTAAACAAAACAAATAACACAATTTTCTATATTTGCTAATAACATTTCCGCCGCGTCCAGATTGCGATTTATGTAATGGATGTAATTATTTGCGGGATTCCGAGGGGTTTATTACGACGCCCTTGACGTATTTCCACAGCAATAAAAATTTTTAGAAAAAAATTCGCTGTCCAGGCCCTCTACGATTCGTCGGTTCGCTGCTCGGCGGGCTTAATTGAGTATCGATTTGTAATTAATCCTTAGAGCGGCCGCCGCAACGCGGGAGGGTTTTCCGGCTCCGTGCCGACCGCTTTCCCGGGTGCCGGCGACCGTCCGCGACATGAAACAGTGAGGTCCCCGTGGTAAAGAGAATCGCAGTGTGTGGCCTTGGATACGTCGGCCTGCCCGTAGCCGTCGCATTTTCCAAGCGCTTCGACGTCATCGGCTTTGATGTGGACAAGCGGCGCATCGCGCGGCTGAAAGAAGGCGATGACTGGACCGGCGAGATCGAGCGCGAGGCCTTGCTGGCTTCGCCCATGGCATTCACCGACCAGGTGGCGGAACTGGAGGGCTGCGATTTCTTCGTCGTTGCCGTTCCCACCCCGGTCGACGACAAGAACAATCCCGATTTTTCCCTGCTGGTCAAGGCTTGCCGGTCGATAGGACCGGTGCTGCGCCCGGGCTGCATTGTCGTATTCGAATCCACTGTCCATCCCGGCGCCACCGAGGAGATCTGCGGACCGGAACTCGAAAAGGCGTCGGGCCTGCGCTGCGGGGTCGACTTCAAGCTGGGCTACAGCCCCGAACGGATCAATCCGGGCGATCGCGAGCACCCGCTGGAGAAGATCGTCAAGATCGTGTCCGGCCAGGATCAGGAATCGCTGGAGATCATCGCCGGCGTCTACGAGAAAATCATCGACGCCGGCGTGCACCGCGCCTCCTCCATCAAGGTGGCCGAGGCCGCGAAGGTGCTGGAGAACACGCAACGCGACATCAACATCGCGTTGATGAACGAGATGTCGAAGATCTGCAACCTGATCGGCATCCGCACCTCGGAAGTCCTGGATGCCGCGGGAACCAAGTGGAACTTCCTCAAGTTCACCCCCGGCCTGGTGGGCGGCCACTGCATCGGCGTCGACCCGTATTACCTGACCTCCAAGGCGCAGGAACTGGGCTATCACCCCGAGGTCATCCTGTCGGGCCGCCGGATCAATGACGGCATGGCCAACCACGTGGCCTCGCGCGTGGTCCAGACGCTGGCCCGCAATGGCCGCCTCAATGCATCGACCCGGGTCGGCATCCTGGGAATGACGTTCAAGGAAAACGTGCCCGACATCCGCAATTCGAAGGTGGTCGATCTCTACAACGCCCTCGGCGACTACGGCATCACCCCGTTTGCGTGCGACCCGATGGTCGATACGGAGCAAATGCAGCACGAGTACGGCATCAAACTGGTCGACCGCGACGAGTTCCGGGATATGGACGTGCTGATCCTGGCGGTTCCCCACCGCGAAACCATGGACTCCATCTGGGACGACATGCCGCGCCTGGTCAAGAGCGGGGGCATGGTGTGCGACTTGAAGTCCGTGCTCGACAGCAAGCGGCTCCAATCCGACTTGTTGTACTGGACTCTTTAAGTTCAGGCGCGTTATCGACCTCTACAGGAGAGCCCCTGAATGACAGCCTTTACCATCGCTCCCATCGGGACCTGCCGCATCCACACGCCGCTGCGCGATGCCGTGGGCCGCTACCCCATCAAACTGCAGCTCGGGCGCAACTATGGGTTTGTGCACACCAGCACCGAGGCGCTGCAGCAGGCCCGTTTCATGTTCGGCGAAGGCGACATCCCCGCCGACGTCCAGCGCGTGATCTTCCGTCCGTCGAATGGCGACCAAGCCCGCCAGGCCACGCATAAGCCGGCCGACCTGTATATGGTCGAGCTGTCCTCGCGCAAGCTGCTGACCATCGACGGCTACCCGGTCCAGTCCAACTATTTCGGACGCTACTTCAGCGAATTCTTCGCCGACCGCGCACGCACCCGGACGTTCTGGTCGATGGCGCACCCCGACCGGCTGGCCGAGCGGCGCGCCCTGCTCGACCAGGACCCGGTCTTCAAGAGCCTCTCGCCAGAGGACCGTGACCTGCTGGCCCGCGTCGTGAAACGCGACCTGACGGACGCGGAAATCGAGCAGGAGATGCGCCAGATCGTCGATCTGCTGGGCCAGGGCAAGGTGGTGTTCGTCACGCACGTCAACGCCCTGACGCCGGACAACGTGCCGATCGAACAGCGCGAGCAGTTGATCGCCGCTATCGCCGCCAGCGCAGAACGCATCGGCGTGCCCTGCTACGACCCGACGCCGCAAATGAGCAAGATCGGGCAAGCCGAGGCGATGGAGGACGGCGGGCTCGACCTGACCCACTACACGCAGGTCTTTGGCGAGCGCCTGTCGGCCGACTGGTACAAGCACTTCATGCGCCCGCGGATGAGCGCATCCGCCTCGCAGCCCGCCGTGCCCAAGCTGGCCCCCGACGAAAGCGCCGACGGCATTGAAAAGACCTGGGACGCGGGCGACCTGCGCGCCGCATCGCGCCGTGTGCGCGAGGTGCTGCGCCGTCATCCCGGCCTGCCCGACCACCTGCTGCTGCTCGCCCGGATCCAGGAAGAGCTGGGCGACTACGAAGGATCGATTGCGCTCCTGGGCGGCCCGGACGGCACGCTGGCATCGGGCAGCAAGGCCGAGCAGATCCTGATGCGCAACCACTTCAAGCTCGGACGCCACGACATCGCCTACTCGCTCGCCTCCGGCCTGCTGGGCGACGAGATCGAAACCCCGGAAATCGTCCGCATCGCGGCGGTCTCGGGCGGGCAGCTTGGCTTTGCGGACGAAGCCCTGGGCAACTGGAAGCGCCTGTTCCGCATCTCCTCCCCGCAGGATGCGTCGGCGCTGGAAGCGGCCGACACGGTGCTCTCGCAGTTGCAATCCGGCGGCGACATGGACGCCGCCATTCGCTGGGTCCACGAGGTCCGCGCGGCCATTCCCGCGTATGGCCGAGGCTTCGCGGTGCTGTGGCGCGACCGGCTGGTGGCGGGCGACCGCTCGGGCCTGCGCGCCCTGGCCTCGGAGTCTCCCGACCTTGAAGAAGCCGTGGCCTTCGAACTCGTCAAGGAGGCCTCGTGGCGCGGCTTCATCATGGCGGCGGCCGCGCTGGCGGTGTCCTGCAAGCTGGCGGACAGCGAGCAGGACGACATCCGCGCCTGGCTGCTGGCGCAGTCGACGGCATGGGCCGAAGAAGGCAGCCGCGCGCTCGACGAAGGGCGTCTGCGCGACGCGGCCGAGCGCATCTGCGCCCACCGCCTGCTCAATCCCGATGCCCTGGCCGGCGTGCGCGCGCAGCGCGCCTTCGCGCGCTCGATGCGTCTTGGCGTGCGGGCCGCGCTGCTGGCGGGCAACTACCAGGAAGTGATCGATCTCACCGACATCGCGCTCGATACGCAGGTCGACTTCCCCGAACTCGATGCGATGCGGGGCCGCGCCGCCGACGCGCTGGGCGACAAACAGACGGCCATGCGGCACCTCGAACAGGCCGCCGCCGCCGACTCCGCGCCGTTGAGCACGCGCCTGCACTTCGCGCGCGTGGCGTTCAACGGCGGCTGGTTCGGCGAGGCCATCGATGCCTACGAGGCCGTGCGCGCCCATCCCTCGGCCGACCAGACCGCCAAAGACGAAGCCGAGCGCCAGCTCGGCAGGCTCGGCCCCCGCGCGATCCGCGGCGCCCGCGAGATCCTGTCCGCCGGCGATCCGCGCAGAGCCTGGAATCTGCTGGACCGCGTCGCGCAATCGTGGCCGCAGATGACGGAAGTCGATCACGAGAAGCGGCGCATCCTCGCCGTGCTGTATGCGGAAGCGCGCGCGCTGGATGCATCGAGCACGACCGAGCGCCTGGCGCTGGGCGAGAAGATCCTGCAGCTTGTACCCGACGATCCCGTCGGCCTGCGCCTGGCCGCGGTGGGCGCCATGCGCCTGCATCGCTTCGAGCAGGCGCTGCCGTACTGGCGCAAGCTCAAGGAACGTTCGGACAATCCGGCGCAGTTCGATCACTACATCGAGCGCTGCCTGGCGTGGATCGAAAAGCTCAATCGCAGGAAGGCGGCATGAACGACGTACTGATCACGGAGCAAGAGCACCTCGCGTCCGACCTGCAGCGGATCCACAACCAACTGGAAGAGATCGTCACCGCCTCGAGCCGGGTCCAGGTGGCGCAGGCCAACCTGGCCCGCGCGCAGGCCTTGGCGCGCGACCATCTGTCGGACCCCAAGGTGCGCTTCCTGCTCCTCAGGCTGAAGGAAGCGGCCGGGTTGAACGAGGGCATGTCCGAGCAATGGGCAAAGCTGTTGCAAGAATGCCCGGACGACCTGCAGATCGTCCGCTATCGCGCCACCCGCCTGGTGAAAGAGCGGCACGTCGACGACGCCCTGGCGTTGGTCGACCGCCATCTGCCCGAATCGAGCAAGAATCCCGACAGGCTGGTCGCCCGCGCCAAGCTGCTGAGCGACATTCGCGCGCACGAACAGTCGGACGCGCTGTTCCGCCGGCTGATCTCGCAGTATCCGGACCGCAATACGCGGGTCGAATTCGCCAAGCGCCTGCGCAAGCGCGGCCTGCTGGCCGACGCGTTCGAGGTGATCGCGCCGGTCGCCCAGCAACTGGCGCCCGGCAGCAAGGCGGCCGAGCTTGCCGACGAGCTCGCCAGCGATTTCGCCTTCTACCAGGCGCTTGAGCCGCAAGGCAACCTGGCCGGCAAGGACATCAGGATCGTTTCGATGAAGCATGCGATCCTGCATTTCCGCAACCGGCGGATACCCGAGCACACCCCGGACAAGCCGATCTCGGTCGCGCTGGTGACGGGCAGCCTCGGGCCGGGCGGCGCGGAGCGCCAGCTCACGCGGCTTGCCAGCGAACTGACCCGCATGGCCAACACGCCCGAGCAGTGGTCCCTTCCCGTGCTGGTGCGGCCGAAGAAGGTCGAGGTGCTGGTGAAACAGCACACCGAGCCTGCCGGCTCCAGCAAGAAGCAGGGCCTCGATTTCTTCCTGCCCGTGCTGACCAAGGCGCAGATCCCGGTCACCGAAATCAACCATCTGCCCGCGGTGTCGGTCGCGCACCAGTCCGTGCCCGACGACACCCTGAACCGCTTGCTGGAACAATTGCCCCCGCCGGTGCACTATGGCGTGACGCGCCTCGCTCCGGTATTGCGGGCCAACGCGTTCGACGTGGTGAGCCTGTGGCAGGACGGCACGTGCCTGTTCGGCGCGCTGGCTGCGCTGCTGGCCGGCGCGCCGACCATACACCTCGTGTTTCGCGGGCTGCCGCCGAATATCCGCAAGGATCGCTTCCGCGAAGAGTATCCCGAGCTGTACCAGGCGCTGGCGCAAGTGCCGGGCGTGCATTTCGTCAGCAATAGCTGCAAGGCCGCCGAGGCCTACGCGGAGTGGCTCGGCATCCCGATCGTGCGCTTCCATGTCCTCTACAACGGCGTGCCGGACTTGTCGACCGACGCGGCTGCCGCCGACGAGCAAAAGTGGCAGGCTTTCGAGGCCAGCACTTCCGACGCTACCGAGACGATCGGCGGCGTGTTCCGCCTGGAGCCGGACAAGCGGCCACAGCTCTGGATCAAGCTGGCGGCGCTCTACCTGAAGCAGCGGCCGCGGGCGCGTTTCGTCATCGTGGGCGACGGGCGCCTGCACGACAACATCGTCGCGCTGGCGGAAGAACTGCACGTGACAAACCGCTTGCTGCTGGTCGGCCTGTCGAACCACGTGGGCTTCTGGTATTCGCGCATGGATGTCAGCGTGCTGCTGTCGCGCTATGAAGGCTTGCCGAACGTGCTGATCGAAGCCCAGCTCCTGGGCGTGCCGGTGGTCTCGACGCCCGCCGGCGGCGCGGGCGAGTGCTTCGAGGAAGGCGTGACCGGCCACCTGCTGGGCGACGTGGAGCACCCGGACCTGCACGAGGCATGCGAGAAAGTCGTCTCGATGGCGGACCAGGTGCGCGGCAACGAGATCCTGAAGGAGCACAGTCGCCATCGCGCGCAGAAGCTGTTCTCCCTCGACGCGATGCTGGCCAAGTTCCTGGCCCTGTGCGCGCCCATCATGCCCATGTCGCAGAACGACGAGCGCATCGATTTCCAGCCGATGCGCCGGATGCTGGCCTGATGGCCGGCTGAGGCTGCCCGAACTCCTGGAGAGAAACGTTTCTATGCAAATGAACGCCCCGGCCTTTGGCCCCCGGCGCAAGACGGCCATTGCCATGGCGCTGTTTGCCGCCATGGCGCTCACCGGCTGCCAGTTGCCGCGCTCCGGCCCGATGCTGCGCGAGATGACCAGCGCGAACGACGCCAAGGATATTGTGGTGAAGCCCGTCTCGCGCGAACTCGCGATGGCGAGCCGGGTGCCCGAAGTCGCCGATTTCCCCACGCGCTACCGCGACCTCACGCAGGCCGGCTTCGACCGCCTGGTTCCCGGCGACGGCATCAACGTGAAAGTCTGGGAGCGCGACGGGCTGGGCGTTTTCGCGGCGGACCCTTCCGGCGTCAGCGACCTGGGCGTCCAGGAGATCGACCGGAGCGGGAATGTGCATTTCCCCATTCTGGGCAAGTTCCACGCCGCCGGCCTGACCCTGGCGCAGTTGCACGACGCCGTCGTTGCGCGGCTGAGCCGGCTCGTCATCGGCGCCGACGTCAGCGTTACCCGCGCCGACGGTGCGCGCGGGCAAATGGTGACCGTGCAAGGCAACCTGACCAAGCCCGGCATGTATCCCATTACCCAGACCTCGCAGCGCTTGAGCAGCGCGCTGGCGCAGGCGGCTCCGGTACAGACCAACCCCGAGCAGCTCATCATCAGCCTGCGCCGCGATAACCAGGTGGCGTCGGTGCGGCTGTCGGATATCTATCGCAACCAGGCCAATGACATACTGCTGCGTCCGGGCGACGTGATCACCGCCTACGACGCGCGCGAGTACCTGACCGTACTGGGCGCGGCCGGCAACCAGGGCCGTGTGGCCATCAGCAAGCGCAACTACAGCGTGCTGGACGCGCTGGCCGACGCCAGGGGGCTGGACGACAAGCTGGCGGACCCGCGCTCCGTGTTCCTGTTCACGCCGGCCAAGGCCGGCGTCGACGGCAAGCCGGACATGCTGCCGGTGGTCTATCAGTTCGACCTCACGCGTCCGGAGCAAGTGGCCCTGGCGCGCGAGTTCACCGTCCGCGAAGGCCAGGCCATCTACATATCGGACGCGCCGTTCACCCAGGTGCAGAAGGTCTTGTCAGCATTCCGCGTCACCATGAGCGCCGGCTTCAGCGCCACGCGCGCCATCGACAGCGACTCCGGCAGCACGCCCGCGGTGACTCAATAGCGTGTCGATGAGCAACGAGGACCGGATCAAGAACTGGCGCGCGCGCCGGAAAGACGGCAACTACACGGTGGGATCGGGCGTTGCCGCCTGGCGCCTGGATCCGGCCGCGCTGTTCGAGGCAAAGGCCGCCCCGGCCGTCCTGCTCAAGCCCCTGGTGGCGCGCCTGCAGGGCGAGCCGCACGATTCCGTGGCCGCCCGGCGGGCGGTGTACGAGGCCGTACAGGCAGAGCTGGATACGGAGATCGCGCGCAGCGCGGTCGACGAGACGCTGGCCGACTTTTCCCGGCGGCGGCTGCGCCTCATCGTGCGCCTGCTGGAGCTGGATATCCGCGCGGGCGTCGACGTCTTCGCGTCCGCATACATGCCGGCCCGGTTGGTGGCGGAGGACGGGCGCCTGGCCGCGGCGCATGCGCGGCGCGCGCAGCGGCGCAAGCAGGACGAGGCGCGCGAAGCCCGCCGGCACGCCTCGCGCAACGACATTGCGCTGGAAATCGAACTATCCAAGGGCGAAGCCGGCGACCTGGCAATATTGCGGGAACGCCTGAAGTACCTCCATGGCGGGCATCACCCGCGCCACGCCGACAAGAGCCGGCCGGTCGGGCGCACGCTGATGGCGATGCTGATCCACCAGTTGCACGTCATGCACGGCGAAAGCCGGATCGCCCTGGTATGGGCGCTGGTCGGCCCGGTGGTGCTGCTGACGCTGATATCGTCGCTGTACATCCTGATGGGCACGCATTACATCCTCGGCATGGATGTACAGACGTTCTCCTTGCTGGGCGCGACGACATGGATCATGTTCCGGCAGATCATCTTCCGCAGCAGCGGCGCGTATATCTCGTCCCGCGGACTGCTGAACTTCCAGGGCGTGACGCCGCTGATGTGCGCACTGGTGCAGGCGCTCATCTACGTGTCGATATATATCGCCGTGTTCGCGGTGCTGATCAGCGCCGGCCATGCCCTGGATCTCGTCACGCTGCCGCAAAGCTGGGCCGGGCTCGCGCTCTATATCGTGCTGATGGGATGCTGCGCCGCCGCGATGGGCGTGCTTTTCGGCGCGATAGCGACGTTCTGGCGGTTCTTTCTGCGGCTCGCGCCCATCATCGAGCGCTTTCTGCAGATTTTCTCGGGCGTCTTCTTCGTCTCGGAGCAGTTGCCGGAACAGCTGCGGCCCTGGATGCTGTGGTCGCCCTTCGCGCATGGCATGCAGTTGATGCGCTCCGTGTACTTCGAGTCCTATGACTCGACAGACGCGAGCCTGGGCTATTTCCTGACTTCGCTGGTTTTCCTGATGGTGGTCGCCCTGGCAGCCGAACGCCTGGCCCGGCCCAACGTCCAGCCGATGTGAGCACCCAAGAATGATCCACCTCAACGGCGTAACCGACGAACCCTATGCCTTCGGCGACCGGCAGTCGCTGCTTGCGAATGCCGATCTCGATATTCCCGTCGGGCGCTATGCCTTGTTGTCGCACGCGCCCGAGATGCACCGCCAGATCATCGACCTGCTGTGCAACCTGCGCCCGCCGCGCCAGGGCTTCGTCAAGCATGACGGCAACGTGTCCTGGGCGATAGGCCGGCAAGGATTCATCCGCGGCAAGGCGACCGGCCGCAGCATGATCGAGTTCGTGAGCGAGATGTACGAGATCGACGCCGATGCCACGTACGAACTGGTCGCCGACCTGGTCAGCGAGCCCCAGAGCCTGGCCCGGCCCATGGAACATTGGCCGCTCTATGTGCGGCAGGAATTCTCGTTCGCCCTGGCGCTGGCGCCGGCCTTCGACGTCTACGTGATCGAAGGTTCCATCCCCTTCGAACCCTGCCGCTTCACCCGTCTCTGGCTGGCGCTGTTCGAAGAGCGGCTGGTTGGCCGGACACTCATTTTTTCTAGTTACCGCCAGAACCAGATGGCGGACTATTGCTTCAAAGGCCTAATTTATGAACGAAGCGCGCTCCGCATCGAGGACGACCTCGACCAGTGCATCCGCAGGTTCCCCCCGAGACGACCAAGGAGTGAATCCGGCAGCCCAGGCGACGATGTCTTCGGCAGCTTCGACGACGGGCAGCTCGGCCTCTGAGGGAGGCTCCGAGATCGAGCGCCGCCGCCGGGAGCGGCGCTCGGCCGTGCGCGAACGCCGTCGCCACCGCTGGATCAACGCCTTCATCGTCGTGACGCCCGTCGCGATCGCCCTGGTCTATGCGCTCTTCATCGCGACGCCGCGCTATGAAGCCGAGTCGCGGTTCTTCGTGCAGTCCGGGTCCGGCCAGCAGTCCGCCATGGGCGGGGCCGCCAGCCTGCTGACCACCGGAAGCTCGGGCGGCATGCTGGGCGGCTTCGTGGACGGCTGGGCGGTGAACGATTTCCTCAAGTCGCGCGACTGCATGCAGCAGCTCGACCAGAAAGTCGGCCTGCGCCGCTTCCTGGTCCGGCCTGGCCTGGACCCGCTCAACCATCTTTCCGAAGACTCGAGCGAGGACGAGCTCTACCGCGCGTATCGCGCGTCCGTGCACGTGTCGTTCAATCCGTTGGAGCAGATCGACGTGCTGCGCGTCAGCGCGTACTCGCCGGAAGACGCCGCAGTCCTTTCCAAGGCGCTTATCAGCCTGGCCGAGGATTTTGTCAGCTCCATGAACAAGAAGGGCGTGGCCGACAAGCTCAAGGTAAGCGAGGCCTCGGTCAGGCTCGCCGAACAGAAGGCGCTCGCCGCCCGGGAAGCCCTGACGGCGTGGCGCACCACGCACGGCAACATCGACCCGACCGCCACCGTTGCGATGCTGCTGAACCTGTCCAGCCAGCTCGAAGCCGAGCTCAGCACCGCGCAGATCAACCTCGACAAGATCCGCGCCCTGGGCAACAAAGACCATTTCATGCTCAGGCCCGCGGAACTGCAGGTCGCGGCCCTGAAAAAACGGCTGGCGGCATTGCGCCACCGCCTGAGCGGCGAAGGCAATACGGAAGCGAAACAGCTGAAATCGTACGAGGCGCTGCGCAATGCCCAGGCCTTCGCGGACTCGAACCTTACGCTGGCGCAGCAGTCGCACCAGCAGGCCGTGACCGATGCCCTGCGCCTGCAGCGCTATCTGTCCATCATCGCGCAGCCGGTGCCGACGGACCAGCCCAGCAGCCCGCGCACCGGGATCCTGCTGCTGCAGGCATTGGCGCTGGGCTTCGTGCTCATGTTCATCCTCCGCGCGATCATAGCGTTGTTCAGGGGGCTGCGTCATGGTTGATACGGCAATCCCGGCCCGTGCCGCCGCGGCCGACGCCACCGCCCGGTTGCGCGCAGTCATCCAGGCGATCCTTGCCGCGGAGGATCCCGCAGGCGGAATGGCCGCGCTCGAACCTGTACTGGCGCAGGCACGCGACGGCTGGCGCGACGTACGCCGCTTGCTGGTCGCACCGCTGGTGCGGGCTGGCCGGCTCGCCCCGGCAATCGCCGCGCTCGAGATACTCGTCAAGGCCTATCCCTCGCGCGCCGACGAGCGGCGCCTGCTGGCAAGCCTGTTCGGTCGAACCGAGCAATGGGAACGCGCCATCGCCGAGGCGGACGCGGCCGCCCGCCTCGCCCCCGATGCGGCCGATCTGCACGCGGCGCGGATCCAGTTGCGCGTGCAAGCCGGCCGCGTGGCCGACGCCGCCGGAATAGCCCGCGCGACCATCGGCATGGCAAAGCGCCATCCCGACCAGGCGCACGCTTGGATGCTGGCCTTCGTGCGCAACGGCGACGCGGCCGAGGCGGCGGACATCGCGGCGGACTTGCACGCCGACCAGCTGCCCAACGAACGCGCGGCCACGATGGCCGTGCGCGCCTTGCTCGAGGATGGCCGAATCGATGCCTCGATCCAGCTCGGCAATGCCGCGCTGGACGCCGGGCGCGACTGCCCGGCCTTGCGCACGTCCCTGGGAATGGCCCACCTCCGGCGCGCCGGCGAGGAAGATCGCAAGACACACGCCCTGGCGCATTTCGCAGCAGGGTTGCAAGCATCGCCGCAAGATGTGCGGCTGCTGTCGCTCTACGGTGAAACGCTGTTGCGGGCCGGGCGCTACAAGGAGTCGGTGGCGCCCCTCAAGCAGGCCGTCGACCTGGCGCCCGAGCTCGAGCAGACACGCGGCCTCTATGCCCGGGCGCTGCGCTATACCCAGCAATATGACGAGGCCGCCGATCAGCTGATGAAGCTGGTCGCGCAGTCCCCCGGGAAACTGATCTGGCAGCGCGCCGCCATCGGCGCGCTATCCCAGGCGGGCCGCAAGCAGGCGGCCGAAACGCTGTTCGGACAACACGTCGCGCAACGCGGCGCCCAGCTCCCGGGCACGTTCCAGGAGGCCATGGCCGAGCTGGAGGCGCGGCTGGATACGGCGCCCATACCGCAGCCCCGGCTCGACTGGGCCTGGTCGCTGCGCGGCGACCCCTCCGCCGATCGCGCCCAATGGGAGCGCCGGGCGCGCTGGGGCCACCTGGTGGATCATCTTTTGCTCGATTGGCTCGAATGCCGCGAAGACAGCGCCGAAGAGGCCATGCATCTGCTGGGCGAGCTCGATACGGCCGAGCGCTTTTTCGCGCCGCTGCTGGCCGCCGGCCGGGGCGTGGTCGTCGCCACCGCGCACGTCGGTCCGATGTACGCCGGGCTGATGGCCCTGGAACTGCTGGGCATTCCCTCGCGCTGGCTGGCGACGGCGCCCAGCGTCGCGCAGAGCAGTTATTCCGCGGCCCTGATCTCGACCGCCGACCAGACCGAGGCGCAGGTCGCCAAGGCTTGCATGCGCGCGCTCGGATCGGGCTATGTGCTGTGCCTGGCGATAGACGGCGCGGCGAACCCGGCCGCGCCGCGCACCGACTTCGCAGGGCAACAGGTGACGTACTCCAGCTTTGCCTCCCACCTGGCCCACCGGCATGGCGTGCCCTCGGTCTTCTACGCCCCCCGCTGGGAGAACGGCCAGGTGGCCTACACCCTGGAAATGCTGCCCGCCGTGGAGCCCGGCGAGGATGCCGAGGCGTACTCGCAGCGATGGCAGAAAGCCTACTTCGAGCGGCTCAGGCAGCATCTGGCGGGGCCGCCGGAGAACCTGCGCCTGAGCGGGGGAATCTGGCGCCACGTAGCATCCGCGGACCGGTCCGCGCGGCAATGAGGAGCAAGCCTCGATGACACCGGGAACGGCCCTGATGCGCTGGCTGCTCGCCGTGGCCATGCTGTACGGCTGCGCCGCCGCGGCGAATGAATCGTGCCGGAGCCCGGTTGAAAGCTGCTCGTTCATCTCTTCTCTGTTGCTGCAACGCGAAGGCTACGGCGCCAGGGCCACCGGCGGGCTGGGCGGCAGGTTCATCGAGGTGACCTCCGACCGGAATGCCGGCCCCGGGACGCTGCGCGCCGCCCTGCAGCAGGCCAGGAAAGAACCGGCCTGGATCCGCTTCGCGTCCGACATGACCATCGTCCTGGACTCGCAGTTGCGCGTGCCGTCGAATACGACGATCGACGGACGCGGCGGGAAAGTGACCTTGATCGACGATGGCCTGGGCGTGTACGGCAGCAACAACGTCATACTCACGCATCTCACCATCGACGGGCGCCTGAACAGGCTCACCCAGGCAGTGAACATCGCCAACGGCAGCCACGACGTCTGGGTGAACCACCTCGACCTGGCGCGCATGTCCGACCGCCTGCTCAACGTGAAGAACGGCGCTACCGACGTGACCATCTCATGGACGAAGTTCCATGACTCCAACAAGGTGATGTTGCTGAACAACATCACCTCGAAAGACCTGTTCAAGAACTACGATCGCGATTCCATCGCCCGGGTGACGCTGCACCACAATTACTTCTTCAATACCGTGCAGCGCAACCCGAGGGCCCAGTTCGGCAACTTCCACCTGTTCAACAACCTGCTGGAGAACTGGGATTTCTACGGCATGAGCTTCAGCCTGGAAGCCCGGGCCCGGGTCGAGGGCAACATATTCAGCAACGATGCGCAGCGCAAATGCGTGGAACCCGAATTCTTCCCCACGGTGGAAGGCATCAACGTGAACTACTGCCGCTATATACCTGTTGCGCCCGGGCGGACTGCGCTGGAGAACGGCGAGTCCGATCGCGGCGCCTACGAAAAACGCAAGGCCCGCCATGGCTACACGCGCGACTACAAGGCCTTCTTGCGCATGAAAGACAACCTGTACCTGGGCGACGCCGTGCCGGTGCTGCAGGACTACCGTCCCGAACGCGTGCCGCAGCCGCCGTATTGCTACAGTTATGAAAAGCCGACGCCGGCACTCGCGGCGCGGATCCGCGAATTCGCCGGGAATGTCGCCGGCGACGGCCCGCCGGCCGCGCCCCGGGTGGGGAGCATCAAGGAATGCAAGCCCTTGCCAATGGATAGCAGCGGGGCCGGCCGCGGGTTATTGCGCGACGTCGTCTCGCCCTGAATGGCGAACAGCGGCCGTGTTCTCAGTGTGAAGACACATACACGGAAGCCGCGTGGGCCGGCGGAACGGCGAATTCCGCCTTCATCCGCCTGACTTCTTCGACCGGGCTGCGCCCGAACAGGCGCTTGAACTCGCGGCTGAACTGAGAGGGGCTGTCGTAGCCGACTTCGGCGCTTGCCGCCGCGGCCGTCATGCCATTGCGCACCATATGCAGGCGGGCCTGGTGCAAGCGTATCGACTTCACGTACTGCACGGGCGAAGTCTCGGTTACCGCCTTGAAGTGCGTATGGAAGGTGGGCACGCTCATTCCCGCCTCCCGCGCCAGTTGCTCGACGCTGAAATCGGCATTGAACGATGCGTGAATGCGGCGCAGCGCACGGGCGATCTTGCCGAACTGCCCATGCATGGCCAGCGCCGCCCGCATCGATGCGCCCTGTTCTCCGGTGAGCACATGGAAATAGATCTCCCGAACCAGCGCCGGGCCGAGTATCCGGGATTCGAGCGGGCGGCTCATGGCTTCCAGGAAACGCACCAGGGATTCGCATAACCGCGAGTCCATTGGCGTGGACATCAGGCCGCGCGGTTGCGCGGGTTCTATCCCGCCGTGCTGGTCGATCTGCAACATCAAGTCCGCGGCCAGCTTCAAGTCGAGATGCATGTAGATCGCCAGCAGGGGTTCCCGGGCGCTGGCGTCGGTTTCCATGGTGAACGGCACCGGCACCGAAACCGCCAGATAGTGCTGATCGTCGTAGAGGTAGACCTGGTCGCCAAAGTACCCGCGCTTCCTGCCTTGGCACACGAACACGATGCCAGGGTCGTAAAGCACCGGCACGGCGGACAAAGGACGGTTGGAGCGCAAGAACCTGACATCGGGCAAGGCACTCAGGTTGTATCCCTCGCAAGGCGCCAGGCGTTCCAGCATGGTCGCCAGGCGCCTGTCCAGGGTGCGCGCCCCGCGTGAGGCGGCGTTGCCTGCTGCAGTCATCGTCAGGCCCTCCGTAGACCAGGCCGGATAGTTTTCTGGAGTTGCGTCGAAATTTCAACGCTCATAGGATCAGGCAAGAATAGCAGATTGAAAGCCATTCATGTCCAGTTTACCCATAACTATTATTCAAGCACCGGGTCGCCGCATTTCGCTCGACCCGACGTGGCAATCAACTGGAACCGCAAACATCATGATCAACGTCATCAATCCCGCCGATGGGTCCATCGTCGGGCAAGCCCCCGACATGAGTGTCGCCGAGGTCAAGGCCGCCATAGACCGGACTTGCGCCGCCTTCCCCGCCTGGTCGCGCACCTTGGCCAAGGAACGCGGCGACATGCTGCGCCGCTGGTTCGAACTGGTCAGCGCCGACAGGCAAGCCTTCGCCGAAATCATGGTCAACGAAAACGGCAAATGCCTCGCCGAAGCCCTGGGTGAAATCGACTACGGGCTCGGTTTCATCGAGTGGTATGCCGAAGAAGCCAAGCGGGTGTATGGCGACACCATTCCGTCGCACGCTGGCAATGCCGCTGTCCTGGTCATGAAAGAGCCGGCCGGCCCCACCGCGGCCATCACGCCCTGGAACTTTCCTTTCATGATGATTACTCGCAAGGTGGCCACGGCGCTGGCGGCGGGCTGCACGATGGTGATCAAGCCGTCCGAGGAAACGCCGCTGACGGCATACAAGCTGCTGGAGTACGCCCGCAAGGCGGGCATTCCCGAGGGCGTATTCGAGATGGTGACCGGAAACCCGCAGGCCATCGGCGAACTGTTTACGCAGGACGACCGCATCCGCAAGATCTCCTTCACCGGGTCCACCGCGGTGGGCAAGCTGCTGGCGACCGCCAGCGGGCGCGCGCTGAAGAAGATGACGCTTGAACTGGGCGGCAACGCGCCGTTCATCGTCTTCGACGATGCCGACGTGGAACAGGCCGTGGCGGGCCTGGTGGCCGCCAAGCTCAGGAATTCGGGGCAAGTTTGCATTTCGCCCAACCGCATCTATGTGCAAGAGGCCATACATGATCGCTTCGTTGCCGCCCTGGCCGAAAAAGTCGCCCAGGTACGCGTGGACAGCGGAATGCAGCAGGAATTCGTGGTCGGCCCGCTCATTAACCAGGCGGGCTTCGACAAGGTGGCTCGCCTGGTGGAAGACACTCGGCGGCAGGGTGCGTCGGCACTGCTGGGGGGCAAGCCCCATGCCAAAGGCGGGCTGTTCTACGAGCCGACTATCCTGACCGGCCTGAATGACGAAATGGCAATAGCCCGTACCGAGATTTTCGGGCCCGTCTTTCCTGTCTACCGTTTTGGCCGCGAGGACGAGGTGGTCGAAAGAGCCAACAATACCGAATACGGCCTGGTGGCCTATGCTTATACGCGGGACGTGGGGCGGGCATTCCGCATGTCCCGGGATATCCAGGCGGGCATGGTGATCCTGAATTCAGGGTCGGTCGGCACGGCGTCAGTGCCGTTCGGCGGCGTCAAGCAATCCGGTTACGGGCGCGAAGGCAGCTTCTACGGCATCGAGGAATACGTCGAAGTGAAGTACGTGCTGATGGGCGGGCTGGACAGCTGAGGCCAAGGGCTTTGGCGTTATAGTAGCGGCGCATTCCGTGTTCCGCTCTGCCGACCATGGCCCGCCGCGATCTCCTGCCCCCCCTGAATCCCGCCCGGGCCTTCGAGGCCACGGGCCGGCTGCTCAGCATCTCGAAGGCTGCGGACGAATTATGCGTCACCCCCGCGGCGGTGAGCAGGCAAGTCCGCGCGCTGGAAAGCTATCTGGGAACAGCGTTGTTCGCGCGTGTTCGCGGCCGGCTGGAGCTTACTCCCGCCGGCGCGCGCTACCTGTCCGACTTGATGCCCCTGTTTGCCGCCTTGCGGGAAGCCACGCAGGCGGTAACCCGCAGCAGTTCGGGCCGCGACACCCTGCGAATACGCTCGCCGGCTACCTTCGCGGTGCGCTGGCTGATTCCGCGCCTGGCCGGCTTCCACCAGCTGCACAAGAATATCGACGTGCAGGTCACGACTTCGTTCGCCCCGCTCGACTTCCAGCGCGAAGACATCGATGCCGGCATCGAACTGGGCGAAGGCCGTTGGGCGGGCGTGCGCACATTGCGACTGGTGCGCAACGAACTCATTCCCGTGGCGGCGCCGGCCATGCGTCTGAAGTACAAGAAGCAACTGGCGGCGCAGACGCTGCTGCATTCCATGGCTCGCCCGGACGACTGGGGGCTGTGGCTGCGCGCGGCGGGCCTGCGCCACGTGCACCCCGGGCAGGGCATGAAGTACGAAACCTCGTTGCTTGCCTATCAGGCGGCCATCGAAGGTCACGGCGTGGCCATGGCCCAGAAAGCGCTCATCGAAAAAGAACTGGCGGACGGCACGCTGGAGGCCCCGCTGGGCATGGTGCTCGACCGCGGCGACTACACCTATTACTTCGCCTGGCCTACGGGCAGGCCGTCATCCGGCGCGTTGCGCGCGTTCCGCGACTGGCTGGCGGCGCTCGTGGCTTCCTGAGCAGCCGCCTGGCGGGCGGGCTTTTACAAAAAGTCAACGCATAGCGACGATAAAGTCGATTGCCCCTCCGAGTGCCGCTGCCTATCCTGCCTGCCATGACAAGCATGCACGGCCGCCAGTCGCGCCGTGCCGTCCAGGAGCCAGGGTATGTTCGAGCGCAGCTTGCGCGGTTTGCGAGTAATCGACTTTTCGCATGTGCTGGCGGGTCCCGTGTGCACCATGATGCTGGCCGACATGGGTGCCGATGTGGTCAAGATCGAGCCTCCGGAGGGAGAGCTGGGACGGCGCATCGGCCCGCCCTGGATCGCGGGAGAAAGCGCGGTATACCTCAGCGTCAACCGCAACAAGCGCGGCGTGGCGCTCAACCTGAAATCTCCGGACGGCCGGGATGCCGCGCGCCGGCTGATACAGGGCGCGGACGTGGTGGTGGAGAACTTCCGGCCGGGCGTGATGCGCGCATTCGGCCTGGATTACGCCGCGCTGGCCGGCAGCCACCGCCGCCTGGTGTATTGCTCGATTTCCGCCTACGGCCAGGTTGGGCCGCTGCGCGACCGCCCCGGCGTGGACGGCATCATCCAGGCCGCCAGCGGCTTGATGAGCACCCTGGGCAGCGCGGACAGCGAACCCATGAAGGTCGCGATTCCCGTCGCGGACATGGTCACCGGCTATCTGGCGACCATCGCCATCCTGGCGGCGCGCAACGCGGCGCAGCATACCGGACAGGGCCAGTACCTGGACATCAGCCTGTACAACGCAACGCTGATGCTGCAGCAGATCGGCCTTGCCTCGTACTTCGCCGCCGGGGCGCTGCCGGCCCGGACCGGCAGCGCGGCGCCATACGCCGCTCCCAACGAGGCCTACCGTACCCGCGACGGCTGGATCATGGTGGCCGCCTACCATCCCCAGCGCTGGCAGGCCCTGTGTGCCGTGCTGGGCGTGCCCGCGCTGGAGCTCGACCCGCGCTACGCCAGCAACGCCAGCCGCGTCGCGAACCGCGATGCGCTGCGCGCCACCCTGACCCCGCTGTTCCAGCGGCGCACCACGCAGGCGTGGATAGACCTGTTGATGCAGCACGACATTCTGTGCGCGCCGGTTGCCAGCTACGACGACGTCGTCCAATCGCCGGAATACGCCGCCAGTGGCATCGACAGCTGGATGCAGCATCCGGTGGCCGGGAAGGTCCGCATGCCCGGTTTCGCACCCGGGCCGGCCGGCGCAATGGCCGGCCAGGGTACCGCCATGGCCGCTCCCACACTGGGGCAGCACAACCGCCAGGTGCTGCGAGAGTGCGGCTACAGCGCGGCCGAGATCGATGCCATGGTCGAAAGCGGCGCACTGGCCATGGCATCACAACCCACGACATGAGAAAAAGGAGACCGCAATGCGTTCCGATGAATCCGCAGCACCGGGGTTGGTCCGACAGGACATTGCCGATGGCGTGCTCGTACTGAGCATGAACGACCCCGGCACCGGCAACGCCATGTCGGTGGACATGGCGCAGGCGCTGGCCGACGCGCTGGAGCAGGCGAATACGCTGCCCGACGTGCATTGCGTACTGCTGAGGTCCACCGGCAGCCACTTCTGCACGGGCGGCAATGTGAAGGACATGGAGCGCGGGTCCGACTTGATGCAGGGAACGGCGCTACAGGTGCGCGCCAGGCTGAAATCAACGCTGCATCGCATCACCCTGGCCTTGCAGGCATTGCAGATGCCGTCCATCGCGGCAGTCAACGGCGCCGCGGTCGGTGCGGGCTGCGACCTGGCGCTGATGTGCGACCTGCGCTTGGCCAGTATTCGCGCCACGTTCGCGGAGAGCTTTCTGCGGCTGGGACTGGTGTCCGGCATAGGCGGCGCGTGGTTCCTGGCGCGGCTGGTGGGCAGGGCCAAGGCGCTGGAACTGACGCTGACCAGCGAGTTCATCGATGCCGCCACGGCATTGCAGCTGGGCCTGGTGTCGCGCGTGGTGGCACCCGACGCCCTGGATGAAGCCAGTACCGCGTTGGCAAAGCGGATCGCATCCAACCCGCCCCAGGCTCTGCGCATGGCCAAGCGCCTCGTTCTGGACGCCGCCGAATCGACATTGCCGGTGGCGCTAGAGGCAGCCGCGGCCATGCAGGCCATTCTGCTATGCGGAGAAGAACACAAAACCACCGTGCGCGATTTCCTGGCGCGGCGCGCACGCGACTGAGGAGACAACCATCATGACCCATACGTTAATACGCAAGGTCCGCCAGGCGGCGGTTTCGCTGCTTCTCGGCTTCGCCGCCACCTGGCCGGCGCACGCCGCCGATTATCCCGACAAGCCCATCACTTTCGTGGTGCCATTCGGCGCCGGCAGCGCCACCGACCTGTTGGCGCGCGCCCTGTCGGCGTCCGTCACCGAACAGGCCGGGCAGGCCGTCGTGGTGGAAAACCGGCCGGGGGCAAGCGGCATGATCGCCGCGCAGCATGTCGCCCGTGCCCGCGGCGATGGCTATACCGTGCTGATCACCACCAACACGACGCAGGCCGCCAACCCCCATCTTTTCAAGAAGCTTCCGTACGACCCGATGACGGACTTCATGCCCCTGACCGGCCTGGGACGCGGCGGCCAGGTGCTGGTGGTGCGCGCGGACGCGCCATTCAAGACGGTGCACGATGTGGTCCGCGCCGCCCGGCAGGATCCGGGAAAACTGAGCTTCGGCAGCGGCAATTCGTCCAGCCGCATGGCGGGGGAAATGCTCAAGCAGCTGACCGGCACCGATATCGTCTGGGTGGGCTACAACAGCAACCCCAATGCCCTCAATGATTTGCTGGGCGGCCATATCGACATGATGGTCATCGACACCGTCACCGGCTTGTCGCAGATCGAAGCCGGCAGATTGCGCCCGCTGGGCGCATCTACCCGGGAGCGCCTGCCGCAGCTTCCCCAGGTGCCGACCCTGGACGAGGCCGGCATCAAAGGTTACGACATGGGTTACTGGTTTGCCGCCTACGTGCCGCGCGGCACGCCCGCCGCGGTAGCCGATGCCTTGCGGCAGTGGCTGGTTGCGGCCGTGGGCAGCCAGGGCGCCCAGGATTTCTTCCGCCATTCGGCGACCCAGGCCTGGACGACGACCGCCGCAGAGCTGGATGACTTCCAGAAGGCTGAATTGCGGAAGTGGGGCGGGGTGGTCAAGGCGGCCGGGATCAAGCCGGAGTGAACGGGCCGTAACTCGAAAAGGCAGGCGCACGCACGGCAACACCGTGCGTCGCGCCATCGGGGCACGTGATGGGGTGCTTGACAGGCAACCGACCAACTAGTAGATTGGTCACCTATGAATCTGGAACTCTCCCCCCGCGCCGCCGAAATCGCCGAGCACACCAAGGTGCTGCTAGCCGCCGGCGGCTATAACGGGTTCAGCTATGCCGACCTGTCCGAACGAGTGCGCATCGGCAAGCCCAGCATCCATCATCATTTCCCCAGCAAGGCGGAACTTGTCCTGACCGTGGTGACGCTGCACCGCCAGCAGGCACGGGAAGGGCTGGCCACCCTGGATGCCCACGTGCCCGATCCGCTGGCGCGGCTGACTGCCTACACGGAATACTGGGCCAAATGCATACGCGAGGGCACGGCGCCCATATGCATCTGCGCCATGCTGGCGGCCGAAATGCCCATGATTCCCCAAGACATCGCGGACGAAGTCAGCGGCTATTTCGCCGACCTGACCGCCTGGATCGCCGCCGTGCTGGAAGAAGGCTCGGCCAAGGGGCAGTTCCAGCTGAGGGACAGCGCCGCCGCGGAGGCCCGG
>Ga0180221_1000502_pt1 | contig 34179 bp, 28 predicted proteins | sample eDN5th37CKraftMG_FD_151339 | JGI IMG/M metagenome (GOLD analysis project Ga0180221, IMG submission 151339) | Enriched Miracle-Growth compost microbial communities from Emeryville, California, USA - eDNA 5th pass 37_C Kraft MG (version 2) (version 2) ...
CGGCCGACAAAACGAACTCGCTCGTCCATAACCGAACACTCCTTCCACGGCATCAACACCTCCCGAAAAGCGAGAAGTGTTACCTATGTGTCCGGTACAAAACGTCACCTATCTCTCGGGTCGTTCACACCACGAAAAAGCCGCGCATCAGCGTGGCTTTCGTGTTTTCGGGCCTGGCAATAAATAAATCCCCCTCCTGCCTTGCAATAACCGCAATAGCCACCTACATTGGCTTTATCGAACTTGCTGAACGAACTTTGTTTCCGCGCTTTGCGCGTTTCTACGATCTTCCTTTTCAATTTCGAACGACCCGCCGTCTGGCACGCTGCCGGGCGACCAACCTCTATTCCAATTGAAAGGGAATAATCATGAACACTGGAACCGTTAAGTTCTTCAATTCCACCAAGGGTTTTGGCTTCATCGTACTCGACAATGGCCAGCCGGACGTATTCGTCCATATCTCTGCTGTTGAGCGTTCGGGCATGACCTCGCTGGTCGAAGGCCAGAAGCTGACTTTCGACGTAGTGAAGGACAACCGCAGCGGCAAGTACGCAGCGCAGAACCTGCAGGCTGCTTAACACTCAGCGGGGTGGCGACACCCTGTGCTGTAGTGCCTAAGGCATGACATCAGCGCTTCGATCCTTGACCACGGATGTACTGGCAGGGACCTTGAGGCGCTTTGAGGAGAGGTCGGGATCTTCCCGGCCTTTTTCATTTAAAGTGGGATGAGGAAAAGTGTGAAGCGGTTTCCCGCCCGCATCCCGCGCTCTAAGGAGGAACATGATGGACCACGCGCTCATCAATTCTGTTTTCACCCCGACTGCCGTAAACAAGCATGAGACCAAGGGCGACGTCACCACGCGGGTGGCGCGCGAGATCCTGGATCAGGAAACGGCCGCACGCGACGCCAAGACCGAACGTCTCCGCGCTGCCCGGCTTGCACGCGAAGCCGCCGAGGCAAGCATCCCCGCAGCCCCCGCGGCCAAGAAGACGGCCAAATCTTCGGCGCGCAAAGCGGCGAAGTAACCCCACGGCTTGCCTGTCGCTGCCGCGCCTTATTGGCGCGAAAACCAGCGCCGTTCTGTCTCCTTGTCCGGCCCCTGAGCTTCTCCTATTGTCCTGCTTCAAGAGCACTCGGACGGCTTGCGCCGTATACGGGTCCGCATGCAACGGGTGACGTCAATTGGTTGAGAAACGGCTGGTAATTACGGGCGCGGTTCTGGGCGGCCTTGCTGTTGCCCTTGGAGCATTCGGCGCCCACGGACTGAAGGCGCGCGTCGATGCGGAAGCGCTCGGCTGGTGGCAGACCGCCGTGCAGTATCACATGTGGCACGCGCTCGCCATTCTGGCGCTCGGCCTCTCGGGTCAGACCTGGGGGCGTCTCCCCAGCTGGCTGTTTACCGCCGGCGCTTTGATCTTCTCCGGAACCCTCTACGCCATGGCGCTCGGCGCCCCGCGCTGGTTCGGCGCCATCACGCCTATCGGCGGCGTGCTGATGATCGCCGGCTGGGCGGTGCTGGCTTTGTTGGCGTTACGGAGAAAAGGCTAGTTATATCGTCTGTCGAATACCGAGATGCTTCTTCGGAAGCATGTCACTGGATCCCACAATCAATTCTCAACGCCCTTGACGCTCCCCATCTTCGCTCTCGTCACCACCAGCGGCGCGTAGTATCGCGCATATCCAACCATCACCAGGATATTCATGTAGAAGCACATGGCGCCCATGTGGGTGGGGTTGAAGAGGTGGCCGTATCGCTCGTTCAGGATGATCGCGTTGTACCAGACGATGAAGGTGATCGGCAGGCAGATGATGAGCCCGAGCGGCACGAAGCGGTTGAACACCAGCATCAGACCGCCGATGATCTCCCAGGTTTTTACGACATCGTAGAGGCCGACTTCCATCAGCGTCACCAGCAGTTGGCTCGAGAGCGGCGCGTTGCGCACGAGATGCGGGAAGATGCTGGGCAGTCCGAACTCTGTCAGCCAGTAGGACGTGCCAGTCACGATCATCCAGCAGCCGAGATAGATCCGCATCGCGGAGAGGGCGAGCTTCGTGACAGTCCCGACATTCCATTCGTATTCGATCATGCGTGACATGGTTTACCTCCGTCCGTCGGCGATGTAGCGGGTCATCCGGTCGATCCGCCCACCACGCTGGCCGATATGGATGATGTCGATGACAGTGATCGGCGCGGCGCCTTCCTGCTCCAGCCGGTGCACCACGACGACGTTGCAGCCGTCGCTGACCATCGGCCCAAGCTGAGTGGAACGGTATTGGCTGCCGTGGACGAGTTCAGGAAAAGCCTCAGGCTCATAGTCCGCGTTCGGATCGATATACGCGGCTAGCGCGTATATGCTCTTGCCGCGTTCGAAAATCTCGGAGCGGAAGTCGGACACTGTGTGCTTCGGCGTCTTGTGGATCGCCGGACCCCACTTCCATTCCGGGACGACGTGCAGCTGGTAACAAATGTTCCCGAGGAAAAGGAAAGCAACAAGAATCGAGAGTATGGATAATCTGCGCTCGGAAATCAGGTGCTTGTTGTGCAACATAGCCTCCGTTCGTGACAAACGTCGGCCGCGCTTATGCCAGAAGAAGTATAGGTCCCGCAAGAATTAGGGACCGGATTACTTCATAGCGCATCAATATGTATTGTTTTATATTGAATAATTCTGGGCTATAAAATATTGGCGCCGGCTTCTTTCATCTGTAGGATCATCGCGTCGAGGGAGCCATTGAGGTCAATCGCACGGCAGGCTTCCAGCAGAACGGTCACGTCAAACCCGTGCTGGCAGGCGTCGATGACGGAATAGGCTACGCAGAAGTCAGTCGCGAGTCCCGCGAGTACAACCTTCCGTATACCGCGGTCGCGCAGATAACCCTCAAGGCCGGTCGTCGTCTTGCGGTCGTTCTCGTAGAAGGTGGAATAGCTGTCGATCTCGCGGCGAAAACCCTTGCGGATGATCAGCTCGGCCTTCGTTACGTCGAGATCAGGATGAAACTCCGCGCCCTGGGTTCCCTGCACGCAATGGTCCGGCCACAGCGTCTGCGCTCCATAGGGCATCTCGATGGTCTCGAACGGGGCCTTGCCCGGATGGGACGAGGCGAAGCTCAGGTGTCCTGCCGGGTGCCAGTCCTGCGTCAGGATAACGTTGTCGTGCTCCTGGATCAGCCTGTTTACGATCGGCACGATCTCGTGCCCGCCTTCCACCGCCAGCGCTCCGCCGGGGCAAAAATCGTTCTGCACATCGACAACGATAAGCGCTTCATCGGCCATGGATCAGACCTCAGGCAGGAAAGACGGAAAGGGGAGTGAATATGGGATTGTGGTCCGAAATGTGGAGGAGGGAGCATTTCGCCAGGAAACGCTCCCCTCCGAGGCCAGATAAATCAGGCAGCCTGCTTCTTCGGCGTGATCAGGCCGCGTGCGAGCAGCAGTTCGGCGATCTGCACGGCGTTGAGTGCTGCACCCTTGCGCAGGTTGTCGGCAACGACCCACAGGGAGAGACCGTTCTCAACCGTCGCGTCCTCGCGGATGCGGCTGATGTAGGTGGCGTCTTCGCCAGCACTTTCGTAAGGCGTGATGTAGCCGCCGTCTTCCTGCTTGTCGATGACCAGGCAGCCTGGAGCCTCGCGCAGGAGGTCGCGTGCCTCTTCAGCCGTGATTGGCTTTTCGAACTCGATGTTGACGGCTTCGGAGTGACCGATAAAGACCGGCACGCGGACAGCGGTGCAGGTGAGCTTGATCTTCGGATCAAGCATCTTCTTGGTCTCGGCCATCACCTTCCATTCTTCCTTGGTGTAGCCGTCTTCCATGAAGACGTCGATGTGCGGAATCACGTTGAAGGCGATGCGCTTGGTGAACTTCTTGGTCGAGATCGGGTCGGCCACGAACACGGCGCGGGTCTGCTCGAACAGTTCGTCCATGCCTTCCTTGCCGGCGCCCGAAACGGACTGGTAGGTGGCGACGACGACGCGCTTGATGGTGGCGCGCTCATGCAGCGGCTTGAGGGCTACGACCAGCTGTGCGGTGGAGCAGTTCGGGTTCGCGATGATGTTCTTCTTGCGGAAACCGTCGACGGCCTCCGGATTGACCTCGGGCACGATCAGCGGAACTTCCGCGTCGTAGCGCCAGGCCGAGGAATTGTCGATCACGACGCAGCCCTGCTGGCCGATGCGCGGAGACCATTCCTTGGATACGTTGCCGCCGGCGGACATCAGCGCGATGTCGGTGTCGGAGAAATCGTAGTTCTCCAGCGCCTGCACCTTCAGCGTGCGATCGCCGTAGGAAACTTCGGTGCCCTGCGAGCGGCGCGATGCGAGCGCTACGACTTCGTCAGCCGGAAAGCCGCGCTCTTCCAGGATGTTGAGCATTTCACGGCCGACATTTCCGGTCGCACCGACGACAGCGATCTTAAAACCCATGAGTCCACTACTCCTGTTCTCTCCGCTAGCTTCGGATCAAACCCGCCGGCCTCGCGGGCTCTGCTCCTCCCCCGGCTTGTCTCGGGGAGAGAACGAGTGAGCCAAGGAAGATTAGACCGTTTTGAGGGTCGTTTTGGCCGTCGTTGTTTTAGTAAAGCGGAGACACGCGCTGCCGCTTGCGGCCGCGTCTGGTAAGCTGGCAATGATAAGCGCATGAAAGGCGCACATGACCGAGCAATCTCCGTTCAGCGGTGCTTTTTACGCAGAATTGGTGTGAAGTCAATTGTCATGGGTGCTGCGCAAGCCTGCACAGCGCGCATAGCGGCGTCGGCCAAATAAGCGTTACTGCGCCACCAGCACCACCCGGCGGTTCCTGGCGCGGCCGTCGTCGTCATCATTCGGAGCAGCCGGAGCCAGCGGACCAACGCCACGCGCGTCGATCCGGTCCTTCTTGATCCCGCGCTTCACCAGCTCGGCCGCAACTGCCTTGGCGCGACGGTTGGAGAGGTCGAGGTTGTAGTCCAGCTTGCCCTGGCTGTCCGTGTGGCCGACGACGTAGAACTTCAGGTCGTTGCTCTTGAGGTAGTTTGCCATCTCCACGAGCTGCGGCTCGGACTCTGCCTTGAGCTCCGCCTTGGCCGTGTCGAAATAGAGGCCGTAGAGCGCGATGCTGCCCATGCTGGCGATGGTGGAAGCCATCTCGGCGCTGTCGATGGTGCGCATGAGATTGTCCATCGCCTTTGGCTCGGCGATCTCAACGAGAGCCGTCACCCGATCATTCAGCGCCGCGGAATAGTCGCCGAAGGTGCCGCCGCGGTTGAGCGCCACGAAGAGGCTGACGAATGTCCCGTCCTTCTTCATCAGGGCATAGCGGATATCTTGCCCGCCGTCGAAGACAGAGCTGACGAACCGCGTGCGGTCGCCCGTCACGGTCGTGTTGCTGACGTGGGTATCCTTGTTGTTCCAGTGGTATTTGAGTTCCTTGAACGGCTCGCCGCACTCGTCCGTGCCTGCGCACTGGAACACGGTCTCGAATCCATCGCCGCTGAGTTTGTCGTAGAAATTGCGGAACACCTCCAGCGTCGAACGCTCTGTCGGGGTGATGTAGATGGTCCGGGTGACCTTCCCCTCCGCCTTCACCGTTTCGGTGAAGTGCTTGCCGCCTTGGTAGTCGGCCTTGCCGGCGGCAAACGTGATCTCATTGAAAGCCGCAACACTCTGCAGCAGGATCCTGGAGTCGCCGTAGCGGCCGGTGAGGGGATGGTCCTTGGCGCCGGGCTGATCCTCCGAAAATACTTTCTGGTATTCTGCGGCGTCGGCGGTCATAGCCCCGGCAAGAAGGGCGAGGCAAACAAGAGCAGCTTTGATCAAGGCACGATATCCCAGAAAAGATTGGTCTATTCGATGGGTATGCTTGCTGATCCTGATATTGAATTCCGAAGTCCGCTGAAAATCAAATAATTTATTAGCCAACAAACAAAAACGGCCCCTCGAAATGAAGGGCCGTCGATGCGAAGCGCTGATAGTTTGTATCAGGCAGCGAGTGCGCGGTACTTGGCGATGATCGCGTCGCCCATGGCCTCGGTGCCAACTTCGTTCATGCCCTCGGACATGATGTCCTTGGTACGCAGACCGTCGTTCAGAACCTCGGCGATTGCCTTTTCCAGGCGGTCGGCTTCCTCGATCATGTTGAACGAGTAGCGCAGGCACATCGCGAAGGAAGCGATCATGGCGATCGGGTTTGCAACGCCCTGGCCGGCAATGTCCGGCGCGGAGCCGTGCACCGGCTCATAGAGCGCCTTGCGCTTGCCGGTAACGCCATCCGGTGCGCCGAGCGATGCCGACGGCAGCATGCCGAGCGAACCGGTGAGCATCGCTGCAACGTCAGACAGCATGTCGCCGAACAGGTTGTCGGTCACGATCACGTCGAACTGCTTGGGCCAGCGAACGAGCTGCATGCCACCGGCGTCGGCCAGCATGTGGGTCAGCTCCACGTCGGAATACTTGGCCTTGTGAGTAGCCGATACGACCTCTTTCCAGAGCACGCCGGACTTCATCACGTTGTGCTTTTCCATGGAGCACACCTTGTTCTGACGGGTACGCGCCAGTTCGAAGGCCACGCCTGAAATGCGCTCGATCTCGAACGTGTCATAGACCTGCGTGTCGATACCGCGCTTCTGGCCGTTGCCGAGGTCGATGATCTCCTTCGGATCGCCAAAGTAGACGCCGCCGGTGAGCTCGCGCACGATCAGGATGTCGAGGCCTTCGACAACTTCCGGCTTGAGCGAGGAGGAAGCAGCGAGCGCCGGGTAGCAGATGGCCGGGCGAAGGTTGGCGAAGAGCTCCATGTCCTTGCGCAGGCGCAGGAGGCCGGCTTCCGGACGCACTTCGTAGGGCACGCTATCCCACTTCGGTCCGCCAACGGCGCCGAACAGCACAGCGTCAGCGGCGAGCGCGAGCTTCATGTCCTCTTCGGAAATGGACTGGCCATGCGCATCATAGGCAGAGCCGCCGACGAGACCGGTTTGTGTTTCGAAGCCTGCGTTGAAGTCGGAATTCAGAACGTCAATGAGGCGGGTAACCTGAGCCATGGCCTCGGGGCCGATGCCGTCGCCAGGAAGAAGAAGAAGCTTGCGCGTTGCCATGGGAAATCATGCCTTCTGCATCACAAAACAGGGCCTCTTGCTAAACGCCATGGAAGCGTTCTGCAAGATGACTCTACCGCATAATGGTACGCTTTAGGGGCGCGACTGCTTCGCTTCGCGCAGATTTCGCAGGGTGAAGCGGTTCCACGCCGTCTCAGCCCTTCAGTTGCAGCAGAGCTTCCTGACGTAGGTGTTGGCGTAAGTCATGAAGGAATCGTCTGGAATCTGATGGCTGCTTTTCAGACGCTTCAGGACAGCCCTTCCGTTGCCTTCTTCGAAGGTCCCTCTCAGAGTAACGGCATACCAGGCGTTCGATGCAAGATAGACGTCTAGGTTCAACGGAGAAGCCTCAGCGAAACGGATCGCATCATTCAGGTTGTCGTAGCTCTTGATCTGCAGGTGACGGCGATTGAATGGCCCGCTGTCAAACTGGTCGACGTAGACCCAGGTATGGTGCATGTAGCCGGTTATTCTTCCAGATTGGACGCGGTACCACCGGTCCTGATTGTCGAGGATTCGAAGCGAAGTACCGTTCTGCAAGGTCGCAAGAGTGGGCGAGTCTCCATTCGAATCCAGCTTCACCGGGGCCTTGCCTTTGGGATGTCTCACGCGCCCGGATCGAGCCTCCGGAATGGTCAGCCGGTTTTCGCTGATGCCGGATACAGAGCGCGGCGGACTGGCCGGTGGGCGAGGGGTGAACGTGTTGCTTGAGGTGGCAACAGACGTTCCGCTGATCGTTGTGACCCGGTACTTTTCCATTTCGCTGCGGGAGAGATAGCGGATGTCGTTGCTGTCATACTGCAAAGCAAGCTGGAGAAGTGCGGGGTCGACACCCATTTCTCCCATGAACATGATGACTTCCGCGGTTAGCGCCTGAACGTGAGACACCGCCTCTTCCGTGGAGAGCCTGGAGCTGTCGCTATAAGACGACTTATGGACGCCGATCGAGCCCGCCTCCGCATATCGCTGAACGCCTCCCATGAATGCCAGAGAACAGGCAGAGGAGCACTCGCTGTCGCGGAACTGGATGGTGCCGAGTTGGTTGGAGCGGATGAGGCGGCCTAGCTCCATCGCCTTTGCTATGTTTCCGCCAGGTGAGTTGAAGGTGACGACAGACGCATCGTGTCTGAGCACGACCTGCTCAAACTCGCGGAGGTTGTCATCGTAAGAAAAACTGCCACTCACCAGGATGAAGCTGTACCCCTCGGATGTACTGTGCGCGGTGTATGAAAGGTCAGCATGTGCATGATGGCCACCGAACGCAGTGACGCCGACCACCAACAGAATTAGTCGCAAAAATATGCTCATACCCGCTCCCCGTTCGACAAATATGAGCTGGCGCGGGGTAGGCCGTCAACAGCATTGAGAGATTGAACTTCTAGGCGCTTTCGCCGAGACTGCCTGCATGACCGATACCATCCCACATCCTGCCGGAACCTGGCTTGAGCCTAGGACTCGATCGCTCGTCGATCATGCTGATCTCATGGCGCGCATGGGCAAACAGCAGGCTGTGCTGCTGGGCGAGACCCACGACCGGTTCGACATTCATCGCTGGCAGCTTCATGTAGCGGCGGGGCTACTCGCCACTGGCCGCAGGCTCGTCATGGGATTCGAGATGTTTCCGCGCCGGGTGCAGCCGGCGCTCGATGCGTTCGTGGCGGGCGAGCTGGATGCGGACGCCTTTCTGGAGAAGGCGGAATGGAAGACGGTCTGGAACTTCGATCCGGACCTCTACCTGCCGCTTTTCCATTTCTGCCGCCAGTTCAAGGTGCCGATGCGCGCGCTTAACTGCTATCGCGCGCTGGTCACCCGCGTAGGCAAGGAAGGCTGGGATGCCATTCCGGCAGAAGAGCGCGATGGGCTGACCCCCGCGAAGCCGGCCACTATGGAATACCGCCAGTACCTTTTCGATGTTACAGGCGGCGCGCGACCGGATCGCGAGGCGAAGTCGGCGGACCACCTGGCCTTCGACCGTTTCGTGCGAGCCCAGCAGACCTGGGATCGCGCCTTCGCCTGCAACATCGCTTACGCGCTTGAGGATGATCCTGAAGCGCTCGTCATCGGTATCATCGGCCGTGGCCACCTCGAATATGGCTACGGCACGCCTTTTCAGCTGGATGATCTCGCGATCACGCGCGTTTCCGTCCTGCTCCCGTCAGACGAGGATTTCGAGTCGGAAGAAACTCCCATTGCTGACGCCATCTTCCGTCTGGACACGTCGGACCGAGCCCAACCGCAGCGCCGCGACCCGCCGCCGCTTCCCGAACAGCATCGGTAGCAACCAGACTCAGCAAGATCCGCAGCAGCTGCGCGGCCGTGCGCCTCCGCTGCCGCCTGCTCTGTTCCGCCAGCCTTGCAGGACTGCAAAAAGAAACTCCCCGACACGGCGGTCGAGGAGTTGAGAGGAAGCCGCTCAGCAGAGAAAGGCGTTTGCTCAGCTGTGGACGATCTTGGTCCCGAGCACATTCAGGCACTCGCGGATGAAGGCCGCAAGGGCTGTCCAACCCTTGGCCGAGACCATGTTGCCGTCGACCAGCGCCTCGGTGGGCGAGAGGTCGACATATTCGCCGCCAGCAAGAATGACCTCGGGCTCGCAGGCGCCGAGCGCGCCGACGCGCTTGCCGCGCACGACGCCATCGACCGCAACGAGGATCTGCACGCCGTGGCAGATCGTGAAGATCGGCTTCTTGGTCTCATGGAAATGGCGGACGATCGCCTGCACGCGCTTGTCGGTGCGGATGTATTCCGGGCCGCGGCCGCCAGCGCAGTAGACTGCGTCGTACTCCTCGAGGCGCACTTCGCTGAAGGTCTTGTTGAGCTGGAAATAGTGGCCGAGCTTTTCCGTGTAGGTCTGATGCCCTTCGAAGTCGTGCAACGACGTGGCGATCATGTCGCCTGCCTTCTTGTCCGGGCAGACCACGTGAACAGTGTGACCTACGGCTTCCATGGCCTGCTGGTAGACGTAGATCTCGTATTCCTCGGTGAACTCGCCCACGAGCATCAGGATTTTCTTACCAGGCATGTTCATCACTCCTTGAGTCTCAGGATGGCTTGAGCGGCGGACCGGTGAGGCCCGCCGCCATTGATCAGATCAGAACGGGGAGTCCGGGAAGTAGAATTCCTGTGCGTTCTCCTTGGTGATGCGCGGAGCATCGAGGATCACCTTGCCGCGGACAGGCGCCTGGCCGTTGAGGTTGGCCGCGGTCAGGTAGATCGCGGTCTTGATCATCGACGGCGGGTAGGGGGTGGAGATCGGCGTGATCTCATCGCCCTCCATCACCTTCTCGATGATCTCCTTCATGCCGTTGGCGCCAAGCGCGAACTTGATGTCGGTACGGCCAGCCTGCTGGGTGGCTTCGAGCACACCGAGCAGCATGTCGTCGTCGTTCGCCCAGACAGCGTCGATCTTCGGATACTTCGCGAGGAAGTCCTGCATCACCTTGAAGGCATCGTCGCGGTTCCAGTTGGCGTACTGGATGTCCAGGATCTTGATGTCGCTGCCTTCGAGCGCGTCCTGGAAGCCCTGGATGCGCTCGTCGTCGATCACGGTCGGAATGCCGCGCAGGACGACCACGTCACCCTTGCCGAGCTCCTCGAGCAGGAACTGGGCAGTGGTGGAGCCCACCGCGATGTTGTCGCCTGCGACATAGAGATCCTGGATGGTCTCGTCGGTCAGGCCACGGTCAACGACGGTGATGAAGGTGCCCGCTTCCTTCACCGACTGGACCGGGCCAGTCAGCTCTTCGGAAGTGAAGGGCAGGATCACCAGCGCATCAGGCTTGCGCGTGGCTACGAGGTCCTCGAGCACGCCCACCTGAGCGACGGCCGAAGGCGAGGTGTTGACGATGACGTCGATGTTCGGGAACGCGGCCTTGACCTCCTTGGCCGCTGCCTCGGCGTGATAGACGACACCGCCGGTCCAGCCGTGCGTTGCGGCCGGAATGGAGACGGCGATCACCTTGGTGTCCTGGGCCAGTGCCGGCGCGGCGCCGAGAAGCGCCACCGCACCAGCCAGTGCGAACATAGTCCTCTTAATCATTACTACTCCTCCCATAATAATGAGCCACTGTGAAAAGACGCGTGTCGTGTGGCTCCGTCACGACCGTCTCGAGAACCTCTGGATCAGCATGGCGACGATGATGATGACGCCCTGAACAGCTGCCACGAGGTACTCGGAGATGAAGTCCGAAAGCACCATCAGGTTGGCGATGAACTCGAGGATCACTGCACCCGCCAGGCTGCCCCAGATATGACCCTTGCCTCCTCGCAGGGCCGTGCCGCCAATGACGACGGCTGTGATGACCTGCAGCTCCCACAGCAGGCCGGTGGTAGGTGTCGCGGCGCCGAGGCGTGGCACGTAGCAGATGGCCGCGATGGCGACGCAGATGCCCTGAATGACGAACGCGAGCGTGCGAATCCGGCCGACCGAGATGCCGGAGAAGCGCGCCACCTCGACGTTGGCGCCAACCGCGGCGCAGCGCCGTCCGAACTTGGTCTTGTAGAGGATGAACGAGCCGACGATGGCGACGGCCGCGCAGACAAGCACCGGGATCGGAATGCCCATCACCGTGCCGAAATAGAGCGGCCGGAAGGGCTCGCGCAGCGAGCGGTCGATCGGGATCGAGCCGCCGTTCGACATGAAGGTGATGAAGGCGCGATAGACGCCCATCGTGCCCAGCGTCACGATGAAGGGTTCGATCTTGCCGAGGGTTACGACCAGGCCGTTCACCAGGCCGCAGAGCGCTCCCACGCACAGTACGAAGACGATGCCGGCAGGGATGGCGTTGGCGCCCCATGTCGGAACAAGCCAGTTCATGAACAGGATCATGGCTCCCGCGGCGAAGGCGGCCATGGAACCGACCGACAGGTCCAGACACCCCGACGAGATGACGAAGGTAGCGCCCACCGCGATGATGCCGATGAAGGTGGCGCGGGTCACGACGTTGGTGATGTTCGTGGGCGACAGGAAGTCGGGATTGATCAGGTAGCCCACGACCACCAGAACGGCGAGCGCGATGAACGGTCCGAGATCGACCCAGTTGATGCGCTGGAATACCGACTCCTTGCTTACAAGTTCAGAGGTGGTGTCGGTCACGTGCATTCTCCTCCCTAGACCCAACGGCGCCGGAACCGACCGTGGCGGCCAGCACCACGGCATTCTCGGTGACGTCCCCATTCCTGAGTTCCGCCGTAATCCTCCCGTCCTTCATGACGAGCACGCGGTCACACAGACCCACCAGTTCCTGCAGTTCCGACGATATGACGATGCAGGCCTTGCCCTGGCGCACGAGCTCATCGATGAAGCTGTAGATCTGGCTCTTGTTGCCGATGTCGATGCCGCGGGTCGGTTCGTCGATGATGACGATCGAGGGGTCCTGCAGCATCGTCTTTGCCAGCAGCAGCTTCTGCTGGTTTCCTCCCGATAGCTGCCCAGCCTCGAGCTTCTTCGAGCGCACGCGGATGTCGTACCGCCGGATGGCGCCATTGAGCTCGGCGTTCTCGATACGCTCGTCGGTGTAGATTTTTCTGTAGAGCCAGGAGAGAGCGCTGAGCACGAGGTTCGGCGCCAGCCGCTCCCGCAGCAGCAACCCCTTGCCCTTGCGGTCCTCGGTCAGGTAGCCGATGCCTGCCTCGAAGCCATCGGCGACCGACCTGATCTGGACCGGCTTGCCGTTCACGCGGATGGCTGCTGCCTTCGCCGGCCTCAAGCCGAGGATGCCCTCGAAGATCTCCGTCCGCCCGGCGCCGATCATGCCGCCGAAACCCAGCACCTCGCCGGGCCGGGCGACGAAGGACGCCTCATGAACGAAGCCGGGAACAGAAAGGTGCTCGACCTCAAACAGTGGATCGGCGGCGCTGGTGCCGCGCTTGTGCGGATAGAGCATCGAAAGTTCGCGTCCGACCATCAGCCGCGCCATGTCCTGCTGGGTGACGCTACCGGCATCGTAGGTGCCGATCATATTGCCGTCGCGTAGCACGGTGATGCGATCGGCGAGCGCCTCGACCTCATCGAGTCGGTGCGAAATGTAGAGAACGGCGACCCCCCGGTCTCGGAGCGCCCGGATCTTGTCGAGCAGCAGATCCACTTCGGAGGCGGTGAGGACGGCGGTGGGCTCGTCGAAGATGACGATCCTGTGCTCCTCCAGTAGCCCGCGGGCGATCTGCACCATCTGCCGCTGCGCGATCGACAGCTCACGTACGAGCTGCCAGGGGCGCGCAGTGCAGCCCAGCGCAGCCAACTGACGGATGGCGATCTGCTCCATCGTCCGGTCATCGATCACGCCGTGACGCGTGACCTCGCGGCCAAGGAACAGGTTCTCTACGACCGTCAGATCCTCGGCGAGCAGGATTTCCTGATGGACGAGCACGATGCCGCGCCGTTCGGCGTCGGCGGGCCCGTGGAAGGCCATGTCCTCGCCAAGATAGTTGATCGTTCCGAAGCTGGGCTGGATGTGGCCGGATATCAGACGCATGAGCGTGGACTTGCCAGCGCCGTTCTCGCCTATGATCGCATGAATCTCACCGCCATGGATGGAGAGGTTGACGTCACGCAGAACCGTGACCGGACCATACTGCTTGCCCGCTCCGGTCAGCCGCAACAGCTCTGCGGTCTCCGCAGGAGGCGCCGACCTTATCTCAAGCGCAGCTTCCATCATTGCTCGAACACCGGCAGCAGGCGGTCCCGCGACCGCTCGATGTGCACGCGCATCGCGGCCTCGGCAGCGTCCGCGTCGCGCGCTTCGAAGGCTGAGATGATGGCCTCGTGCTCGGAAAGTGCCTCTTCCGTAACCCGCGAGTGAAACATCAGGCGGAAGATATGGTAATGCACGTGCTGGTGGGCGAGCGTGGAGCGCATCAGCTCGTTGCCGCCCATCTCCATGATCATGTCATGGAACACCGCATCCTCGCGAGCGAACTGCGAATAGCGGATCCGCTCGTCACCCTTTTGGCCCCGGCTAGCCATGACGCCGGCCGCCTCGGTGAGGCGGGCAAGGCTGTCATCGTCCAGGCTCGCGACCGCCTGGCGAGCGGCATAGGGCTCGATCAGCAGGCGCATCTCGTAAAGATCAAGGAACTGCTTGGCATTGAGCTGCGGCGCGGCCCGATATCCCATGAGATGGGTTTTTAAGACGAGCCCTTCACCCTCCAGGCGCCCCAGTGCCTCGCGAACCGGAGTTTGAGAAACGCCAAGCTCACGGGCCAGATTGTCGACCGTGATGCGGGAGCCCGGCGCGATCCTCAGCGACATGAGCTGCGCGAAGATCGTCTCATAGACTTCGTTGGCAAGGCTGGAGGGACGCCGGATGGTCGTTGTGCCGGGTGTCTCGCTCGCTGCGCTGTCCTGTGTCTGAGCTCGTCTTGCCATTGCTTCCTCTCGCTATTGAATTTCAATTAGCACGATGCTACACGATATTCAATCTGATATCATATAGGATTTGGGTGGATGTTGATATCGGCGGACTTAGCGATGTCCGTGGCACGCGCTCTTCTGGAGCGGGCGGGGGTGCCGGAGGAGCACGCACGACTCCAGGCGGAGGTGCTGGTGCAGGCGGAACTGAGAGGTCATGCCTCGCATGGTTTGCAGCGTCTGCCGCGCCTCCTGAAGCGAATCTGCAATGGCCTCGTGAACGTTTCGACGACCGGCCGGCACAGCTGGCAGCGCAGCGCCTATCTTCATGTGGAGGGCGAAGCGGGCATGGGACCCGTGGTTGCGATTGCTGCCATCCAGGCCCTGATTGCACGGGTCCCGGAAACCGGTATCGCTGTTGCCGGCATTTCCAACTCAAACCATCTCGGGATGCTGGCGCCCTATGTGGAGCAGGTAGCTGAGGCCGGATGCATCGGCATTGCCCTGTCGAGCTCCGAGGCGCTTGTCCATCCGCATGGCGGCGCCGAGGCCATGCTCGGCACAAACCCCATCGCAATAGCGGTGCCGGGGCGCCCGGGCGAGCCGTTCGTGCTCGATCTCGCGACGGGTATCGTCTCGATGGGCAAGGTGCACGATCATGCGTTGCGCGGAGAACCGCTGGAGGAAGGCTGGGCGCTCGACGCGGAAGGCCGGCCCACCACCGATGCGGAGGCCGCGAAGGCCGGCTCGCTCGCCTCGTTTGGAGGCGCCAAGGGGTTTGGGCTGGGGCTCGGGTTCGAGCTGCTGGTTGCCTCCATCGCCGGGTCTGCCTTCGCACCCGACGTGCGCGGCACGCTCGATGACCGACATCCGGCCAACAAGGGCGATGTGTTCATCGTGATCGATCCTGCCCGCAACGGCCTTGCCGATGCGATCGCGGGCTATCTCGATCGCGTTCGCAATGCCCGGGTCCGCGAAGGCGCGGGGCGGATTCTGGTGCCCGGCGACCGCGCTCGTTCGCGCCGGCAGGAGGCGCTGGCGAAGGGTATCAATATCGCTCCCGCCCTCTGGTCACGTCTTTCCGGTCCCGAAGCCACGAAACTGTTTTCCCTTAGAGAGGAAGGCCATCCATCATGATCACCTCCACCGCGCTCAGGGCGCCCCGCGAAATCCTGTTCGGCAGCGGGCAGCGCAGATCTCTCGGCCGCGTCGCACGCCGCTTCGGCAACCGTGCGCTGGTTTGCACGGATGCGCGGCTGGCGGGGGATCCAATATTCCTCGAAATGATGGATGACCTGCGCAGCGCCGGGATGGTGGTTCAGATCGACGCCGGTGTCGAGCCCGACGTGCCGCGGGACTCCTGCGTCCGGGCGGCGGTGCCGGCGCGCGAGTTCAATCCGGACCTGGTGATCGGCATCGGCGGCGGAAGCTGCCTCGACTATGCCAAATGCGTCGCGCTGCTGATGACGCACGGGGGATCGCCCGAGCAGTATTATGGAGAGTTCAAGGTTCCCGGTCCCGTGCTTCCGATCATCGCCATGCCGACCACGGCGGGCACGGGATCGGAAGCGACGCCGGTCGCGGTGCTCTCTGACCCGGACAAGATCATGAAGGTGGGCATCTCGAGCCCGTATCTCATTCCGCAGGTTGCCATCTGCGATCCGGAACTGACGCTGACCTGCCCGCCCGGACTGACCGCAGTGACAGGAGCCGATGCCCTGACTCATGCCATCGAGGCCTTCATGGCAGTGCGCCGCGAGCCTTCGCCCGACCTCGCGCTTGAACGGGTGTTCATCGGCAAGACCGAGATGACGGACTTCTTCGCGCTCAAGGCCATCAGCCTGATCAACGCCGGTCTTGACCGGGCTTGCCGTGAGGGCTCGGATCTCGAGGCGCGTACCAAAGTTATGATGGGCGCGCTCTACGCGGGACTCGCGTTCGGCACGGCCGGCACGGCGGCGTCGCATGCGATCCAGTACCCGATCGGCGCGCTGACTCACACGGCGCATGGCCTCGGCGTGGCCTGCATGATGCCCTATGTGATGGCTTATAACCGTGCGGCCTATGGCGCAGAGCTCGCCGAGATCGGACGGGCGATGGGGCTTGATGGAGCCGACGAGGGGCAGCTGGGCGAGCTGACGATACGTCACGTCGCCACGTTGTTCCGCACGATCGGCATCCCGGCTTCGCTCGCGGAGCTCGGCCTTGCGCGCGACAAGCTCGCATGGGTCGGCGAGCAGGGGCTGACCGTCGACCGCCTCATCAAGAACAATCCGCGTCCGCTCGATGCCGCCTCAATGGAACGCCTGCTTCAGGCTGCCTATGCGGGCGACCTCGCGAGCGTCGACTGAGCTACAGGAGCAGAGTATGAACAAGCCAATTCCGACCGATACAGGCCTGCCGCGCTCGTGCCATGACTACGCGCCGGGCCTCTTCATCGGAGGGCAGTGGGTGCCCGGCAATGCCATTCCCGTCGTTGATCCGGCAACGGAAGAAGTGCTGGCCCAGGTCGCCGATGCGACGGTCGAGCACGCCCGGGCGGCGGTGGATGCGGCCCATGCGGCAGCCGAAGGATGGAGCGCGACCCCGCCCCGCAAGCGCTCGGAAATCCTCATGCGCTGCTTCCATCTCATGATCGAGCGCCATGAGGAGCTCGCCCGCCTGATCACGCTCGAGAACGGCAAGAGCCTGGCGGACGCGCGCGGCGAGGTGACCTATGCTGCCGAGTTCTTCCGCTGGTACGCGGAGGAGGGCGTGCGCGTGCGCGGCGAGTACCAAATCGCACCGTCGGGTAACAACCACATCATCGTCGAGTATGAGCCGATCGGCATCTGTGTGCTCATCACGCCGTGGAACTTTCCGGCGGCGATGGCGACCCGCAAGATCGCTCCGGCGCTGGCGGCAGGATGCACGGTCATCCTCAAGCCCGCAAGCGAGACGCCGCTCACGGCCTATGCGCTCGCCACGCTCTACCGCGACGCCGGCGTGCCCGACGGTGTGGTGAACGTCATCACCACAACCAAGCCCGGTCCGGTGACCGCCGCAATGCTGGACGATGCGCGCGTCCGCAAGCTCTCCTTCACCGGCTCCACGGCCGTCGGCCGCACGCTGCTGGCGGAAGCTGCCCGCACCGTCGTGAGCTGCTCAATGGAGCTCGGCGGGAATGCGCCCTTCATCGTGTTCGACGATGCGGACTTGGAAGCCGCGCTCGACGGCGCGATGATCGCCAAGATGCGCAACGCGGGCGAAGCCTGCACGGCCGCCAACCGCTTCCTCGTGCAGGATGGCATCCATGACCGGTTCGTTGACGGGCTTGTCAAACGCATGGCAGCGCTCAAGGTCGGCCCGGGTCTGGACGAAAGCGTCCAGTGCGGGCCGATGATCACCCGCAAGGCCGTCGAGAAGATCGACGCGCTGGTGACCGACGCCGTGAGCCGTGGCGCGAAGGTGCTTCTGGGCGGAAAGCTACTCGCCAACAAGGGGTTCTATTACCCACCCACCGTGCTTACGGACGTGTCGCGCGACGCGATGATGACGGAGGAGGAGATCTTCGGTCCGGTGGCGCCGGTCTACCGTTTCAGCAACCCGGATGACGCGGTGGCCTTCGCCAACGATACCGAGCATGGTCTTGCCGCGTACCTCTACACATCCGACGTGAAGAGGGGCCTGCAGCTCAGCCGCCGGATCGAAACCGGCATGGTCGGGCTCAACCGCGGGCTGGTCTCGGACGCGGCCGCGCCCTTCGGCGGCGTCAAGCAGAGCGGGCTGGGCCGTGAGGGCGGGGCCCATGGCATTCTCGAATTCCTCGAGGCAAAATACGTGGCCACGACGATCTGAAGGCTGCCATGGATCTCTTTCGTACCCGCGACCACGTCCCGGACTTCGACGCCTATGTCGAGGTCTATCACAAGCGCAGCGCTGCGACCCGCGCGCGGTGCCGCGCCGAGCTCGATGTGGCCTATGGTCCTGGCGAGCTCGAACGCCTGGACCTGTTCTTCCCCGAGGGGGAGGTACGGGCCGCGCCCGTCCATCTCTTCATCCACGGCGGTTATTGGCGGATGTTCGACAAGAGCGATTTTTCCTTCGTCGCCGACACGGTGGTGGCGGCCGGAGGCATCGCGGCCATCCTGAACTACAGCCTGATGCCTGCCGTGCGGATGGAGAAGATCGTGCGCCAGGTGCGCGCGGCCGCTGCCTGGCTTTGTGAAAACGCGGCGGGCTTCGGCGGTGATCCCGAGAAGTTCACCGTTTCGGGCCATTCGGCGGGCGGACACCTTTGCGCCTTCCTGCTCGACGCGGACAGCCCGGTGCGGCCCAAGGCTACGCTGATGCTGAGCGGGATCTACGAACTCGAGCCCCTTCAGCACTCGTTCCTGCAGCCGGAGATCGGCATTACGGACGAGGAGGTGCGCCGCTTCTCACCGCTGCGTCTCGCCTACCGCCCGATTGGGCCGGCGATGCTGATGGCAGGGGTGCACGAAACGGAACCCTTCCACGAGCAGGGGCAGGCGATGGCGGAAACCCTGCAGCGGGACGGCCTGGAGGCTGAGTTCCAGTCGATTCCGGGTGCCAATCATATGAGCATCGTGCTGGACCTCGGTAATGCCGAGACCGCTCCCGGCCGTGCGCTGGCGCAGATGGTAAAGCGCGGGGCATAGACCGCCCGGAGCCGCACCAGCAGTTTCTCGCCGACCGACTCACGCTGCATCGGCTGAACAGGCTGAGCGCGGCGCTGGCTGCAGCTGCAGCCCAGACTTGAGAGAGGACGCCCTTGGGTGGTCCGACCGGGCGTCATCGCTTTGCTACCAAAAGAACTTTATGCTCACGCCATTCCGAGCGCGGCCATGTAGAGGTCCAGCATTGCCTCTTCCTCCTGGCGCTCGTTCGCATCCTTCTTGCGCAGGCGAACGATCGTGCGAATGGCCTTGGTGTCGAAGCCCTGACCTTTCATCTCGGCGTAGACATCCTTGATGTCGTCCCTTTCACACATTCGCCATGTAATCTCTCCTGATAGCCTACGTGAGCTGTCGGGGCGGCGCGCCCTCATTAGCGCCGTAGCCGTCCCGACAGCGACTTCAGGGGACGCTTGCAGACTTTTGAGTGAAGCAGATCCTTCAGGATCTGCCTTCGTCAGAGGTCCCAATGCAGAGTAACAACATGCGACCTCACTCATGGCTGGGCTATACTACTCAACTGTTTGAAGCGGGGCCTCAGCCCCAAAGTTGAGTCGAGGCACGTGTTTCAGGAATCTATGTATCGCGAGTCAGGATGTCTGAGTGAGCAGGTATTCGACAGCCTTCGAGATGAATGGTGCGACTGTCGCACCAAGCGCCTGTGCAAGTCGTTTCAATGCGGGAAGGTCGATGGTGGCGGCGGCGTTGCCTGACAGAACGCTATTGAGCCAATCCAAGGGAACCTGTGCCTGCTCGGATATTTCTTTCAGCTCGGCTCCCTGGAGGTTCATTGCCGTTCGCAGAAACTGAGGCAGCGACGCTTCAGACCCAGGCGGAGGATCAAGCAATGGGGTTCTATGTTCATTGAAGGCATTCTCATGCGTCAGTTAATTGGCTGACGGGACAATGCCTTTGCAAGCGCGCAAGTGTGGATGATACAGTCCGGCAGGTAGTTGGGGGAATCATGCAGACAGCAATCGACCTCTATTCCGGCTGTGGGGGCATGTCCGCCGGGGCATGCGCGGCTATTCCAGATCTTGAAGTCAAATGGGCGCTCGATATTGACAAGAACGCCACTCGCACATTCCGCAATAGTCACCCGAAGGCTGTCGTTGATTGCTGCGACGTGTCACTTGTATCCGCTTTCGATGTCGTAGAGCGAGCTGGGATCGAGAAGATTGACTGGTTTTTCGCCGGACCGACGTGTCAGGCAGTAAGCACGATGGGCGTATTCCATCTGGATGACCCCCGTAACGCTCTTTTCGTTCACTTCATTAGGCTTCTCGATGGCTTCACGGCATCTGGACGAAAACCTCGCCGCGTTGTCATGGAGAACGTGCCTGGTGTTGTATATGGCAAGAACTTCATCATCGTGCGGGAGTTATTCAAGCTATTCGCAGATAGGGGCTATAAGGTCTTCGCCGACGTCCTGAACATGGCGGACTACGGTCTACCACAGTTGCGGAACCGTTTCATTCTCGTTGCATCGATCGATGATAGCCCGACGAATTTTCCGCTGCCGACACATGCCTCTGAGTCGTCTGAGGAGTTTCCTGAATACGTTAGCGTCTGGGAAGCTATTGGCGATCTGTCAGATTGTGAGACCGGGGTAGGAGGCGTTGCGCGCATCAAACAACCAGAAGCCCCAACTCCATTTCAATGCTTCGTGATGGACAACGGAGGCAAGGCCCCAAATCATCACGGTAAGACCCTGTCAGAGCTTAATCGAAAGCGCATTTCGCAAATCCCGCAGGGTGGTTGCTGGAAAGATATTCCACCAGATCTTCTACCTGATCGCTTCCTACGTGTTCGTTTGACTGACTATGCGACGCTCTATGGTCGTCTTCACCAAGACGCTCCTGCCTACACAATCTCCGCTGGCTTTGGCAACGTGACTTCAGGTTGCTTCACCCATCCAAAGCACGACCGGGCGCTCACTGTCCGTGAAGGTGCTCGGCTCCAAGGGTTCCCCGACTCGTTCGAGTTCTTAGGACCTAAGGGGGCCCAATATCGGCAAGTTGGTAATGCAGTACCGCCATTCTTCATGATGCAACTCGTCCGCCACCTGCAAGAAGGCGCGCGCGACGGCATCCCCGCGCGCTTAACATCCGAGTTCATCGCGAGCGGAAAGAAACTTCCGCCAATGGTGAAGCGCTATATGAACAAGAAGAACGACTCCGAGCGCGCTGGAAACGGATACGGAAGTGGAACATACTGGCCTGCGGGATGGGGAGAGCCGAGAGCGGCCGACGCGGTGGTCGCCAACGGCTATCGCATAAGCACGGATGCTCCGCGGTTTCGCCGTCGCGACGAATGGCGCGTTTCGCGTGATCGCTTCACTGATCAGGATCTTGTCGCGGTTTATGAGGAGCATCGGCAAGAGGAGCCAGTTAGAACGAACACGGTCGCCCTGCCTCTCATCAAGAGAGGAGATGTCGATGCTATCGATCGGGCGATCGTTCAGCTCCTGGCCACAGTAAGCCTGATGCCAGGGCAGATTGAGCTGTATATTCCCGTCAGGTATCTGCGCGCACGATTGAAATTGTTACACGATCAGCTCTCAGTGCGAGGCGTGAGAGATCTACCCCTGCTGAATATTCCAGAAGGCGGATCTGCAGTGGTGCTTGGAAAAGCCGCTGGTGTTGTCTCCGTGGCTCGGCTTTCCTTCGAGGAGACTGGTATGTGTAACGGCACACCGCTGCCTGGACCGCATCTGGTTCTTCATCGCGACGTGAACAGATTCAAAGTAGCATGAAGAGAGCGTAAGGCGACACGACAAAGGAACGCTCCGAGGGCTGCAGGAGGATATCGAGGGGGCAGAATTGAGAGGGTTTGAAGCAGAATGTTTGGAAAGGTATTTTCTCATCCCTGGCAGCGCAGGGTCGATAAGGAGTGTGTACGTTGCCGACGATGATCTGCTCGAGATCTTTTCGGTTGCTGATATCGCTGAAGCGCGAAAATCGCTCATCAAGGCGCTTCCGCATCTTTCCGTCCTGAAGGCTTGGTTTTCAGGGGAGTTTCGCCCCAACCCCAGCAAGCCTCCCGACTATGTGCGATTCCTTGTTTTTCTTTGCTGGATGCAAACGACAAGGACCCGTGCTCGTGGAGACAGGGATTTCCGGGAACTTCTTGAAAAGCAGTTCGGGGTGGCATTCAGAGGCTCGAACATGAGCGGCCTCAATCCGATGTGGGAGCATCTTCAAGAGTTTCTTGATCGCGAACACGGGATCAAGCTCGTTCTCCCTGAGATCAATCCGCACAGGCAAATTGGACGAACTCTTCGACTCGCTTTCCCTACGTGGCGCGATCGTGCCGCGTTCCGCAAGTTGCGGCAAGTCCTGCCAGACGACAGATTGCTTGACCCGCTGACCATTGCAAACCGCATCTATACGTCCCGCCATTTCATCCGCGAGACAATGCAGTCGTTCGAGTACAACTTCCGCAAGTTTGATGATACCCGAAGGCGCGGTGGTCGTGAGTATATGGATACACCTTTCTGGCAGGCTTGGTACGCGATCGTCGCAGATCAGGCTCAACAGGAGGATCTTGTTGTTGCTGAAGGGGATTTCGGAGAACACGAACTGTTTCGCGTCTCGCCCGCAGGTGACCGAATTGCCATTATATTGCCAGATGAAGCGATAAGATTCATTCCTAAAGCGCTCGGGAAGCAGGTAAGAGCTGGGACAATTTACCTCGAAAGTCTTGGGTTCGGAACCTACAAGGCCACGACGGCACCGTCGAACATCATCTTGATGCGACGCTCGAAGCTGCGGGAGTACTCGGCGGATCAAATCAGGTCCGCTGCCGGATTGAACTCCGAGTGGGTGGTCGCAAGAACACGCAATCTGGTCACCGGAGGAAAACAGATCCCGCCCACTCCGCACGACTTCGGGTGGAGGAATGGGATCAGAGTGGGCGGGGCATACCTTGGACGTACACCGCTAGCCCCTATCGTTACCGGACCGTTATTGACGTCCATTCGTGTAGAGAAGAATGGCACACCAATCCACATGGTGCCACATCCGGAAGGCCTTTCTCTACCTCCCGGCGTCCATGCGGGAACTGTAACCGCCCATCTCCCCCAGCAAAGTCGCGAAGTTCTTCTGGTGCCGCGGGCTAACGAGGTCGGGGCTCTCCGTCGGCTTGACTATGACCACACCAAAGAGATCTCCGAGGACGAGTTCCACTATGAAACCGCTCCTGCACTTGATGTCGATGTTGAAGCATGGGCTGGCGAACGGGTAGCCCCTTGCGACGAGCTCATTACGATTGCTGAGGCGCTCTATGAACGAACTGCTCGCGGTCTCACATTCTCCGAAGCCATCGAGATTGTCCTGAGGGGGCTGTCCCCGATAACTGACAGCGTTCCGTCAAAATGGGACATCCTGCGATCCTTTGCAGATGCGGGTTGGCTAGAGATAACGCTTCTGCGCCATTTTCCAGCACGAAGAATTCTTCAGCGACCACTTGCAGCCGAATGCGTTGGGCCTGATCTCGTCCGCATTAGCGGACCGACACCCATCGCTATTGTGGAGCGGCTCCACGCGGCGGCATCTGCCGCGGGAGCTTTCGTGGAAACGTGGCACGGTCTGTCGCCATGGGCAATGCCTAGATACCTCGTAAGGACAGCAGACGAACGATCCCGACAGGATTTCCTCAGACGGATGAACATCCCGATAAAGAAAGCGTTACGTCAGGCCGTTGCCGATGTGCCTGATACAGACGGCGTTCACGGCTACAAGGTGATCGGTCGGTTTGATGAACAGAAAGGCTACTTTGCCGTCCAATATGGAAACTCCGAAGGCAAGGGACTATTCAGACTCGAGAGACAGGAATCTCGCAACCCATTTCTCTATCGATCTGTGGTTGATGGCATCGCTGCGCGGAATTACGTTTCGCCTTCCATAAGTATCCTGTCGCATCTCCTGCGGACCAAACAGGGAGCTTTGTTTGCTCACGCCGATGGCATTCTGAAGCCGCAGAAGCCACGCGTGCTTCTTCCTTCAAGTTGGGCGCGATGGGCTTCCGACCGAGTGCTCTGTAACGCCGCCCCAGCGATCTCAGGTGATGGATGGCGATACCAGTACGCCATCGGACGATCATCCCTCTCCGCGCTAGCGCGCCTTGTTCTAATAAAGGAGGAGAAACACGAGACCACCACCAGGTGGATCCAGAATTTCCTCTCATCAGCTTCCAACCGGGGGCGCTCCATTTACGACAGCAAGTCACGGATGATCCGGAGCGTCCGACGCGCAAGCGGAAAGAGACAGTAGCATGGCAGCGGGTAAAACAATCTACAGGGTCAGGGATATTGTAGCAACTGACGTGGCAGTAATTTCGGAAGTTAGGGACGGCGAAATCCACGGCAAAATCAGAGAAACCCGTGATCCTCGAATGATACTGGGAGGCATAGATTCGTTTTGGGCTGTTGGCTCTGAGAAAGCCGAGCCTAAGTTCCGCTTGCACAGCGAAGCGCTTGCGCGTCCAAGTCTGATCCCCACCCACACGGCACCTATCGCCTCCCGCATTCAAGGCGGCCCCAGCTTTTATCTCTCCAAGATCCTCAGCGAGGACATTGCTCCCGGCAAGTATGAAGCCGTCTCATTTTCGTCCGCCACACGTCTCGCTATTGGGTACAGTCCAAAGGAAGGGGTGAGTGACTTGCTGACCTCTCTCCTAGGGGGGACACTTCATATCCCGTTAAAGACCCCAGTCTCTGCTATCGAGATTCGGCCAGGGACGTGGCTGACTACGGGCTTCGTGTCCGCTGCTCCGGAACGATACTCGCTCAGCGGCAAATCACTTCGGTCGGTCAAGACGGTCACCCTGACGAATCGCCCTGAAATACTCCGAGTCGCGCATGACGTCGTCGTCTTTGTCACTCCGCCGAGATGGAGCGATCCAATCGAGACTGACCTCAGACCAGAGGAAGAAATCATCAAATCAGCGGAGACATGGCTGTCTCGTTCGAAAACCGCCATTCGGCTGAATGAGACGATAGATCCCCTCAACCCTGCCGATGTCCTTAGGATGCTAATTGAAAGCACGGTCAGTGAGGAGGAGCGGGCCGACCTCGCTGCTGTATCCAATGTTCTCTCCGAACGAAGCGAGCTGCTCGATGTACTGCCTGAACTCATTGGACGCATTCCCGCGTTCCACGAAAGAATGGCGGCATTTGAGGAAGCCGAGAAGTCCCGGGTGCGCAGCGAGATCGAACAGCGGATGCTCAGTGAGCTTGAGACGGAAGTAGCCAAATTGGCGAAGCTTCAGTCTGAAATCGCGGACGCGGAAACGAAGCTGGCACTAATATCGCATCGTGAGGCTCTTCTGCGGACAGAAACTGAGAAGCACGATGCTGTCATTCGCCAAAGGATCGCGGATGCCGCTGAGGCGATAAAGAATGAAGCAATCCATAAAGCGTCTCGAGTGCTCGAAGATGTCGAGAAGCTTCGGGATGAAATCGTCCAGGTTGCATCGCCCCCTGCCACTGCCGCACCAGATCCGGATCCACCCGTTCCCGAGGCTCAAACGGACGCAAGCGATGCACCTTTCGAGCTTGCCTCTGACGATCAGCGCAAGCAGACTATTCTCGAATTGTCGGCCGCGACCAGTCTGCCTGCGCAGGAGGTCGCAACCATTATCACCTTGGCGACAGAGGCCATCCCCGTTCTCATTGGTGCCGAGGCTTCAACAGCCGCGATTGACATCGTTACAGTCCTCTCAGGGGAGCGGGCCTCGGTCGTTTTCTGCGATCCAACGAAGGTTTCCCTTTCCGATCTGCTCGCGGATGAGCAATCGGGCCTCAAGGCTTCAATCGAGGCGGCAAGGGCGCACCCGGAAGCCCTGATCGGCGTTGCCTTGTGTGGGATCACGAACGGCCCGTGTGAATACTGGCTTCCACAGATGGTGGAGATGAGAAGAGCTGGCCGCCTTCCTCGGAACCTCGCTTTCGTCGCCAGCGCGGCAACCGACGGTAACCGTGTTTCAGTTCCTCCGTCCGTCCTACGCCACCTGTTCCCAATGACAATGAACGGAAACGGCAAACCGGGGCAGGCGACTTTCAAGGCATATTGGCCTGTCCCAGATGGCCCTGGGGCCAACCGTCTTCGTGCAGTTCTCGAGGACTTCATCGAGGTCTTTGAAGGCTCGTCTTTGCAACCAACGGCCCGATCCGCGGCGCGAGTCCCGGACTGGACCAGGATCGGTGACCTAAGGGCAATCTTCCTCAGGCAGACGAAGTGGCTGTCGGCCGTCGCATCCGGTGAAGATCACGATTTCAACAAGTACTTTAGGAACATAGAGGGCTGAACATGTTTGATCCGATCGGCGGGTTCAACAGGATGATCGACCAGTTTCTGGCTTATCTCGACACCGCGTATCGGATCGATGATCCGACAGTTTCGTGGATGAGGCGGAAACTTCTGTCGGAGCCGGGCCAGCTAGCGCTTGATCCCATCTTTGAAGCCGTTCCTCGCTACGAACCTGCCGGGTACGCTCTCGAAGGTTTGGTAGACGATCCAGAAGGCCGCTTGAGCGGCTTCTCGCGGCAACAACGCCTAGCCTTTGTTGAACTTGCCCTGTCCGGCCTCTTCGACAGGGACAAGAACAGTAGCGTGATCAAGGGAGCGTACCCACCATACCTCCATCAGGTGGAGATGCTGGAGAAAGGCGTACAAGACGGAACGCCCGGTATCGTCACATCGGGCACGGGCTCGGGCAAGACTGAGTCTTTCATGCTACCGATCCTTGCCCAGCTTGCGAAGGAGGCGACTTCATGGCCTGCCCCCTTGCAACCGCTCGATGACGCATGGCTCGAAAAGGGCCGTGAGTTCCAGTACCACCGAAGAAACGAACACCCAGATCGGCCGAAGGCCATCAGAGCGCTCATTCTCTATCCTCTCAACGCGCTCGTTGAAGACCAGATGGTGCGACTGCGGAAAGCCCTCGATTCTGATGACGCTCAGGATGTCATGGCGCGCCACTTCAATGGTAATCGAATTTTCTTCGGGCGCTATACCGGAAAATCCCCCGTTACTGGATTCCTCCGGCATCCTCGTAAAGCCAAAGACAAGACCTGGAAGGCCCGCAACCAGAGAGCTCGCAAAGAGCTTAAGACGGAGATGCAGCTCTATCAGTCGGTCCAGCAAAGGTTGGCGATAGATAGCGATCCTGATCTGCGCTTTATCTTCCCGACGACGGACGGTGCCGAGTTGATCTCCCGATGGGATATGCAAGCCACTCCGCCGGACATCTTGGTCACCAACCAATCGATCCTGAATGCGATGTTGGTTCGCGAGGTTGATGACCCTATTCTCACACAGACACGGGACTGGATCGTTGGCAATGCTGATGCCCGGTTTTATCTCGTGCTCGATGAACTTCACCTGATCCGCGGCTCCGCGGGCGCCGAAATGGCTGGGCTTCTCAAAATCCTCCTCGAGAGGCTTGGTCTTGCCGATCCTGCTCATGCCCACAAGCTTCGCATCCTTTCCTCATCCGCGTCGCTTCCGATGGATGAGGAAAACGCGGCGAAGAGCATCCAATACCTGAAGAATATGTTCGGTGACGCAGGTACTGCGGGTGCTGCGGATGTGGATGAAGCCTGGAGACGGAGCGTGGTCACCGGGAGACCGATTGCCGTTGCCCGTCCTGATGTCTCCCCATCCCGAGAGAGCCTTATCGCGCTTGCCCGCACGCTTGAAACCATCGATCACCGCAAGAACGGAGCTGATCTACTTAGAAGCTTTTTGTCCGCCGCCGCGAGTATTCCAGGTGTTGCAGGGCTGGCCGAAGGTGCGATGCTGGAGAAGGCGACAGCAACCGCGGCGGCCCTTCTGGACTATGCTATGCAGGATCCGGAAAAACCCGGACGTAAAAGGCCTCGTTCAGTCGCGGATATCGGGAACGTACTGTTCAACGAACCTGATCGCGATGCCGTCCGCGGCCTTCTGGCCCTGAGAGCAATTCCTGACCTCCCCGAGACAGTGCTTCCAGCGGGCCTCGCACTTAGCCGATCCTCGTTCGCATCCCTGCCCGGCTTCCGCATGCACTGCTTCGTACGAAACATTGAAGGTCTGTTCGCTTCCATCCATAGAGATGTGAACGGTTCTGTTGTCTGGGGAACACCCAGCATCGAGCGCGGGCAGAACTACGATGGGGAGTCCGACCAAGAAGGTCGCAGGCGGCTTTTCGAAATGCTCTACTGTGAAGCCTGCGGGGACCTTTATCTCGGAGGTAAACGCGGTGAGAATGATCCTGGCGCATCCCGTCGAGTGTCCCTGCTGCCCGCCCCTCAGGAACTCGAAAAACTTCCCGAAAGCGCGTCATCAATTCGGTTTGAAGACGCGAGCTTCAAGGAGTTCGCGTTGTTCTGGCCCAGCCAGATGCATCCAGAGACTGAGATCAGGGTGGAGCGCTCCCCGTATCGATGGACCAAGGGTTATCTCAATCCGCGTACGGGTGTCGTCAGCGATGTCGAGGACACGGATGGTATTCCCGGTCATCTCCTCCGCTGGACTGGCAATGATGGCTTTCAGAACCGCACGATAGATGACGATGGGACCGCGGTACCATTCTGCTGCCCCAAGTGCGGAACCGATTATTCCGGCCGGTACCGTCAGGCAAACTCGAAGCGACGTGAAGGTCGCTTGTCACCCATCCGAAGCTTCAGAACAGGTTTCGGCAAGACCTCCCAGCTTCTCGCTACCGAGCTGGTGGCATCACTGAAGTCTCAGGACGGCGACGGAAAGCTCGTTGCCTTTTCCGATAGCCGCGAAGACGCGGCCAACCTTGCGCTTGAGGTCGAGGTCCAGCATCAGCGTGATTTGCGCCGTGAAATTCTGATCTCGGCAGCAACCCGCATCGCGGCAGACCACACCTATACCGATGAGGACGAAGCCGAATACCAGCGCCTAAAGGACGAAATCCTTACACTCACAATGGAGGATAAGGATACCGAGCACCTTAGGCCTCGTCTCAAAGACCTCCAGAAGAGGAAAGCTGGGGCAGGCCATCCGCCGAGCGTCCCTCTGAAGGAACTCTTCGAATTCGAACGCGACAAGTCCGGCAACCTAACCCGGCCTATCCTGAGTGAGCTCATGAAGCTCGGCTCTACCCCGGTCGAAGGGGCAGATACCGTCCACACGCGAATACGTAACCGGAACTGGTACGAGTTCTTCGAAATGGACAAAAATGGCCAGATCTCGTGGAAGCACGATGTCCCAGAGGAAGAGTTGAGGATCATCCGCAAGGCGCGCGAGAAGGTACAGGACGAGCAGCCACCGGATGCTACCGATCTTCTGTTTAGCAAGACCTACTTCGCACTTGAAGAGACGGGGCTGGGCTGGCCGAGCTTTTATGGCACTGAGGAGTACTCCCTTGAGAAGTCGCGCGATGACGCGATGTTGCGCATCTTCGCGGATGCTTACCGCATTACGCCGAACCAGTTTCAGGAGGAGACCAGGACGGCATGGCGAAACGCCTTCGACATGCTCGGCAAAAACGACAACAGACTGAAGCGTCTGATCACGAAGATTCTTCAGCATCCGGAAAAGGAATGTGATGACTTCCTTCACAAGCTGAAGACGACCCTCGGACAGACCCGCGGAGATGGCTCGATCGACATCAGCATGCTCTACTTCCGAGCCGCGGAAGCTTCAGCGCCAGCCTGGCGATGCGAGCGCTGCGGACGCGTGCATCTCCATACCGGATTCGGAAGTTGCACCCGTTGCGGCCAAACGCTCACGCGCACCGAGGAAATTACTGCCGGGAAGATATCGTCGGAGAATTTCCTTGGTCGGCGTGTCATGCGCTCGATAACGAGCGGCGAGAAACATTTCAGGCTGAAGTGCGAGGAACTGACGGGGCAGACGGCAGATCCCGCGACGAGACTTCAGCAGTTCAAGGGAGTGTTCGTCAAAAAGGAGAATGAAAGCGACGAGGACTTCACTTGGAGGAAGTTGTTTGACACCGCGGATCTCCTGTCAGTGACGACGACGATGGAGGTTGGTGTCGATATCGGATCTCTGCAGGCAGTCTATCAGGGCAATATGCCGCCACAGCGCTTCAACTACCAACAGCGCGTGGGTCGAGCCGGCCGACGTGGTCAGTCGTTCTCTACGGTATTGACAGTCTGCCGCAGCAAGAGCCACGACATCCATTACTTCCACAATCCCATCGAAATCACTGGTTCAGCTCCACCGCCGCCGTTCATTACAACCGGATTGAAGGATATTCCTTCTCGATTGCTAAGGAAGTTCTGGCTTGTTGAAGCGTTCCGCATACTCCGCGAAGAGCAGGAAGCCCTTGGAGAGCCGTGGCCAGGAGATGACATGGTCCCGGGAGATATTCACGGTGAATTCCTATACTGCCGGGAGTATTTCCGGGATGACATGGACTGGCGCGACCGTCTTTTCGATGCCCTGAAACGAACCGACCACCGCCGGATACGGATTGCCAAGATACTCGCGTCGGTGTCGAACTGCGATCTCGATGGCATCCTTCAGATGGTTTCTTTGGAAAAGGTATTGGCTGAAATAGACGGACTTAAAGAGGAGTTTTGCGGTCTAGGGGTGGGCATCGCGGCCGCACTTGCAGAACGGGGACTGGTGCCGCTCTATGGAATGCCTACTCGCTCGCGTAACCTCTATGTCGAATTGAAGAAGACGAAGGGTAGTTTCGAGGCCGAGTGGGACACGATCGACCGCGATCAGGACATGGCGATCTTCGACTTCGCTCCGGGAAGTGTCAGAACGCGAGAGAAACTCCGTCATCGTTGCATTGGGTTTACGGGCGTTCTACGTGACCCCGATCAGTATGCCACGGATTTCGGAATGCCCATGCAACCGTTCTCAAAATGGTGCAAGGACGACTTCCATCTACGGTTTTGCAGAGAATGCGGAGCGTGGAGTAGGAGCACAGAGCACACCATAACCTGCCCGGCGTGCGACGCTACTCTTTCCGACAAAGGCATTCGGTGTATCACGCCGGCGGCTTACAGGACCGAGTTGCGGCCGACGGATGAGAACCTTGCATCCAAGGTCGGTCAGCGAATAACCCTTGCCAGTCTCGGAAAGCCGGACGAGCAGAAAACGGATGAGAACCTCAGCGTCAATTTTGCCGAACGGTCCGAGATCTTTCTCGTCAATCCGGGCTTCCGCGATGAACAGGATTTCAGCGGATTCAGCATTCAGGAAGCCGTCGACAACGACGCGCAACGGATCTGGTGGTGGACGGATAAGCCCCTCATCAAGCTTTCGGGACAGGCAATCGACACCGACACTCTCGCTGAAGATCAAAATGGCAGATACCGAGCAGGAGACGATCCGATCAAAGCGTGGTTGGCATCCACCAAGGTGACCAACTCATTACAGATTGGCCCTGTTAAGCTCAATCCGAACCTCAGATTGCTGGAAATGGACACCGGGCTTTCAATGGTCAGCCGTGATCGATCACGCACTAGCGTCCGCGCATCGGCAATCTCCGCGACGGAGATCCTTGTACAACGAGCAGCGCTTGATCTCGACATCGCGCCAGAAGAGTTCGATGCCCTAGCACCGAACATCATGGTCACTCCGACTGGCAGGTTGCCCTACCTGCAGATCTCGGACGCACTTCCAAATGGCTCGGGCTTCTGTCGTCACCTCCTTGGCGATAGCACCATTCCTGTCTCAAGTCTGATCCGGAGCATCCTTGACGAGGAGGGTGCTTGGCCGCGGACTGATGTAGCCAATCCCGAGCACATAAAGAAATGCGGAGCTTCCTGCTACAGATGTCTTCAGAGGTACAACAACAGGAACTTCCACGGTCTACTCGACTGGCGGCTGGGACTGTCCTATCTGCGGTCGATGGTCGATCCCTGCTATGAGTGCGGATTTGACGGCGACTACAGCCACTTCGAACTGAGGGACTGGCCGGACACCGCTAGAGATCTAGCTCTTCAAACGAAGACCTTTATCCCGGGAAATATGGTGTCATCCGTCAAGAGTAGACCTGACATTCCGATATTCTCGCTCGATGATCGTGAAAGCCGATGGGGTGTTGTTGTTCACCCACTCTGGAACAGAGAAGGCTTCCTCAAACACCTTGGGTTGGAAAGAAACTGCGTTCCTATTGATAGTTTCGAACTATCACGGAGACCTCTTCATGTCCTGCAGCGGGCGCGTTCTCTTGCACTATGAAGCTCCTCCGGGCCACCCTCTGCGAACTCAAGCTCCCGCGACGTGCGCAATAGCGCCGTACCCTTCCCGACGGCCAAAGTATGCGTGCGATGCGGCACGGTTTGTGTCGTCCTGACTATGCGCTTTCGACTTTTGTGTAGAGTGAGCGCTCCCTCGCTATGTTGCTCGATCAGTGTTACTACCGTATCTGACGACGTACTGAAGCTGTGGAACGTGAGCTGGTGTGCCATGTGACGGGATTCTAGCATAACGCTGGGTCGTTGCATTCGATGGGAAGCTCTCCGTTTCCCTGACTTTCCTGAACTCTGGTGTAAGTGTCGTGGTACGCTCAGGGCTGATCCAATTGCGACCGTGATGAAAGACCGCTATTCTGCAAGCGATAGACGATGAGGATCTCATGTGGCGCTGGCTCAAAGGAAAAGCACCTTCGACACCAGGGGAGATGAAGAAATCCGTCTCAATTGATGTAAGCGGCCCTGAGTTCTTTGACTTGTATCCGACCAAAGAAGATTTCGCTGGTCGTCTCCGCGATTGCGGATTTTTCCGCCATGAGGAGATTGACTGGATGGCGGAGACCATCCACCAGCAGATAATCGCAGGGGGATCCTATAAAGCAGCACACACTGCTATCGTTAGGGCGGGGACGCAGATGACCGAGGATGAAATTAAGGTAATTGGACTGCATAAACGAACGAAAATAGGAGACCGCTTCGTTGCTGCCGTGTCTGTCACCCAGATCAAACCTGCAATAGATCAGCTGTTCCTACTGATACAGCACGCCACGAGTAAATCAAATAAGCTTCACAATCTGCGGCGAATGGAAGAGGCTGGGATCACTCAGGTTGAATTTAGTTCCCCCAAGGATGAAAGAAGCACTCCGTTAGAGCGCGAAATGGAGGGGAAGGTCATCACGATTGGTGAAGCCAAAGAGCTAACAGTCTCTCGAAGCGACGAGATATCACGGTCGGTACTTATGGGGATAGTCAAGTTTTAGTTGGCAGTTCAAAGTCACCAACGTTTCCCTTCTTGACGTGATCCTAGGAAGATTTTCTGTGGGATATTGCCTGCGAGAGCCTCTTTCCTATCTGCTCAATTTTGCGACGATGTTTTATTAACAAGCCAACTCAGTCAACTGGAGCGAGGTGAAATCCGTCGCTTCATTGAGTACGGCGATCTCCGATCCCGCAACTCTATGAACCACTTTCTGCACGGTCTGGAGTCCGGACGTCCGCATTCCAATACCAAGTCAGCGGAAAGCCTAAGAAGATGGGGGACCCGATCCAGCGTTGCAGCGATTACCAATGTTGGTGCGCCTATTGACATTGCCAGCACGGACCCTGAACGCGACCCGAAGTTGAAGGGCATAACAGAGCTCTTGGCGATGCATCGGCTTAGGGAAGTATGCCTCTATGGGTTCACTCGCTTCGAGCCGGCTCCGCTCGCAGATGATGGGATTGAGGACGTCGGTCTTGCGGTGAACGGTGCTCCCTTGGGAGAGCCTAGACTGGCTCCCGGCCATTGAGCAATACGGAGAGGGCCTCTTTATACGTCTCGACCCTCATGAACTGATGAAATGGCGAGAAAATCCGGGGTTGATAGTAAGCGCGATTTTCGATGCGCCTAGACGGCCTCTTCAGGCGTAATCGCGCACGGGTTCTAGCCGTATCCAGCTTTATTTGGCATTTGCCTTGGAGAAGTTGAACGGCAGCAGGTCGCCAATGTCGGCCGTTTCTTCGCGCTGAGGTAGCTCAGTAAGCACGTGGCGTAGCCAGGTGAGCGGGTCGATGTCAATAACCACAGAATCGGGACCCTGTTTTTTCTTCCAAAAGGGACCCCCTCAATGTGATAGAGGCACGGCAGTGAGCACCCGATCAGGCGTAGCTGGTCGGGGTTGCACAGCCTGATCGGGTGC
>Ga0180221_1000505_pt1 | contig 34118 bp, 27 predicted proteins | sample eDN5th37CKraftMG_FD_151339 | JGI IMG/M metagenome (GOLD analysis project Ga0180221, IMG submission 151339) | Enriched Miracle-Growth compost microbial communities from Emeryville, California, USA - eDNA 5th pass 37_C Kraft MG (version 2) (version 2) ...
GCCCAGATGCTCCTTGGGCGTGACGTAGCAGAGCATCGCCGTGCCATACCAGCCGATCATCGCCGCGCCGATGCCTGAGGTGATATGGTCGTAGCCCGGCGCGATGTCGGTGGTGAGGGGGCCAAGCGTGTAGAAGGGCGCTTCGCCGCACGCTTCCAATTGCTTGTCCATATTCTGCTTGATCTTGTGCATCGGCACGTGGCCGGGGCCTTCGATCATCACCTGCACATCCTGTTCCCAGGCGCGCTTCGTCAGTTCGCCCAGCGTATAGAGTTCGGCGAACTGGGCTTCGTCATTGGCGTCGGCGATGGAGCCGGGGCGCAGGCCGTCGCCCAGCGAATAGGCGATGTCGTAGGCCTTCATGATCTCCGTGATCTCGTCGAAATGCTCGTAGAGGAAGCTCTCGCGATGATGGGCGAGGCACCATTTCGCCATGATCGACCCGCCGCGCGAGACGATGCCGGTGACGCGCTTCGCCGTCATCGGAATATAGGGCAGGCGCACGCCCGCATGGATGGTGAAATAATCGACGCCCTGCTCGGCCTGCTCGATCAGGGTGTCGCGGAAGATGTCCCAGGTCAGGTCCTCGGCGATGCCGCCGACCTTTTCGAGCGCCTGATAGATGGGCACCGTGCCGATGGGCACCGGCGAGTTGCGGATGATCCATTCGCGCGTGTCGTGGATGTTGCGGCCGGTGGAGAGGTCCATCACCGTGTCCGCTCCCCAGCGGATCGACCAGACGAGCTTGTCGACTTCGGCCGCCACGTCGGAGGCGACGGCGCTGTTGCCGATATTGGCGTTGATCTTCACCAGGAAGTTACGGCCGATCGCCATCGGCTCGGATTCCGGATGGTTGATGTTGGACGGGATGATGGCGCGGCCGCGCGCGACTTCATCGCGGACGAATTCGGGCGTCACATAGTCGGGGATTTCCGCGCCCCAATCCTGCCCGTCGCGCACATATTCGGCGAGGCGGGCACGGCCCAGATTCTCACGCTCGGCCACATATTCCATCTCCGGCGTGATGATGCCGCGGCGGGCATAGTGCATCTGCGAGACGTTCGCGCCCGGCTTCGCGCGCAGGGGCCGCTTGACGAGATTGGGGAAGGGCTGGACGCCGCCCGAACGGTCGGGGCCTTTGAGGCCGTTGTCTTCGGGCCTGATCTCGCGGGCGTCATATTCCTCCACATCGCCCCGGCCCATGATCCAGTCGCGGCGCAGCGCGGGAAGGCCCGCCATGATGTCGATGCGGGCTTGCGGGTCGGTATAGGGACCGGACGTGTCGTAGACGCGGACGGGCGGCTCGCCGCTGCCCGGTTCCAGGGCGATCTCGCGCATGGCGACCTTGAGCGGGCCGACATGAATCTTGCGCGATCCACGGATCGGGCCAGTGGTGACGCGCATCTCGGTGCGGGCATGAAGGTCGGCCATGGAATTTCCTTTCAGACGAGGACGGTCGCGCGGCCGGTGAGGCCCGCGTAAAAGAGGAGGAGGCCCAGAATCAGCGCGAAAACTGCCCAGGCGCGGGTGAAACGAAGGGACCAGCGGCCCACCTTCATGAGCGGCGCGGGCACGGCGATCAGCAGCGCGCCCTTGATGAGCGCAACATAGCCGGCCAGCGTGACGATGACACTCAAGGGATCGGCAAACGCCCGGTGGACCATGACGATGGTCGCGCCCAATGCGAAGGCGACGAGGCCGGTGATGAGGGTGAGGCCGGGCGAACGGTCCAGTTCCTCCATCGCGCCGCGCCATCTCTGCGGCGAGGCAAGGCCGCTGATACCGATCAGGATCAGGTAAAGGCCGATCGCTTCGGCGAGGCGCAGGGTCAGAATGGAAATCGTGTCCAAGTCTTGCCGTCCTTCTTGCTCGCAAAGACGAAGGGCGGGCGCGGATTGCAGCAATGACAAGCCGTTCCCTCCCTACGCCGGTCTTATCCGGATCAGGTTCAGCGGGTCGCGGCCACGTCAGCCGCCTCTCAACCGCCTGTGAGCGGTCCCCCGGGGATACTGGACAGGATAGGGGCGAAGCGGCACAAGGTCCAGAGCCAATGTTCGACCACCCTCCCCCTGACCTTTCCACCAAAGCGGGCCGCAAGGCGTGGCGGCACGAAATGCGCATGGTCGCGGTGCGCCCGCGCCGATATGGACTGTGGCTGCTGACGGTCGGCGCCTTGCTGGTGGTGATGCCCTCCGCGCTGGGCATCACCAGCCTGTTTGGGCTGTGGCCGCCGATGCTGGGCGCGGCGGCGATATTGCTGGCGGTGCCGCTGCTGATCGCGGGCGTGGTGCTGCGGCGGCGCTACCAGCGGATACGGAGGCGACAGGGTCCCGCGGCCTAGTCAGATCGCGCCGAACAGCAACGTCATTCCCGTCCTGGGCCGAATCGTCAGGCGGCTGATCGGTTCCGGCTTGAACCCTTCGGGCACCGAGAGGCGGTAACGGCGCAAGACCGAAGCGATCACCGTCATCACCTCCTGCTGGGCGAAGCCCGCTCCGACGCAGACGCGAGGCCCCCGGCCGAAGGGGAACCATGCCTGCTTCGCCATCTCCGCATTGGCCGGATCGTCGAAGCGTTCGGGATCGAAGGCGTGGGGACAGGCCCAATTGTCCTTGTTGCGCTGGGTGAGCCAGGGAGCGACGACCAGCATCGCGCCTTCCTCCAGATGCTTGTCGCGCATGTCCATGGGACAGGGCACCTCGCGCGGGAAGAAGGCCACCGGCGGATAGAGACGCAACGTCTCGCGGAAGATGTTCCGCACCGCGCCCATGTCCTTGAGCATCCCGGCGGCGAGCGGCTGGCCGCCCGCCACGTCCTGCACCTCGGCGCGGGCCAGGTTCTGGATATGCGGACATTCGGCGAGCATGTAGAGCGCCCATGTCATCGTGCTGGCCGATGTTTCATGGCCCGCGAGAAAGACGGTCGAGACCTGATCCATCACCTGTTGCAGGGTGAAGTGCTCGCCGGTTTCGGAATGCTTTGCCTCTATCAGCGACTGGAGGATATCGCGATGCGGCGCTTCCCCGCGCTGGTGGAATCCTTCGAAACGCGCCTCCACTATGGGACGGAAGACGTCGTGAATGGCCTTGGCGGGCCTCAGGGAGCGCCGTTCGAACCAGCGGGCGGGCAGGCCGTAGAGGCGCAGCATGGAAGCGCTGTGAGCGAGCCGCTGGAACGTGCCGAACGCGGTGTGGATGATGTTGGAGCGATGCGCGTCCAGCGTCTGCGAAAACAGCGTCCGGAAGATGATATCGGCGGCCACATGGGTCATCATCGGGTCGATGTCGATGGGCCTGCCCCGGTCGGCGGCGTCGATGCGGGCGAGGAAATCGTCCGCCGCCGCGACCATGAGCGGCATGGAGCGGTGGAGCGCTGTATGGGCGAAGGCGGGATTGACCATCGCCCGCTGGCTTTCCCAATCCTCGCCATTGGCGGAAAAGACGCTGTTGCCGATGAGCGGGGAGAGGTTGCGGACCAGCTCGCGATGTTTGGGGAAAGCCGTGCCGCCGCGCAATATCCGATCCACCAGCGGCAGTTCGTTGGCGATATACATGGTCTGGCCGGGCATCCGGATTTCGCCCATCTTCATCGTGTAGCTCTTTTCAAAGAGCACATGAATCCAGCTATGCCAGCCGCGCAGGAAACGTTTGACGAGGCCGCGCCTGTTTTTGGGCGGTTCGGGATAGGGCGGGATGAAGGGGTCTGTCACGGGATCGTCCTGAAGGCGGCGATGGCTTCGTCGATGGTGCGGCGGCCTGCGGTGAGGCTCAGATAATCGACGGGCGAAAGACGGTCGCCCACGCGCAGATAGTCGAAATGCGCCTCATATTTGTTCGACCAGCCGCTATGGTAATTTTCCGGCTCGTAGAACAGGTGGAAGCGGGGCGAAAGCAGGTCGACGCGGGCGGCGCAGCGGTCCGACACAAGGCGGATCGGGTGCACGGCATAATAAGCCGCGCCGTCAGGGGGCGAGGAAAAGTCGACAAGGCGGAAATGCTTGTCGTCCAGCGCCTTGAGATCGGCATGATACCAGTGCGCATCCTTGCGGAGCGCAATGACGGGGACGACCTGCCCCAGGGTCAGCACCGTGAAATTGGCGGGAAGGCCGGGCCGCTTTTCGAGGATGCGGCGCATCACGCTCATCGCGTAATTGGTGCCGTTGCTGTGCGAGGCGAAGATCACCTCGTCATAGGGGCCGTCCATTTCGCCAAGGATGCGGTCGGCGAACTGGTCGAGCCTGGCGTCCATCTCCGGTCCCGGTCCCCGCGCCGCGACGGTGTGATTGTAATACATGAAGCGCAGCAGCCACGGCACGATCAGCTTGTTGAGAAGGCGCCCCGACAGCAGCGCGCTCACCGCCACGCCGCCCAGCGCGGCCGCCCAGAAGGGAAGCGCGAGCCATAACAGCAGCGCCGTCAGCAGCGCGAGGCCGAGCGGGATGAAGACGGCGAGGACCGGCGGATAGAGGATCGTGATGACGGGACCGCGCCGCAATTTGCGCATCCGGCGGAACTGCATGAAGCGGGCATGGGCGGAATAGGTCGCGATGGAACGCCAGGCGAGAAGGAACGGGTTCCTGATCCACACCTTTGCAACAAGGTCTTCCCAGCGGAGGAACTCATAATCGGTTTCGACGCCCGCGGTCGCGTTGGTGACGGTCCAGTTCGCGGAGGATGCGGGACCGGGCCGGCGCGCGCTCACCTCCACCTGCTCGCCGGAGAGGCGCGCATATCTTTCCGCCTGCTCGCGGTAAAGCTGGTGGTAGAAACGCACCCCGCGCGGATCGAAACCGCCAAGGTAGAAGACTTTCCGCTTGAACTTTTCCATGGCCCCTGTCCACATCGGGCCATGACGACACCCGAACGCGACTACTGCTATTTCATAGACCACCGCAAATACAACCGAAACATCGGTTGCCGTCGCCATGACAATGCCTATGGCATCCATGGCGGCGGATCGGAACGGGACCGCTGGCGGGCGGACTTCGCCTTTTACCGGCATATGCGGGACAATGGCGATCCCATGGCACTGCCCTCGCTGCTCGCCTGTCTGGCGTTCGGCTGGTTCTGCTGGAATTATCATGCCGGCAAGGGCCTGTGGCGCGGTCAGCTCTTGCGGCGGTTCGTGAAAGCGCCGAAGTGAGCGGCATGACGATACCCAAGCATGTTTCGGTGGGGCCGGTGACGATCGGCAACGACCTGCCCTTCGTCCTGATTTCCGGCCCCTGCCAGATCGAAAGCCGCGATCATGCGCTGTTCATGGCGGATGCCCTGAAGACGGCGGCGGCGCAGGCGGGCGTGCCGTTCGTGTTCAAATCCTCCTTCGACAAGGCGAACCGGACGTCTGTGTCCGGTCGGCGCGGAGTCGGGATCGACGCGGGGCTGGCCATATTGGCGGAGGTGAAGGAGGCGCTGGGTTGCCCGGTGCTGACCGACGTGCATGAGGCTAGCCAAATCGAAGCGGCGGCGCAGGCGGTGGACATCCTCCAGATTCCGGCCTTTCTCTGCCGGCAGACCGACCTGCTGGTCGCGGCGGGCAGGACCGGCGCGGTGATCAATGTGAAGAAGGGCCAGTTCCTCGCGCCGTGGGACATGGCGGCGGTGGCGCAAAAGGTCGCATCCACCGGCAATGAACGCATATTGCTGACCGAACGCGGAGCGAGCTTCGGCTATAATACATTGGTCAGCGACATGCGTTCATTGCCGGTGATGGCGCAGACGGGCTATCCGGTGGTGTTCGACGCGACCCATTCGGTGCAGCAGCCCGGAGGGCTTGGCTCTGCATCGGGCGGGCAGCGGGAGTTCGCGCCGGTGCTGGCAAGGAGCGCGGTCGCGGCGGGCCTCGCGGCTGTCTTTGCCGAGGCGCATGACGATCCCGACAATGCGCCGTCCGATGGCCCGGTGATGCTGCCGCTGGCGTGGATGGGTCCGATGCTGGAACGATTGAAGGCGATTGACGCAGTGGTGAAGGGGTAAGCGTTGCCGTGGGGGTTACGGCCTTGCCTGGCCCGTGCCGCGCACCAGCCATTTGTAAGTCGTGAGGCCCTCCAGCGCGACCGGCCCCCGCGCGTGGAGACGGCCCGTCGAAATGCCGATCTCCGCGCCCAGGCCGAACTCCCCGCCGTCCGCGAACTGGGTGGAGGCGTTCCACATCACGATGGCGCTGTCCACGGCGTTCAGGAAGCGCTCCGCCCTTTCCGCATCCTCGGTGATGATGGCGTCGGTGTGGTGGCTGGCATGAGCGGCGATATGGGCGAGCGCGTCATCCAGGCCATCCACCAGCCGGATCGACGCGATGGCGTCGAGATATTCGGTGTCCCAGTCCTCGTCGCTGGCGGGCGTGACGCGGCTGTCCATCGCCTGCACCGCCTCGTCGCCGCGCACGGCGCATTTCGCGTCGAGCAACGCCTTCACCAGCGCGGGCGCCTGGCCATAAGCGCGGTCGATCAGCACGGTTTCGGTCGCGCCGCAAATGCCGGTGCGGCGCATCTTCGCATTCACCACCAGTTTCTGCGCCATGGCGGGGTCCGCCGCGCCATCGACATAGCTGTGGTTGATGCCGTCGAGATGCGCGAGCACGGGGACGCGCGCTTCCTCCTGCACACGGGCGACCAGGCTTTTACCGCCGCGCGGCACGATGAGGTCGACATAGTCCGAAGCCTTGAGCAGCGCGCCCACGGCGGCGCGGTCGGTCGTGGGGACAAGCTGCACCGCATCGGCGGGGAGGCCCGCGGCGGCGATGCCTTCGGCCATGGCGGCGTGGATGGCGCGGTTGCTTTCCCTCGCCTCGCTGCCGCCGCGCAGGATCACGGCATTGCCAGCCCGCAGGCAGAGCGCCGCGGCGTCCGCCGTCACATTGGGGCGGCTTTCATAGATGATGCCGATGACGCCTAAAGGCACGCGGACGCGGGAAAGCTCCATGCCGTTGGGACGCACCTGCCTGTCGATGACGCTGCCCAGCGGATTGTCGAGGCTCGCAACCTGATCGACGCCCGCCGCCGTCGCTTCGACGCGCGCATCGTCCAGTTTCAACCGGTCGAGCATGGCGGGCGAGAGACCGTTGGCGGCGGCGTTTTCCATGTCGCGGGCGTTGGCGGCGACGATCCGGGCCGACTGGTCGCGCAAAGCCTGCGCGGCGCGGCGCAGCGCGTCCGCCTTCTGCGCATCGGTGGCGCTGGCCAGCACGGCCGCGGCCCGGCGGGCGCGAGCGCCCAGCGTGGCGATCAGCATTTCAGGGGTCTGGGTCAGGTCGTTCATCATGGGTCTCGCCGCTTTTCCATTGGCGGGCGACCTAGCATGAAAGCGCAGTCCGGCGAAAGTGCTCAGGCCGCCTTCGCCAGCGCTTCTTCGCGCCAGGCGCGGAAGGTGCGGCAGGGCGGGATGTTCTTCCACACCGTTTTTTCTACCACCCGCGCAAAAACCGGTGTCAGCAGGCGCCGGACAAAGGCCGAATATTGATAGACCAGAAAGGCGCCGCCGGGCCGCAGGACGGCCGCCGTCTCCGCGCAGATGGCGGCTCCCACGCCGTCGGGCAGCGTGGAAAAGGGAATGCCGGAGAGGACATAGTCCGCCTGCTGGGAACCGCTTTCAGTGACGAAACGGCGCACGTCCGCCGCCGAGCCATGCACGACGCGCAGGCGCGGATCGGTGAACTCCGCCTCCAGATAGGCGACGAAATCGAGATTGAGGTCGATCGCGATCAACGTCGCGTCGGGGTGCATCCGCTCAAGGATGCTCTGCGTAAAGGTGCCGACGCCCGGCCCATATTCGACGAACAGCCGGGTCGCGTCCCAGTCCACCTCTTCCAGCATGGCGTCCACCAGCATCTGCGAGGAAGGGATGACCGATCCGATCATGCCGGGATGCTTCACGAACTGGCGGAAGAACATACCCCATTGACCCAGGAACCGGGCCATGCCGGGCCGGGTGGCGGCATGATTCTTCTTCAGCGGAATGGAGGCCATCAATTATTCGCCTGTTCTGGTTACTGTTTCGTCCGGTTGCAAATCCGGGCGCGCCTTGCAAGCGGCTTTAGCAGCGTCCGGCCCCGAATCGAACGCACGGGCGGCGGCAGGGTTCAATCCGCCGCCCGCATGTCTGGTGCGTTCAGTCGCGCTGGTCGCGGGCGCGAAGCATTCCTGGCGCGACGAAGCCGATGGGATCGATCTGCATCACGCTTTGCTTGAGGGTCGCCTGGATCTGCTCATATTCGCGCTCCATTTCCGGCGTGACGGAGGCGCGGGTTTCCTCCAGCGCCGCCTCGAACTGGGCCATGCCGACCTTTTCGACCGAGAGCGAACCGCGCAGGGCGATCAGGCCGGCCCGGCGGACCAGATCCTCCAGATCCGCGCCAGTGAAGCGTTCCGTCCGTCCGGCGAGCGAATCCAGGTCGACATCGTCGGCCAGCGGCATCTTCTTGGTGTGGATCGAGAGGATGTGCCGCCGCCCGGCCTCGTCGGGGACGGGGACATAGATCAGCTCGTCGAAACGGCCGGGCCGCAGCAGCGCCGGGTCGACCAGCGTCGGACGGTTGGTCGCGCCGATGACGACGACCGACTGCAATTCCTCCAGCCCGTCCATCTCCGCGAGGATGGTGTTCACCACCCGCTCCGTCACCGCCGGTTCGCCAAGGCCGCCGCCCCGCACGGGAACGAGACTGTCCAGCTCGTCGATGAAGATGACGGTCGGCGCCACCTGCCGCGCGCGGGCGAAGAGGCGGGCGATCTGCTGTTCGCTCTCCCCATACCATTTGCTGAGCAGGTCGGACGATTTGGTGGCGATGAAGTTCGCCTGCGCCTCGCGCGCGACGGCCTTCGCCAGCAGCGTTTTGCCGGTGCCCGGCGGGCCGTAGAGCAGGAAGCCCTTGGCCGGACGGATGCCGATGCGGCGGAAGGCGTCGGGGTCCTTGAGCGGAAGCTCCACCCCTTCCTTCAGCCGCATCTGCGCGTCGCCCAGGCCGCCGATGTCGGACCAGCCGATATTGGGCGCCTGCACCATCACTTCGCGCATGGCGGAAGGCTGGACGCGCTTGATCGCGGCCATGAAATCCTCCCGCGAGACGGAGAGTTCCTCCAGCACGTCGGGCGGGATGATCCCATCCTCAAGGTTCAGGCGCGGCATGAAGCGGCGCACGGTTTCGATCGCCGCCTCGCGGGTGAGCGCCGCAAGGTCGGCGCCGACGAAGCCATAGGTCATGCGCGCCAGTTCTGTAAGGTCGACCCCCTCGGCCAAGGGCATCCCGCGGGTGTGGATGCCCAATATCTCCCGCCGGCCGCGTTCGTCGGGGACGCCGACGACGATCTCCCGGTCGAATCGGCCGGGGCGCCGCAGCGCCTCGTCGATCGCTTCGGGCCGATTGGTCGCGGCGATGACGACGAGGTTGGTGCGCGGTTCGAGGCCGTCCATCAGCGTCAGGAGCTGCGCGACGAGGCGCTTTTCCGTCTCGCCCGTCACCTGCCCCCGCTTGGGCGCGATGGAATCGATCTCGTCGATGAAGAGGATCGACGGGGCGGCCTTGGCCGCTTCCTCGAAAATCTCGCGCAGCTTCTTTTCGGATTCGCCATAGGCCGACCCCATGACTTCCGGCCCGTTGATGAGGAAGAATTCCGCTTCCGATTCATTGGCCACCGCGCGGGCGAGGCGGGTCTTGCCGGTTCCCGGCGGGCCGTGGAGCAGCACGCCCTTGGGCGGATCGACGCCCAGCCGCTCGAACAGTTCGGGATAACGCAGGGGCAGCTCAACCATCTCGCGCAACTGATCGATGGTTTCGGCCATGCCGCCCACATCGTCATAGGTCACGTCGGCGCGGCGCAGGTCGCGCGGCTCCTCATATTCGGCGCGCAGCTCGACTTCGGTGTCGGCGTCGATATGGACAACGCCCTTGGGGAGAGTCGACACGACGACCAACCGGATTTCCTGAAGCGCATAAGCGGGCGCGGCGAGCATCTGGCGCAACTGGGGCGGCATGTCGCCGGGGGGCACCTGCTGCTGGCCCGAGGTCGCGACGATATCGCCTGCCGTCAGGGGACGCTGGTAGAAGACGCGCTTCAACGCATCGGGATTGCCCTGAAGCCGCAGGTTGTTTTGTGCAGGTGCGAAGATAACGCGCTGGGCAGGGCGCGGTTCGACCTTGCGGATCTGCACGAAGTCGCCGGAGCCGACACCCGCATTGGCGCGCTGCAACCCGTCGAGGCGAAGCACGTCCAGCCCCTCATCCTCCTTGTAAGGCCGCACCACCCGCGCCGGAGTCGCACGCTTGCCCACGATTTCGATCACGTCGCCTTCCGCCAGCCCCAGATCGGCCATCACCGCCAGCGGCAGGCGCGCAAGGCCGCGCCCCGCATCCTCCGGCCGTGCATTGGCTACCTGAATCCTGCGTCCTGCATCTTCCTGCTCGGCCATCGGCACCCTCGCTCTTGTCTCCTGCGTAACGAGATAGGAAATGCGCGGGCAAAGGAAAAGGGCGCATTGCCCGTTCCCGCAGAACAAAAAAAGGGCCGGCCCAAAGGCCAGCCCGGAAAGTTTATAGGAGAGGATGCCTGAAAGGCCTTCCCTATGTGCGCTGCAACAGTTACCTTCGCAAGTGCGAAAGAGATCGTGCCGATTGCAAATAATGCATCTTGCCGGTTGACGGATTCTCCGGATCATTGGAGGGAGGGAACATGAAAGCGGCTGAAACTGCGCGGGAGCGGGATGACGCGGCGCGGCAGGCGGCTTTTTCACTGTTTTTGATGGACTATGCGTAGACTGCCGCCCCTCACGGCCCTGGAGGCCTTCGTTCAGGTTGCCCGCCTCGGCTCCGTCAAGGCGGCGGCGGAGGAGCTTGCGCTGTCCACGCCGGCGCTCAGCCGCCGGGTGCAGGCCCTGGAGCGCTTCATCGGCCGCCCGCTGTTCGACCGCAAGCATCAGGCGCTGGAAATCAACGCCGACGGCCAGCGGCTGCTGGACGATATCGCGCCCGCGCTCGATTCGCTGAGCCAGGCGCTGGAGAATATCCAGAGCGGCGGCAACCAATTGCGCCTGCGCCTGGCCGTCATGCCGCTGTTCGCGACGCAGCGGCTCTTCCCGCGGCTGGGCGAATTGCGTCAGATGCACCCGCAACTGCATATCGACATCGAAACCACGCCCTATGCCGTTGCGCGGCTGGGCGAAGGGCTGGACGCCGCCATCGTGCTGGCGAAGGACATCGATCCGGCGCTCTACGCGCATGAACTGGACCATGACGAAGTCTATCTGATCGGGCGGAAGGCGCTGCTGGAGCCGCCCCATCCGCTCAACGCGCCGGAGGAATTGTCGCAGCATACGATCCTGCTGCATCGCGACATGGCGCTGGCCTTTGACGCGTGGAAAGAGGCGGTCGGGTTGCCCGATCTGCAACCGCTGGCGATCGACAATTATGATTCGGGCCAGTTGATGCTGGAGGCCGCCGCGCAGGGGCTGGGCGTTGCCGTCATGCACGCCAGCCATTTCCAGCAGGCCGCCGACAACCGCCTGGTGCGCCTGTTCCCCGTGACGGTCGAAAGCCCCTATCGCTATTTCTTCGTCTGCCGCCCGCGCGCTTTGCAGACGCGGGCGGTCCGCATCTTCCGCGACTGGCTGGTTTCGGCGGACATCTAAGGCGAGGGCGGCTGGAAAATTTGTTTGATGGGGGTTTAACCCTCTTCGCGTTCTGCCGTTCTCCGTTTCATGAGCGCACTATCCTCCTCTTCCGCCGGTCCGCAGCAGGGGCTTGCCGATCGCCTGACCCGATGGGCGCGCGGCTTGTCCGGAAAAGCCGAAGCGGCGGACGACTCTCCGCCCGAACAGCGGGTGCGCACCGGGACGGCCGCCAATCGGGAAGTCGTGCGCCGGCGCAAGCTGTATGACGATATCGGCGACTTCCTGTTCGTTCACGATCTGGACCTCACGCCGGTCAATTTCTCGGTGGCGCTCGATTATCTGACCGGCACGAACATCGGCATCGAAAAGGCGGTGAAGGCCGTCATGATGGAGCGGGGCCAGGTCACCAACGGCTGGGTCGAAACCGTGATCGCCGAACAGCGCGCCGACGAGATCACGCCCGAAGCGCTGGCGGCCATGCTGGACAAGGTGGAGGAAAGCCTGAGCCTGTTCACCGGTCTGATGCACGAATCGCGCAGCAGCGCCAAGGATTATGGCGCCGCGTTACAGGAACAGGCCAAGGATCTCGCGTCGGGCGGCGACGCGGAAGCGGTGCTGGCCCGTCTCGTCAATCTCACCCGGTCGATGGTGGAAAAGACGCGGCAGGTGGAAACCCAGCTTCGCGATAATCAGAAGCAGACGCAGGCCCTGAAATCCAGCCTGGAAAGCGCGCGCCAGGCCGCCGAGCATGACTTCCTGACCGGCCTGCCCAATCGCCGCGCCTTTGAAGGCGCGCTGCGCGAGGAGCTGACGCTGGCGCGCGAACAGGGCGAGCCGCTCGCCATCGGCTTCTGCGACATCGATCATTTCAAGATCATCAACGACACGCATGGGCACGACACGGGCGACCGGGTGCTGAAATTCGTGGCGGGCCTGCTGACGAAGATTTCCAACGACCGCTGCCATGTGGCGCGCCATGGCGGGGAAGAGTTCGTCATGCTGTTCCGCGGCAAGACGGCAGCCGAAGCCTGCGCGCTGGTCGACAAGGTGCGCGAGGATCTGGCGGGGCGCAGCCTCGTCAACCGCGTCAACGGCGAGAAGATGGAGCAGGTCACCTTCTCGGCGGGCGTTGCCGACGTGCTGGAATATGAACATCCCCGCGCCGCGCTGCGGGCGGCGGACAGGGCGCTCTATCTGGCCAAGGAACATGGCCGCAACCGCGTCTATGTGGCGGTGGATACGGACTGATCCGTTTTCGCCCGCTCCTAGAAGTCCGGCTTCTCATAATGGGGCGGCGGGGTGATGACCTCCATCCGTTCCGACAGCAGCGGTCGGAAGGACGGGCGCGACTTGAAGCCGGCATACCAGCGCTTCACCGTCTCATGCCCCGCCCAGTCGATGCCGCCCAGATAGTCGGCGACCGACAGATGCGCGGCCGCCGCGATGTCTGCGAGGCTGAGCGTACCCCCCGCCATCCAGGCGCGATGATCCAGCAGATAATCCATATAGTCCATATGGACATTGGCCCGCTTCATCGCCTCCCGCAGGACGCGGGCCTCGGGCGGCGCCCGCTCGATGAGGCGCTTCTTCATCCGTTCGTGGATCAGCGGCCCGACCACGTCGCCATAGAAATTCTGGTCGAAAAAGGCGGTCAGCCGCCGCACTTCCGCCCGGCCCGCCGCCGTGCCGGAGATGAGCGGGAATTTTTCCACCGTCTCCTCGAAATATTCGCAGATCGCCTGGCTGTCGATCAGGGTCAGGCCCTTGTCCGCCTCCACCATGACGGGCGTGGTCCCGGCGGGGTTGAGGTCCAGGAACTCGTCGCGCATGGCCCACGGCGATTCGCGCACCAGGTCATAGCCCACGCCCTTCTCGCCGAGCAGCAGGCGGACCTTGCGGGAGAAGGGACAGAGCGGAAATTGGTAAAGCTGCCACATGCCCTGTCTGTTAGGCGCGCGGCCGGCATTGGGAAAGCGGCAAAATAGGGAAATCCTGTAGCGTTTGCGAAACGATATACCGGAAAAGCGGGGCCGATCCGTCTTCCAGTTTTCGCCGTCCCGCCCTACTTAGGAAGAAAGCGATACCCGCGATCAGGAAAGGATGCCCATGTCTGACGATTTCTTCCCGGTTCCCGCGGCATGGGCGAAAGACGCGCTGTTCGACCTGGAAGGGCGCGCGGCGGACTATAAGCGCTCGGTCGAGGACAGCCATGCCTATTGGCTGGAACGGGCGAAGCGGCTGGACTGGATCACCCCGCCCACGCGCACGGATGAAAGCAGCTTTGCCGAGGCGGATTTCGGCGTCCGCTGGTTCGCCGATGGGGAATTGAACGTCAGCGCGAACTGCATCGACCGCCATCTGGCGGCGCGCGGCGACCAGACCGCGATCATCTGGGAACCCGATTCCCCCGACGAAGAACCGCGCCGCTACACCTATAGACAGTTGCATGAGGAGGTATGCCGCTTCGCCAATGTGCTGAAAGGCGCAGGCGCGAAGAAGGGCGACCGGATCACCATCTACCTGCCGATGATCCCGGAGGCGGCCTTCGCCCTGCTCGCCTGCGCGCGGATCGGAGCGGTCCACAGCGTCGTCTTCGGCGGCTTTTCGCCCGAAGCGCTGGCCGGACGGATCATCGATTGCGATTCGACGCTGGTCGTCACCGCCGACGAAGGACGGCGCGCGGGCAGGACGGTGCCCTTGAAGGCCAATGTCGATGCGGCGCTTGAGGAATGCACCAGCGTCAGGCATGTGGTCGTGGTGAAGGCCACCGGCGGCGCGGTCGCGATGAAGGACGGGCGCGACCGGTGGCTGCATGAGGAAGCGGCGCGGGTTTCCGCCGACTGCCCGCCCGAAACCATGAATGCGGAAGATCCGCTGTTCATCCTCTACACGTCCGGCTCGACGGGCAAGCCCAAGGGGGTATTGCACACGAGCGGCGGCTATCTGCTCTGGGCCGCGCTCACCCATGAGCTGTGCTTCGATTACCGGCCCGGCGACATCTGGTGGTGCGCGGCGGATATCGGCTGGGTCACGGGGCACAGCTATATCGTCTACGGGCCGCTGGCGAACGGAGCGACGACGCTGATGTATGAAGGCGTACCCAACTGGCCGACGCCCAGCCGCATCTGGGAAGTGGTCGACCGGCATCAGGTGCACACCGTCTTCACCGCCCCCACCGCGCTGCGCGCGCTGATGCGGGAGGGCGACGAATATGTGACCCGTACCAGCCGCCGTTCGCTGCGCCTTCTGGGCACGGTGGGCGAGCCGATCAATCCGGAAGCGTGGCGCTGGTATCATCATGTCGTGGGCGAGGATCGCTGCCCGATCATCGACACCTGGTGGCAGACCGAAACCGGCGCGGCGATGATCGCGCCCATGCCGGGCGCCACGGACCTGAAACCCGGCTCCGCCACCCTCCCCATGCCCGGCGTCGTGCCGCAGATCGTGGACGGCGAAGGGCAGGTGCTGCATGGCGCGGCGGAGGGCAACCTCGTCATCGCGCAAAGCTGGCCGGGGCAGATGCGGACCGTCTGGGGCGATCATGACCGCTTCTTCCAGACCTATTTCACGACCTTCCCCGGCAAATATACGACCGGGGACGGGGCGCGGCGGGACGCGGACGGCTATTACTGGATCACGGGACGCGTGGACGACGTCATCAACGTGTCCGGGCACCGCATGGGCACGGCGGAGGTCGAAAGCGCGCTGGTGCTGCATGAAGCGGTGGCCGAGGCGGCGGTGGTCGGCTTTCCGCACGACATCAAGGGACAGGGCATCTACGCTTATGTGACGTTGAACGCCCATGAGGCGCCGAGCGAGGATCTGCGCAAGGCGCTGAGCGCATGGGTGCGGACCGAGATCGGCCCGATCGCCACGCCCGACGCGATCCAGTTCGCGCCCGCCCTGCCCAAGACGCGCTCGGGCAAGATCATGCGCCGCATCCTGCGCAAGATCGCGGAAGGCGAAACGTCGGCGCAGGCGCTGGGCGACACCAGCACGCTGGCCGATCCGTCGGTGGTGGACAATCTGGTGGCGAATCGGGTGGGAGGATAGGAGCGACTGGCGAGGCGGTCCTAAACCATCTCGCCTGTCAGCAGGCGGGGCAGCGCACCGGATTCGCCCCGCGCTTCGGCCATGAAGCGATTCTTGAGCAGCCCGGTGCGCTGCACGGCGGCGAGACCGGCGCGGCGGATGGCCGAGGGAATGCGGCCGGGAATGTCGAACAGACGAACAAGGCCGTCCATCGCCACGCTGACCGACAGGGAATCGAGGCTTCGCCAGCGCTGATAGCGTGCCAGAAGCTGCGCGTCGCCCGGATCGAGGCCAAGGCGCATCCCTTCCACCAGCACTTCCACCAGCGCCGCGACATCGCGGAAACCAAGGTTCAGCCCCTGCCCCGCGATGGGATGGATGGCGTGGGCCGAATCGCCTACCAGCGCAAGGCGCGTGTCGGTGATCCGCGCCGCATGATGGAAACCCAGCGGATAGGAGGATCGCGGCCCCGCCAGCGCAATCTCGCCCAGGAATCCGCCCATGCGCTTTTGCGCTTCGGCGAGCCATGCGCGTTCGGAGAGCTTCATCATCGCGGGCGCCTGCTGCGTCGGCACCGTCCACACGATGGCCGAACGCGTCCCCGGCAGCATCGGCAGCAGCGCGAAGGGGCCGCCGACATAGAATATCTCATAGGCCGTGTTGCCGTGCGGCACGGCATGATCGATGGCCGTCACCATCGCGACATGCCGGTAGTTCCAGCGCGTCGTGCGGATGCCCGCCGCTTCGCGCGTGGGACTGTTGCGGCCCTCCGCCGCGACCAGCAGCGCGCCGCGCAATGGCGCGCCGCTGGCGAGCGTCAGCGTCACGCCATCCGCGTTGCGATCCACGGCCACGGCGCGGTCGGGCTGGAAGCGGGTGAGGTTTTCCGCCTTCTCCGCCGCCTGGGCGAGCGCCACGCGCAGGTCGCGATTGGGGAACATGACGCCCATCACGCCGTCATCCGCATCCGGCGCGAAGTCGAGGGCGCCGGGCTGCAAGCCGTCGCTGACCCAGATGCGATCGATGGGGCACCCCTTGTCCGCCAGCAGATCGGCGACGCCGATGGCGGACAGCATCGCATGGCTGGTCGAGGAAATGGCCGACACGCGCCCGTCGAAACCGGCGGCGGTGGTTTCGACCGGATCGGCGGGGTCGATGACGGCGCAGCGCACGCCATGGCCCGAAAGAGCGATGCCAAGGGTGAGGCCGACGAGGCCCCCGCCCAGAATCACGACGTCAAAGCGTTGCATGAGGGCCTGTCTAGGCGGTCGGGCGGCGGAAGGGAAGCGGGCGCAATCCTCCCGCTTCCATTCGCCCTGCGCCTGTCGGATCGCAGGTCGGCGAAGCCAAGGGCCATTCTTTTCTTCTTTGGGATTGGATAGCTTGCAAACCCGCGCTGCGATGACGGAGGAAAGAGGGCCTGCGCAACGCCCACTTCCCGCCAAACCCGATATCCACCGCGGGTGTGCAGGCTGCCCAATCCCCAATCCAGTATCGAAATCCCGCGCGAAACCGCTATGAACTTGCCTTGAAGGCCGCATCGGCGTAGGTGCGGCCCCTATTTTGACCTGTTCGAAGGAGACTCGTCGTGGCGGCGAAGTGGACGCCGGAAAGCTGGCGTAGCCAAGAGGGCATCCAGATGCCCGAATATCGGGACACGGCGGCGCTTGCCGCGGTGGAGGCCCAGCTTGGCCAGTTTCCTCCACTCGTCTTCGCCGGCGAGGCGCGCAGCCTGAAGGCGGAGCTTGCCAAGGTCACGGCGGGCGAGGCGTTCCTGCTGCAAGGCGGCGACTGCGCGGAAAGCTTCGCGGAGTTCCACCCGGACAACATCCGCGACACCTTCCGCGTGCTGCTCCAGATGGCGGTGGTCCTGACCTTCGCGTCGAAGCTGCCCGTCGTGAAGGTCGGCCGCATGGCGGGCCAGTTCGCCAAGCCGCGTTCGGCCGGGACGGAAACCATCGACGGCGTGGAGCTGCCCAGCTATCGCGGCGACAATGTGAACGACATCGCCTTCACGGCGCAAGCCCGCGAACCCGATCCGCAACGCATGATCCGCGCCTATAACCAGTCGGCCGCGACGCTCAACCTGCTGCGCGCTTTCTCGACCGGCGGCTATGCCAGCCTGGACCGTGTCCATGGCTGGATGCTGGATTTCATGGGCCGCAGCCCGCTCGCCGCGAAATTCGATGCGGTCGCGGACCGGATCGGCGAAGCGCTCGACTTCATGCGCGCCTGCGGCCTGTCGCCCGAAACGGTGCCGCAGCTTGGCGGAACCAGCTTCTACACCAGCCACGAAGCGCTGCTCCTCCCCTTCGAGCAGGCGCTGACTCGGCAGGATTCGCTGACCGGAGACTGGTACGACACGTCCGCCCACATGCTGTGGATCGGCGACCGCACCCGGTTCGAAGGGTCGGCCCATGTCGAATATCTGCGCGGCATCGGCAATCCCATCGGCATGAAGTGCGGCCCCAGCCTGGAGCCGGACGCGCTTCTCCGCCTGCTCGACCTGCTCAATCCCGCGCGGGAGGCGGGCCGCATCACGCTCATCACCCGCTACGGCCATGAAAAGATCGAGGCGGGCCTGCCCCGGCTGGTCCGCGCGGTGATGCGCGAAGGGCATCCGGTGGTCTGGTCCTGCGACCCGATGCACGGCAATGTCATCAAGGCGGCGAACGGCTACAAGACGCGTCCCTTCGACCGCATCCTGGCCGAAGTGCGCGGCTTCTTCGCGGTGCACCGGGCCGAAGGCAGCTTCGGCGGCGGCATCCATTGCGAGATGACCGGCCAGAACGTCACCGAATGCACCGGCGGCGCGGTGGCGATCACCGACGAAGGGCTGGCCGACCGCTACCACACCCATTGCGACCCGCGCCTCAACGCCGCGCAAAGCCTGGAACTGGCCTTCCTCCTTGCCGAAATGCTGAACGAGGAACTCAAGGAACGCCGCGCCGCCGCCTGAGGCAAGGGGATGGAGCAGCTTGCAAACCTGCGCTGAATAGCGGGTTTGGTGGTTGGCGGACGTAGCGCAGGCTTTCTTTCTTCCGTCATCCCAGCGAAAGCTGGGGTGACGAATTTGGAAGAAAACAAAGCCGCCCTCTCCCCTCTTTCAACGCCGCCCGGCCGTCCTCCACGCGCTGATAGGACGCCAAGCGCATCGCCGCCGTTCCGGACGCTCCGCGCCTCCGCGCCTCCGCGCCTCCGCGTGAAAAAAGGCGCAACGGCATGAATGCCGGCCGGCACCTGCGCCCTCGCTCACCCCGCCAGAACCGGATGCTTCAGCCGCAGCTCGTCCGTCAGCGCTTCCACCGCCTCGATCTCGCCGACGCTGCCGGTCGGGCTGACCGACCAGTTGCAATGCGGATGGGTTTCGCGTGGATAGAGCCGCATCGCCCCGATCCGCTGCCGCCAGCGGTGCCTGGCCCCGCCGCGCTCGCGCACCAGCCGCGCGACCATCAGGTCGATCATCTGGTCAGCCGTCATCCGGCTCGTCCGCCTTGCCCGACCAGCAGCCCGGTTCGTCCAGATAGGCTTCCAGTTCGCGCCAGTGCCGGTCCCAGCCAGGGCCGCGGCGGCTGGCGGGCACCTGCGCCTCCACCACCCGCCGCGCCCGGCGCACGGGATTGTCCTCCGGCGCGCGCAAACGGTCGAGGATCGTCTTCACCTTCGGATCCTTGCTGTCGTCCATCGCCACCTTCCTTCGCCGCCTGCGCCGCTATAGCATCGCACCGGCAAGGGGAACCGCTTTCGCCGCTTATTTCTCCTCAGCCCAGGGATGAGGCCAGCCCCCGGAGATCGCTCTGGAAGCGTTCTTCCTCGCGCGCGCGCGCCTCGTCCTTGAGGCGCAGCAGATAGCTGGGATGAACCGTCAGCCATAGCGGCGTCCCGTCCGCCAGCTTCATGGGCGCGCCGCGCTCCTTGCCGACGGCCGGCGTCCGCGCGAGGAAGGCACGGCCCGCGCTCGCCCCCAGCGCCAGGATGACCTGGGGCCGGAGCAGGCGGCGCTCGGAATCCAGCCACCAGCGGCAGATGTCGATTTCGCCCGCCGTCGGGCTTTGGTGCAAACGCCGTTTCCCGCGCGGCACGAACTTGAAATGCTTGACGGCGTTGGTGAGATAGAGGCGCGCCCTGTCAAGCCCGGCCCGCGCGAGATGCGCGTCGAGAAGCCGTCCGGCCGGTCCCACGAAGGGCCGTCCCGCCTGTTCCTCCTTGTCGCCGGGCTGTTCGCCCACGATCATCAGCCGCGTCCTCGCCGGTCCCTCGCCGGGAACGGCGCGCGTCCCGTTGCAGCCTATGGGGCAGCGGCGGCATGCACTTATGGCGTGCGCGATCTCCTCCAGCGTGGCGGGCGGCTCTTCCTCGATATCCTTGCCGCCTTGCCTGACCATATCGCCTCCAGCACGTCCCGCCTTTCATCAACGCGCCGTCCCGGCAATGGATGCACGGGATCGGGAAAGGCGCGGGCGCGCAACCGCCTCGATCGCCGGTCTCCTACACCCGCCGGAACGGAAACGGGCTGACCGTCCGTTCATAGCCATGCAGATCCAGCGCCCGCGTCACCGGCGGCAGGGCGCGATCCGGGCAACCCCGCCGCTCGCACAGATGGCAGGTCGGACCGACCTGCGTGGCCGCGTCCTTCTCCACGTCGATGCCGTCCGCATGGACCAGCCGTCCGGCATGTTTCGCCTCGCATCCCAATGCGATGACCGGGCGGCTCCGCGCCTCGGGCGCGCCATCCGACGGCAGCGCCAGGAAGAATGTGACGAAGCGCCGCCCCTCCAGCGTCTCGATCATCTGGCGCCCGACCCGGTCGGTCCTGCCGGCGTCATGCGCGTCCCAGCGCGGACAGGTGCCGCCCAGCCGCGCGAAGGGCCATGCCTCCCCGTCGAAGCGCTTGGACACGATCCCCGCCCGGTTGACCTTCGCCATGAAGAAGGGCACGCCCCGCGCGCCCGTCCGGTTGAGGCTGGTCAGCCGATGGGCCAGTTGCTCGCCCGACACGCCGAAGCGCGCGCGCAACAGCGGCAGGTCGTATCGGCTCTGCTCCGCTGCCTGCCGGAAACGGTCATAGGGCATGATCAGCGCGGCGGCGGCATAGTTGGTGAGCGCGATGGCGGCGAGGCGGCGGCTGTCCTCGTCCGGCGGGGCGGCGCGGTTGACCTGCGCGGCGATGCTCTCCGCCATCTCCTGCGAACACAGATGATAGGCGAGCGCGAACAGCCGTCCTGAAGCGGGCAGCCGCTCGCTCAGCAGCAGGCGGCGGCGGTGCATGTCGTAATGGCGCAGCGTTCCGGCAAGCACATCGGCCCGCACCGTCTGCACGCCCATGCCGTGCAGCGTCTTGAGCCGGGCGCGCAGGTCCGCCTGCATCACCGCCGGATCGTCGTTCATCTCCACGGCCAGCGCCTCGGCGGCGGCGTCCAGTTCCGCGAAATGATTGCCCGCCCGCGCGATCGTCTCGCGCAGCCAGTCGATCGGCGCCAGCAGCGGCGCGGGGCTTCCCCCCGCCTCCGTCCGTTCGGGCAGGCGGCGCAGGTCGGAAAGCGCCCGATAGAAGCGGGCGATGGCTTCGCTGACGCCCGGATAATTCTCCGCGACCTCCAGTACCTCGTCCTTGGCGATGCCGATGTCGCGCACCAGCGCGTCGGACAATATCTCGCCCAGCGCATGGGCCGCGCCTTCCTGCGTGCTCGCGACGAAATCGCGGATGTCGATGTCGTAGGTATCGGCCAGCCGCAGCAGCATCTGCGCCGTCAACGGCCGCTGGTTGCGCTCCAGATGGTTGAGATAACTGGGCGACACCCCCAGCTCCTCCGCCATCCGCGTCTGGTTCAGCCCCAGTTCCCGCCGCAACACGCGCAGCTTGGGGCCGAGATAGAGCTTGCGATTGTCCGCCATACCGTCACATTGTCATATAATGACATTATGAACAAGACTTCCCATGACACGGCGTCCGTAATCGTCATTCCCTCCCTATCTCATTCGTGCTTTTAAAAGGGCATCAGCTTCACAAGGAAGGGAAAGACGATGACCGATACGCCGACAGCGCCCCAGCCCGCCCGCTCGCGCGCGGTCTTCTCGCAAGAGGATTTCAGCCTGATCCGCACCGCCATCGCCCATTATCTGCGCGAAGTTCAGGACAAGCCGGAATCGGTCAAATACGCCAATCTCTACCACCGCCTCGGCCGCGTGGCCTGACGGTTCGACCTTTGGGGAAGGGAAGGGCGCGGCGGGCCACCGACCGCGCCCTCATCCTGTCAGAACAGCCGGGTCAGCTCATAGAACGCCCCGCCGATCAGCGCGGCCGCCGGCAGGGTGATGACCCAGGCGACGACGATGCTCGACGCCACGTTCCACCGCACCGCCGACAGCCGCCGCGAAGCGCCCACGCCCACGATGGCGCCCGTGATGGTATGGGTGGTCGACACCGGCACGCCCAGATGCGTCGCCATGAACAAAGTGATCGCCCCGCCCGTCTCCGCGCAGAAGCCCTGCGCCGGGCTGAGCCGCGTGATCTTCGATCCCATGGTGTGCACGATCTTCCACCCGCCCAGCAGCGTGCCGACGCCCATCGCCGCCTGACAGGAGATCACGACCCAGAAGGGGACATGGAAGCCGCCCTCCAGCATCCCCTGCGAATAGAGCAGCACCGCGATGATCCCCATCGTCTTCTGCGCGTCGTTCCCGCCATGCCCCAGCGAATAGAGCGAGGCGGAAACAAGCTGCAGCCTGCGGAATACCCGGTCGGCACCCTGGGGCGTGAGCCGCCGGAACACCCAACTGATGATGAGCACCAGCAGCAGCGCCAGCAGCAGCCCGATGGCGGGCGACATGACGATGGCCGCGCTGGTCTTGAACACGCCGCTCCACACCACGGCGGAAAGCCCCGCCTTGGCCGTCCCCGCGCCCAACAGCCCGCCGATCAGCGCATGGCTGGAGGAGGATGGAATGCCCAGCGTCCAGGTGATGAGGTTCCACGAGATCGCGCCCATCAGCGCGCCGAAGATCACCTGCGGGTCGATGATGCTTGCTTCGACGATGCCCTTGCCCACCGTCTCGGCGACATGCAGGCCGAAGAAGAGGAAGGCGATGAAGTTGAAAAAGGCGGCCCAGGCCACCGCATATTGGGGCTTCAACACCCGCGTCGACACGATGGTCGCAATGGAGTTGGCCGCGTCGTGCAGCCCGTTCAGGAAATCGAAGGCGAGCGCGATGCCGACCAATGCGACCAGCAGCGGAAAGGCGATATGCGCTTCCATGATAGGGGGCTTTCGTCCGGGTCCGGTCAGGCGTGGTCGATGACCAGGCCGGAAATCTCGTTGGCGACGTCCTCGAAACGGTCCGTCACCTTTTCCAGATGGGCGTAGATTTCATTGCCCACGATGAAGTCCATCGGATTGCCCTGCCGCGCCTGGTTGTACAGCGCCTTGAGGCCCGCTTCGTGCAGCGTGTCGGCATGGCCTTCCAGCGTCACCAGCCGCTCGGTCAGGTCGTGCAGTCGCGCCGAATTGAGGTTGAGCGACCGCAGCAGCGGCATCGCTTCCGCCGTAATACGCGCGCATTCGACGATGAGCGCGCTCATATCCTGCATCTGGGACGTGAATTCCTTTACCTCGAACAGCGCGACAGCCTTGGCCGTCTGGTTCATCTGGTCGATGGCGTCGTCCATCACCCCGATCAGGCCGGTAATGGCGCTCCGGTCGAAGGGGGTGACGAAGATGCGGCGAACGTCCAGCAGCACATCGCGGATGATGTCGTCCGCCTCATGCTCGCGCTCGGCAATCTCCCTGATCTGGGCGTCCATGTCCGGACCGCCCTTCATCAGCCTGGCAAGGGCATCGGCCCCGGCGACGAGCGTGGCGGCGTGATCTTCGAACTGTTCGAAGAAACGGCCCTGCTTGGGCATCAGCGCGTGGAACCAGCGCAGCATTGCTATCCTTTCGGTTCGCTTTTCTTGAATCCACAGCAGCATCCGGAAAAACCAGCCCGGATCGCCGGGCGGTTCGCGGAAGGCGGCTATGATGGATTGGAGGTCGGGTTCGTCGACGGCCCTGGCCGCTTCCGCCACCGGAAACCAGCGCAGTTCGCGCTGCCCCTTTTCGGGCCATTGGGCCAGATGATCGGTAACGGCCAACGGGAAGACTTCGACGACGGCTTCCCGCGCGCCGCCCTTGCGCCGCCGCTTGTCATAGCGATAGCGGCCCAGCGGCGCGGGGCAGGCGATGCCGTGGATGCCCGCTTCCTCATAGGCTTCGACCTCGGCCGCGCGGTGGCCGGCCATGCCCTTGATCCGATTGCCCTTGGGAATCACCCACCGTCCCGTGTCACGCGACGTGATGAGCAGTATCCGCATCGACCCGTCCGGATCTGTGGCATAGGGGAGCGCGGCGATCTGGCGCATTACCAGATACGTCCTTTTCCAGTCCCTGTGCCCCTGCTCGACATGGGGCGCCTTGTAACGAAATCGTCACATAGCGCAATCGGCCCCTTCACACCGGGGCGAAGGGACCGCGCACGATCAGATCGACAGGCGCGCCGTGATGCGGATGTCGCGCCCGGCAAGCGGCGCATAATCCTTGAGGAAGCTTGCATGACGCCGCGCTTCCACATCGAAGATGTTGTTGGCCGACAGGGTGATCGTCGTACGGTCATTATCCTTGAGCGGCTTCCACGACAGCGATGCGTTGACCAGCGTGAAGCCGTCGGTCGGCGTTTCCGTCTCGGCAATGCGATCCTGTGCGAAGCTATGCTCCACCTCGCCGCGCAGGCTCAGGCGATCGCCCTGCAACTCCAGCCCGCCCAGCAGGCGCAGCGGAGGGATGCGCGGCGCGGGGCCGGCCTCCTTGACGGTTGCACGGACGTAATCGGCCACGCCGTCCAGATTGACGGCGTAGCCGCCGATCTCGCCCAGCTTGACCGAGGCTTCCGCCTCGAAACCCCAATAGCGGGCGTTGGCCTGCGAATATCGGTAGCATGGGAATTCCAGATCTTCCCCGCCATTGACCGCCATGCAGGGCGCGTCATCGACCAGCACATCATAGATATAGCCATCGAACCAGTTGTGATAGGCCGACAGCGATAACGTATAGCCCGGCCCCTGTCCGCGCAGCGTGCCTTCGACGCCCCAGCTCTTTTCCTTGCTGAAATCCGGATTGCCCAGTTCGAAAGCCTGCGTCCCGGCATGATTGCCGCGGGCGAACAGTTCTTCGGCGGACGGCGCGCGCTCGGTGCGGGACAGGTTCAGGCCGACGCGCCATCCGGCCGCGATCTCCCGGCTGATGCCCGCCGATCCGGAAAAGGCGTCGAAGGTCCGCCTATAGGCAGGATTGAACAGCGTCTCATCGGCGACCGCGCTGACCCGCGTATGTTCGTAGCGGCCGCCCAGTTCCACGCGGGTCGAACCGAAATCGAGCGATTGCAGCGTAAAGAGGCCGAATTGCTCGGTCCGGTTCCGGGGCAGGAATTTCTCTTCGCCTTCGACATGGAAGTCGCGGGCGAAGAATTGCGCGCCGATCGCGCCGTCCCAGCCGCCGCGCTTGGCCTGCACCAGTTCCAGCCGGGATTCGATGGACTGGTTGTAGAAGGTCGTGCCGACCTCGCCCGTATCCTCGATCTCCTGATGCTGATAATCGGCGAAGCCCGCGCGCAGGCGGATGGTTTCAAGAAAACCACCGTTCACCGGCACTTCGGCGCGCAGGTCGGCGCGATCCTGCTTCATGTGGAGGCGGACCCGTTCGGCTTCCTCTCCCGGCTCCAACGCATAACGCACGGGCACGCCATAGAAATTATCGCTATGAGTCACCGAAAAGCCCAGATTGCCGCCATCGGTGATGATGGCCGCACCGCCGGAAACCTCCCATGTCTTCGCCGCGCTGTTGGGCAATTTCCCGCGCAGGCGGGCCAGTTGCGCGATTTCCGGGTCGCCGCTGGCGGCCGCCTGGGCACGCAGGGCGGGCGTCAGAATATAGCTGCCGGTGTCGAGATTGCCGGACCTGGAATAGCTGCCGTCGAAATGGACGACCAGTTTTTCCCCGATCGGCGCTTCGACCTCGCCCGATGCCGTGCGTTCATTCGCCGCGCTCCCATAGGTGGCAATCCCATCGACATGGACGGGTTCATCCGGCACGCGGCGGGGAATGCGGCTGTCGACCACATTGACCACGCCGCCAATGGCCGACGAACCGTAGAGCAGGGCGGCGGGACCGCGCAGCACCTCGATCCGGTCGGCGGTCAGCGGATTGATGGCGACGGCATGGTCCACGGACGTATTCGATACGTCGAAGCTGCCGATACCATCGGTCAGGATGCGGACCCGCTCTCCCTGCATCCCGCGCAAGATCGGGCGCGACGCGTTGGGACCGAAGGACGTCGCGGAAACGCCGGGTTGGCGCGCCAGCGTCTCGCCGATGGTGGGCCGCAGCGCCCGCGTCAACGCCTGCCCTGTCACAACGGATGTGCCTGACAATATATCGCCCTGCCTCCGGGGGATAAGGGCCGTTACGACGATATCGGCGCGCGGATCGTGATACCCCCCCTCCCCGTCCTTTTGGCCGGGCGCGGATTGGGCGAAAGCTGGAAGAGCAAAGCAAAGCGCGGACAACGCGCAGCCGGCACGCAACGGCGTGAAAGGAAACATACGTCTTGTCGTCCTTGAAAAAAGGAGAAAGGGAGCCGCCTCTTACCATTATGATATAATATATCAATACAGGCATCATGTTTTTTTGAGACGACCCGCTTGTGTCCTCCAGGTGGTTCGTGAGCCTGATGGCGGCAGGTGGTCGGGAAAATAAGCGATCCGGGGAGGACGGCTCGCGTCGGGCGAAAGGCGCGAATCGGCGCCCGTGCACCGGAAAAGAGCGCCAAGCCACCCTTTGCACCGGCGGTGGGCGGACGATTGCACGGCCACATGCGCCGCCGCCAAATATTGTTCTAATGACCCGAAATGGTCACATGGGAACGATAGGCGCACATTCGCCAGAGCACTGACCCGGCGCGCGCAAGCGCCCGCCCCGCCGACCGCCACCCCTAGCTCAAGAACCGTGCCGACAGGCCGGTTCTCCGGCTTTCCCATGGTTTTTACGATGCGCCTGCCCTGCCGTGCATGTCCTCCTCCACTGGCGGCGAATGTGCCGAACGCGGCGAAAGCGCGAAAAATATAACGGCCTGCTCTGTCACAGGACCGACATACAGCCCTTCTAGTCGCGCCCCGTCACATCATCGGGGAGCCCAGAATGAACATTTCATCCGTCAGATATTTCCGCTCAGCCGCCCTGTTGGGCCTGCTCCTTTCCACAGCCATGCCCGCCGCCGCGCTGGCCGAGGAGGCAGCGCCCGCCGCAGCCGAAGGGGAGGGCCTGGACGCCATCGTCGTCACCGCGCAGAAGCGCGAGACCAACCTGCAAGACACGCCGATCGCCATTTCGGTGCTCAGCAGCGAAGCGCTGACCGATCGTCACATCCAGTCGCTGGTCGACCTGAGCGCCGGGGCCATCCCTTCGCTCCGCGTTGCGCCCTTCTTCTCGCGCAGCTCCGCGCTCATCATCAACATCCGCGGCATCGGCGTGTTGTCGGACTCCAACCAGCCGGCGCGCGATCAGGGCGTGGGCGTCTATGTCGACGGCGTCTATCTGGGCCGCGCGCAAGGCCTGGGCACCGCGCTCTACGACATCGAGAATATCGAGGTGCTGAAAGGGCCGCAGGGCACGCTGTTCGGCCGCAACACCGAAGGCGGCGCAATCAACATCGTGACCAAGAAGCCGAGCGGCGAATTCCACGTCAACACGACCGCCGGCATCGGCAATTACGGCAGCTACAAGGCCGAAACCCATATCGACCTTCCCGAATTCAATGATATCAGCCTGAAGTTCGACGGCGTCATCAGCCAGCGCGATGGCGTCGTGAAAAATCCGCTGCCGGGCCAGTGGGACTTCAACGCCTACGAAAAGCGCGGCCTTCGCGCCGAAGCGTTGTGGCAGCCGAGCGCGGATTTCAGCGCCGATTATGCGTTCGACATCGCCTATGATGCGTCCTCGCCGCTTTATCTGCAAATCACCGACGGCGGTTCGCTGACCCGCGCGGAGGCGGCTCCGCTGGAACCTTCGCGCGCCAGTCGCGCGTCGGTCGGCGTGCCGCAGCAGCCCAGCATCGGCCGCACGCACGGCCATCGCCTGCTGCTCAACTGGCAACTCGCCCAGAGCATCGAGTTGAAGTCGATCTCCGCCTATCGCAAGCTGCGCCAGTCGCAATATGACAATGGCTCGGCCAACAGCTCGACAGTCAGCAGCAGCGGCGATTTCACCGATGCCCCCTTCAGCCGTTACAGCCTGGCCCAGTTCCGCCAGAACCAGCTAAGCGAGGAACTGCAGCTGATCGGCGATCTGCCGCAGCTCAAATTCTTGGCGGGTGCGATGTGGTATCGCGAAAAAGTGGAGGACAACGCCCAGGCGTTCAATACCATGCGCTTCACCAATGCGTCGGGCAGCGCCTATGAGGTGCTGTCCAATCCCGATTTTTCGGCCATCCGCATCGACCGCGCCAGCAAGGTGAAGACCACCAGCATCGGCGTCTTCGGCCAGGCGACCTGGACGCCGCCTATCGCCGACGACATGTTCCATCTGACCGGCGGCGCGCGTTGGACGCGGGACAAGAAGGAAGGATCGCTGTTCACCATCAATGGCGCGCTGCCCGTCGTGAACGGCGTGACCGGGCCGGTCTATCTCGACGCGTCCTGGTCGCGCGTCGATCCGATGGTCAACCTGTCGATGGACCTGTCCCGCGACGTCCATGTCTATGGCAAATGGAGCACCGGCTACAAGTCGGGCGGCGCCAATTCGCGCTCGCTGACCTATGCACCGTTCAAGCCTGAAACCGTGTCGATGTTCGAAATAGGCGCAAAGACGGAATTCTGGGAGAACCGCGCGCGCCTGAACGTCGCGGCCTATACCGGCCGCTACAATGAAATCCAGCTCGACTTCGCCGCCAATCTTCTCCAGCGCGGCCCGGACGGCGAGTTGATCCAGAACACGCGCACAACGCTGGAAACCCACAACGCGCCGGGCAAGGGCAAGCTGAAGGGTGCGGAAGTCGACTTCACCGTGAAGCCTATTCCCGAACTCACCCTGTCGGCGAGCTACGCCTATACCAGCGTGAAGATCCCCAACACGTCCAACCCCTTCCGGCAGAGCGACGGCAGCATCAACACCACGCCGATCCCGATCTATCAGGTCTATACGCCCAAGCACGCGGCCAGCGGATCGGTGGATCTGCAAATCCCGCAGGGCGACGTAAACCTGCGGGTGCACGCCGATGTCAATTACGACTCCGGCTTCTATGCCAACTACAACGATCCGCTGGTCGACCCCGCCACCGGCGCGGTCCTGATCGCCCAGCCCAAGGGCGACCGCGCCTTGACCGTCAACAGCCGCGTCGCGGTGACGGACATTCCGATGAGCGACTGGGGCGCCACGCTCAGCGTATCGCTGTGGGCGCGCAACCTGCTCAACGAACAATATGCCTTCTACCGTTCGTACAGCCCGCTGACGGGCACGTCGGTCTTCTTCAACGAGCCGCGCAGCTGGGGCGTCGAAGCCAATATCAAATTCTGATGACGACAGACCCGGAACGTGCTGGACTGGCGCTTTTCCGGGGCAACGATCCGCGAGACGAGGAACATAATATGTCAATGAAGAAAACCGCCGCCCTCCTGCTGTCCGGCATGACGCTCGTCATCGCCGGGTCCGCCTTCGCCCGGGCCGATAATGCGGCGGCGGAGCGGGTGGCAGCCGACCGGCTGCTGGTGACGTGGCAGGCGAAGGGCCCGGTCGATGTCTATCTCAGCGACCGGATGGATGGGGATATCGCCTCGGCGAAGCTCGTCTCCGCGAAAGATGACGATGGCCGCGCCGAATTCATGACCGACGGCATTGCCCGTCCCTATGTGCTGCTGCGCGATTCCAGGGACCGGAGCGTCGTGCGCGTGGCGGAAAGGGTGCTGCACCTGGAGCAGGGGTCGAATTTCCGCGACCTTGGCGGCTATGGGGCGGCGGACGGCAAGACCATCCGCTGGGGCATGATCTATCGCGCGGGCGGATCGGCGATGCTGACCACCGCCGACCTTGCCCAGGTGCAATCGCTGGGCCTCCGCAATCTGGTCGACCTGCGTTCGGACGAGGAACGGGTGCTCGCGCCGACGAAGATCGACGGCGTGCCCTATTCGGCGGTGGGCTATTCCATGTCGGCGCTGGCCGCGGGCATGGGCAAGACGCCGCAGAACGGCGCGAACCTCTATCGCAACTTTCCCGCGATGCTGGCGCCGCAACTGCGGATCATCTTCGGGATGCTCAAGCGGCAGGAAGGACCGCTGGAATATAATTGCTCGGCGGGGCAGGATCGGACGGGCTTCGTCACCGCCATGATCCTGTCGTCGCTGGGCGTGCCGCGCGAAACCATCCTGCGCGACTATGCCCTGTCGACCCGCTACCGGCAGCCCAAATATGAAATGCCGCGCATCGACACGACAGTGTACGCGAACAACCCGGTCGCGATGATGTTCGCCCGCTTCCAGGACGATCCCAAGGCCGCCATGCCCCAGCCGCTGCAAGAAGCGGACGGACGCCCCTTCCTGACCGGCGCCTTTGAGGAGATCGACGCGAAATACGGGTCGGTCGACGCCTATCTGGAAAAGGAAGCCGGCGTCAGCAAAGTCGACATCGCGGCCCTGCGCCGCACCTATCTGGAATGATCCGGACCCGCCTTGGCGGTCGGCCCCTTCGCTAGCATAGTGACGAACGGCGGGCGGCCGGACAGGGCGCCCGCCTTTGTTCGTGAGATGCCCTTTTGCTCCCCTTGCAATAGATACTTTGACGTTGGGGCTGGGAGCCGCGAGACAAGCCGTCAGTTTGAATCCGGTGTTTTGGTTAGACCATCCAAAAACGAACAGGCGTAAGCATCGAAGAACCCGGCATAGGTTGGCCGCGAACTATGCCCACGCAGGATATGGGAACGTTCGTTGATGAAGCAATAATGCGCGATTCACCGCGCAAAATCAATGCGATAAATCGCTTGACTGGTGACCCCTACGGGAATCGAACCCGTGTTTCAGCCGTGAAAGGGTAGTCAAAATACGTCAGTGGACATCCATGGATATCAGTAAAATCAAGAACTTGACATGTATTCGTGCTTGGATGTGCATCCCGATTTTAGTATGTTTATGGACGACGTATGGACGACGTATGGACGACGTTTTTGGGACTAAGACCATGGCACGAACAATCTCCGAAGTGCGATTGCAAGAGCGTAGCGCTCGTGCGCGCCTGAAACCCAGGAAAAGCCCATATTGGCGCATGATTTCGGAGGGCCTCCACCTTGGATATTATCGTGGCGCGCGTGGCAGCACCTGGGTTGCCCGGTATCGTCCGGTTGGCGGTGCCAGCAATGGTTTGAAAAAAGCTCTCGGCACCGCGGATGATCTGTCGGCCGCAAACGGCGATACGATCCTCAACTGGAAGCAGGCGCTCGACAAAGCGAACGAGTGGTTCCAACAGCAAGAGTCCGGCGGCACTGGGATTAACCCCAATATCACCGTGAGGGATGCCATCGAGTCGTTCATCGTGACTCGGGATGAGAGGCAGGCGGTGCGGGTCGGTCGGCCGGCTCGATCAACTGCCGGCATGAAGCTTGGCGCACACGTTCTGAAAGACGAAGCGCTTATTTCAGCAAAACTCTGCGATTTGACCGAAGCTGACCTGCGAGGCTGGCAACGCCGCCTTAGCCAGATGAAGGGATCGAGCAAGCAGCGTGTCCTCACCGAGTTGAAGGCCGCGCTCAACGCCACATTCGAGGAACACCGAAAGGCTTTGCCCAAGGATTTCGGCATCACGATCAAGTTCGGCTTGAAGCCGATTTTTGCCATCGAGACTGCGAGCGCACCACTGGCGCGTGAAAATCAGGTTCTCAGCGATCAGCAGATTCGCGACATACTTTCCAAGGCGCGAGAGTTCGACGAAGACGGTGACTATACCCGGCTTGCGATACTTCTGGCAGCCACGGGGGCAAGGTTCTCCCAACTCGCTCGGCTGCGGGTGGCGGACGTGCAGCCGGAACTGAACCGCGTTCTTATTCCGGTCTCGCACAAGGGGCGGGGGCAGAAGGCGCCAACCTACATTCGCATGCAGCTAGGGCCCGATGTGATCGAGGCGTTGCGCCCGGCGATCGAGGGGCGGGCAGCGGCGGCGATGCTACTTGAGCGTTGGCACTACCGGCAGAAGGCTTCTCTCACATGGATCAGAGCCGATCGGCAGCCATGGAAAACGCCGTCGGAGATGCGCCGGTGGTGGCAGAAGGTGATGGATGCGCTCGGCTGTCCCGATGTCATTCCCTATGCCTTGCGTCATAGCTCAATCGTGCGAGCGATCCGCAAGGGATTACCGATCCGGCTTGTCGCGGCGTTGCACGATACTTCAACGGCAATGATCGAAAAGCACTATGCGCGCTGGATTACGGAAAGCCTCGACGATATCGCCGCCCGCGCGGTCGTCCCTCTCGTCGATGCCGATACCTGAACGCTCGCCGGGCAGGCCCAAAACAGTGCGAAAAGCGCGATCGGGCAAATAGCCTATCTACCCACTTACAGTTCGCCTCACAATGGCCTTTCCGCCCTTGATGATAGGCCGTTTGCTTCCTAATCGCAGTGGATCGGTAGCAGGAATCAAGCCGACGATGCAGGGAGCCGCCGTTCGGCTGTCAGAAATAGGAGAATGTCGTGCCGATAGCGTTCAGAGTGGTGGAGGCAGCATCTCCATGACAGACAAAGCTCCTCCCGGCCTTGGAAGTAATTTCTTGGAGCAGTGGACAGTCCAACGCCGGGTTATCGGCGCGTTGCTGATGCGGGAAATGCTGACCCGCTATGGGCGACGCAACATCGGGTTCCTCTGGCTGTTCATTGAACCGATGATGGTGACGTTGGTTGTCGCGGAGATTTGGAGCGTACGGGGCCTCCATCAATATTCAGACATTCCGATCGTTGGATTCGCAATCACGGGCTATTCCGGCATCCAACTCTGGCGCAACATGTCACGGCGATGCATCAACGCCATCGAACCCAATCAGGCGTTGCTCAGGCACCGTCCCGTCAAGATGCTGGACATCTATCTGGCCCGAATGTTGCTGGAAGTGGCTGGAACAACCACATCCTTCACCTTCCTATGTGTGCTTTTCATGCTTTTCTCCGACCAGATTTCGCCGCCGGAGGATATTCTGAAAGTCGTGTTCGCATGGTTCCTGCTGGCATGGTTCGCCATGGGCATGTCCATCACGCTGGGGGCCTTGTCGGAGCTGACGACATTGGTAAGCAAATTCTGGCCACCGCTCATCTATGTTTTCTATCCGCTATCCGGTGCGATGTTCCTGGTGGATTTTTTACCTCGCACCATGCAGGAAATTGTTCTCTACATTCCCTTAGTCCATGCCAATGAAATGTTGCGGGACGGCTTTTTCGGTTCGCATTTTGTGGCGCACTATGATCTGTCTTACCTTGTGGGTTGGTGCCTAGGGCTTTCCCTGGTCGGCTTGGGAATCAGTAAATTGATTGTAGAGCATAGGCTAAGCGGCGGATGACGTTAGAACGGTTTCAATGATGTCAGCGCCAGACCCTGACAGTCTGCAACCTTGCTGTGTTCGTCGCATATGAAAGCGTCGTTCTCAGGAATCAGGATTGATCCGACGGAATTGACGGAACTTCCATCAAGTCGTCGGCGCTTTCGGTGACATTGGGCAGATCGGGCCTTCCAGCCTGAAGCTGAACGGCTTGGGGGTCATGACGCTCGGCGCGAACTGGCTGTACCATATCCGCCGGTCAGGATCGAAAGACCTGTGATAAACTGGCTTCATTGCCTTTCTGGTCTGCTTCCCGACCAGAACAGGATAAAAACCCATAGCTTTGCCAAGATGGCGCGCGCACTCCTGAAGGGAAGCGACATGCGCGCGCATAGCAGGGACGGACAGGTTCGCTGACCCGGCATGCATGTCCTGCTCGATCTGTTTGCGACGGCGGCGGAGGAGGGAAAATTATCTCGATTTGCAGCGCCTGCATCGCATCGCGGGTTCCTCCCACGACTGGCATGAGATGGGTCAGCAATCTAAAGAAGCAGGGTTTCCTTGTGCAGGTGCAGGACCCACATGACGGGCGCAGGGCGCATGTGCGCCTTCCCATAGCCCCCCGCCTAAATTGGAGGCAGGACTCTGTCCCATTTCATGGGAGCACCTCAACAATTCCATTAATTGCCGCTGGAAGCCGCGCCTGCAATCGGATAGCGCGGGAAGAGTAGCTTGAGGACATTGGCTTTTTCGCCATAGACTGCCCCGTCAACAAGGAATGAGAAGCGCCTATGAAGATCACGATGATCGGCACGGGATATGTGGGCCTGGTATCAGGAGCCTGTTTTGCTGATTTTGGCCATGACGTGGTCTGCGTGGACAAGGATTCCAGCAAGATCG
>Ga0180221_1000507_pt1 | contig 34019 bp, 31 predicted proteins | sample eDN5th37CKraftMG_FD_151339 | JGI IMG/M metagenome (GOLD analysis project Ga0180221, IMG submission 151339) | Enriched Miracle-Growth compost microbial communities from Emeryville, California, USA - eDNA 5th pass 37_C Kraft MG (version 2) (version 2) ...
CGCGTCGTTCCGGCACTACGTCAAGGACCAGAAGGACGACGCGCTCCTCACCGTCTCCGGCCTGCCCGCCGGTGCGCGGGTGCGGCTCGCGACGCTCGACGCGTACGACGGCGTCGTGTACTCGGCGACGAGCGACGACAAGAGCTCCGGCTCCTTCGTGCGCGTCGGGCGGAAGATCGCGACCGACGCCACCGGCACCCCCGTCACCCTGGGCGTCCAGGTCAAGGGCTACAGCGGCCCGTGGATCCCGGACCTGGGGTCCCTGACCGGCGTGACGTTCGGTGGCGACCGTGCGAAGGACCTCGAGGACGGCACCTACTACGACGCCGTGACCGGCACCGCCATCACCACGGGCCTCCTGCGCGACGGCGACACCTACACGGTGCGCGCCGTGGAGCAGGCGCAGCCCAAGGAGGCCGACCTCAAGGGCGTCCCGATCGCGGACGTCGAGCTCCCGAAGCCCACCAACGTCCCGGCGTCCGTCCAGGCCAAGGCCGAGCAGTTCGTCGGCGGCGCGACCGACCCGCTCACGCAGCTCCAGCGCCTGCGCGACGCGCTCCTCAAGAGCGGCACGTACTCGAGCGGTATCGGCGACCAGCCGCCGTCGCGCCCGGGTCACTCCGCGGACCGCATCGACACGCTGCTCGCGAGCGAGACGATGGTCGGCGACGACGAGCAGTTCGCCGTGGCCTACGCCCTCATGGCCCAGTCGCTCGGGATCCCCGCGCGCGTCGTCATGGGCGTGTACCCGGACGCTGCCGCGGGCTGGAAGCCGGGCACGGCGTTCACCGCGACCGGCAAGGACGTCCACGCCTGGGTCGAGGTCCCGTTCCAGGGCAAGGGCTGGGTCGCCTTCGACTCCGTGCCCGACGAGAACAACAAGGTCCAGCCGCAGCCCCGCAGCCAGCAGGTGCCCAAGCCCCCCGTCCTGCAGGACCCGGAGCCGCCGTCGGAGCCGGACCAGGCGGACACCGCCAAGGCGAAGGACGACAAGAAGAAGGACGACAAGCAGGACGGCACGCCGTTCGACTGGGGTCACGCGGCCGCGGTCGGCGCGGCCGTCGTGATACCGCTCGCGATCGTCCTCCTGCCGTTCGTCCTGCTCCTCGGGTACAAGTCGCGTCGTCGGCTGCGCCGTCGCCGCACGGGCGCCCCGGCGGACCAGATCTCGGGCGGCTGGCACGAGATCGTCGACGCCGCCGTCGACCTCGGGCACCCGGTCGAGAACGGCGCTACCCGGCAGGAGACCGGGGGAGCGCTCGAGGCGTCGTACCCGGCGGCCGGGACGCTCACGCTCGCCCGGCACGCCGACGCGAGCGTGTTCGGGTCGGGCGACCCGAGCGACGCGGACGTCGAGGCATACTGGGGCGGCATCGAGGCCGCGGTCGCCCAGATGCGTGCCGCGGTCCCGTGGCGCAAGCGGGTGGCGGCCCGGCTCTCGCTGCGCTCGGTCCGCCGCTCGCGGACCACCCCTAGCACCAAGGCGGTCGCGGACGACCCGCTCACGCCCACGCCCGACCCCCGGCCTCGGCGCCGGTGGTCGCGACCCTCGGGAGATGCACGATGAGCTCCGTCACCACCTGCCCGCGCTGCGGGGCGGCCGTCCCGCCGGGGGCGAGCCTGTGCCCGTCGTGCGCGGCGCCGCTCGGCGCGGCGGCCGGCGTCGGCGTGCCGTCCGGCCAGACCACGGAGCCCGTCCTGCTGCCGGGCACCGTGCCGGGCCCCGGGCACCCGGGACCGGCGGGGCGGGCGCCGCAGGGTACGGGCTTCGCCGCGCAGACCCTCCCCGGGTTCCCGACGACGCCGCCCGCCCCCGCGGGCCCGGTCGGCGCGACCGAGGGCAAGCGCGTGCTCGCGTGGCTGATCGACTGGATCGTGATCGCGATCCCTGGCGGCATCGCGACAGCGCTGATGCTGCCGGGGATCATGGACGACGGTGTGCCGGTCGGTGACGGCACGGTCTCCGTCGAGCCGAGCGCGCTGTTCCCGCTGTACGCGCTCGTGTACGGCCTGCTCCTCGTCTGTGGTCTCGTCCTGGTGTCCGTCGAGGGTGCGACCGGTCGCACGGTCGGCAAGCTGGCGCTCGGCCTGCGCACTCAGGACGTCGTGACCGGCAAGCCGATCGGGGTCGGGCGTGGCATCGTCCGGGGCCTCGTCTTCGGCGTCTCGATCCTCGCGTGCGGGGTCGGCCTCTTCGTCATGCTGCTGAGTCCCCTGTTCGACAAGTCGCCGCGCCGCCAGGGCTGGTTCGACAAGGCCGCACGTGCCGTGGTCGTGCCCGTGAAGGCGCCGGCCCCGCAGGCGTCGTTCGTGCCCGGCGGGCCGCTCCCCGGCCACGCCGCGGTCCCCGGCCCGACGGCGACGGCCGGCCCAGCCGCCGCGTACCCCGGTGCGCCCGTCCCGGCTGCGCCCGTCGGCGGTGCCCCCTACGGCGGTGCCCCCTACGGCGGTGCTCCCTACGGCAGCGCACCGTTCGGCGGCCAGCCCGCTGCGCCGCCCGCCCCGACGCCGCCTGCTCCCGTCGCACCGTCCGCTCCCGTCGCGCCGTCCGCTGCGGCGGGCTGGGCGCCGCCTGCGGCGCCGTCGGCTGCTCCGACCGCCCCGGCGAGCGCCACGCCGGCGGCGTCACCGAACGGTCTCGTCACGGGTGTGCCCGGTGCCCCCGCCGCGCAGCCCCCGACGCCGCAGCCTCAGGCCCAGCAGCCTCCGGCCCAGCGGCCTCAGGTTCAGCAGGCCCCGGTCCAGCCGAGCCCGGCGCCGCAGGCCCAGCCCGTCGTGGCACCGCAGGGCGCCGGACCCGTCGCGGCCACGCTCACGCTCCCCGACGGGTCGACGGTCGTCGTCGCCGGTGCCGCGCTCCTGGGCCGCGACCCGGCGCTGCCGCCGACGACGGCGGGCCCCGCGCCGCTGCTCGTCGCCGTGCCCGACCGTTCCGTCTCCAAGACGCACGCCGAGCTCGGTGTCGACGAGGCAGGCTTGTGGCTCGTGGACCGCGGCTCGACGAACGGCACGACGGTCGAGGCGCCGGGCGCCGCGCCGGTCCGGGCGAACCCCGGCGAGCGCGTGCGCGTGCCCGCCGGTTCCGTCCTGCGGGTGGGCGACGCGGTCGTCGCCGTGTCCGGCGGTGACGACGGCTTCGACGAGTCGACGGTGATCAGCGCCCGCCGCCCCCCTTCGGGTGGGGGCTCGTGGTGAGCGAGGACGCGCCCGTGTCGGTCCGGTGGGGCGCGTCGTCCCACCGCGGCGCGCGGCGCAAGCTCAACGAGGACTCGTACCTGGCGTCGCCGTCGGCGTTCTTCGTGGCGGACGGCATGGGCGGGCACGAGGCCGGCGAGGTGGCGAGCGCGATGGCGATCGACGCCCTGCGGCCGCTGTCGTGGCTCAACGTCGTCACCGCGGACGACGTCAAGGAGCGCCTGCACGTCGCGCACGACGACGTGTCGGGCATCGCGGCCCCCGAGGGCCGGGGGGCGGGGACGACCCTCACGGGCGTCGTCGTGTCGGAGCAGGACGGCCTGCCGTACTGGCTCGTGGCGAACGTCGGGGACTCGCGGACCTACCACCTCGTGGACGGTCGGCTCGAGCAGATCAGCGTCGACCACTCCGAGGTGCAGGAGCTCGTGGACGCGGGCGCGCTGACGCCCGCGCAGGCGGCTCACCACCCGCGCCGGCACGTGGTGACGCGCGCCCTGGGCGCGGCGGCGCGGCCCGACGCGGACTACTGGTACCTGCCGCTCAGCACCGGGGACCGGCTCCTCGTGTGCTCGGACGGTCTGACGACCGAGCTCGACGACGACCGCATCGCCGACCTGCTCGTCACGAACGCCGAGCCGCAGGCCGCGGCCGACGCGCTCGTGCAGGCGGCGCTCGCCGCGGGCGGCCGCGACAACATCACCGTGCTCGTCGTCGACGCCGTCGACGCGGGTCCGGACGCGGAGAGCACGGCGCCGCGCAGCGTGCTCGCCGCCCCGCCGCCCGCGCCCGACGAGGACACTCGACCGCGTCAGGACGGCGGGGTCGACGACCCGGCGCCCGTCCGGACGGCGCAGGAACCCGCGGCTGCGGCGGTCGCGACGACCGGAGGAGACGCATGAGCGGGACGACTGCGGGACGCACGGCGCGCTACGTGCCGGGCGCCGGGAACGTGGTGCTGCGGGGCGACGTGCTCGTGGCCCTGCCGTACGCGCCCACGGAGCGTGCGGCGGCCGTGTGGGACGCCCTCGACGGCGCGGCGGGCGTGATGGACGCGCTGCAGGTCCTGTCGGGGACGTTCGACGCGGGGCTCGCCGCGCTGCCGCCGTTCGCGGTCGTCGTGCTGACGTCGGGCGGCCGGGCGCACGTCCTCGTCCGGGGCGACGTCGAGGTGCACGTCGACGGCCGCGACGGCCGGGCCGAGCTGCACGGTCGCGACGTGTCGACCTGGACCGAACGGGCCGTCGACGGCGTCGACGGGGTGCAGGTCCGGCTGGGGGCGTCGTCGGGGGCGGCGGGCGACGCCGAGGCCGGGCCGACGACCCTGCCGCTGGTGGGCGGCGTGGTGCGCGCCAAGGCGGTCGTCTGGGGGTCACCGTCGTGGGCGCAGGACGCCGATGCCGCGCCGGAGGTGGCGGCCGAGCCGAGCACGGCGGACGCGCCTGCCGACGACGCGCCGCCGACCGTCGATCTCGCCAAGCCCGCGCCGGACGAGGACGCGGCACCGCAAGCCGACGACGAGGCGGGGCCGGGCGACGTCCCGCAGGCCGTCCCGGGCCTCGTGACCGCGGTCCCGGGGCTCCCCGCGTTCGTCCCGACGACGCCCGCCCCCGCGGTGGGCGAGGCCGTCGCCACGGTCGCGGTGCCGTCGGAGCTCACGCTCGCGCCGATGGAGACCATCGCCCCGGGCGCCGACGCGCCGGGCACGTCGGCCCCGGACGCCGTCGGGCCCGCCGCGGAAGCCGCCGAGCCGCCGGTCGAGGACGCCGTGGACGGTGGCGACGACTACCAGTCCCTGTGGGAGACGACGATCCACCGGTCGGTCGAGGAGGCCGCGGTGCGCGTCGACGAGTCGGAGGAGTCCGCTGAGGGGGCGCCGGGCGCGGCGCCGTCGGCCGGCGGCGGGCTGGTGTCGGGGGTCCCGCAGGACCTTCCTCCGGCGGACGCGCCCGCCGACCCGGACGGGCCCGACGGGTTCGACCACGACGGTCACACCGTGATGGGGTCGTCGGTCTCGGACCTGCGCGCGGTGGCGGCCGCGGCGGCCGCCCAGCTCGCGGCGTCCGGCGAGCTCCCGGCGTTCTCCGCGCCGCCGGCCCCTCCCGCGCCGACCGGCCCGGCCGCCGCGCCGGGCGAGCAACCCGTCGTCGGGCCCCAGCTCGTGGCCCGGCTGTGCGTGTCCGGGCACGCCAACCCGCCGTCGCGCGAGCGGTGCGCGGTGTGCGGGCTCGCGCTGTCCGGCGAGACGCAGGCCGTCGCGCGGCCGGCGCTGGGCCGCGTGCGCGTGACGATCGGCGAGGGCGGCGAGCCCCAGGTGTTCCCGCTCGACCGACCGCTCGTCGTCGGCCGGCGTCCGCGCTCCCCGAAGAACGCCAACCAGGGCGGCGAGGGCGCGCTGCACCGGATCGTGACGGTGCCGAGCCCGCAGCAGGACATCTCGCGGTCGCACGTGGAGGTCCGGCTCGAGGGCTGGAACGTGCTCGCGGTGGACCTCAACACGACGAACGGCACGACGCTCCTGCGACCCGGCCAGTCCCCGCTGCGCATGCACCCGGGCGACCCGCTGCTCGTCGTGTCGGGCGACGTCGTCGACCTCGGTGACGGCGTGGCCCTGGCGTTCGAGGACGTCCCGTGAGCCCCCGCCGCAACCCGACCGCGCCCCCCGCGATCCCGGGCTTCGAGCACGTCTCGCTGATCGGCTCGGGCGGGTTCTCGGACGTCTTCCTGTACGAGCAGAAGCGGCCGCGTCGGCGCGTCGCGATCAAAGTCCTGCTCCACGAGTGGGCGAACGCACAGCAGCGCGCGGCCTTCGACGCGGAGGCGGACCTGATGGCCCGCCTGTCGACGCACCCGTCGATCGTGACGATCTACGAGGCCGACATCGCGTCCGACGGGCGCCCGTACCTCGCGATGGAGTACTGCTCGCGCCCCAGCCTGGGCACGCGGTACCGGACGGAGCGGCTGGGCGTCGCGGAGTGCCTGCGCGTCGTCGTGCAGATCGCCGGCGCCGTGGAGACGGCGCACCGCGCCGGCATCCTGCACCGCGACATCAAGCCCGCGAACATCCTCGGCACGGACTACGGCCACCCGGTCCTCACGGACTTCGGCATCTCCTCCACGCTCGACGACGTCGCGCGCGCCGAGGGCCTGTCCATCCCCTGGTCGCCGCCCGAGTCGTTCGCCGACCCGCCCGTCGCGGGCGTCGGGACGGACGTCTGGGCGCTGGGCGCGACCCTCTACTCGTTCCTCGCCGGCCGGTCGCCGTTCGAGGTCCCGGGGGCGTCGAACGGGAGCGCGGACCTGGTGCAGCGCATCTGCGCGCAGCCCCTCGCGCACACGGGCCGCTCGGACGTCCCGGCGTCCCTCGAGCTGGTGCTGGCGACGTCGATGGCGAAGGACCCGGCAGCCCGCTACCCGTCGGTCCTGGACTTCGCCCGGGCCCTCCAGCAGGTCCAGATCGAGCTGGCGCTCGGCGTGACCCCCATCGACCTGTTGGACGACTCCGGCGTGGTCGTGGCGGACGACGACGACCTCGACGACCCGGACGACGAGCCGGGGACGCGCCTGCGCGGCGTCGTCTCGATCGACCCGGCCGGTCCGGGCGCGCCCGGGAAGCCGCGCGACGCCGCCGGCCCGGTCGAGCGGCTCGGCACCGGTGCGTCCTGGCCGGGCGCGCCGCAGGCCGGGACGCCGGTGGCGCCGGCACGCCGCGACCCCGGCGTCCCGCCGGTGTTCGTGCCCGCGCCCGAGCCCGTGCGGCCCGCCGCGGCGGAGCCCCGACCCGTGGCGGTCGTCGACCCGGGCTGGACGGGCGGCGTCGCGACGTCGGCGCCGGCCGCCCCCGCCACGACGGCAGCCCCGGCCCCGGCGGCACCTCGCTGGACCGGTGACGTGCCGGGCATGCCCACGCCCCAGGCGACGCCGCTCGAGCCGGTCGAGGACACGGTCCTGCGTGCCGCGCCCGCCGCGGAGGAGGAGGTCGTCGAGGAGGCCCCGCGCAAGCGACCGGTCTGGCAGTCGGTCGCGGCGGTCGTCGCGCTCGTCGCGCTCGCGGGTGGTGGCGCCACGGCGTACGCCCTGACGCGCGGCCACGCGCAGAAGGCCGACGCGCAGGAGACGACGTCGACGCGCGAGCACCCTGCCGGGACCGAGGACGACGGACCCGCGCAGGACAACCTGGGCGACCTCGTGCCGGCCGTCACGAACCTCAAGGGCAAGGCCGACAAGGGTGGGAAGACCGCCACGTTCACCTGGGAGTACCAGGGCAAGGACGGCGACACGTTCCGGTGGCAGACAGTCACGGCGCTGGGCGCGGGCAAGTCGCAGCCGACGTCGCAGCGCAAGGCGGTGGCGGCCGTCGGGCAGGACGGGAACGTGTGCATCAAGGTAGTCGCGGTACGCGACGGGAAGCAGTCCCTCGAGTCCGAGGGCGCCTGCCTGAAGGGGGACTGACGTGTCGGGGCTGAAGGTCGAGTTCTGCGGGGAGCGCTTCGACGTCGACCCCGACGTGCCGTTCGAGATCGGGCGCGACGGGGACCTCGAGGTCGACGACAACCCGTACCTGCACCGCCGCTTCCTGCGGATCACGTTCGAGCACGGCATCTGGTGGCTCGCGAACGTGGGAACCCTCCTGTCGGCGACGGTGTGCGACGCGACGGGCGGCGTCCAGTCCTGGGTCTCGCCCGGCACCCGGCTGCCCATCGTCTTCCCGCACACGACCGTCGTGTTCACGGCAGGCCCGACGACGTACGAGCTGACCGCGGAGCTCGCGGACGCCCCGTACGACGAGGTCGTCGCGGACGACCTGCGCGGCGACGGGGACGGCGACGGCACGGTCACGATCGGCGTCGTGCCGTTCACGACGAGCCAGCGCCAGCTCATCGTGGCGCTCGCGGAGCCGCTGCTGCGCCAGAGCGGCACCGGCCTGTCGGAGCTGCCGTCGTCGGTCGACGCCGCGCGGCGGCTCGGCTGGACGACGACCCGCTTCAACCGGAAGCTCGACAACGTCTGCGACAAGCTCGACCGGATCGGCGTCAAGGGCCTGCGCGGCGGCCCCGCGTCGCACGCGAAGAACCGCCGGGCCCGCCTCGTCGAGTACGCGGTCGCGAGCCGGCTCGTGACGTCCGACGACCTGCCCCTGCTCGATCTCGACCCTGCCGACGCCCTCGCGGACGGCTCCGGAGAGGACCGATGAGACTCAAGCTGACGCTCGTCCGCACGCAAGGCACCAGCGACGACGTGGTCGTGACCGCCGACGCGGCGACCACGGTCGCCGACGTCGCGCGGACGATCGCCCGGGTCGACCCCCACGGCCCGATGGCTGCCGGGGGAGGCCTGGCGTGGGGTCCCCACGGCGGCCCGACGCTGACGCTGCAGGCGCAGCTCCCGGGCCAGGAGCGCCCGGTGGTCCTGCCGCCCGACGTCCCGGTGGGCGAGGCGTGGATCGGCTCGGGCGCGGCGGTCGCGGTGATCGACGCCCGCGCGCAGCGGTCGGGCGCGGCCGTGGGCCAGGCTCCGGCGCGCGTGGCGGTCCAGGTCGTCGAGGGCCCGGACGCGGGGCTGCGCGTCGAGCTGCCGGAGGGGAGCTGGACGATCGGCCGCGCGCCCGAGTGCGACGTGCGCCTCACGGACGCGCTGGTCTCCAAGCGGCACGCCCGCCTCGACGTGGCGCGCGGCATCGAGCTCGTCGACCTCGGGTCCGCGAACGGCGTCGAGATCGACGGCGGCCTGGTCCAGCGCGTCCGCGTGGACGCGTCCGTGCGGCTGTCCGTGGGCAACACGGTCATGGTCGTCGAGCCCGTCGCCGGCACGGTCCTGTCGGGGGTCGAGGCGTCGGCGGGCCCGGTGCCGTTCAACCGGTCGCCGCGCGTCGAGCCGCGCTTCGCGGGCGTCGAGCTCACCGCCCCGGACGCGCCGCCCGAGGAGGAGCGCTCGCCGTTCCCGCTGCTCGGGATGATCGCGCCGCTCCTCATGGGCGGCGCCATGTTCCTGTTCACGCACAACCCGACCTCGCTGATCTTCGTGTTCATGACGCCGCTGATGCTCATCGGCAACTTCACGACGCAGAAGAAGCAGAAGCTCCGCCGGCGGCAGCGGCTGGTCGAGCGGTTCGACGAGCGTCTCGAGGGCCTCGCCCGATCCCTCGAGACCCAGGCGAAGGCCGAGCACGAGGGTCGCCTCGCCGAGGCGCCGTCGACCGCGACGACGCTCGCGGAGGCCGTGCGCCGCGGCCCCATGCTGTGGACCCGCCGCCCCGAGCACTGGTCGTTCCTCAACGTCCGTCTCGGCGTCGGCGCGATGCCCAGCCGGACCGTCGTCAAGCAGGGCGGTCGCGGCGACCTCCTGCCCGAGTACACCGAGCGCCTCGACGCGCTGATCGAGCGGTACCGCACGGTCCCCGGGGTGCCGGTGATCGAGAACCTGCACGACGCCGGTGCGCTCGGCATCGCGGGCGGCCCGACCTTCACGCTCGGGACGCTGCACGCGCTGCTCGTCCAGCTCACGGGCCTGCACTCGCCGTCGGAGCTCGCGGTCGCCGCGATCGTGAGCCCGGCGTGGACGCGTCAGCTCGGCTGGCTCTCCTGGGTCCCCCACACGTCGTCCCCGCAGTCGCCGGTGACGGGCCCGCACCTCGCGGACTCGCCGTCGAGCGCGGCGGTGCTCCTCGCCGAGCTCGAGGGCGTGATCCAGTCGCGCCTCGCGAAGAGCGGCGTGCGCCGCCGTGGCGCCATGAAGGTCGACGACGGCGCGCTCGACCGCGGCGCGACCGTCGGCAAGGACGAGGAGGGCACCAAGGCGCCGCTGCCCGCGATCGTCGTCGTGATCACCGACGACGCCGACGTCGACCGCGCGCGCCTCACCCAGCTCGCCGAGGCCGGCGCCGACGCGGGGGTGTACCCGATCTGGCTCGCGCCCAGCGTCGACCGGCTGCCGGGGGCGTGCCGCACCTACCTCGAGTACGACGCGACGGGCGCCGCCTCGGTGGGCCTCGTGCGGCTCGGCGAGCGGATCGACTCCGTGGACGTGAGCGCCGACGTCGTCGACACCCAGAGCGCGTACGACTACGCGCGGCGCATGGCGCCCGTGTTCGACGCCGGCGCGATCGTCGAGGACTCGAGCGACCTGCCGCGGTCCGTCTCGCTCGTGACGCTGCTCGGGCACGACATGGCGGAGTCCGCGGACGCCGTCGTCGACCGGTGGCAGCAGAACCAGTCGGTGCACGACCGCACCCCGGGCGCGCAGCCGAAGCGCCGCAAGGCGGGCACGCTCCGCGCGATCATCGGCTCCGCGGGCGTCGACGCGATGCAGCTCGACCTGCGCTCCCAGGGACCGCACGCGCTCGTCGGCGGGACGACGGGCTCGGGCAAGTCGGAGTTCCTCCAGGCGTGGGTGCTCGGCATGGCGGCCGAGTACAGCCCCGACCGGGTGACGTTCCTGTTCGTCGACTACAAGGGCGGCTCCGCGTTCGCCGAGTGCGTCAACCTGCCCCACTGCGTGGGCCTGGTGACGGACCTGTCGCCGCACCTCGTGCGCCGCGCCCTGACGTCGCTGCGCGCCGAGCTGCACCACCGGGAGCACCTGCTCAACCGCAAGAAGGCCAAGGACCTGCTCGAGCTGGAGAAGCGGGGAGACCCCGAGTGCCCGCCCGCGCTCGTCCTGGTGATCGACGAGTTCGCGGCCCTCGTGAGCGAGGTCCCGGAGTTCGTGGACGGCGTCGTCGACATCGCGCAGCGCGGCCGCTCGCTCGGCATCCACCTCATCATGGCGACGCAGCGCCCCGCGGGCGTCATCAAGGACAACCTGCGCGCCAACACGAACCTGCGCGTCGCGCTCCGCATGGCGGACGAGACGGACGCGGTCGACGTGGTCGACGTCGCCGAGCCGGCCCACTTCGACCCGGGCCTGCCCGGTCGCGGGCTCGCCAAGACCGGCCCGGGGCGCCTGCAGGTGTTCCAGTCGGCGTACGCGGGCGGCTGGACGACGCGCGAGCCGGACCGGCTCGACGTCGAGGTCGCCGAGCTCCGGTTCGGCGGCGAGGTCCGCTGGGAGGAGCCCGAGGGGGAGAAGGTCCCCGAGCTCGAGGACCTCGGCCCGACCGACCAGCAGCGCCTCGTCCGCGCGGTCGTGAGCGCGGCGGAGCGCGCCGGGATCCCGGCGCCGCGCCGTCCGTGGCAGGACGAGCTCGCGACGACGTACGACCTCGCGCGCCTGCACCAGCGGACCGACACCGAGCTCGTGCTCGGTGTCGCGGACCGTCCGGAGCAGCAGGTCCAGACGCCCGTCTACTTCCTGCCCGACGTCGACGGCCACCTCGGCGTCTACGGCACGAGCGGAGCCGGCAAGTCGACGACGCTGCGCACGCTCGCCGCGGCCGCGGGCATCACGCCGCGCGGCGGCCCGGTGCACGTGTACGCGCTGGACTTCGCCGCGGGCGCGCTCCGCATGCTCGAGACGCTCCCGCACGTCGGCGCGGTCATCAACGGCGACGACTCGGAGCGGGTCGTGTCGCTGTTCCGGACGTTGCGCGCCGAGCTCGAGCGGCGCGCGGAGGCGTTCGCCGCCGCCAACGCGTCGAGCATCGCCGAGTACCGGCGGATCACCGGGCTGAAGGACACGCCCCGCCTGCTGCTGCTCGTCGACAACCTGCCCGAGTTCCGCGAGCAGTACGAGGCCGGCGGCGGGCGGATGGAGTGGTTCGACGTCTTCCGCGACATCCTCGCGAACGGCCGTCAGCTCGGCGTGCACGTGGTGTTCACGGCGGACCGCTCCGGCGCCGTCCCGACCTACGTGCGCTCGCTCGTGCAGCGCAACGTCCTGCACCGCCTGGTCGACGACGGCTACCTCGCCTTCGGGGCGCCGCGCGACGTCATCACGCCGACGTCGCCCAACGGGCGCGCCATCGTCGACAACGTCGAGGTGCAGGTCGCGGTCCTGGGCGGCACGGCCGCGGTCGCGGAGCAGGCGTCGGCGACGGCCCGGCTCGCGGACGCGATGCGGCGTGCCGGGGTCGGTGCGGCGCCCGCGGTGCAGGTCGTCCCGGCCGAGTACCCGGCGTCCCGGCTCCCGGCGAGCGTCGACGGGCTGCCCGTCCTGGGCCTCGACACGGTCACGCTCGAGCCCGCGACGTTCGCCCCGGAGGGCGCGATGCTCGTCGCCGGGCCTCCGGCGTCGGGCCGGACCAACGCGCTCACCTGGCTCGTCCGGTCGGTCCTGCGGGCCGACCCGGAGGCGCGTGCCTACTTCGTCGGCCCGGCCCGCTCGACGCTCGTCGGGTCCGTGCGGTGGGCCGAGACCGCCGGCACGGTGGACGCGGCCGCGTCGCTGCTCGCCGACCTGACGGCTGCGCTCACGGACGAGGACACCGACGGCCGGATCGTGGTGGTGATCGAGTCGATCAACGAGTACCTCCAGTCCACCGCAGACCGCGCGATCGTCGACCTCGTGAAGGCCGCGCGCTCGAGCCGCCACCTCGTCGTCGCGGACGGCGAGACCTCGGCGTGGAACGCGTCGTGGCCGCTCTTCGCCGAGGTCAAGGCGGCCCGCCGCGGCCTGCTCCTGCAGCCCGACCCGATGGACGGCGAGTCGCTGCTGCGCACTGCGATCCCGCGGGCGCCGCGCAGCGAGTTCCCGCCCGGGCGCGGCGCCTTCGTGGCGCGCGGCAAGGCGGTCCGGGTCCAGCTCCCGTTCGTCCTCGACGACCCGGCCTGACGCGCCGCGAGCCGGCGCGATGGGGAGTCCTCCCCATCGCGTCGGCGTCGGCGGCTGGTCTAGCGTGCGTCGCGGGAAGGGTGACGTGCGGGCCCGTGCGGCACGGGCGACGACGACGAGAGGGGTGGCGGACCGTGGCCGGAGGGTACGACCTGCAGCTCGACATGGACGCGCTGCGGCAGCTGGCCGCGGACCTCAAGAAGGTCGAGGCGGAGTTCAAGGACGCGGACGACCGCTCGGAGGACGCGGCCGACGCGACCGGCCACGACGGGCTCCGCAGCGAGGTCCAGGACTTCGCGGACAAGTGGACGGTCAAGCGGGAGAAGATGCTCGAGAACGTGACGAAGCTCCAGGGCATCATCCAGCAGATCGTGGACACGTTCAGCCAGGTCGACAGCGAGCTCGCCAAGGCGCTCGAGCAGAAGGCGGAAGGCTGAGATGGGCGACCACCAGTACGGGAAGATCCAGGGCGACCCGGACCTCGTCGGCAAGAAGGCCAAGGCGTACCAGGAGGTCGCCGACGCCATCCAGCGGTCGACCGCGACGCTCGACGCGATCGCGGACCAGATCGAGCAGAAGTCGCTCGCCATGGACAAGACGCGCGAGCTCGCGCGCGGGGTCTCCTCCGACATCGGCAAGGCCCTCGACCGCTACCGCGAGACCGGCGACGCGCTGGCCGCCTACGCGCCCGAGCTGCGCCGGGCCCAGGAGGACGGCGACCCGTGGGTCGCCCAGATCGCGCACCTGGAGAGCTCGGTCCAGAGCGCGCGGACCACCGAGTACTACGCGCAGGGCAGCGAGCACTCGACGTCGCGGTCGTCGACCGCGACGCCCGAGGAGGTCGCCGAGGCCCGGCGGACGGCGCACAACGCCACGCGGGACCGCGAGAACCTCGAGGCGTCGCTCGAGACCGCCAAGAGCAGGTGGCAGGCCGCCGAGGACGCGAAGAACCGCGCCGCCGAGACCGCGCGGTCGAGGATCACCGACGTCGTCTCCGGGTCGAACGTCCACGGCCTCAAGGACGGCTTCTGGGACAAGGTCGGGCACGTCCTCAAGCAGCTCTACAAGGTCTTCAAGGTGATCTGCGACGTCGCGGGGATCCTGGCGATCTTCCTGTCCTGGGTCCCCGTCCTCGGGCAGGTGCTGCTCGCGCTCGCCGCGATCGGGTCGATCCTGCAGATCATCGAGTCGATCGTCTCGTTCGCGAAGGGGGACATCGGCTTCGGGGCGATGCTGCTCGGCGTCGGGATGGGCGTCATCGGCCTCTTCGGCGGCAAGCTCGCGAGCACGCTGGGCAAGGTCGCCAAGTCGCGCGCGATCGTCGGTGCGGCGAGCCGCACCAACTCGATGACCCGCCTGGCGACCCGCCTGGGCGGCGGCGACCTGGCCAAGGGCACGCAGATGATCACCGAGGCGAACCAGGTCGTGCGCAACTCCGACACGCTGCTCGGCGCGAAGGCGATCCTCAAGTCGCCGTTCGTCCGCTCGGACGCGATGCGGAACCTCTACCAGCTCAAGGACGCCGGCAGGGTGACCTTCACGGAGGGCCTGAAGTACGCGGCCAAGGACGCGTTCGTCTTCCCGCTCAAGAGCCCGCTCGGCGGGTCGTCGGAGCTCCTGCGCAACCCGGTGCTGTTCCACAACGGGGACAAGCTGGTCGGCGCCGCCGTCACCATGAACCTGGTGAACTTCGGCACGGGCGCCTACAAGGCGGTCAGCGGCGCCGCCGCGGCGTACGGCACCGACAACGGCTGGACGAAGTTCAACTCGACGGTCGGCCTGGCCGGCCCGGTCACGCAGGGGCCCTACACGAGCCTCGTGCAGCTCCCGGGCAAGGTCGTGGACTGGGGCACCACGACCGCGGACGCGCTCGACCGGATGATCTGAGGAAGCGACGGATGGCTGGACCGATCAGGGAGTTCGACCTCGTCCTGCCCGACGGGTGGGTCGGCGTACCCGCGGGCGACGTGTCGCCGGTGTGGGCCGCCGACGCGGCCGAGCGCGCCACGGAGGGCCGCAACCTCCCCGAGTCGGCGGTCGCGGCGCTGGCCGCGTCGCTGCTCGACGTCAAGGACGCCGTGGACGCGACGGACGTGCCGTTCGCGCACACCGCGGCCCTCGTCGGGGAGGCGCTGCCCGTCGTCCAGGCGATGGTGACGGTCGTCGTGGGGCGGCAGCTCTCGGAGCCCGCGTACCTCGAGCAGCTCGACCACGTCGCCGAGGGCGTCGAGGGTGCGTCGGTCGTCGGTCGCCAGGCGATCGAGGCGACGGTCCCGGCGGGCGCCGTGCGCGGTGGCCACCTCCTGCTCGGCCACCTGCGCGACGACGTGGACGAGGTGGGCATCCAGCTCGAGGAGCGGGTCCACCTGGGGGTGTTCCCCGAGGGCAGCGCCGACATGGTGGACGTCACGGCCATCGCGGCGTCCGTCGGGGTGTTCGCGGACTTCCCGACGTTCGTCGTCGGGCTCCTCGAGGCGCTCGAGGTGACGACGGGAGCGAGCGCATGACCGCGACGCGGCAGGTCCGGATGGCTCCGGACGAGATGACGATCGTCCTGCCCGGGACGTGGACGCGTGTGCCCCTCGACGACCCCGACACCACGACGGCGTTCGTGAAGCGGCTGGTCAAGCGCCAGGTCGGCACGGCCGACCGGCTGGCCCGCGCGCGCCGCGACACGGTCCAGGACCTCGTCGCGAACGCCGGGCAGGCCGTGGGGATCGGCGTGCACACGTACCTCATGTCGCTGGAGATCCTGCCGGGCGTCCCGTTCCCCGCGGCGCTGCTCTTCCTCGACGTCGACTGGCCGGACGAGTCCCACGGCGCGCGCGACGCGGGAGACCTCGAGGCGGCGCTCGCCGCCGGCTTCGAGGACGCCGAGCTGGGGGAGGCGCGGTTCGGCGCGTTCGCCCGCCGCACCGAGCTCGTCGAGCAGCAGGTCGGGGACGAGACGCTCCTGACGCTGCGCCTCGAGTACGTGGTGCCCTACCCGGACGGCTCGCGCGTGCTGCTGGCCCGCGCGAACGTCCCGAACATCCCGCACCCCGAGCCCTTCGCGCTCCTGTTCAACGAGATCATCGACTCGATCTCGTTCCCGGCGCCCGAGCCGTCCGTGGCCGCGGAGCCCCGGGCCTGACCGGCCCGGCCCGCGCGGACCGGGGCCCGGCCCGTCAGGCCTTGCCGTCGGCCTTGAGCTGGTCCACGTCGGCCTGGAGCTGCGCGAGCTGGCGGCGCTGGACGGCGGCGGTCGTGGGGTCGGCCTTCTCCCAGAGGGCCTCGAGCTCCTTGCGTGCCCCGGCGTCCGGCTTCGCCGCCCGCCACACGAGGTCGTGGACCCGCGGCTCGGACCGGGGGTCGGAGGCGAGGACGGCGGCGGCCTGCCGGGCGGCGTCGGGCGTGGTCGGCCGGGCGAGGCCAGCGACGTCGCGCAGCGCCTGGTCGGTGCTCGACGCACCGCGGGCCCGGGCCTGCGCGCGGGCGAGGAGCCGGAGGAGGACGAGGCTCACGGGCGCGACGACGAGGCCGATCGTGAGCCCGGACGCGATCTGCCACGCGAGCGTGGCGGGGCTGGTCAGGAGGGTCAGGACCACGCCGAGGGCCATCCACAGCACGAACCAGCCGGCGCGGGTCCTCTCGACGGCGCGGAACCAGCCCGGCACGGGGCCCGCGAACCCGTCGAGCGCGGCGTCGACCCGGGCCGCCGCCGCAGACGCCTCGGCGCCTCCGGGCGCGAGGACGATCGGTCGGCCGGACCGGGACCCGGTGACCAGCCAGCTCGCTTCTGCCACGGTGCTCTCCCTCGGTACGCGCGGTTCCGCTACGGTGCTCCGGACACCCTAAGCGCTCGCCCCGCTCGCGCCCCGGACCGTGCGACCGTCCCCGGAGCCGCGACGACACCGCCGCACACACCCAGGAAGGCCAGATGCCCCAGCTCGTGGAGGACCCCCGCGCCGCGGCGAAGCGGCGCCTGCGTCCCGGTCCCGCGGCCGTCGCGCTGCGGCCGCTCGGCTACCTCGCGATCGGGCTCGTCTGGTCGGTGATCTGGCTCGTGGCGCTGCTCCTGCTCGTCGGCTCGGTCGTGTACGCCGTGACCGACGACGCCCTCGTCGACGGGCTCCGGGACCGCTTCTCCACCCCCGGCGGCACCGCGGCGATGGTGCTCGTGGTGATCCCGGTCCTCACCGTGGTGATGGGGCCGGTCGGGGCCTGGCAGCTCCCGACGGCGTCGTGGCCGCTCGCGGTGCTCTCCTTCACCTACGTCGCGCGGTCGCTCCGCCCCTCCTACGCGCGCGAGAAGCTGTCGTACACGTCGACGGCGCCGCGGGGGACGTCGCTCGGCCCGCCGACGGTCGGCGACGTCGCGATGTCGCTCCAGCCGCTGCGGCGCTCGCGGTTCACGGACGCCGTGATGCGCTTCTACGCGGCGGGGTGGACGCTCGACGGCCGGATGTTCGTCGCGATGCTCCCCGCGGGGCTCGCGTGGACGGCCGTCGTCGTGGGCCTGTTCCCGGGCGTCGCCGCTCCGGTGCGCGTCGCGTCCCTCACGCTCGGCGGCGTTCTGGTCGTGGCGTCGGTGGTCCTCGGGGTCCGCGCGTTCCGGACGCGGTTCCCCGCTGTCTCGCGCGCCGTCGTGCTCGCGGACGGTGCGTCGTGAGCAGGCGCGAGCCCCCGGGCCCCTGGCAGCTCGCCGTGGCGTGCGCCGTCGGGGCTGCCGCGATCGGGCTGGTCGTCGCGGTGACCGTCCGGCTGCTCCGCGACGGCGCGGGGACCGGCGATCCGCTCGACGTCGTTCGGGCGCTCGGCGACGGGCTCTCGGACGCGACGACGTGGCAGGTGGTCGGCTGGTGCGCGCTCGCAGGAGCGGCGGTCGGCGGGGTCGTCGGTGCGCTCCGTCGGCGGGGGAGCGGAGGCCCCCGGTAGGCAGGACGGCATGGGGAGTCCTCCCCATGTCGGCGGCGCCGAGGTGCCCGCTACGGTGGGGGCAGCCGGGCCGCAGGGGCTCGCGAGGACCGAACCGAGGAGCTTTGTCATGGCGAACGTGAACGTGACCTACGACGAGATGCGGAACGCTGCGGGGCAGCTGCGCAACGGCCAGCAGCAGCTGACGGACACGCTGCAGCACCTCAAGCAGCTCGTGGACAACCTCGTCGCGGGCGGGTTCGTGACCGACCAGGCGTCGGGCGCCTTCCAGTCGTCCTACGAGCAGTTCACGCAGGGCACGACGCAGGCGGTCTCGGGCATCGAGGGCATGGCGCACTTCCTGGAGCAGGCGGCGCAGGCGCTGCAGGACGTGGACTCCCAGCTCGCCTCGGGCATCCGCGGCTGACACCCGACGACGGCGGGGCGGTGGCATCGCGCCACCGCCCCGCCGTCGTGCATCCACCGACGGACGGCACGCAGAGGGAGGACCGGGCGTGAACGAGGACGTGAGCCGCCGCAGGAGGCTGTACCTCGTCGGGGTCGCGATCGTCTCGGTCGCGGCGATCGGGCGGGCGGTCTACCTGCTGCGCACCGGCAGCCCGTCGGGCGTGGTCGTCGTGGTCGCGATCGCGCTGATCGCGCTGATCGTCGCGGTGGCGCTCGTCGTGCAGGTCGCGCGGATGCGCGGCGTGGCCCGCCGCGTGACGCAGGCCCGCCCGGCCGCCGTGGTGGTGCCGGCGGTCGCGCCCGCGGAGCTGCGCACGATCGCCGAGGCGCTGCGCGTGCCCGTGCGCGGTCTGGGCGGGGTCGGGGGCACGCCCGTCGCCCTCGCGAGCCTGCCGGACCGCATCGAGGTGTGGGTGGGCCGCGACGAGGCGCCGCGGTGGGCGCTGCCCCGCGACGCGGTGCGGGAGGTCGGGATCCGGCCGGCGAGCTACGGCGCGAGCCAGGTGGACGCGGTCTGGGTCGGCGCCCGGACCGGCCGGCTCTGGAACGGTCCGGACACCGCGGCGGTCGTGCTGCCGGCGTACCGGCCGCTGCGGGCCCTGTTCGGGGGAAGGGTCGGTGACGACCTCGCGCGCGCCGTGGCGGCCCTCGGCCGGTCGCCGCGCTGACCCCTCGGCTGCGCCGGGGTGAGCGCGCCCGACCGACACATTGGTCCGGTTCCTGAGACGCGCTATCCAGCCGGCGAGACGGACGCCACACTGGTCGGGCGGGGCAGGCGTCCTAGACTCAGGGGGAGCAGCACTCGGGATGCCGCCGCGACCCGGTCGCCGGCGTTCGAGACCGCACCCGCTGCCGCCTCCCGCCTCGGCGGGCCAGCGGCAGCGGTCCGCGGACGGCGTCCGAGCACCACGGTGTCCGAGAACCCGGCGTCCGAACACACCAGCACGGAAGGCGTCTTACCACGTGAGCAGCAACCGGCCCTTGCGCGTCGCCGTCGTCGGCGCGGGCCCCGCAGGCATCTACGCGTCGGACATCCTGTCCAAGACCGACCTCGACGTGAGCATCGACCTCTTCGAGCGTCTGCCCGCGCCGTTCGGCCTCGTCCGCTACGGCGTCGCGCCGGACCACCCGCGCATCAAGATGATCATCGACGCGCTGCACAAGGTCCTGGGCCGCGGCGACATCCGCCTCATCGCGAACGTGGACTACGGCGTCGACCTCAAGCTCGACGACCTGCGCCAGTTCTACGACGCGGTGATCTTCTCGACGGGCTCGATCCGGGACGCGGCGCTGCCGATCCCCGGCATCGACCTGCCCCGCTCGTACGGGGCGGCGGACTTCGTGTCCTGGTACGACGGTCACCCGGACGTGCCGCGCACGTGGCCGCTCGACCAGCAGAAGGTCGCCGTGCTCGGCGCCGGGAACGTCGCGCTCGACGTGGCGCGCATCCTCTCGAAGCACGCGGACGACCTGCTGCCGACGGAGATCCCGGCGAACGTGTACGAGATCCTCAAGTCGAGCCCCGTGACCGACGTGCACGTGTTCGCACGGCGTGGGCCTGCCCAGGCGAAGTTCTCGCCGCTCGAGCTGCGCGAGCTCGGCCACGTGCCCGACGTCGACGTCATCGTCTACCCGGAGGACTTCGAGTTCGACGACGGCTCGATGGCCGCGATCAGCTCGTCGAACCAGACCAAGCAGGTCGTCAAGACCCTCACCGACTGGACGCTCAAGGACCCGGCGTCCCTGACCGCGTCGCGTCGCCTGCACCTGCACTTCCTGCACGCGCCGGTCGAGGTGCTGGGCGACGAGGAGTCGGGCGTCACGGGTCTGCGGACCGAGCGCACGCGGCTCAAGGGCGACGGGACCGTCGAGGGCACGGGCGAGCTCCACGACTGGGAGGTCGGCGCCGTGTACCGGGCCGTCGGCTACTTCGGGTCGCCCCTGCCCGAGATCCCGTTCGACGAGCTCAAGGGCGTCGTCCCGAACCGCGAGGGCCGGGTCATCGACATCGACGGCGAGCACATCCCCGGCGTGTACACGACGGGCTGGATCAAGCGCGGCCCGGTCGGCCTCATCGGCCACACCAAGTCGGACGCGTCGGAGACCATCCGTCATCTGGTCGAGGACGCGACGGGCACGCCGGGCGAGGACGGCGTCCCGACGACGCCGCTCAACGACGCAGCGCACCGCGACCCGCAGGCGATCCTCGACTTCCTCGCGGAGCGCGGCGTGGACGCGATCGACTGGACGGGGTGGCTGCGCCTCGACGAGCACGAGCGCGCGCTGGGCGAGCCGCACGGCCGCAAGCGCATCAAGGTCGTGCCGCGGGACGAGCAGGTCGCCATCTCGCTCGACCGCTCCACGGGGGCCTGAACGCCCCCGCGCCACCCCTGCGACCCGAAGGCCGGCGGGGCGTCGTCCACCGACGACGCCCAGCCGGCCTTCAGCCTCCCCGGGTAACGTGGGCTCATGGGACACCGTCATTTCAACGGCCTCAAGACCGCGCTGCTCTTCGGTGTGCTGTGGGCCGTCCTGCTGGCGATCTGGGCGCTGTTCTTCCGCAACTCGGTGGGCATGCTGTGGTTCTTCGTGTTCCTCGGCCTGGCGTCGACCGCGTACGGGTACTGGAACTCGGACAAGATCGCGATCCGCTCGATGCAGGCCTACCCGGTCACCGAGCAGGAGCAGCCCGTCATGTACCGCGTGGTGCGTGAGCTCTCGGCGCGCGCCAACCAGCCCATGCCGAAGCTCTACGTGTCGCCCACGCAGGCGCCCAACGCGTTCGCCACGGGCCGCAACCCGCAGAAGGCGGCCGTGTGCTGCACGGAGGGGATCCTCCAGATCCTCGACGAGCGCGAGCTCCGCGGCGTCCTCGGGCACGAGCTCATGCACGTGTACAACCGCGACATCCTCACGTCGTCCATCGCCGCGGCCGTCGCGGGCGTCATCACCTCGCTCGCGCAGTTCCTGCTCTTCTTCGGCGGGGGCGGCGACCGACGCGACAACAACGGCAACGCGCTCGCGGCGATCGCGCTCGCGATCCTCGCCCCGCTCGCCGCGACCGTGATCCAGCTCGCGATCTCCCGCACGCGCGAGTACGACGCGGATGAGGACGGCGCTACGCTGACGGGCGACCCGATGGCTCTGGCCTCGGCGCTGCGCAAGCTCGAGAGCGGCACCCAGGCCGCCCCGCTGCCCGCCGACCAGAAGCTCGTCGACGTCTCGCACCTCATGATCGCCAACCCGTTCAAGGCCGGCGCCGTCTCGAAGCTGTTCTCGACCCACCCGCCCATGGCGGACCGGATCCAGCGCCTCGAGGCGATGGCCGGGCAGCAGGGCGGCATCACCTACTACTGAGCAGCACGACCGACTGGAGCGCACGCCCGTGGCACTGAAGACCCCTGGAGAGATCGACGGGATGCGGGAGGCGGGGCGCGTCGTCGCCCGCGCCCTGCAGGCGTGCCGCGAGGCGGCCGCCGTCGGCGTGACGATGAAGGAGCTCGACCAGGTCGCGCGCGACGTCATCTTCGGGGCGGGCGCCACCTCGCCCTTCCTGAACTACCACCCGTCGTGGGCGCCCACGCCCTTCCCCGGCGTCATCTGCGCGAGCGTGAACGACGAGGTCGTCCACGGCATCCCGACCGACTACGCGATCGCCGACGGCGACCTCGTGAGCATCGACTGCGGCGCGACCCTCGACGGGTGGACGGGCGACGCGGCGGTGTCGTTCGTGGTCGGGAACGCGCGGCCCGAGGACCTCGAGCTCATCGCCACGACCGAGCGCGCGCTCGAGGCCGGCATCGCGGCGTCGACCGTGGGCAACCGGATCGGCGACATCGGCTACGCGATCGACAAGATCGCGCGCAAGGGCCGCTACGGCAACCTCGAGGACCACGGCGGCCACGGCATCGGCCACACCATGCACGAGGACCCGTTCATCCCCAACGAGGGCCGCCGCCACAAGGGCGGCGAGCTGCGCGCGGGCATGACGATCGCGATCGAGCCGATGTTCATCCTCGGCGGCTCGGGGGCGTACCGGTACGGCGACGACGGCTGGACGCTCCTGTCCCGCGACGGCGGCCGCGCCGCGCACGTCGAGCACAGCATCGCGATCACCGACGACGGCCCGCTGATCCTCACGGCCCTCTGAGCCTTTCCGCGCAGCGCGGGCCCGCCGCCGTCGAGGCACAGGGACGCGTGGCCGCGGAGACGCGACGACGCCCGGGTCGTGACCGGCCCGGGCGTCGCGCTCACCGCCGTGGAGCGGTGACGGTCAGTACCACGTCGGGCAGCCGGGCGAGCCGCGGCCCGACCCGTTCCCCTTGCCGGGCTGGGACGGCTTCCCGTTCCCGCTGCCCTGGCCGTTCCCGTTGCCGTTGCCGTTGCCGTTCCCGTGCGCGGCGACCACCGACTTCACGGAGCCGTCGGCCTTGAGGACCACCTGCGGCGCCTTGCCGGCGCTGTTCCCGTGGAACGAGAACGTCGACTGGATCGAGCCGGCGGTCGCGTCGAACGACGCGTCGCCGATCCGCCCGGTCTGCCAGTTGTCCTCGACGAACTTGAGGATGGAGGCCTGGTTCGTCTCGGTGTGGTCGACGTAGTTCGTCTTCGCGTAGGGCGAGATGACGACGAGCGGCAGGCGCTGGCTGGGCCCGCAGCGGTCGGCGTAGCCGCCGGCGACGGTCTTCACCGAGGTGCAGAGCGTCGTGTCGCCGTTCGCGGCGTCGTTCGACCCGTTGGCGATGGTCGGGGCGACGTGGTCGTACCAACCATCCGAGTCGTCGTACGCGACGACGATCGCGGTGCTGTCCCAGAACGGCGACTTCTCGATCGCGTTGATCTCCTTGACGAGGAACTTCTGCTCGTCGAGGGGGTCGGAGTACGACGCGTGGCCGTCCTGGGCCTCGGGGGCCTTGAGGAACGAGACGCTGGGCAGGTTGCCCTGGGCCAGCGCGGCGTCGAAGTCGGTCAGGTCGTACTGGTGGTTCGCCTGGTCGGTCTGCCCGATCTTCGCGACCGACGACGGCGCGAGGTGGTGCGGGTTCGACGTCGACTTGTAGTACGCGAACGGGTTGTGGTGCGGGGAGTAGTCGACGACCGAGGCGCCCGCGACGTTGGTCGTGGTCGCGTCGCACTTGGCGTAGTGCCCCGCCTGCCCGTCCCACGTCGTCGTCGGGCGGAAGCCGCCCTGGAACCAGCCCCACGTGACGTTCTTGGCGTTGAGCAGGTCACCGATGTTCGTGCCCTGCATGCCGACGAGCGCGTTGGTCGACGTGTGGTCGGAGTCGGCGCAGTCGTCGTAGACGGGGTCGGGGTCCGCGGTGACCGTGCCGACGCCCTTCGCGTCGGGGGACTTCACGCCGTACGCGTCCGGGGTCGCGGTCTGCAGACCGGTCTTCGCGTCGTACGAGACCGCGCCGTGCGTCTGGCCGGAGACCAGGTTGAGCGCGCCCGGCGTCGACGGGCCGAAGGTGGCGTCCCAGCTGTTGTCGCTCATGGCGTAGTTCTGGGCGTAGTTCCACAGGGCGGTGACGGTGTTGCCGTCGTAGTAGTCCATGCCCAGGCCGGGGGCGCCGAACTGCCCGGTGCAGGTGTCCTTGCTCGTGTTCTGCACGAACAGGTCCATCGCGCCGTTGTTCAGCGCGAGCTGCTCCGGCCCGTAGTTGTGGTTCTGGTCGCACGTCACGGCCTCGTCCGGGGACAGGCGGGTCGGGGCGTACAGGTTGGGGTTCTTCGTGAGCAGCCCGGCGGACTTCACGGTGTCGGCCTTCGGGGTGCCCTTGGCGGCCGTGAACGTGGTGCCGTCGGTGTTCGCGGCCTGGGGGTAGGTCGCGAAGTAGTGGTCGAACGAGACGTTCTCGTCGAACAGCACGACGAGGTGCTGGATCGGCGTCGTCGTGGACGTGCCCTTGGAGCGCGACGACGAGGACGTCGTCGCGGTGGTCCGGACGGTCGCGTGGTGTCCCGCCGCGACGGCAGGCAGGACGCCTCCGCCGGCGAGCGCGAGCCCGGCGATCGCTGCGGCGGACGCGACGGTGCGCGTCCGCGTGGCGAACAGACCCATGGGGGTTGCCTCTCTGTGGGGGGATGGGGGCGGTTCAGGCGAGCAGCCGGCTGGCGTACCAGTCGTCCGCCGCCCTCACCCCCGGGAGCGCGAAGTAGTAGCCGCCCCCGAAGGGTGAGATGTAGTCGACGAGCGGTTCGCCCGCGAGGCGCTTCTGCACCGCGACGAACTGCCGGTCGAGGTCCTGGTTGAAGGCGACGAACACGAGCCCCATGTCGAGGTTGCCGTTGGCGTCGGTGCCCGCGTCGTAGTTGTAGGGGCGGCGCAGCATCCGCAGCCGGTCGGAGCCGGGGGAGCGCGGGTTCGCGAGCCGGATGTGCGCGTCCATCTGGATGACGTCGCCCGTGGGGTCGCGCTCGAGGTGCGGGTCGTCCAACTCGTGCGTCCCGGTGAGCGGGGCGCCGGTGTCGCGGCGTCGGCCGATCATGTTCTCCTGCTCGTGCAGGGACACCCGGTCCCAGAACTCGACGAGCATCCGGATGAGCCTCACGACGTGGTAGCTGCCGCCCGTCGTCCACGCAGGCTCCACGACCGCCGGGAGCCCGTCCACGGCCGCGACCGGCCCGGCCTTCGTCCAGACGACGTCGCGCATGGCCCGTGGGTCGGCGGTCGACGGGTTCGCCGTGCCGTCCTTGAAGCCCATGAGGTTGCGGGGGGTCCCGCTCGGCCGGGGCGGTGACGCGAAGCCGTCCTGGCGCCAGCGCACCTGCATCGCGCCGCGGGTGGCGCGCGCGATGTCGCGCACCGCGTGCACGACGACGTCCACGTCGTCCGCGCAGACCTGCAGCAGCAGGTCGCCGTCGCAGCGGGCACGGTCGAGCGCGTCGTCGGGGAAGGTGTCCATCGGACGCAGGCGCGCGGGCTTGCGGTCCGCGAGCCCGAACCGGTCGTCGAACAGCGACGCGCCGACCGACGCCGTGACGGTGAGACCGCCCGGGACGACGTCCGGCCCGAGGACGCCCGAGTCGACCGGCGGAGCGCCCGGTCCCGCGCCGGCCGGCGTGCCGCCCGTGGTGAGGAACCGGACCCGGTCGGTGAGGGTCCGGAACAGCTCCTCGAGCTCGGCGCGCGAGCCCGCAGTCACGTCGAGGGCGAGGAAGGCCGCGTGCTTCTGCAGCGGGGTGAGGATGCCGGCCTGCGTCGGCCCGTGGAAGACCACGGCGCGGGCCGCGTCGTCGGTCGGCGCGGTGGTCGCCGGCGCCGTCGTGGCGCCCGCGCCGCGCGGCGCGAGCGTCCCCAGCCCGACGACGCCCGCCGCGCCCGCGACCGAGCGGAGGAACGTCCGCCGCCCGGGCCCGGCGGCGGGACCCGCTGCGGTCGAGGTCGAGGTCGAGGTCGAGGCGGCCGTGGTGTCCGGGTCGGCGTGGGTCACAGGGCCCTCCGGGGGTCGGCGAGCGCGGCGACGGTCGCGAGGCGTTCGACGCACGTGTCGACCTCGGCGTCGAGCCGCTCGCGCTGCGCGGTGGTCAGGTCGGTCCGCGGGGTCCAGCGGCCGTCGTGGTCGTAGCCCTGCAGGGTGTGGTCGAGGGTCGCGAGCGCGTCGTCGACGTCGGACAGGTCGACGCCGCGTGCCTTCAGGAGCGGGCGCAGCGCGTCGAGAGGCGCGCCGGTGCCCACCACTCCCGCCCGCACCTCCGCGAGGGTCGTCCCGCTCGGACCGTCGGCCGCGCCGCTGAGCTGGACCTGCACAGCGTCCTCGAGGATCTCGTGGGCCCGGATCCCCAGGTCGGTGGGGTCCACCTGGGCCGTGGGGAAGCCCGAACGCAGCGCGGCGACGTCCCGGACGAGCGCGCGGGTCACGGGCCGGACGGCGCTCGCGGGCCTCCCGGCCCACAGGAGCGCCTCGGCCCGGCGGAACCCGGTCAGGTCGTGGTCCGTCAGAGCCGTGGACCCGGTGGCGGGGAGGCCGTCGATCGCGTCGCCCAGGTCGCCGAAGGCGTCATAGGCACCGCCGAGCGTCCCGTACGTCGAGTGGGCGGTGAGCCAGTCGCGGCGTGCGGCCGCGAGGTCGCCCCGGGCGACGTCGTCGTCCAGCGTGCGGACCTGGCGTGACAGCAGGGCGAGGTGGGCGGCGACCCAGCTCTCGTAGTGCTTCACGGCGGGCACGAGGTCGGCCTGCGTGATCGGGACGATGCCCGGGGTCGCCGTGGTGCCCGCAGGAAGGGCCCCCGTCACGCGCACCACCGGGCCGAGCACCGGCTCCTCGTCGGCCTGGACGCACACGACGCGGTAGCTGCCAGGGCCGAGCGTGACCTCGCCGCCCGCGGCGCCGCCCGGACCGATCGCTTCGAGCTCGAGGTACTCGCGGGCCCGCGTCATGTCGGTCGCGGCGTCCGCGACGACGACGTCCATGCCGCCCGTCGAGGTGTTGGTCGCGTCGATCCGCCACGTCCCGGCCGTGCCGCCCGACCAGCCCGCGCCGCAGTCGCTCTGGCCCGCGCTGACGGCGGCGACGAGGCCGGTCGGGGACGGGGCGGCGTCGGCCGGTGCGCCGCTGCCGCCGGTGCACGCGGACAGGCCCAGCGTGACGCCGCTCGCGACGACCAGGGCCGGGGCGCTCCATCGTCGCGCGGGGCGCCTCGAGCGCCGGCGCTGCTGGTGCTCGCTCGGGCCGGACCGGTCTGGCATGCGTGTGCGTCTCCCTCGGGAAGCGGCGGACGCGCTCCCGGTCGACCGTACGGACGCAGATCCGCTGATCAGCCGCGGTTCAGGAAGAGTTCACCGAGGCGTCGCCCGGCCGTCGCCGCGCCCTCCGCGCCTCGTTGCCATATGCACACGAAACTCACAGCCAGCGATTCGCCGTCGTGCGGACGGGCCCTGCGGTGCTAGCGTCCCGAGCGTGGGACGCAGGGAGATGGACGGCGCCGCGCTGCGTGAGCTCGTGCGCCGGGTCGAGGTGGACTGGCGGGGCGAGGACGTACCGGACGACGAGCGAGAACGCTTCCGGCGGAGCGTGGCCGCTCACGTGGCCCCGGTCGTGCGGGCCCGGGTGCTCGAGACCGTCGGGGTGGCGGTCGACGTCGAGGGCGTCGCGATGGTCGCCGACCTTCTGCTCGACGACACGTCGTGCGACGACGAGAGGCGCTGGCTGCTGGTCTCGCCGGACCCCTGGGCGTACCTGGCGGACTGGCTCGTGGCCGTCGTCGGCCGTTCCTACCGGCGGGCGGACGGGACGCCCCGCGCCCGGGCCAAGGAGCTGCGACGCCTCGAGAAGGCGCTCCGGTCCGAGGCCTGACGGCGGGAAGCCCCGCGCGCCCGAAATGGTTCGCACAGGCATGGAGATCCTCTACACGGCATCCGCCCTGTCCACCGGCGACGGCCGCAACGGCCACGTCCGCACCTCCGACGCGACGCTCGACGTCGACCTCGCCGTCCCGAAGGAGATGGGCGGCCCGGGCGGCGGGCTCAACCCCGAGGCGCTGTTCGCCGCCGGCTACGCCGCGTGCTTCCACTCCGCGCTCCGCGGCGTCGCCCGCTCGCAGAGCCTCGCCCTGGCCGACGACTCCGTGACCGCCGAGGTCTCCCTCGGCCCGGACGGGCAGGGCGGGTACGGGCTCGCGGTCGTGCTGCGCGTCGAGCTCCCCGGTCTGGCGCAGGAGCAGGCCGACGCGCTCGCCGAGGCCGCGCACCAGGTCTGCCCGTACTCCAACGCGACCCGCGGGAACGTGGACGTCGAGCTGGACGTCACCGTCGACTGACCCGCGCGGGGACGGGTTGCCCACGCGGGGCGCCCGTCCCCCTTCCGGGGGTGAGGCGGGGACGAAGCGTGCACGGACCGCGGCAGAGGGGGTGCTGCGGCGCGACGATGGCGATCAGGTGCTGATCGCCCTCCCGTCACTGCCGCTCGGGGTCCGGCGCCTTGCGCGCGGCTGCGTCGACCTTCGCCCAGTGGAGCAGGTCGATGCGCTGGAGCGCCCGGTAGATCCCGCCGATCACGAACCCGACGCCGGCGATCGTCACGAGGCCACCGACGACGAGGAGCGCCGTGCCGTCCGGCGGCTGGGAGGACGGGTCGAAGTCGGACGACGTCGCGTACGTGAGCGCCTGAGACTGACCAATCACCATCAGCACACCCCCGACGATCGCGATCAGCGCACCGGCGAGGAACATGGTCGCGGACGACGGCGGCTTGGGCGTCGAGGTGCTGCGCGCGATGGGGTCGCTCATGGATCGGATCCTTCCGTGCGCGGCCCGCTCCCGTCGACCGTCGCGCGCCGGTTTTCATCCCCCCGAGCTCCGACGGGTGCGGGCCCAGGTGTCCTGGACGGTCTCCGCGACCGGTCGGGACCGGAGGCCGGTCGCGACGGCGCGGGACACGTCGGTACTGATCAGGCCCTCGGTCGCGGGCGTCCGCGGAACCCAGCCGGGGAGCTCCGCCCACCGGTCCACGCCGGACGCCTCGAGCTCCGCCCAGGAGCGCCAGTCGAGGCGAGCCGGCGCCCCGCTCCTCCGGACGGCGTCCGACGCGGTGGCGTCGACGACGGCCTCGAGGACGTCCCGGGTGGTCGCGTGTCCTTCAGGCGCGGCGACGTTCACGGCGCCCGTGACACCGGAGCCGGGCTCCACGGCGCCGAGGAGCCAGGCGGCGAGATCACGGACGTCGATCAGCCGCCACGGCTGGCCAGGGTCTCCCGGGGCGACGAGGGTCCCGCCCCGGGCCGCGCGCTGGAGCCACGCAGGCAGACGCGCCGGCTCCTCACCGGGTCCGACGATCAGCGCGCACCGCGCGAGGAGGGCGCGCTCGCCGAACGCCGCGGTTGCCGCGATCTCGCCGCCGCGCTTGACCGCGCCGTACTCCGCGTCCTCCACGGTCGCGGCGTCAGGGGCGGCGGCCCGGGTCGCGTGCGTCTCGTCCATGCCGGCGCCCAGCGGGGGCGCGTAGACCGCGCGGCTGGAGACGTAGGCGTAGCGGTGAGCGACGTCGGCGAGCGCCGCCGCGGAGAGGCGTACGGCTCCCGGCGCCCCGGCCCAGGTGTCGACGACGGCGTCCCACCCGCCCGCGGGCGCCGCCGCGACGAGCCGCGCGACGTCGTCGGGCACCGTCCGGTCGCCCTGGACCTGCCGCACGCCGGCCACCGGAGGGTGGACGCCCCGCGCGAACGTCGTGACGTCGTCGCCACGCGCGAGCGCGGTCCGGGCGACGGCACGCCCGACGAACACCCCGCCGCCGAGGACGAGGAGCCGCACCTCAGCGGTAGTTGACGAACTGCAGCGCCACGTCGAGGTCGGCGCCCTTGAGCAGCGCGATGACGGCCTGCAGGTCGTCGCGGGACTTGCTGGTCACGCGGACCTCGTCGCCCGTGATCTGCGTCTTGACGGCCTTGGGGCCCTCGTCGCGGATGATCTTGGTGATCTTCTTCGCCTGGTCGCTCGCGATGCCCTCCTTGATGGAGGCCTCGAGCCGGTACTCCTTGCCCGACGGCTTGGGCTCCTTGTCGCCCGCGTCGAGAGACTTGAGGGAGATCCCGCGCTTGATGAGCTTGGTCTCGAACACGTCGAGGATCGCGAGCACGCGCTCGGCGGAGTTCGCGACCATGACGATCTTCTCGCCGCTCCAGGCGATCGAGGCGCCGACGTTGCGGAAGTCGTAGCGCTGCGAGATCTCCTTGCCGGCCTGGTTGAGGGCGTTGTCGACCTCCTGGCGGTCGACCTTGCTCACGACGTCGAACGACGAATCGGCCACGGTTGCTCCCTCGGGCAGGGTCCGCGCGCCGGCGGGCGCGGGACGGGTCAGGTGATGGGTTCCACCGTATCGGCTGCGGCGTCGTCGGCCCGGGCTGACGGAGCCGTCGCGCGGCGCGGGTCCGCGAGGCGGAGCACCCGCGCCGCCCGCAGGCCGTCCGTCGTGAGGAGGATGAGCGCACCCCACACGAGGACGAACCCGACCCAGCGCGCGACGGGCATGGTCTCGTGGAACACGAGGAGGCCGACGAGGAACTGCAGCACGGGCGTCAGGTACTGGAGCAGCCCGACGACGCGCAGCGGGACGCGCCGCGCCGAGGCGGCGAAGAGCAGGAGCGGGACCGCGGTCACGACGCCCGCCGACGCGAGCGCGAGCAGGTGCCCGGCGCCGTGCGTCATCATGGTGTTGTCGCCCTGCGTCTGCAGGTAGACCAGGTACCCGACGGCGAACGGGGTCAGCACGAGGGTCTCGGCGGCGAGCCCGGGCGCCGCCGCGACGCGTCCGCCCACCCGGTTCTTCACGAGGCTGTAGAGGCCGAACGAGAACGCGAGCGCGAGCGACACCCAGGGCACGTGCCCCACGCCCACGGTGAGCACCACGACCGCCGCCATCCCGAGCCCGATCGCGACCCACTGGAGCGGGCGCAGGCGCTCGCGCAGCACGACGACCGCGAGCAGCACCGTGACCACGGGGTTGATGAAGTAGCCGAGCGCCGCGTCGAGGACCTTGTCCTCGAGCACCGCCCACACGTAGATGCTCCAGTTCACGGCGACGAGGACCGCGCCCAGGCTGAGCGTGAGGAGCAGCCGCCGGTCCCGCAGGACGGCGCGCAGCTGGGGGAGCGACCGTGTCACGGCGAGCAGGAGCAGGCAGAACACGAGCGACCACACGACGCGGTGGGCGATGATCTCGAGCGGCGCCGCGGGCTCCAGGAGCGGGAAGTAGAGCGGCATCGCGCCCCACAGGAGGTATGCGCCGAAGCCGGCGGCGAGCCCGCGACGGTGCTCGGTGCGCGCCTCGGCCTCGGTCGGCGTGGGCGGCGCGGGCGCAGGGGACGTCACCTCCCGAGCGTACGGCGGGCGTGCGCCCGTGCCGCGCGCCGGTCCCGTCACCGCCGCCGACGACGTCGTCGCGGGGCTCGCGCGGATCGGATTTCTCCGCAGCGCCCACGTTGGGTATCGTTGGCTCGCCACGGCAGGTTGCCCGAGCGGCCAAAGGGAGCTGACTGTAAATCAGCCGCGTCATGCTTCGGGGGTTCGAATCCCTCACCTGCCACGCTCGGTCGAAGGCCCTGGACCTCACGGTCCGGGGCCTTCGTCATTCCCTGGGACCGGTCAGGGCACCGGCTTCTCCCAGACCGACACGTGCGACGGGCTCGTCGCGGTGAAGGGCGACCGGTCGAAGCCGGCCCAGCGGTCGCGGAGCCGCAGCCCGGCGAGCTGCGCCATGAGGTCGAGCTCGGCAGGCCACGCGTAGCGGAGCGGGACGGACACGCTGCGACCCTCGTGCGGCCGGTAGTGGTGCGACCACATGCGCTGCGTCACCACGTCGTACTCGTCGAAGCCCAGGTGCTCGGGTGTGACCTCGAACGGGACGAAGCGCTCGCCGAGGGGGAGTCGCTGCAGCTGCGGCACCCCGTTCTCGACGACGAAGCACCCGCCCGGCTCGAGGTGCGCCGCGGCGTTCCGGAAGCACGCCACCTGGCCCTCCTGCGTCGTGACGTTCGCCACGGTGTTGAAGACCAGGTAGACGACCCGGAAGGTGCCCGGCACGCGCGTGGTCGTCATGTCGCCGAGGGTCACCCCGACCGTGCCCCCGGGGTCGTTGGCCCGCAGCCGGGCGACCATCGCCTCCGACAGCTCGATCCCGTGCACGGGCACGCCCCTGGCCGCCAGCGGCACCGCGACGCGGCCAGTCCCGACCGCGAGCTCGAGCGCCGCGCCGTCGCCCGCGAGCCCCTCCAGCACGTCCACGGTGGGGCCGAGCACCGCGGGCGCGGACATGGCAGCGACGTCCGCGTCGTAGGTCGCCGCGACGTCCTCGTCGAAGTAGTTGGCCGGGTCGCTCGGAGTCGTCATGCCCCGAGGCTCGCACCCCCGCGTGCGCGGGCGCCCGCGGATTTCGCTCCCGGCCCCGCGTCTTGTAGAGTTTTCCGCGCTGCCCCCGTAGCTCAGTGGTAGAGCGCAGTCTTGGTAAGACTGAGGTCATGGGTCCGATTCCCATCGGGGGCTCTGTTGGTGCCGTACAGGCGGTCGTGGGACCATGGGTCCTCCGGGCGCTGCGGTGCCCACGCGGCGGGGTAGCTCAGATGGTTAGAGCGCACGACTCATAATCGTGAGGTCGCGGGTTCGATCCCCGCCTCCGCTACCACGGACCGGTGTGCTCGCGGCGTCGTCGCGCGCGCGTCCGGTTCATCCTGGTGGACGGGCCCTCGGGTCCGCGCCGCAGACCTGGTGGCACGACGGCCGGCGTCGTGCCCTGCACAGCACAAGCGCCTTCCGGGGGCGCGAGAGGTGGCACCAGCCATGGCCAGCAAGAGCCAAGACGTTCGCCCGAAGATCACGCTCGCCTGCGTGGACTGCAAGGAGCGGAACTACATCACCAAGAAGAACCGCCGGAACGACCCCGACCGGCTGGAGCTCAACAAGTTCTGCCCGCGCTGCGGCAAGCACACCTCGCACCGCGAGACCCGCTGACGCTCGTCGCAACCTCGTAGCACCCACCCGGCAGCAGCCGCAGGCGACTCGCGAAGGAGCGCTCGTGCCCGTCAACCCGGAGTACGAAGGCCGTCAGTACCCCCCGACCGCCCCGTACTCGGTCGGGCGTGAGAAGCTCCGCGAGTTCGCCGCGGCCGTCGGGTCCACCCACCCCGCGCACCACGACGTCGCCGTGGCGCGGGGTGCGGGCTATCCGGACGTCGTCGCGCCGCCCACGTTCGCCGTGGTCGTCGCGCAGCGCGCCGAGGCCCAGTACATCGAGGACGCCGCCGCGGGCATCGACTTCTCCCGCGTCGTCCACGCCGACGAGCGCTTCACGCACCACCGGCCCATCGTCGCCGGTGACGAGCTCGTGACCGTCCTCCACGTCGACTCCCTCCGCGAGCGCGCCGGCATCACCATGGTGTCCACCCGGTGCGAGATCTTCGCGGCCGACGCCGACGGCAACCCCGGCGAGCCCGTGTCGACCGTCCGGTCCACGCTCGCCGTCCGAGGGGAGGACGCATGAGCGCGCCCGTGCTCGCCGACCTCGAGGTCGGCCAGGAGATCGGCACCCGTGAGGTCGTCCTCGACCGTGCTCGCCTCGTGCGGTACGCCGGCGCAAGCGGCGACTTCAACCCCATCCACTGGAACGAGCGCTTCGCGACCGAGGTCGGGCTCCCCGGCGTCATCGCGCACGGCATGCTCTCCATGGGCGTGGCCGCACCGCTCGTCGAGGAGTGGGCCGGCGACCCCGGGGCCGTCGTCGACTACCAGACCCGGTTCGCGCGCCCCGTCCCCGTGCCCGACCCCGGGACCGCGACCCTCACCGTGACCGGCGTCGTCGGCGCCCTCGACCCCGAGGCCGGGACCGCGCGCATCGACCTGACGGTGGCTCTCGAGGGCGTGAAGGTGCTCGCGAAGACGCAGGCGGTCGTGCGGCTCTCCTGAGCCTTGTGCTCTCGAGGTTTCCCTCTCGCCTCCGGCGTGGGCCGCGGGCGTCCTCGCCTCCGGCGTGGGCCGCGGGCGTCGTGCGCGGATCTTCCATCCGGCCGCTCGTTCCTCGCGGCCTCCCGCCCACCCGACCACGATCCGCGCACGACGCCCGCAGCCCACGCCTCTGCGGTTCTCTCGCCTTGCGCTGCAGCCAGGTGCGTTTCGCGCGCGTCGGGTCGCGCGCCCGGCTGGTCGTTCGCGCAGGGTGTGGCTCGTGGGGTGCTTCGCGCGGTCCGGCGTCCGTTGTCGAGGTTCCCGCGAGGTAGCCGTCCTCGCGGGCTACGTCGCGGGGTAGCCGTCCTCGCGGGCTACTTCG
>Ga0180221_1000508_pt1 | contig 33953 bp, 37 predicted proteins | sample eDN5th37CKraftMG_FD_151339 | JGI IMG/M metagenome (GOLD analysis project Ga0180221, IMG submission 151339) | Enriched Miracle-Growth compost microbial communities from Emeryville, California, USA - eDNA 5th pass 37_C Kraft MG (version 2) (version 2) ...
AGGAGGCCGTTGACGAAGATCGTGTCGCTCATGCCCGGCTCCTGATCGCGGCCATGACGCGCAGCGCCTGCACGGTCTCGGCCACGTCGTGGGCGCGGATGATGGCCGCGCCGTTCTCGACCGCGAGCACGTGGGTCGCGATCGAGCCGCCGATGCGCCGGTCCGGCGGGGCGGGCGACACGCTGTCGATGAACCGCTTGCGCGAGGCCCCGACCAGGATCGGCAGGCCGAACGACTTGAACTCCGCCAGCCGCGCGACGGCGGTCATGCTCTGCTCCGGCCGCTTGCCGAAGCCGATGCCCGGGTCGAGCACGATGCGCTCGCGCGGGATGCCGGCGCGCGCGGCGATGGCGAGCGAGCGCTCGAAGAAGCCGTGGATGTCCGCCATGATGTCCGGCGCATCGGCCTTGTCGCGGTTGTGCATCACGATCACCGGCACGCCATGGCGCGCCACTACGCCGGCCATGTCCGGATCGCGCTGCAGGCCCCACACGTCGTTGGCGATGGTCGCGCCCGCGCCGAGCGCCCAGTCGGCGACCTTGGCCTTCATGGTGTCGATGGAGACCGGCACGCCGAGGCGCACGATGTCCGGCAGCACCGGGCCGAGCCGGCGCATCTCCTCGTCCGCGTCGACCGGCTGCGCGCCGTAGGGCCGGGTCGACTCCGCGCCGATGTCGAGAATGTCGGCGCCGTCGGCGATCATCTGGCGGGCATGCGCGACCGCGACCGCCGGATCGATGAACCGGCCGCCGTCGGAGAACGAGTCCGGCGTGACGTTGAGGATGCCCATGACCAGCGGCCGGCCCAGCGCGAGCAGGGCGGCGAGCGGCGGAGGCGAGGCCGCCGGGGGGGCGGCCGGTTGCAGGATGGCGCTCATGCCCGGAGCGATGGCGCGGGCCGCGGGCGGTGTCAAGCGAGGTCAATCGGCGAAGCCGGAGGAAGCTAGTAAGACACTTCGTTCTTCAGCGTCTTGGCGTTCTCGATCCAGCGCGCGATCACCTTTTCCGAGGGCAGCAGGCGCAGGCAGCGGCGCTTCGCGTTGGCCGCGGCCATGGCTTCGGCGAGGTTGGCGGGATTGCGGTAGCGCAGGTCCTGAACGGTCTTGACGCCCGCCATTTCGAGGAGCTCCGCGTGCTCGCGGCCGACGCCCTTCACGCGCAGACGGTCGGCCATGGTGACGCAGCGCAGGATCTGGCTCGCGGGGATGCCGGTCCTGTCGGAGAGCGTCTGGCGCTTCTTCGGCGTGCGGGCGTGTTCGAGCAGGCGGATCGTGGTCCTGATCTTATGCGCTTTCAGGACGTCGCCGATGCCGGGTGCGATCGCCTCCAGGTCGGAGATCGGGTAGTTCATAGGCCGCGCGTGTCCTCAAGCCGCGTCCGCCGGCCCGGCCGGCGGGCAAGCGGGGATGCCTGCCGTCGATGCAATGTTGGGAGCGATGTCGGGTGCTTGCTGGCGGGCTTCACGGTCTCTTCCCACGCGCGAAGCCATGCGGTCGAACCGTTCGCCCATGGTTCCTCTGCCGCCCGCACTGATGGCGAGCTTCTTTGACGTATGCGCTTGAAAACAAGCTGCCGTTGCGCCGCGCCTCTATAGAAGTGTGCACAGCCGATGCGAGTCAACAGGAATCGCCGTTGAACCTTCGTTGCAGGCGGTTCTTGCGCTGTCCGCGCCATCGGCCCCGGATTTCGGCGGCGGAAGACTCCACTTTTTCACGCTGCGTTCTAAAATCCGGCGACCGGCGGCCACGCCGCGCGCACAGGGATGAAGGCCACGATGAATCCCGACCAGGACGATAAGGTTTTCGTCGGCAAGAGCGACAAGCCGGAATTTCTGACCTTGGGACTCGCCAACCGCCACGGCCTCGTCGCCGGCGCCACCGGCACCGGCAAGACCGTGACCCTCCAGGTGCTCGCCGAAGGGTTGTCGCGGGCCGGCGTGGCGGTGTTCGCCGCCGACGTCAAGGGCGACCTCTCCGGCATCGCAGAGCCGGGCCAGCCCAACGCCGCCCTCGTGCAGCGCGCCAAAAGCATGGGTTTCGACTACGAGCCGGACCGGTCTCCGGTGGTGTTCTGGGATGTGTTCGGCGAGCAGGGCCATCCGGTGCGCGCCACCGTCTCGGAGATGGGCCCGTTGCTGCTCGCCCGGCTCATGGACCTCAACGAGGTGCAGGAGGGCGTGCTGAACATCGCCTTCCGGGTCGCCGACGAGCAGGGATTGCTCCTGCTCGACATGAAGGATCTGCGCGCGATCCTGACCTACCTCGCGGACCACGCCGCGGAGCTGACGACGCAATACGGCAACGTCTCCAGGCAGACCATCGGCACGATCCAGCGCCAGCTTCTGGTGCTCGAGAACCAGGGCGGCGACAAGTTCTTCGGCGAGCCCGCCTTGCAACTGAAGGACTTTCTGAAAACCGACAGGGACGGGCGCGGATACGTCAACGTGCTGGTCGCCGACAAGCTGATGGAAAACCCGCGGCTCTACGCCACCTTCCTGCTGTGGCTGTTGTCGGAACTGTTCCAGGAACTGCCCGAGGTCGGCGACCCGCCCAAGCCGAAGCTGTGCTTCTTCTTCGACGAGGCGCACCTGCTGTTCACCGACGCGCCCAAGGCGCTGCTCGACAAGATCGAGCAGGTGGTGCGGCTGATCCGCTCCAAGGGCGTCGGCGTCTATTTCGTGACGCAGAACCCGCTCGACGTGCCCGACAAGGTGCTGGCGCAGCTCGGCAACCGCGTTCAGCACGCGCTGCGCGCGTTCACGCCGCGCGACCAGAAGGCGGTGAAGGCCGCGGCCGACACGTTCCGCCCCAACCCGAAGCTCGATACGGCCCAGGTCATCATGGAGCTCGGCAAGGGCGAGGCCCTAGTGTCGTTCCTCGAAGGCAACGGCACTCCGTCGCTGGTCGAGCGCGCCATGATCCGCCCGCCGGCCGGACGCATGGGTCCGGTGACGCCGGAGGAGCGCAAGGCGCTCATGGATGCCTCGCCGGTCAAGGGCAAATACGACCAGACGGTCGATTCCGAATCCGCGTACGAGCAATTGCAGAAGCGGGTCGGCGGGGCGGTCGCGGCGCCCGGCGCGCCGGCGGGCTCCGCGCCGGGACAGGCGGCGCCGGTCGGGGGCGGCGGCGTGCTCGGCCAGATCGGCGCCATCGTCGGCACCATCTTCGGCACCAACAACAAGCGCGGCGAGCGGCTGAGCCCGGGCCAGATTGTGGCGCGGTCGGTGACGCGCAGCGTCGGCTCCGAGGTGGCGCGCGAGATTTCAAAGTCGCTCGGCGGCGGCGTCGGCGGCCGGGTGGCCGGACAGATCGTCCGCGGCACGCTGGGCGGCATCATCAGGAGATAAGGGCATGGCTTCCACGCTCGACGCGGTGCTCGACCGGATCGACGCCGATCTCGACAACAGCCTCGGCCGGCTGTTCGATTTCCTGCGCATACCGTCGATCTCGACCGATCCGGCCTATGCGCCGCATTGCCGGAAGGCCGCGGAGTTCGTGGCGAAGGAGCTTGCGGGCTTGGGCTTCGACGCCGCCATCCGGCCGACCGCGGGCCATCCGGTGGTGGTCGGCAAAGGAGGCGGCGGCGCGGGCCCGCGCGTGCTGTTCTACGGCCACTACGACGTGCAGCCGGTCGACCCGCTGGACCTATGGGAGACGCCGCCGTTCGAGCCGCGCATGGCGACGCTGCCGGACGGCCGCAAGTGCATCGTCGCGCGCGGCGCCTGCGACGACAAGGGCCAGGTGATGACCTTCGTCGAGGCGTGCCGCGCGTTCAAGGCGGTGACCGGCAAGCTGCCGCTGCCGATCACCATGATGATCGAGGGCGAGGAGGAATGCGGCTCCGCCCATCTGCCGGATTTCGTCAAGGCCAATGCCGCCGAGCTCAGGCAGGACCTCGCGCTCGTCTGCGACACCAGCATGTGGGACCCGCAGACGCCCATGGTGACGACCTCGCTGCGCGGCCTCGTCTATGAGGAGGTGCGGCTCACCTGCGCCGACCGCGACCTGCACTCCGGCCTGTTCGGCGGCGGCGCGCAGAACCCGCTGCGCGTGCTCGCCAAAGTCCTCGCCGCCATGCACGACGACAACGGCCGCGTCACCATTCCCGGCTTCTACGACGGCGTGCGCGAGCTGCCGCCGGACATCAAGGCCGACCTCGCCGGGCTCGACCTGACGCCGGAGAATTTCCTCGGGCCGGTGGGCCTGAAGGTCCCCGCCGGCGAGAAGGACCGCCTGCTGATCGAGCAGATCGCCACGCGGCCGACCGCGGAGATCAACGGCATCATCGGCGGCTACACCGGCGAGGGCGCCAAGACCGTGATCCCCGGCAAGGCCATGGCGAAGGTCTCGTTCCGCCTCGTGGACGATCAGGACCCGGAAAAAATTCGCGCCGCGTTCCAGGCCTTCGTGCGCGCGCGGCTGCCGGCGGACTGCAAGGTGGAATTTGCGAACTACGGCGCAGCGCCGGCGTTCGCGCTGGCCTACGACAATCCCGCGCTGGTCAAGGCGCGCGCGGCGCTCGCCGCGGAATGGGGCAGGAAGGCGATCGCGGTGGGCGAGGGCGGCTCGATCCCCATCGTCGGCGATTTCAAGCGGCTCCTCGGCATGGACACGATCATGGTCGGCTTCGCGCTCGACGACGACCGCGTGCATTCGCCCAACGAGAAGTTCGACCTCACCTCGTTCCACAAGGGCACGCGGAGCTGGGCGCGCATCCTTGCGGCGATGGCGGCGTAGTCCTCGCGCGAGCACCGGGGCTCCTGTATGCTGGGCATAACCGGAGTGCGGTCTCATGCCAGAACGGCGAGAATTGTACCGAAGTCCGAATGGGGACACCTGGTTCCTGGGTCGCGAGCCTGAAACCGGCCATGCGTTCATCATTCACCAGCCCAATGCGCCGTCCGGCGGCCGGCTGTCCCATATCGAGTTGGGCGACTTTCTGCGTTCCGGCAACGGGCCCGAACAACAAGCCTTGCTGCGCCTGATCGGCAAGCTGGTGGAGGTGCCACCTTATGCCTAGAGGCCGCGACGGCGAGACCTGCCGCAACGGCTGATGCTGCCGCCCCGACGCCCGGCGGCCGCCCGGTCCTTTGTAAAGAAACGACAGTCAAGACTGAGATACTGCCGGATGCCGATCCGGCGTTCCGGCCGGGCGACGCGACCCCGGATGTCGCAGTGCTCCGCCTGCGGCGAACTGCTCGGGTGCTTTAATACACCACCACGCTCCGGATGCTCTTGCCCTGGTGCATCAGGTCGAAGCCCTTGTTGATGTCGGCGAGCGGCAGCGTGTGAGTGATCATGGGGTCGATCTCGATCTTGCCCTGCATGTACCAGTCGACGATGCGCGGCACGTCGGTGCGCCCGCGCGCGCCGCCGAACGCCGTGCCCTTCCACACCCGCCCGGTGACGAGCTGGAACGGCCGTGTCGCGATCTCTGCGCCGGCCGGCGCGACGCCGATGACGACCGAGACGCCCCAGCCGCGGTGGCAGGCTTCGAGCGCCTGGCGCATGACCGTGACGTTGCCGGTGCAGTCGAAGGTGTAGTCCGCGCCGCCGATCTGGTCGGCGCCGCGCTTGGTCAGGTTGACGAGATAGGGCACGAGGTCGCCTCCGACCTCCTTCGGGTTGACGAAATGGGTCATGCCGAAGCGTTCGCCCCAAGTCTTCTTGTCGTTGTTGACGTCGACGCCGATGATCATGTCGGCGGAGGCGAGCCGCAGGCCCTGGATGACGTTGAGGCCGATGCCACCGAGCCCGAACACGATCGCAGTGGCGCCGGGCTCCACCTTCGCGGTGTTGAGCACCGCGCCGACGCCGGTGGTGACGCCGCAGCCGATGTAGCAGACCTTGTCGAACGGCGCGTCCTCGCGGATTTTCGCCACCGCGATCTCCGGCAGCACGGTGAAGTTCGCGAAGGTCGAGCAGCCCATGTAGTGGTGGAGCTTCCTGCCGCCGAGCGAGAACCGCGAGGTGCCGTCGGGCATCAGGCCCTGGCCCTGGGTCGAGCGGATCGCGGTGCAGAGGTTGGTCCTGCGCGACAGGCAGGACGGGCATTGCCGGCATTCCGGCGTGTAGAGCGGGATGACGTGGTCGCCCTTCTTCACCGACGTGACGCCGGGGCCGACCTCGACCACCACGCCCGCGCCCTCGTGGCCGAGGATCGCCGGGAACAGGCCCTCCGGGTCCGCGCCCGACAGCGTGAACTCGTCGGTGTGGCAGATGCCGGTGGCCTTGATCTCCACCATCACCTCGCCGGCCTTCGGGCCTTCGAGCTGGACCGTGGTGACCTCGAGGGGCTTTCCGGCCTCGAGCGCGACGGCTGCCTTCACGTCCATGTCTGTTGCCTCCCTTGCCGGCTGTCCCGAGCGTTTCCGTATAATGTCTTCGGACACCGCCCGCCATGCAGATTCGCCCCCTGCCGACCGCGACGCAGAAGCCCTTCTGTCCGGCTGTCCGGCGGCGTTCGGCACCCGAGGCTTGGCAGCGTGGGCGCTTTTATGATGTATCGTATGCCGTGACGCGGCCGCCCTGCCGCCCTGCGCGCTCGTAGCTCAGCTGGATAGAGCATCAGACTTCGAATCTGAGGGTCGGGAGTTCGAATCTCTCCGAGCGCGCCACGCGGCTTGTTTTCGGCCTGTCCGCCGGGCGGTGCGGAGCGGGCGGCCGGCTGGTCCTCCGCGGCCTGGAATGGCATAACGCCGTTCCGGCGGTGTTTGCGCATCGCGCAGAGGGGAGGGGCCATCATGAACATCACCCGCAAACAGTTCCTTCAGGCGGCCGGCGGCTTCGTGCTGGCGTCGGCCGCCGGCATCGGCCCGGGCCGCGCCGACGATTACCCGAGCCAGGACATCCACATGATCTGCGGCTTCCCGCCCGGCAGCGGCGCCGACATTTTCGTGCGCTACTTTGCCGAGAAGCTGCGTCCGGTGTCGGGCCGCACCGTGATCGTGGAGAACCGCGTCGGCGCCAACAGCAACATCGCGACCGAATACGTCGCCCGCTCCAGGCCCGACGGCTATACGCTCTATCTCTTCGCCGGCACCACCGTGGCCGCGACCATGGCGCTGTTCAAGAATCCGCCGGTCGATCCGGGCAAGACGCTCGACGCCATCGCCACGACCAGCAATCTCGCCTTCATGCTGATGGTCGACGTCAACAGCCCCTACAAGACCGTCGCCGAACTGACCGAGGCGATGAAGAAGAAAGGCGACAAGGCGAGCTTCGCCACCGCCGCCAATCCCGGCAGCATAATGGGCGCGCTCTACAAGCAGGCGACCGGCATCGAAGCCGTCGAGGTGCTCTACCGCAGCGCGCCGGATTCGCTCAACGAGCTGCAGACCGGCAAGCTCGATTTCGCCTGCCACGATCCCATCTTCGGCCTCGCCCAGGCGCGCGAGGGCCGGGTGCGCATCCTCGCGGTCTCGACGTCGGAGCGGCTGCAGGCGGCGCCGGAAATTCCGACCATGAAGGAGTCCGGCGTTCCCATGGACCTGAACCTGTGGTGGGGCGTGATGGTCGCCAAGGGCACGCCGAAGTCGATCGCGGAGAAGATCAACAAATGGTTCTCCGAGATCGTCAGCACCGAGGAGACGCGGAAGTTCCTCGCCCTGTCGGGCGCCGACCCGATGGTCCGCACGCCGGAGGAGACCGAGGCCATGTTCCTCAAGGCCATTCCCGAGTGGGCGGCTTACGTGAAGCTCGCGAAAATCCCGCAGACCTGACCGCCCGTAACCGAGCTTGCCGGATGCGTGGCCTGCTGCGGACCGGCGGTCTCCCGGTCCGCGCTGCAACCCTTTGTTTCGCGGGGGTTATTTTGCGCGCGCCGGCGCGGCCGGGCGATGTTCCCTTTGTATCGGGCCTCATGATAATGTGTCGCCATCGCTATTACGGATCGGTGACGGAGAGACGTGCGTATGACGGCGCAATCGAAGGCATCCCGAAAGCTTCGCAGGCGTCACATGGAGCACGTCAGGCAGGAGCTCGCGCGATCCGTGGAGCGCGAGCTGCAGTTTCTCGCGGCGGAGCGCGAGGAGCGCGCCCGCAAGATCGGGTTGCCCGTCAGGGCGTCGCGGCATCCCGGCGCCGCATCGCATCGGCTTTGAGGACTGCGTCGGCCGGCGACGGTCTTAGCATCATCATCGCTGCCAAAGGTGAGCGCCATGCTCGACACGACCCGCGCCGGCAGCACGATCCGGTCGATCGAGGTGACCATGGTGCAGGTCGCGCTGCCGCGCGACTTCCGCGGCAGCGTCTATAGCGTCACTCACAAGAACGCGCTGATCACCCGCGTGCGCACCGACGACGGGCTCGTCGGCGAGGCGGTGAACGGCGAGGGGCAGGCGCCGATCCTGCGCGCGGCCCGGAAATTCCTCCAGGAGGAACTGGCGCCGGCCATGGTGGGCGAGGACGCGGCCCGCGTCGAGCGGTGCTGGGAGCGGATGTTCGCCTTCACGCATCGCGTCGGGCTCGACCGTCGCGCCGCGATCCGCGCCATCGCCTGCATCGACTGCGCGCTGTGGGACCTCGTCGGCAAGCGCGCCGGCCAGCCGCTGCATCGGCTGTGGGGCGGCTACGCCGACGCCCTGCCGATCATCGCGATCGGCGGGCAGTATATCGACGGCGCGCCGCCGGAACGCTATGGCGAGGAGATGGTCGAGCTGCGCGAGCTCGGCATCGGCGGCTGCAAATTCAAGGTCGGGGGCCTGAGCGCCGAGGCGGACGCCGCCCGCACCCGCGCCGCGCGCAAGGCGGCGGGCGACGACTTCATCCTGTGCGTCGATGCCAACCGCGGCTGGCCGCGCGCCACGGCCATCGACTATGCGCGCCGCGTCATCGACCTCGACATCCGCTGGTTCGAGGAGCCGTGCCACTGGAACAACGACCGCAAGGACATGGCGGCGGTGCGGATGGCGACCGGGCTGCCGGTGGCGGCCGGCCAGTCGGAGGTGACGGCGGAAGCCTGCCGCGACCTGATCGCGGACGGCGCCATCGACATCTGCAACATCGACGCGAGCTGGGGCGGCGGCGCGACGCCGTGGCTGAAGATCGCCCATCTCGCCGCGGTCCATGGCCTGCAGATGGCGCACCACGGCGAGCCGGTGATCGGCGCGCAGCTTCTCGCTGCGGTTCCGAACGGCACCTATGTGGAGACCCACCACCCCGACCGCGATCCGATCTTCCACAAGATGCTGACGAGCCGCGGCGACATCGAGGGCGGCATCTACCGGCTGCCCACCGCGCCCGGCTGGGGCGTGGCGTTCGACCCGGACTTCATCGCCCGCTACGCCGTGGAGTGACGCCGGCGTCCGGCGGACCAGGCCGCCACAACGGGCCAGCCGAAGCCGAGTGCACGGTCGAAGGCCGCGACGGCTCGGCGCGATCCGCTTATCTCAATTGCGACACCTCGACCTCGCGGCAGGGCCGCACCAGGTTCGCCAGCATGCGTCCGTGAAGGAAGATCATCTGCGCCTTGAGGCCGCCGTTGCGGGTGATCCAGGTGCGCAAGGCGGCAGGATAGATGTGCAGCATGCGGCGGGTCTCGGAGGGCACCAGCACCTTGCCGTTCGCGGTAGGCTCCCAGGCTGCATGGAAACCGAGCAGCGCGTGCTTGGTCACGCAGACCCGGTCGGGAGGAAGGATGCCGACCACGAGCGTGCAAGCCGACAGACACGGACCATCGATGAGCACACGCTCGCCCGAAGCCCGCATATCCTGGTAGCGGTCCACGTAGTTTTGAATGAGGCCGCCGACGTCGCGGGTGATGCGGACCTGGGCCGAGGCCGACGAGGCCCACGCCACCGCGATCGCGGCGCAAAGCAGAATGCGAAGCTTCATGATTTCCCCCCAAGTTTGCCGGTCGTCACCCTTGCGGTGCTCGTTTCTGATGGGCCGGTGCGGCATCGCCGCGGGTCAGCGATTCCATAACAGCAAACGTCTCCCAGGCAACGGTACGGCGGTCGCCGCGGCAATTTAACTCGCAGGAATCATGCCATGCGAGTCGGTCCAGCGGGGGCTGGGCTGTGCCCACCGGCTCCCGCCCGCGGGTTGCGGGGCAGGTGTCCGCCTTAACCGGCCCTTTACCGCGATCCGGCTGACTGGCTGCGGGGCTCCATTGCGGTAGTCCGCGGCGCAGGTTCGGTCCGGGGGAGCCTCCCTCCGGTCTCGAATCCCCGAGAGGGATGGAGATCGTGCGCCGGAGAGCCGGTCGCCGGCCGAGAAGGGGAACGTGGCGCGCCGGGAGGCATTACCCGAACGACCAAAGAGCGCCGTAAAGGCTCTGGGACGAGAGGTTTGTTATGGCCGATGCCGGGGACGTATGGGGGAAAACCTATTTCGATCGCGCGACCCGGATTTCGATCGGCCGGGCTCTGCGGGCGCAATACGACCTCGCCGCCCCGATGCCCGCCAGGCTTGCGGAGCTGCTGGAGCGGCTCGAGGAGCGTGAGCGCCGGCCTGCGCAAGACGGGAATCCCGACCGGCAGCGGGACCGCTGATCAGCCCGGCGCGGGGGAAGGCGGGGCGGCCGCGGCGCCTGACGACAAGGGGCTCCCGGCCGCGCGCCGCACCGCCTCGCGCGCGGTCTTCTCGCTCTCGCAGACCAGGACCGGCCGGCAATCGACGAAGATCACCCAGCCGTCGTGGCGCCTTGCAATCGAATAGTGGGAGTCCATGACCTCTCCGTCGTCACTGACGGAAACCCCGCGCCCGTGCCTCTGCGCGATACGTGCCAAAGCCTGAACGCAACCCTAACCCGCATGGAGAATCCCCAGCCTTCGCAGCGCGGCTCAAATTGTGTTGATATAGTTGCGCGGGCGCGGTTTATCGGTGCGCGGGCCTTCGAGCCCGCGGCGCAAGATTGGGGGAACGTTCAAGGCGATGTGGGATCTCAACAAGCTGGTCGCGATCGACATTCACACCCACGCCCACACGCCGGTCGAATTCGCCGACCCGGAGGAGATCAGGCAACGCGAGGCGATGCGGGTCTATTTCGGCCAGAAGGGCGAAGAGCTGACGATGCCGCAGATCGCGCAATACTATCGCGAGCGCAACATCGGCTGCGTCATCTTCCCGGTGGATTCGGAAAGCCGCACCGGCTATCGCCCGTTTCCCAACGAGGAGGTGGCGCGGATCGCCGCCGAGAACAGCGACATCATGATCCCGTTCGCCAGCATCGACCCGGCCAAGGGCGCGGCCGGCGTCCGCGAGGCGAAGCGGCTGATGCGCGACTTCGGCATCAAGGGCTTCAAGTTCCATCCCTCGACGCAGGCGTTCTTCCCCAACGACCGGATGGCCTACCCGCTCTATGAGGCCATCGCCGAAGGCGGCGGCATCGCGCTGTTCCACACCGGCCAGACCGGCGTCGGCTCCGGCCGGCCGGGCGGCGGCGGCATCCGGCTGAAATACGCCAACCCGATGTACCTCGACGACGTGGCGGTGGACTTCCCGGAGATGCGCATCATCCTCGCGCACCCGTCGTTTCCCTGGCAGGAGGAGGCGCTGGCGGTGTGCCAGCACAAGCCCAACGTCTATATCGACCTCTCGGGCTGGTCGCCGAAATACTTCCCGCCGATCCTCGTGCATTACTGCAACACGCTGCTGAAAAAGAAGGTGCTGTTCGGCTCCGACTATCCGGTGCTGACGCCGGACCGCTGGATCGCCGACTTCGAGAAGATCGACATCCGGCCCGAGGTGCGGCCGCTGATCCTCAAGGAGAACGCGATCGACCTTCTCGGCCTGCGCAAATAGCTCACCGCCAGCGGCGGTGCAGCCACAGCCACTGTCCGGGATATTCGCGCACCCAGCCCTCGACCACCGAGGTGATGGCCTGCATGGTGCCGGCGACGTCGATGCGGCCCGAGGCATCGCGCGCGGGCGGCACCGCTTCCGTCAGTTCGGCGCGGAAGCGGCCGCCGGGCAGGCGGATCACGCGCACGCCGTGGATCGCGCAGTCCGCCTCGCGCGCCAGCATGGCGATCAGCGGGTTGGCCTTGCAGGGGCGGCCGAAGAACGTGACATCCACGCCCTTGACGTAGTGCTGGTCCACCAGCATGGCGACGTGGCGGCCCTTGGCGAGCCCGTCGGCGAGCCGCAGCGGCGCGGTCATCGAGGTCGGCACCAGCTCGCCCATGTGGCCCTCGCGGATCGCCATCACCGCGTCGGCGACCGAGCCGAGGTTGGGCCGTCGGTAGAGCACCAGCGTGTCGAGGCGGTCGGCGGCGGCAATGACGGCCGGCAGTTCCCAGTTCGCGGTGTGGGCGGCGAAGATCAGCGCCGGCTTGCCGTCGTCGCGCAGCGCCTTGAACCGCTCCGCGGTGCCGGGGGCGTAGTCGATGAAGGTGCGGTGCTCGGGATCGCCGGCGCAGAGCCGGTCGATGTGCGCGAACTCGGCGGCGACGCGGCCGAGGTTGTCCCACACCTCGCGCAGGATCGCCTCGATCTCGGCCGCCGATTTCTCCGGGAACGCCGCGGCGAGGTTGGCGCGGCCGATGCGCTGCTCGGGGAGCCACGGGCCGACGGTGCGGGTGACGGCCGCCGCGACGTTGCTGATCCAGAGGCGGTCGCAGCGGCGGATGGCGGCCAGGAGGCCGGCCACCAGCCCGCCGAGACCCCTGTCGAGCGCGCGCGTCGCCGCGATCCCGGCGCGCCGCTTCATGTATCGAAGCCGCGCGTTCATGGGCGCATCAGAGCGTGACGATGATCTTGCCGAACACCTGCCGGCTTTCGAGCCGGGCGAGCCCGCGTTCGAGCTGATCGAGCGGCACCTCGGTGTCGATGATCGGCGAGATGCCCTGGGTCATCTTGGTCAGGCTGTCGCGGATGTTCTTCATCGAGGCGCCGAACGAGCCGAAGATCTTGTACTGCTGCTGGAAGAGCTGCATCAGGTTGAACGTGATCGTCGGCCCCGAGGTCGCGCCGCAGGTGACGAGCCGGCCGCCCTTCTTGAGCGACAGCAGCGAGCCGGGGAAGGTGTCGGCGCCGGTGTGCTCGAACACCACGTCGACGCCCTTCTTCTTGGTGAGCTTGCGCACCACGCCCTCGAAGCGATCCTTGCGGTAGTTGATGACGTGGTCGGCGCCGAGCGCCCTGGCCTTCTCGGCCTTCTCGTCGTCGCCGACGGTGGTGATGACGGTGCAGCCGATGGCCTTCGCCATCTTGATGGCGACCGAGCCGATGCCGGAGCCGCCGGCATGGACCAGCACGGACTCGCCGCTCTCCAGCCTGGCGTTGTCGAACAGCATGTGCTCGACGGTCGAGAACGCGATGGGCGCGCAGGCGGCGTCGATGAAGTTGATGCCGGCGGGGACCGGGATGACGAGCCGCGCCGGCATGTTGATGATTTCGCAGGCGAAGCCGTCCACGTGGAAGCCCATGATGCCGGCGACGTTCTCGCACAGGTTATCGCGGCCCTCGCGGCATGCCTTGCAGTGGCCGCAGGTCAGCGCGCCGTACATCACCACCGGGTCGCCGGGCCTGAACGCGGTCACGTCCGGGCCGACGGAGAGGACTTCGCCGGAGGCTTCCGCGCCGATGACGAGCGGCAGCTTGCGCTTGGCGAAGGCCATGCCGCGATAGCCCCACACGTCGATGTGGTTGAGGCCGACGGCGCGCACGCGGATCTGCACCTCGCCGGCCTGCGGCGGCGGGGGAGGCGGCCGGTCGACGATTTCGAGCTTGCGGTCGGCGACAAGCGTTATCGCACGCATCGGCGTGTCTCCGGTTGGGCCTGCGTGGTCGGGAAAATCAGCGGTGGATGCCTAGCGCCGCGGAAAGCCCGCCGTCAATCGGCAGCACCGCGCCGGTGATGTAGGACGCGCCGGGCGACAGCAGGTAGGCGACCAGCGAGGCGATCTCCTCCGGCTTGGCGAAGCGCCGGATCGGAATCTGCTCTTCCATGGTGTCGCGGAACTTGGCGTAGGCCGCGAGCATCTCGGTGTCGATGAAGCCCGGCGCCACGTAGTTGACGGTGGTGCCGGTGCGGCCGATCTCGACCGCCAGCGTGCGCACGTAGCCGAGCAGCGCGGCCTTGGAGGCGGCGTAGGCGGCGTTGCCCTGGTTCGCCTGCAGCGCGGTCACCGAGCCGATGACCGCGACGCGGCCGTTCCTGGCGCGCATCATGGAGCGGACCACGGTGTTGCAGAGCCTGGTGAAGGACCAGTAGTTGACCTGCATCGCCGCCTCGGCCTTGGCCTGGTCCATCATCACGGCGAGCGTGTCGTAGGACTGGCCGGCGTTGTGCACGAAGCCGGTGAACGCCCTGTCCTTGAGGCTCGTCGCGAAGGTTTCGACCGCCGCCTTGTCGGAGAGATCGACCTGCGCCGCGGCGAAGTCCCGGCCCGGATGAGCGGTCTTAAGCTCCTCGAGCAGGGCCTGCGCCTCGGCCGCCGCCGAGCGGTAGGTGAAGGTCACGCCGTAGCCGTCGGCGGCGAGCGCGCGGACGATCGCGGTGCCCAGCCCGCGGCCGCCGCCGGTGACGAGGGCGAGACGCTGCTCCGCCATCACGCCGGCTCCCGCGCCATCAGCAGCGACACGTTCTGGCCGCCGAAGCCGAAGGAGTTGGACAGCGCATGGGTCACCTTGGCGTCGCGCGCCACGTTGGGCACCACGTCGAGCACGATGGCCGGGTCGGGAATCTTGTAGTTGATGGTCGGCGGGATGCGCTGGTGCTCCAGCGTGAGCAGGGTCACCACGGCCTCGACCGCGCCGGCGGCGGACAGCGTGTGGCCGATCATCGACTTGTTGGAGGAGATCGGCAGCGTCTTCATGCGCTCGCCGAACACCGCCGCGGAGGACATGGCTTCCATCTTGTCGTTCTCGGGCGTACCGGTGCCGTGGGCGTTGATGTAGTCGATGTCGTCCGGGGTGAGGCCGGCGTCGCTGATGGCGTTGCGCATGCAGGCGATCACGGGCTTGCCGTCGGGGCTCGATCGGGTGCGGTGGAACGAGTCGGCGAGCTCGCCGACGCCCTCGATCACGCCGAGGATTTTCGCGCCGCGGGCCTTGGCCGCGTCGTAGTCCTCCAGCACCAGCGCGCCGGCGCCCTCGGCCATCACGAAGCCGTCGCGGTTCTTGGCGAACGGCTTGACCGCCTCGCCGGCCGGCTCGTTGGAGGTGGAGAGCGCGGACAGCAGCGAGAAGCGGATCAGGCTTTCGGGGCTCACCGAGCTGTCGGTGCCGACGCACAGCGCGGCGTCGGTCTCGCCGCGGCGGATCGCCTCGACGCCGAGCTGGATCGCGCTCGCGCCGGAGGCGCAGGCGGTGGACAGCGAGATCGGCGAGCCCTGGGTGCCGAACTGCTCGGCCAGGCCCTCGCCCACGGAGCCGAACAGGAACCGCTCGTGGAAGCTGCGGAACCCGCCGCAGCCGGCGGCGCGGATCAGGTCGTCGTAGCGCACGGTGTCGTTGGCGCCGGATGCCTTGGCGAGCGCCTCGCGCTGCGGCCACTCGACCTCGACCGGGCACACGGCGAGGAACAGCGGTCCCGGAAAATGACCCTTGCCGCCGATGCCGGATTCGGCGATCGCCTCCTCGACGGCAAGCTCCGCGAAACGCTGCGAGCGCGCCGGGCTCGACGGCTGCTCCAGCGGGATGAAGTCGATGGTGCCGGCCATGGTGGTCCGCAGGCCGGTGGTCGGAAAGCGGGTGATGGTGCGGATGCCGGACTCGCCCGCGGTCAGCTTCTTCCAGTTCGCGGCCTTGCCGACATCGAGCGACGTCACCATGCCCATGCCGGTGACGGCGACCACCGGCCGGCCGTTCCTGTCGCGTGTTGCCATTGTATCCCCGCTCAGTTCACCGCTTCGACCAGGGCGAGGCCTTCGCCGCGCCAGTGTCCGACGCCGGTGACGACGACCTGCCGCAGCGGCGCGTCCATCGGCTTTTCGAGGCCCGAACGGTCCGCCGGCGCAAACAGTCGGCCATGATTCACCGCAAGAGCCGCCAGCGCAATGTTCATGGAAAACTGCGGCTCCATCCCATGCCCGATGTAGGTGCCCGTGGCGCGGACGGGAAGGGCGGGATGTCTGCCCAGGAACGCCCGTTCCTCGGCGGTCGCGGGCTCGGCGCCGGTGGCCCCGGATATGATCGCGGCGGCCTCATCGTCGATGGCGGTCTTGCCCGCGAGCTTGCCCCACAGTCCTTCGAGCGCGGCGGTCGCGGCGCCGGGCTTGCGGCTCGATCGGTCCGACAGCACGGCGGAGAGGCGGGCGAGGGGTCTCGCGCCGCGCGCCTGCGCATGGTCGCGGCTTTCGAGCACGAGGAACGCGCCCATGGAGCCGAGCGCGAAGCCCGGATGCTGCGCGCGCTCCCACACCGGGCGGAACTCGCCCTTGAGCAGGTAGCCGCCGCTCTCGTAGAGCATCATCAGGTCCTTGCGCTCGCCGTTGTGGGCGCCGCCGACCAGGGTGATGTCGCTCTGTCCGGCCTCGATGCGCGCCAGCGCGATGCGCACGGCGTCGCAGCCCGCGCCTTCCTCGCCCATGAAGGTGCGCGACGAGCCGGTGACGCCATGGACGATGGAGATGTTGCCGGCGAGCAGGTTGGACAATTGCGCGAGGAACAGCGTCGGCCGCAGGTCGCTCATCAGCCGTTCGTTGAGGAACGTGTCGGGGTCGGCGGCCTTCGGCAGGCCCGACATGATGGCGCTGTCGACCGCGAGGTCGCGCTCGCCGCCGCCGGCGGCCGTGATCATGTCCATGCGCGCGAGCAGGGCCTTGTCGCCCTTGACGCCGGCGTTGTCGAGCGCGAGCCCGGCCGCATAGGTGCCGATGCGCTGCCACGCCTCCATCTGGCGCTGGTCGCCCTTCTTCGGGATCTGCTTGTCGAAGTCGATGGCGACGATGGGATGGACGACGCACGGCGCGAAGGTGGTGGTGTCGGCCGCGGGCTTGCCTTCGTTCAGCTTCGTCCAGTGAACGTCAGGTCCTTCGCCGAGGCAGGAGACGATGCCGATGCCGGTGATCCAGACCTCCCGACGCGGTTCAGCCATCGGCGAGGGCTCCCATCGGGAAACCGATGCGCGCCGCTGTCTTCTCCATGGTCTCGCGGAAAACCGGGTTTGGGAACGGCATGACGCGCAGCGTGATCTCGGCATCGCACACCGGCTTGCCGTTGCACGTCGCCGCACCCTTGGTGATGGCATAGCCGGAGCCGTCGTGAAGCAGCTCCGCTGTGAGGTCGAGCTTGTCGCCGGGGCGGATGAAGGTGCGGAACTTCGCCTCCTTCACGGCGGCCAGGAACGGCATGCGTTCGAACCGCAGCAGCGCGATCAGCAGCCAGCCCGAGGTCTGCGCCATGCTCTCGATCAGCATCACGCCCGGCATCAGCGGATGGCCGGGGAAATGGCCCTCGAACACCGGGCTCTCCTGCGGCACCAGGGCCTCGGCGCGGACGATCCGCTTGCCGAGGTCGAGATCGACGATGCGGTCGATGAGCTGGAAATATTCAAGGCGCATGAAGGGGAGGGGGTCTCAAGCCCCCTTGGCGGCAACCAGGCTGTCGATCCGGTTGCTGAGGTTTTGCAGCACGAAATACTGCTCGGTCGTCGCCTTGCCGTCGTTGACCTCCTGGGTCCACTGCTCCAGCGGCAGCTTGATGCCGAACGCCTTGTCGATGGCGAAGGCGATGTCCAGGAAGTCCAGGCTGTCGATACCGAGGTCTTCGATCGCGTGGCTTTCCGGTTTGATGGTCTCGCGCGGGATGTCGCACGTCTCGGCAATGATATTGGCAACGGTGTCGAACGTCGAAGACATCGGTAACTCTCTGAATGGCCTTGATTTGCGCAGGCCGCCCCGGCTCCCCCAGGGGCATCGGCCAGCGCGGGCGCGGCGCTGTTCGTGCTCGTGCGCCCGTATAAACAAGACCGTTCCCGAGCGCAATGCCGCCGTCCGCCCGGAAAAGCCGGCCCGGACGCGGGCTGTGGGCGAGGCGGCGGATGCCCGCGGGACGCCGGTAAACGCGGTTAACGCTCGTCCGGCGTCGCCACCGGCGCGCAGTTGGTCTGGCCGGAAAGGATGCAGTCCTGGGTGCGGCGCAGCTCCGCCATGGTATCGAACAGCCACATGCCTCCGGCGATCAGCAGAATCAGGACGAGCGCCGCCAGCGCATTCATCTTCATGCGGTGGCCGTAGTCCTCGTCCTCCTCCGAGCCCCGGTCGTACCGGGTCAGGTCGGCGACCGGCGAGTCCTTCGCCGACAGGTTGCCGAACGCGCGCGGCGGCGGGCGCGGACGACGCGGCCGGAACGCGAGCACGCGGCCATGCTCTTCATCGTTGACAGGATCGGGATTCATCCGTTGCCTGTGGCCTCTGCGAGCGGCGGCAGCATATCATTGTTTCACAGCGCGGGCGCAGGGAAGTTCTGCCCGCTTTGGTAGATGCCAGCTTTGAGCGGCACGCAACAGTGACGCCCCGGCATTTGGATCGGCCGCAGGATGGCACTACCATGCCGCCCATGACGCTGTCCCTGCTCCTGACGCCGCGGTTCAAAATCCGTCGCCGGGCGATCGCCCTGGCCGCCGCCTATGCCCTGGCGCTGCAGGGGCTGGTGGCGACGTGGACGCCGGGGGGCGCGGCGCTGCTGGCGGCCGGCTTTTGCGCCGCAGCAACAGCGCCCGATTCGCCGGCCTCGCCGGCGCCCCGTCATGACGCGCCGTGCTGCATCGCCGGCCTCTGCGGCGCCTGCGGGGCAGTCCCGGCCGGCCCATGGCCGGCGCACCGGCTGATCGCGCCGGCGCTGGCCTATGCGGTCGGCGTCGTCCCGGCCCCGGCTCCCTCCGTCCTGCGGGTCGGGCTCGCGCCGTGGCCGCGCGCGCCGCCGGCCTGATCGACGAGCGACGACGAACCGAGAGGCGGACCCCGGACGGACAGTCGGAAGACTATCCACGAGCGGCCGCCGCCCGTTGCAACTCAATCAGGATCACCATCGATGAAAACGATCATTCTCGCTTTGGCCGGCGTGCTGGCGCTGGCGCCGCTCGCCCGGGCCCACGACTTCACCGTCGGGTCCATCCACATCGTCCATCCCTGGGCGCGCGCCACGCCGAAGGGCGCGACCGTCGGCGGCGGCTACATGACCATCACCAACAACGGCACCGAGCCCGACCGGCTGATCGGCGGCTCCTCCGAGGTCGCCGGCCGTTTCGAAATCCATGAGATGACCATGGACAACGGCGTGATGAAGATGCGTCCGCTCAAGGACGGGATCGAGATCAAGCCGGGCGAGACCGTCAAGCTGGAGCCCGGCGGCTATCACGTCATGATGTTCGATCTGAAGAAGCCGATGGCGGACAAGGACCACGTCAAGGGCACGCTGGAGTTCGCCAAGGCCGGAAAAGTGGGCATCTATTACCTGGTCGTGCCCGTGGGGGCGACCCCCCACGGCGAAGGCGGCGGGACGGGGCAGATGGAGCACATGGACCATATGAGCCACTGACACCGTCCGGCGCGTCGCCCGAAAGGGCGGCGCGCCTACACCGCCGGCTCGGCGAAGGGCGGCGTCGCGCCTTCCGGCAGCGGCACGTTGAACGTGTTCAGCACCATGCAGGTCAGCGTGTAGGAGCCGACGATGGCGAGAAGCTCCACCATGCCGCGGTCACCGAGCAGCGTCTGGGCGCGGGCGTAGGTGCGGTCGGAGACGCGGCGCTTGCGGTGCAGCTCGACGATGAAATCGTACAGCGCGCGCTCGTCGCGCGGCGCTTTCGCCGGCGCGCGTCCGGCCCTGATGTCGCGGACGGTCTGCGGCTTGACGCCGGCGCGCTCGGCCTCGCCGGAATGGACGTGGAATTCGTACTGCGATATCCACAGCCGGCCGACCGTGAGGATGGCGAGCTCCGAGAGCCGCTTCGGCAGGCTGGTCTTGAACCGGCAGTAGGCGGCGAGCGCCTGGATCAGGTGGCCGATCTCCGGCGCGTGCATATAGCAGCCGAACGGCCCGTCGAGCTTGAGGGCGCCGCCGCGCGGGCCGGAGCGCAAGGCATCGAGCAGGCCGCGCTGGGCCGGGTCGAGGTCCGTCTCCACGAGGGGCGGCAGCCGGTAGCGCAGCTTGCGGCCGCGCGAGGTGGTGCGCGGCGCCTTGCGCACGGTCTTCTTTTGGGCGGTCTTCTTTTGCGCGGTCTTGGCGGCCATGGGGAATCCTCGAGTCGCGGCGGGCACGGCATGGTGCGGAAACCGCCGCCGGCGTTCAAGCCGCGCCTTGTCCCGCCGCACCCGATTTGTTACATGGCGCCACCCCGCTGCGGCCGTGGCGGAATTGGTAGACGCACTAGCTTGAGGTGCTAGCGGGTAACACCGTGGAGGTTCGAGTCCTCTCGGCCGCACCAGTCGGGGGGATGCGATAGCGCAGAGCCGGGCCTCCGGCGCATTCGCTTCGAGGTTATATCATACCGGACCACTGAAGCGGCCGCCTAACAGTTATCTCTGCGCAACGGCCCGCATCGGCACGATGTGCACGATCTTGAAGCCTTCCGCCTTGAGCCGGCGCAGCAGCGCCGGAAGCATGGCCGCGGTCTGCCGCTTGGTGTCGTGCAGCAGCAGGATGCCGCCGCGGCTGTAGTCGAGCCGCGCCATCACCAGCGCCAGTTCCTGGGCCGGCGTCATCGGGTTCCAGTCGCTGGCCCACAGGTCGGCGCCGAACACGGTGATGTGTCGCGCCGCGAGGTCCGCCAGCAAGGCCGGAGTGCCGGCAAAGCCGGGAAAGCGGAAGAACGGCGTGCGCGGCGCGCCGGCGGCGCTGCCGTAGACGGCGCGGTCCACCGCCTCGAAGCCGTGCTCGATCTCGCGCAGCGCCGCGTCGGGGCGCATCTGCGACAGCAGCGGGTGCTTGTAGGTGTGATAGGCGACGGTGTGGCCGTCGGCGCGCACCCGCCGCGCCATGTCGGGCGAGGCCTCGGCCATCTGGCCGACCATGAAGAACGTCGCCTTCACGCATTCGTTGGCGAGCGCGGCCAGCACGAGACCGGTGGTCGCGGGCAGCGGCCCATCGTCGAAGGTCAGCACCACCTCCTTGTCGGCGAGCGGCAGGGTCTGGGGAAAGAACTTGCGGCCGAGGGGCGGCGTTGCCGGGCCGACGGCGAGGACGCGGCTGGTGCCGAGCACATCGGTGCGTCCGGCGCAGGTCGCGGTCGTGGCGTCCGCCGGAGCGACATGGAGCCAGGCGAGCGACACCACCGCCGCCGCCACGCACCGTGTTTGCTTCGTCATGAAGCCGAGCGTACAAGCCATCGATCAATCATCCACGCGATCGCGGTGAATTCGGCATGGTCGATCCTGAGTCCACGACCGTCGTAGACCCCGATGCGCCGACCGTCGAGTTGCGCGACGCCGAAGGCGCCATTCGCGCCGAATTTCTTGAACATGTGGTTACTGCGATCGACCGGGGCGATGCCGCCGCCTTGCGGCACCTGGTCGGCGACCTCCACGAGGCCGACAGCGGCGCGCTGATCGAGGCCCTCGACGCGGACTACCGGCCCCGCCTCATCAGGCTGATGGGCGCGGACTTCGACTTCACCGCGCTGACCGAGGTGGACGACACGGTCCGCGAGGAAATCCTCGGCGAGCTGCCGGCGCAGACCGTGGCGGAGGGCGTGCGCGAGCTCGATTCCGACGACGCCGTGCGCATCCTGGAAGACCTGCCCGGCGAGGAGCAGGCGGAAATCCTCGACCAGCTTCCCGCGTCCGAGCGCGTCGCGCTGACGCGCAGCCTGCGCTATCCGGAGGCGTCGGCCGGCCGGCGCATGCAGGACGAGTTCGTTGCCGTGCCGCCGACCTGGACCGTGGGCCACGCCATCGACTACCTGCGCGAGACCGCCGAGCTGCCCGAGCGGTTCTATGAACTCTACGTGGTCGATCCCGCCGGCAAGCTCCTGGGCGCGGTCGCGCTCGACCGCCTCCTGCGCACCGAGCGCCCGGTGCCGATCTCCGACCTGATGGACGAGGACCGCCGGCGGATCCGCGCCACCGACGACCAGGAGACGGTGGCGCGGCTGTTCGAGCGCTACAACCTGGTCGCCGCGCCGGTGGTGGACGAGGCCGACCGGCTGGTCGGCGTCGTCACCTTCGACGACGTGGTGGACGTGATCGAGGAGGAGGCGGAGGAGGACATCCGGGCGCTGGGCGGCGTCGCCCGCGACGAGGAACTCTCCGACACGGTGTGGACCATCGCGCGCGGCCGCTTCAACTGGCTGGTGGTCAACCTCGCCACGGCGTTCCTGGCGTCCTCGGTGCTCGGCGCCTTCGAGGGCGAGATGGAGAAGATGGTGGCGCTCGCGGTGCTGGCGCCCATCGTGGCCAGCCAGGGCGGCAATGCTGCCACCCAGACCATGACCGTCGCGGTGCGCGCGCTGGCGACCCGGGAGCTTGGCGCCTTCAACGCGCTGCGCGTGGTCGTCCGCGAAGTCCTGGTCGGGCTCCTCAACGGCATCGGCTTCGCGATCATCACCGGCGTCGTCGCCTACGCCTGGTTCAAGGTGCCCGGCCTCGGCATCGTCATCGGCCTCGCCATGGTGGTGAACCTTCTGGCCGCGGCGCTCGGCGGCATCCTCATCCCGCTGATCCTGGATCGCTTCAAGGCGGACCCCGCGGTCTCCTCCGGCGTGTTCGTCACCACCGTGACCGATGTGGTCGGCTTCTTCTCCTTCCTCGGCATAGCAACCCTGTGGTTCGGCCTGAAGTGAATCGCTGACAAGGCTCCCGCGCGGCCATACACTCGGCGCGGGAGGACAGCGCGGCATGACACCGAGCGCCTGGAGCGGCTTCGACGGCGGCTTCGACTTCGGCCTGGGCGAGGACATCGACCGGCTGCGCGGGACCGTGGCGGCCTTCGCCCGGGACCGCATCGCGCCGCGCGCCGACGCCATCGACCGAGACAACGTGTTCCCGCGCGACCTGTGGCCGGAGATGGGAGCGCTCGGCCTCCACGGCATCACCGTCGAGGAGGAGTGGGGCGGCGCCGGGCTCGGCTATCTCGCCCATTGCGTCGCCATGGAGGAAATCTCGCGCGCCTCCGCCGCGGTCGGCCTGTCCTATGGCGCGCACTCCAACCTCTGCGTCAACCAGATCCGCCGCAACGGCACCGCGGAGCAGAAGCGCCGCTACCTGCCGAAGCTCATGTCCGGCGAGCACGTCGGCGCGCTCGCCATGTCCGAGCCGGGCGCCGGCTCCGACGTGGTGTCGATGACGACGCGCGCCGACCGGCGCGGCGACCGCTACGTGCTCAACGGCGCGAAGATGTGGATCACCAACGGCCCGGTGGCGGACACGCTCGTCGTCTATGCCAAGACCGACCGCACCGCCGGCGCACGCGGCATCACCGCCTTCGTCGTCGAGAAGGGCTTCAAGGGCTTCTCGCCCTCGCGGAAGCTCGACAAGCTCGGCATGCGCGGCTCCGATACCGGCGAACTTGTGTTCGAGGACTGCGAAGTGCCCGCGGAGAACGTGCTCGGCGCGGTGGGCAACGGCGTCAACGTGCTGATGTCCGGCCTCGACTACGAGCGCCTGGTGCTGGCCGGCGGCCCGCTCGGCATCATGCGCGCCTGCCTCGACCTCGTCGTGCCCTACGTCCACGACCGCAAGCAGTTCGGCCAGCCGATCGGACGGTTCCAGCTCATCCAGGCCAAGCTCGCGGACATGTACGTCGCCGCCAACGCGGCGACCGCCTATGTCTATGCGGTGGCCCGCGCCTGCGACGCCGGGCGCACCACGCGCGAGGACGCCGCCGGCGCCATCCTCCATGCCGCCGAGCGCGCCACCTGGATGGCGCTGGAGACGATCCAGTGCCTCGGCGGCAACGGCTACATCAACGACTTTCCCGCCGGCCGGCTGCTGCGCGACGCCAAGCTCTACGAGATCGGCGCGGGCACGAACGAAATCCGCCGCATGCTCATCGGTCGCGAGATTTTCGAGAAGACGAAATAGCGGGAGCGCGCGATGGCAAACATCCAGGCGGTCGAGGCCAACGGCGCGCGCATCCCGGCGGTCGGGCTCGGCACCTGGGAGCTGCGCGGCCGCACCTGCGCGCGCATCGTCGAGCAGGCGCTGCGGCTCGGCTATCGCCATATCGACACCGCGGAGATGTACGACAACGAGCGCGAGGTCGGGGAGGGACTGCGCGCCTCCGGCGTGAAGCGCGACGCGGTGTTCGTCACCACCAAGGTGTGGCAGTCGCACCTCGCGCCGCCCGAGCTGGAGCGCGCCGCCAAGGAGAGCCTGGCGCGGCTGCGGATGACCGAGGTCGACCTCCTGCTGATCCACTGGCCCAACCCCGACATTCCGCTGTCGGAGACGATCCCGGCCCTGTGCCGCGTGAAGGACCTGGGCTTTGCGCGCCACGTCGGCGTGTCGAACTTTTCCGTCGCTCAGGTCGAGGAGGCGCTGGCCCACGCCACGCAGCCGCTGGTGACGAACCAGATTCCGTGGCACCCGTATATCGACCAGTCGGCGGTGGCCGCGGCCTGCCGCCGGCACGGCATCGCGATCACGGCCTACAGCCCCATCGCCTGCGGCCGGGCCGGGGGCGACAGCGCGCTGGCGGCGATCGGCGCGCGCCACCGCAAGAGCGCCGCGCAGGTGTCGCTGCGCTTCCTGCTCCAGCAGGGCGCCGTCGTCATCCCCCGCACGTCGAAGCTGGAACGGCTGGCGGAAAATCTCGAGCTGTTCGATTTCTCCCTCGACGGATCGGAGATAGACCGGATCCGCGCGCTGGCCGGCGCACGCGGCGCGTCGCGATAGCGGACGGCGTCGCGCATGTTCTTCGCCGCCTCGAAAGTTTTCGCGTTCCTGACCGCGCCCTCGAATTTCCTGGCGCTGCTGATCGTCGCCGGCGCCGTGCTGCTCGTCACCCGCCGCCGGCGGCTCGGAGCGTGGCTCCTCGGCGCCGGCCTCGTGCTCCTCGTCGTCGCCGGGCTGTCGCCGCTCGGCGTCGTCCTCACCCGCGTGCTGGAGGAGCGCTTCCCGCCCTGGGACGCGAGCCGGGGCGCGCCGACCGGCTTCATCATTCTCGGCGGCACCGTCCAGCCGGCCATCTCCATCGCGCGCGGCACGCCGGCGCTCGACGACAGCGCGGAGCGGCTCACCGTCGTGCCGGCGCTGGCGCGGCGCTTTCCCACGGCGCGCTTCATCTTCAGCGGCGGCAGCGCCGCGCTGTTCGGCGGCCCGGCCGAGGCCGACGTGGCGCTCGACCTGTTCGAGAGCTTCGGCGTGCCACGCGAGCGGGTGGCGGTCGACGCCAACTCCCGGAATACCGAGGAGAACGCCCTGTTCAGCAAGGCGCTGGCCATGCCCCGGCCCGGCGACCGCTGGGTGGTCGTCACGTCGAGCCTGCACATGCCGCGTGCCATCGGCGCGTTCCGCGCCGCCGGGTTCGATGTGGAGGCCTATCCGGTGGACTGGCACACCGGCGCGGCCTCCGATGCCTTCGGCCTGTTTCCCACGGTCGCGGCCGGCCTCGGCACCATGGACCGCGTCGCCCACGAATATGTCGGCCTGCTGGCGTACTGGCTCAGCGGCCGCTCGTCCGAGCTGTTTCCGGGGCCGCGCAAGCCCGCCTCGTTAGCCTTCATTCTCCGCGATGGCGCGCTGCGAGTCCGAGGCGAACTGCCGGCGCGCCATGACGATCACCACGGCGATCGTGGTGACGATCAGCGCGACCGGGCCGATGAACCAGCCGAGATAGCCGAGCGCGAAGAAGAACGCGCGTTGGCCGCGGTTGAAATGGCGGCCCGCGGTCTCGAACAGGCCGGTGGTGCGTCGCACGTGCGCCTCGGTGGCGGGCAGGCCCTTCTCCGACGCCGGCGGCATGGCGCCGTAGAGGATGGCCACGTAGTTGAACAGCCGGTAGGCCCAGGCGAACTTGAAGAACGCGTAGATGAAGATCACCGTGAGGCCGATGACCTTGATCTCCCACAGGCCCCGCGCGGCCGGGATGCCCAGCGGCAGCGTGCCCAGGACGTTGAACACCTCATCCGGCGAGCGCAGGAAGGCGAGCGCGCCGCCGACCGCGATGAGCGAGGTCGAGGCGAAGAACGCGGTGCCGTTCTGGAGCGACGACATGATCTGCATGTCGGTGATGCGCGCCTCGCGCTCGAGCATGCGCCGGACCCAGACCTCGCGGAACCGGTCCATGCGCGCGTTCAGCGTGGTCCGGCCGCGCGGCGTGCGTTCGACCAGCACGACATAGCCGGCCCAGGCGACGGCGAACCAGCCGATGGCGACGGCGTCGAGCGGCGACAGGAATCCCATGGAATCGCCCCGTGGTTCGCGCTTATGCTGCCATCGCCGCGGCGGTCCTGTCACCTCCGCGCGCCGGAGAGAGAAGCCATGCCTCAGCACATCAATGTCCATGCCTCGGATCTCATCGCCGCCGCGGAGCGCGAGATCGACAACTTGCCCGTCGCCGACGCCCTGGCGCTTCACGGCCGTGACGACGTGCAGTTCGTGGACATCCGCGACATCCGCGAGCTCGACCGCGAGGGAAAGATGCCGGGCGCATTCCATTGCCCGCGCGGCATGCTGGAGTTCTGGCTCGATCCGGCGAGCCCCTATCACAAGGACGTCTTCTCCCAGGACAAGCGCTTCGTGTTCTTCTGCGCGGCCGGCTCGCGCTCGGCGCTGGCCGCGCAGACGGCGCAGCACATGGGCCTCAGGCCGGTCGCGCACATCAAGGGCGGCTTCGGCGCCTGGAAGGCGGCCGGCGGCCCGGTCGAGTCGTGACGGCCGGAGCACGCGCGTGGCGCTGCATCTCGTCATCGGCAACAAGAACTACTCGTCGTGGTCGATGCGGCCATGGATCGCCATGGCCGCGACCGGCCTGCCGTTCACCGAGACGCTGCTGCCGCTCTACGAGCCCGGCAGCCGCGAGAAGGCGCTGGCGTTCTCGCCCACGGGCAAGGTGCCGGTGCTGATCGACGGCGACGTCGCGGTGTGGGAGTCGCTGGCGATCCTCGATCATCTGGCGGAGCGGTTCCCGGAGACGCGGCTGTGGCCGGACGACATCGCGGCGCGGGCGCTGGCGCGATCCATCGCGGCGGAGATGCACGCCGGCTTCGTGCCGCTGCGCAGCCACTATCCCATGAACATGCGCCGCGCCCCGCGGGCGCGCGCGCCCACGCCCGAGGCCGAAGCCAACATCAGGCGCATCGATGCGATGTGGAGCGGGGCGCGGGAGCGGTTCGGGCGCGGCGGCCCGTTCCTGTTCGGCCGCTTCGGCGCCGCCGACGCCATGTACGCGCCGGTGGTGTCGCGGTTCAAAAGCTACGCCGTGCCGGTGAGCAAATTGTCGCAGGCCTATATGGACGCGGTGACAGCCCTCCCGGCCTGGAAGGCCTGGGAAGCCGCCGCGCTCGTCGAGCCCTGGGTGATGCCCAACAACGAGGTGTAAGCGCCGCCCGATCGTGACAAAAAATTAATGCCGCAGCGCAGCGGGGACCGGATCCGCCCGGTCCCCGCGCGCCGCGTCGCCTCGTCCGCGTTATTTGCCGCGAAGCGTGTCTTTCATGCCGCCGACGGCGTTCTGAATCTTTCCGGCGGTCTTATCGGTCTTGCCTTCGGCCTCCAGCTTGGCGTCGCCGGTGACCTTGCCCGCGGCTTCCTTGATGGCGCCCTTGGCCTGGTTCGCGGCGCCCGCAACCCTGTCCTTATCCATGATGAACCTCTTGTTGTTGATGCAGTCTCAACGGGGCGGGTACGAGGGAGGTTCCTGCGGCGGCGCGAAAACATTAACGGCGGCGGTTTGCTGCGACGTTTTTTCGTCGCAGTTGCCCAAAAAATTCCAAAAACCGGTTCGGATTCTGTATATAGCCCGCTACCGAAAACGGGCCGCCCCGCCCTCCCAGCCGCGGGACGCACCGCACAACAATTCCGGTCCATGCTGCTCAAGGAGTGACACCGTCATGCGCGTTCGCTTCCTCGCGATCGTTCCCTTGTTGATTCTCGCGCCGGCGACGCTGGCCGCCGAACGCCCTGACGTGAAGGGAATCTTCCTCCTCGCCGACTACCCCGCCATCGCGGTGCAGCCCGGAACGACCACCACCATTCCGGTGAAGCTGCAGAACTTCGGCCTCGCGCCCGAGCGCTACACGCTGTCGGTGTCCGGCGTGCCGGCGGGCTGGACCGCGACGCTGCTCGGCGGCGGCCAGCCGGTCGCGGCGGCGATGCCGGCGACCGATGCGGCGGTGAGCTTCGACCTGCGCATCGACGCGCCGGCCAACGCCTCCGGCGACACCCAGACCGTGACCGTGAAGGCGCAGGGTCCGACCTCGTCGGTCGAGCTTCCGATCGCGGTGTCGCTCGCCAAGGAGCTTCCGGCGAAGCTCAAGGTCGACACCGCGCTGCCGGCGCTGCGCGGCACGCCGAAGTCGAGCTTCGAATATCAGCTCACCATCAAGAACGACGCCGGCCGCAACCTGCTCGTCAGCTTCGCCGCCAGCGCGCCGCAGAATTTCGAGACCTCCTTCACCGAGGCTTACGGCAGCCAGGAGCTGTCCTCGGTGGCGATCGAGGCGGGCAAGTCGAAGGACGTGAAGCTCAAGGTGCGGCCGCCGTCCTCGGTCGGCGCAGGCACCTATCCTGTGTCGGTGACGGTCTCGGCCGAAGGCGCCACCGCCAAGACCCAGGTGTCGCTCGAGATCGTCGGTCAGCCGCAGCTCTCGCTCACCGGCCGCGACGGGCTCGTCTCGGCGCGCGCCGAGGCGGGCCAGCAGGCGTCGATCCCGGTGGCCATCTCCAACACCGGCAGCGCCCCGGCGGAAGCGGTCGAGCTGTCGAGCTCGGCGCCGTCGGGCTGGAAGGTCGAGTTCAATCCCAAGACCGTGGACAAGATCGACCCGAACAAGGACGTCGAGGTGACCGCGCTGGTGACCCCGACCGAGAAGTCGCTCGCCGGCGACTACATGACCACGCTGCGCGCCTCCTCGCGCGGCGAGACCGCCTCGACCCAGTTCCGCATCACCGTCACCACATCGACGCTGTGGGGCATCGTCGGCGCGGGAATCATCGGCGCCGCGCTGCTGCTGATGGTCGGCGCGGTCGCGAGGTTCGGCCGCCGATGAGCGAACCCGTCATCGTCGCGCGGGGCCTGACCAAGCGCTACCGCAACGCGACCGTCGTCGACGCCATCAGCTTCGAGGTGGCGAGAGGCGAGATCTTCGGGCTGCTCGGGCCGAACGGCGCGGGCAAGACCACGACCATCCTGATGATGCTCGGCCTGACGGAGGTCACGGCCGGAGAGGTGCTGGTGCTGGGCAAGGACCCGGTGCGCGCGCCGCTCGAGGTCAAGCGGCGGGTCGGCTACCTGCCGGACTCCGTGGGCTTCTACGACCAGCTCACCGCGTTCGAGAACCTGTCCTACACCGCGCGGCTGATGGGCATCGGCCACGCCGAGCGCACGGCCCGCATCGAGGACGCCTTGAGGCGCGTGCGCCTCCATGAGGTCATGGACAAGCGCGTCGGCACGTTCTCGCGCGGCATGCGCCAGCGGCTCGGGCTCGCGGAGATCCTGATGAAGCGCGCCGAGATCGCGATCCTCGACGAGCCCACGTCGGGCCTCGACCCGCAGGCGACCCACGAATTCCTCGACATGATCGAGGGACTCAAGCGCGACGGCGTCACCGTGCTGCTGTCGTCGCACCTGCTCGACCAGGTGCAGCGGGTGTGCGACCGCGTCGCCCTGTTCCATGCCGGACGCATCGCGCTGATCGGCACGGTGCCGCAACTGGCGCAGCAGGTGCTCGGCGGCGGCTATCTCGTCGATCTCGACGTGGAGGCGCCGGCCGGCGTCGATCTCGTCCACGTGCTCGGCGCGGTGCCCGGCGTCATCTCGGTCGACCGCGTCGGGCAGTTCCGCTACCGGCTCGCGGCCGCGCGCGACGTCAGGCCGGACGCGGCGCGGGCCGCGGTCTCCGCCGGCGGCGCGCTGACGCGGCTCTCGGTCGAGGAGGCGAGCCTCGACGCCATCTACACCCGTTATTTCCAGAGCCAGGCGGCGAGCGGAGGAGCGCGCGATGCGGCGTGAGGGTTCTGCATTCCAGGGGCTCGGCACGGTGATGCTCAAGGAGCTGGCCGACCAGCTTTCGAGCGCCCGCGTCATCATCCTCCAGTTGCTGATCGTGCTGATCGGCGGCACCTCGCTGTGGGGCGCCCTCGACCAGCTCAAGCAGACCACGGCGGAAGACCCGTTCCTGCTCCTCAAGATCTTCACCGTGGACCGCGCGCCGCTGCCGTCCTTCGTCGGCATCCTCGGCTTCCTGATCCCCATCGTGGCGATCGGGCTCGGGTTCGACGCAGTCAACGGCGAGCACAACCGCCGCACGCTGTCGCGCATCCTGGCGCAGCCGATCTACCGCGACGCGCTGCTGATGGGGAAATTCCTCGCCGGCCTCGCCACGCTCGCCATCATGCTGCTGTGCCTGTGGCTCCTGGTGGTCGGCTCCGGCGTGCTGCTGCTCGGCGTGCCGCCGGGCACGGAGGAGATCGTGCGCTCGCTGATCTTCCTCGTCATCGCGCTCGCCTACTGCGGGGTGTGGCTCGCCCTGGCCATGCTGCTGTCGGTGGTGTTCCGATCGGCCGCGAGCGCGGCGCTGGTCGCGCTCGGCCTATGGCTGTTCCTGACGCTGATCTGGCCGATGCTGGCGCAGTTCCTCGCGCAGGTGATCGCGCCGCCGGATTTCCGCTACCAGATGCTCGGCCTGCCCACGCCTGACACGCTGGAATGGCAGCAGGCGCTCGCGCGTCTGTCGCCCAACCAGCTGTTCGGCGAATGCGTGCTGGCGATCCTGTCGCCGACGACGCGGGCGCTGGGTCCGATCTATCTCGATCAGCTGCAGGGCGCGGTGGTCGGCACCGGCCTGCCGCTCGCCCAGAGCCTGCTGATCGCATGGCCTCAGATCGTTGGCCTGGTTGCCGGCACCATCGTGCTATTCGTCGCCGGCTACATCGCGTTCCAGCGCCAGGAAGTGCGGGCCTGAATGGAATGGGCAGCGGACGGTCCGCCCGCTGCCCATCTTCTTCGTTACCCGTCGCCCCGTTAGTGGGTGCCGGTGCCGCCGACCTGCGAACGGTCGCCGTTCACGGGCGCCTGCTTGATGACGTCTTCCTTCTGGGGACGCGAGCCGACCGGCGCGCCATTCTCGATCGGTCTCGCCGCGCGGCCGCTCGTGGACTCGTGCATCCGTCCCTCGCGCGCCCGCTCGTTGGCGGCCGGCGTGCCGCCGACGTTGGCGGGATTGCCGGTGACGGGCGCCTGCTTCACGTCGGCCTGGGTCCGTTCCGGCGTGCCGTACGGCGCACTGGCCGACTGGGCGAAAGCCTGGCCGGCGAAGAGGGCGGTGATCGCGGAGGCGATCAAGAGCGTCTTTTTCATGGACAAGTCTCCTGTTGCGTTAAAACCCCTCCCGCGGCGTCTTGCGGTTGGTAATGGATCGGAACGGATGTGGTTCCTTCCCGGCCGCAAGCCGGTACTATGCGCAGTGCTGATGGTAGTTTCGTGCCGCGAGCGATGACGTGAAGATCGGAACCCCCGTCGATACAGCCGACCGGACTTTCCGCGGCAATGCCGCCGCCATGGGCGAACTCGTGGCCGCGCTCAAGGCCAAGCGGGCGGAGGCCGCGCGAGGCGGCCCGGCCGCGGCGCGCGAGCGCCACGTCGCCCGCGGCAAGCTGCTGCCGCGCGCGCGGGTGGAGCGGCTGCTCGACCCCGGCGCGCCGTTCCTCGAACTGTCGCCGCTCGCCGCCAACGGGCTCTACGACGACGCGATCCACGGCGCGGGACTCATCACCGGCATCGGCCGCGTCGAGGGCCGCGAATGCGTCATCGTCTGCAACGACGCCACCATCAAGGGCGGCACCTACTTCCCGATGACCGTGAAGAAGCACCTGCGCGCCCAGGAGATCGCGCGCGACAACCGGCTGCCGTGCATCTATCTCGTGGACAGCGGCGGCGCCAACCTGCCGCACCAGACCGAGGTGTTTCCCGACCGCGACCACTTCGGCCGCATCTTCTACAACCAGGCCACGCTGTCGGCGGCCGGCGTCGCGCAGATCGCCGTGGTCATGGGCTCGTGCACCGCGGGCGGCGCCTACGTGCCGGCCATGGCGGACGAGTGCATCATCGTCAGGGGGGAGGGCACGATCTTCCTCGGCGGCCCGCCGCTGGTGAAGGCCGCGACCGGCGAGGTGGTCTCGGCGGAAGACCTCGGCGGCGCCGACGTGCACACGCGGCTCTCCGGCGTCGCCGACCATCTCGCCGAGAACGACGACCACGCGCTCGCGTTATGCCGCCGCATCGTCGCCAACCTCAACACGACAAAGCCGGCCGGCATTCCGCTGGTCGCGCCGCGCGAGCCCGCCTACGACGCCGCCGAGCTCGACGGCATCGTGCCGGTCGACCTGCGCCGGCAATACGACGTGCGCGAGGTGATCGCGCGGCTGGTGGATGGCTCCGAGTTCGACGAGTTCAAGGCGCTCTACGGCGCCACCGTCGTCGCCGGCTTCGCGCATCTCTACGGCATGCCGCTCGGCATCCTCGCCAACAACGGCATCCTGTTCTCGGAATCCGCGCTCAAGGCCGCGCATTTCATCGAGCTGTGCTGCCAGCGCCGCGTGCCGCTGCTGTTCCTCCAGAACGTCGCCGGCTTCATGGTCGGCCGCGACTACGAGGCGCGCGGCATCGCCAAGGACGGCGCCAAGATGGTCATGGCCGTCGCCAACGCCCGGGTGCCGAAGCTCACGGTCATCGTCGGCGGCTCCTACGGCGCCGGCAACTACGGCATGTGCGGCCGCGCCTTCTCGCCGCGCTTCCTGTTCACCTGGCCGAACGCGCGCATCTCGGTGATGGGCGGCGAGCAGGCGGCGAGCGTGCTCGCGACCGTCCGGCGCGACGGCATCGAGGCCGCCGGCGGCGCCTGGAGCGAGATCGAGGAAGAGGAGTTCAAGCAGCCGATCCGCGAGCAGTACGAGGCCGAGGGCGACCCGTATTACGCCACGGCGCGGCTGTGGGACGACGGCATCGTCGCGCCGGCGGAGACGCGGCGCGTGCTCGGCCTGGCCCTGAGCGCGGCGCTCAACGCCCCGATTCCAAAGACCCGGTTCGGCGTGTTCAGGATGTGACCCGGAGGGACTCGATATGGCCGACGCGTTCTCTTCGGCGCTGATCGTCGGCGCGGGCGCGGGACTCAGCGCCTCGCTGGCGCGGCTGTTTCACAAGCGCGGCCTGACGCTGGCGCTGGCGGCGCGCACGCCGGACGACCTCGCCGCGCTCGCCGGCGAGACCGGGGCGCGGACCTACGGCTGCGACGCCAGCCGGCGCGAGGACGTCGATAAGCTGTTCGCCGCGCTCGACCGCGATTTCGGCGCGCCGGACATCGTGGTCTACAACGCCAGCGGCCGCACCCGCGGTCCGTTCGTGGACCTCGATCCCGACGCGGTGGCGCAGGCCATCGCCGTGTCGGCCTACGGCGGCTTCCTGGTGGCGCAGCAGGCGGTGAGGCGCATGCTGCCGAAGGGCAGGGGCGCCGTGCTGTTCACCGGCGCGTCGGCCAGCGTCAAGGGCTATGCGGAGTCCGCGCCGTTCGCCATGGGCAAGTTCGCGCTGCGCGGGCTGGCGCAAAGCATGGCGCGCGAACTGTCGCCCAAGGGCATCCACGTCGCCCACGTGGTGATCGACGGCGGCATCAGGAGCGAGCGCCGCGTCGAGCCCGTCGACAGGCCGGACAGCCTGCTCGATCCCGACGCCATCGCGCAGACCTATCTGCACCTCATCGACCAGCCGCGCAGCGCGTGGAGCTGGGAGATCGAGGTGCGGCCGTGGGTCGAGCGGTTCTAGCAGGCTCCGCGACAACGGCTAGGTCCAATCTACATTCAGGATTCCCATCGCATTGATGCGATGATTCCTTGTGTTCCGGATTATTGATTCGGAGCCCGAGCGATGGTCAAGCGGTACGAACTCACCGAGGCGCAATGGCATCGGATTG
>Ga0180221_1000510_pt1 | contig 33707 bp, 29 predicted proteins | sample eDN5th37CKraftMG_FD_151339 | JGI IMG/M metagenome (GOLD analysis project Ga0180221, IMG submission 151339) | Enriched Miracle-Growth compost microbial communities from Emeryville, California, USA - eDNA 5th pass 37_C Kraft MG (version 2) (version 2) ...
GGCTCTGCGCGTACTCGCGGCACTTCTGCCGGAACGCGCGCGCGTCCAGCTTCTCGCCCGGCTTGCCGAACTGCTTCTCCACCGCGATCTCGATCGGCAGGCCGTGGCAGTCCCAGCCCGGCACGTAGGGCGCGCGGCAGCCGGCCAGCAGCCTGGACTTGACCACCATGTCCTTGAGGATCTTGTTGACCGCGTGGCCGATGTGGATGGCGCCGTTGGCGTAGGGCGGTCCGTCGTGCAGCACGAAGGCCTTGTCGCGGCCGGCGGTCTTCGCCTGGATCTGCGCGTAGCGTCCCGCCCGCTCCCACTCGGCCAGCCAGCCCGGCTCGCGCCTGGGCAGGTCGCCGCGCATCGGGAAGTCCGTCTGCGGCAGGTTGATCGTGCTCTTGTAGTCCTTGGTCATCGCTTCGGGTGCCTTGCCGTGGGCGCCGCCTGCGGCGGCCGCCGTTCCCGCGCCCCGAGGCCCCGACGGACTCCGAAGCGCTGTCTCGCCGCCCGCCGCGCGCGGCGGCAGGCGCACGCGCTGCGGGCGGATGCCTTCAAATAATCATGATCGCCGCGGCCGCGCTGGCGCGGCTGCGGACGGTGTGCTGCGGGTTGGACTTGTCGCGGACGCTCATGCGCGGGCCAGGATCGGGTTCATGCCCAGGATCTCCCGGGCCGAGCGCGCATCATGAGCCATCTGCGCCTTCAGCGCATCCAGGCCGTCGAACTTCCGCTCGTCGCGCAGCTTGGCGACGAACTCCACCGCCATGCGCTGGCCGTAGAGGTCGCCCTCGAAGTCGAACAGGTGCACCTCCAGCAGCGGCTCGGCGACCTGGTTCACGGTGGGCCGCACGCCCAGGCTGGCCACGCCCGGCCAGCTGCACTCGCCCTCGCCCAGGCCCGCGCGCACGGCGAAGATGCCGTGGATGGGGCTGACCCGGTTGCGCAGGTGGATGTTGGCGGTGGGGAAGCCCAGCGTGCGGCCGAGCTGGTTGCCGTACTCGACCTTGCCCTCGATCACGAACGGCCGGCCGAGCAGCGGCGCCGCGCCGGCGAACTCGCCGGCCGCCAGCAGCGCGCGCACGCGGCTGGCCGAGACGCGGGTGCCGTCCAGCAGCACGGTGGGCATGGTGCACGCGGCGAAGCCCAGCTCCGCGCCCATGCGTTCCAGCAGCGCCACGTCGCCGGCGCGCTTGTGGCCGAAGCGGAAGTCGGCGCCCACCCACACCTCTCGCGCGGCCAGCCGCTCGACCAGCACGCGGCGCACGAAGTCCTCCGCCGGCATCGCGGTCAGCGCCGCGTCGAAGCGCAGCAGCAGCGTGTGCGCCATGCCGGCGGCCGCGAAGCCCTTGAGCTTCTCGCGCACGCCCGACAGCCGCGGCACCGGCTCCTTCGAGAAGTACGCCCGCGGCAGCGGCTCGAAGCTCACCGCCACCGGCGCGCAGCCCAGCGCCTGCGCGCGTGCGCGCACCTGCGCCAGCAGGGCCTGATGGCCGCGGTGCAGGCCGTCGAAGGCGCCGACCGCGATCACGCTGCCGCCGGGGGCCAGGCACGGTCCCGCGACGTCCCGGGAAAGTCTCATCATCGCGCGAGTATAGCGGGCCGGCTTCCGCAAGCGATGCCCGCCGGGAGCCGGGTTCCATGAAAAGTGCGGCCATGGATGGCCGCTTTTGGGTCTTGGCGATCAGGTGAGATCGCAATCAACTCCCCCGCAGCTCGCGCAGCCGGAAGCCGGCCGCGAACAGTACAGCCACGTAGGTGGCCCCGCCCGCCGCCACCAGCGCGGCCAGGTGCCAGACCCGGGTGAGCGCCGGCGCGTGGCTCCAGTCCGGCCACAGCCAGCGGCCCAGCAGCAGCACGGCCACCATCGCGGCGCAGGCCAGCGCCAGCCGCAGCAGCTGGCGCGCCCAGCCCGGCTGGCGCCGGTACACGCCGGCCCGGCGCAGCCAGTACCACAGCAGCGCCAGGTTGAGGTAGCTGGCCGTGGCGCTGGCCAGGCCCAGCGCCATGTGCAGGCCCGGCACCGCCGCCAGCGCCTGCAGCCAGGGCAGCGCGTGCTGCTCCGGCGTGGCCCACAGCGCGAACAGCAGCGCCAGGAACGCCAGGTTGAGCACCATGTTGGCCACCAGCGAGGCCACGCCCGCGCGCACCGGCGTGCGGGTGTCCTGGCGCGCGTAGAACGCCGGCAGCAGCACCTTGACCAGGGCGAAGGCCGGCAGGCCGAAGCTCAGCGCGGTGACCGAGAGCGTGGCCATGCGCGTGTCGAACGGCGTGAAGCGGCCGTGCTGGAACAGCGTGGCCACCAGCGGCCCGGCCAGCAGCATCAGGCCGAACATCGCCGGCACCGCGATCAGCAGCGTGGTGCGCAGGCCCCAGTCCAGCGCCTTCGAGAAGCCCTCGCGGTCGGTCGCCACGTGGTGGCGCGACAGCGAGGGCAGGATCACCGTGCCCAGCGCCACGCCGAACACGCCCAGCGGCAGCTCCAGGAAGCGGTCGGCCTGCGACAGCCAGCTCTGCGCGCCGGTGATCAGGTAGGAGGCGATCACCGTATCCAGCAGCAGGTTGATCTGCGCCACCGAGGAGCCGAACAGGGTAGGCACCATCAGGCGCAGGATGCGGCGCACGTCGGGATGGCTCCAGCCCCAGCGCGGCAGCGCCAGCAGGTCCAGCCCGCGCAGCGCCGGCAGCTGGAACAGGAGCTGCAGCACGCCCGCTGCCAGCACCGCCCAGCCCATCGCCAGGATCGGCGTGTGCAGCCGCTTCGACAGCCACAGCGCGCCGGCGATCATGCACAGGTTGAGGATCACCGGCGTCAGCGCCGGCAGGCCGAAGCGGTGGAAGCTGTTGAGCGCGCCGCCGCACAGCGCGGTCAGCGAGACGAACAGCAGGAACGGGAAGGTCAGCCGCAGCAGCGCGGTGGTGAGCGCGAACTTCTCCGGCGCGTCGGCCGCGCCCTGCGAGAACAGCGCGGCCACCTGCGGCGCGAACAGGATGCCCAGCGCGGTCACCACCAGCAGCACGCCGCCCAGGGTGCCGGACACGCGCGCCATCAGGTTCTTCAGGTCGGCGTGGCTGCCCTTCTCCTTGACCTCGGTGAACACCGGCACGAAGGCGGTGGAGAACGAGCCCTCGGCGAACAGCCGGCGCATGAAGTTGGGGATGCGGAAGGCCACCCAGAACGCATCGGTGGCCGCGTTGGCGCCGAACGCCGCGTTGATCGACATGTCCCGGACCAGCCCGAGCACGCGCGAGACCATCGTCATGCTGCTGAAGGAGAGCAGCCCACGGAACATGCTGGGAGACTTCATGCGGCTCGGGTCACCTTGGCGATGGCGCGGGCGCGGCGCGCCCAAAGGGCGCTAGTGTGACAGCGGCGCATGCCCGCGCGACAGCACCCGCGGGCTGGAGGCGGCCGGCACGATGGCGCGATCCGGGCGGCGCCCCCGCCGGCGGCGGCCGCGCGGTTGACGCAAGCGCGGATTCGCCCCATAATTGTCGCCTTTTTCCAACCCAGACAATCCTTTCCGGAGTTCTACCTTGGCCAACATCAAGTCCGCGAAGAAGCGCGCGCGCCAGTCCGAGCAGCGCCGCCTGCGCAACGTCAGCGCCCGCTCCATGGTGCGCACCGCCCTCAAGAAGGTCGTCAAGGCCATCGAGGCCAAGGACAAGGCCGCCGCCGTGGCCGCCTTCGCCGCCGCGCAGCCGGTGATGGACCGCTACGCCGCCCGCGGCCTGATCCACAAGAACAAGGCCGCCCGCCACAAGAGCCGTCTCAACGCGAAGATCCGCGAGCTGGCGTAAGCCGCGCGACGCCTCCGGGTGGGTGGAAAAGCCGGCGCAAGCCGGCTTTTTCTTTGCCCGCCGCGGCCCTCCTCGCCGGCCGCAACCCTGCGGCAGCCGCCTCTCAGGCCGGCGCCTGCCCCGGTCCCGGCGCGCAATCCGAGCCGGACGCCGGGCCAACCTTCGCGGCGGCCTCGCGCCGAACCCGCATCGGCGTCGCGGACGCGGCAACCGTCGCCCGCAGTCAGCCCCGCGAGGATTCCTCGCGCAGCGCCGCGACCAGGGCCGCCACCGTCGCCGCGTCGCTCTCCTCGCGGTCGGGCGACAGGTCGCGCAGCTGCCCGTTGCGCCAGCGCATCGCCGAGCGGTACGGCGCGCGCGCCGAGGCATGGAACTCGTCGGCATGGCTGCGCGCCGCCACTTCCGCGAGGTTGTCCGGGCGGATGCCGGCGCCGGCCATCACGCGGATGCGCCCGGCCGCCTGTGCGGCCAGCGCGGCGATCGCCGGGGACCCTGCCAGCGCATCGGCGCGCCCGCCCGAAGTCAGCACCCGCCCGCAGCCCAGCGCGACGATCTCCTCCAGCGCGCGCGAAGGGTGGCGCGCGGCGTCGAAGGCGCGGTGGAAAGTCACGCCGAGCTTGCCCGCCGCGGCCACCAGCGCCCGGCAGCGCGCCTGGTCCACCTCGCCGTCGGCGTCCAGCGCGCCGATCGCCACGCCGTCGCAGCCCAGCCGCGCGCAGGCCTCGACGTCGCGGCACATCGCGTCCAGCTCGGCGTCGTCGTAGAGGAAGTCGCCGGCGCGCGGGCGCACCAGCACGTACAGCGGGATGCGCAGCCGCTCGCGCGCCGCGGCGATCAGCCCATACGAGGGCGTGACGCCGCCGCCGGCCAGGCTGCCGCACAGCTCCACGCGGTCGGCGCCGCCCTCCTGCGCCGCCAGCGCCGAGGCCAGCGAGCCGGCGGCGACCTCCAGCAGCGCCCTCGCCATCAGGAGAAGCTCGTGGCGTACACGCTGGGCGAGGCCAGCAGGCGGTCCTGCCGCAGGGCGTCGCACACGGCGTAGGTGAAGCCCTGCTGGATCGCGTGCGCGCCCACCGCGCCGTCGCGGCGCAGCGCGAGGAAGCCCACCTGCAATTCCTTGGCGCCGTCGGGCCGCTTCTTCACGATGCGCCGCACCGCCTCCTCGCAGGCCTCCTGCGGGCTGCGGCCCTGGCGCATCAGCTCCACCACCAGGAAGCTGCCGGCGTTGCGGATCACCTCCTCGCCCACCCCGGTGGAGGTGGCGCCGCCGACCTCGCCGTCCACGTACAGGCCGGCGCCGATGATCGGGCTGTCGCCCACGCGGCCGTGCAGCTTCCACGCCATGCCGCTGGTGGTGCAGGCGCCGGCCAGATGGCCGTGGGCGTCCAGCGCCAGCATGCCGATGGTGTCGTGGTTGTCCTTGCCGCCCGGCAGGCTGCGGCGGTAGTCGAGGTTCTCGCTGTTGGCGACGGGCTTGTACTTCGCCGTCTTCAGCCATTCGCGCCAGGCCTGCTCGGCTTCCGGGGTGAGCAGGTTCTCCTCCGGGAAGCCCTGCTCGCGCGCGAACTGCAGCGCGCCGTCGCCGACCAGCAGCACGTGCGGCGTGGCCTCCATCACCCGGCGCGCCACCTTGACCGGATGCGCGATGCGCTCAAGGCAGGCCACCGCACCGCAGCGGCCGTCGCCGTCCATGATGCTGGCGTCCAGCGTGACGCGGCCGTCGCGGTCGGGATAGCCGCCCTTGCCCACGCTGTGGTTGGCCAGGTCCGCCTCGGGCACCTGCACGCCGGCCTCCACCGCGTCCAGCGCCTTGCCGCCCTGGGACAGCAGCGCCCAGGCGGCGCGGTTGGCCGCCACGCCGAAGTCCCAGGTGGAGACCACCCGCGCGCCGCCGGCGGCGGGCAGCGCGCCCTGCGCGCGCGCGGCGGCGGCGGGCGCCAGGCGCGGCACGGCCAGCGCGCCGGCGGCCAGCACCGAGGTCTTGAGGAAGTCGCGGCGGGAAGGCATCGAGCAGTCGTCCGTAGCGGCGGCCGGAAAGCCGGAAGGCCTCATCATGTGCGATCCCCGCCGGGCCGGCGACCTGCCGTTCCTCCCATGCGGCCCCGGAACCTTGTTCCGCGTCGACGCCGGCCCGCCGACCGGGGCCGTCCGGCGGCGGCCGGGCGAGCTCGGACTTCCGTCCTGCAGCATGAAACCATCCCACCGGAAATCCCATGGCATGGTCTTGCAGCTTATACCTTCCCGCCCGTATTGACGCAACGCAACACGAATCCTTAACCTGTCCGTCAGGCGCCGAGGGGCGCCCGCGGCGGGGGGGCCGCCGCGTCATCCGCAGTCATCCACGGGGAGATCACGCGATATGTCCGTCTCTAAGCTGGCCCACGTCCGCCCGACGCCGCTCTACGCCATGCTGCTGCTGGCGCTGAGCGGCGCCACCCATGCCGACGAGAACCCTCCTGCACAGCCGCAGGAGGCCAAGCAGCTGCAACAGGTGGTCGTCACGGGCACCCGCACGACCACGCGTACGGTGGCCGAATCGCTTTCACCGATCGACATCCTCACGCCGAAGGAGCTCGCCTCGACCGGCAGCACCGACCTGGCCAGCGCATTGGGCAAGCTGTTGCCATCGCTGGACTTCCCGCGCCCGGCGATCAACGACGGCAACGACGCGCTGCGGCCAGCCACGCTGCGTGGACTGTCGCCGGACGACGTGCTGGTGCTGGTGGACGGCAAGCGCTACCACACCTCGGCACTGGTCAACTACAACTCCTCGGTTGGCCGCGGTTCCGCGCCGGTGGATCTCAACTCGCTTCCGCTCTCGGCGATCGACCACATCGAGGTGCTGCGCGACGGTGCCTCGGCGCAATACGGCTCCGACGCCATCGCCGGCGTGATCAACATCGTGCTCAAGAAGGGTGCGCCGGAGGGCGGCAACAGCATCACCGCCAGCGGCGGCATCATGGACAAGGGCGACGGCGCGCAGAACGGCGTCGACGGATCGGTGGGCATCCCGCTCGGCGGCGACGGCAAGGGCGGCCCCGCGCCGGGCTGGCTGCGGCTGTCGTGGAATTACCAGAGCATCATGAACACCAACCGGGCCGAGAACACCAACCGCTCCACCACCCTCGCCGGCGCCAGCAATCCCAGCGGCATTCCCTACGAGCGCTATGGCGACCCGGCGGTGAAGACCTACCAGTCGCTGCTGAACTTCGGCTACGGCCTCGCGCCGAACGTCGACCTCTACGGCTACCTCGACCTGAGCCGCCGCGACGTCACCTCCAACGGCTACTACCGCGCCTGGAACAACACCGACCGCAACGTCGCCGCGGTCTACCCGAACGGCTTCCTGCCGCAGATCGTCAACCCCACCAACGACTACGCCGCGGTGCTGGGCATCCGCGGCAGGACCGCCGGCGGCTGGAACTGGGACCTCTCGGCCGACTACGGCCAGAACGACCTCACCTTCGACATCCAGGACTCGATCAACACCAACCTCTGGCATTCGCTGGGCTACTCGCCCACCTACTTCAACGCCGGCGCCTTCCACAACAAGCAGGGCGTGGTGAACCTGGACTTCACCAGGGAGCTCGAATGGCGCTTCCTGCCGAACCCGGTGACCCTGGCCTTCGGCGGCGAATACCGCCACGAGAAGTACGTGATCGACGCCGGCGAGCCGGATTCGTACTACTTCGATCCGGACACCATCAACCCGGACACCGGCAATCCCTACCCCGGCGGCTCGCAGGTGTTCCCCGGCCTGTCGCCGGAAGTGGCCGGCTCGTTCTCGCGGCACAGCGAGGCCGCCTACGTGGACCTGGAGACCGACCTGTCCGAGCGCTTCTCCGCCGGCGTGGCGGCGCGCTACGAGGACTACAGCGACGCCGGCTCCACCCGCTCGGGCAAGCTCTCCGCGCGCTACCAGCTCACCGACAGCTTCGCCCTGCGCGGCACCGCCTCCAACGGCTTCCGCGCGCCGTCGCTGGCGCAGCAGAACTACGAGTCGGTGGTGACGCTGATCCAGAACGGACATCTCGCGCAGATCGGCACCTACCGCACCTCCGACCCGGTGGCGATCGCGCTGGGCGCCAAGCCGCTCGAACCGGAGAAGTCCACCAACTACAGCGTCGGCGGGGTCTGGCAGCCCAGCAACGCCTTCAGCGCCACGCTGGACCTGTACCAGATCCGCATCTGGAACCAGATCCTGTATTCCGACCAGATCGGGCTGGACGAGCCGATCGGCCAGGTCACCGCGGTGCAGTTCTTCGTCAACGGCGCGGCCACCCGCACCCGCGGCGCCGACCTGATCCTGAACTACCAGTGGGACCTGGACGCCTGGGGCCGGCTCGGCCTCACCGCCAGCGGCAACTACAACAAGACCAAGGTGCTGGAGGTGTCCACCCCGGCCTTCGGCCGCGCCAGCGAGGGCCTGCTCACCTCCGCCTCGCCGCACACCAAGTACGTGCTCGGCGGCGACTGGACGGCGGGCGGCTTCGGCCTGCACGCCAACCTGACCCGCTACGGCTCGGTCACCCGCATCGGCGACACGCCCGACGAGGACCAGAAGTTCTCGGCGCGCTGGCTGCTCGACCTTGCGGCCAGCTATACCTGGGATGCGTGGACCTTCACCCTGGGCGGCGACAACGTCACCAACCAGTACCCGACCAAGGCCGCGCTCTACAACGTCTACGAGGACCGCGCCGACGGCCTGCAGTACTCCGCGCTGTCGCCGTTCGGCTTCAACGGCCGCTACTGGTACGGCAAGGTGACCTACCGCTTCTGATCGCCAGCCGGCTTCCGGCCGCCGCAGCGAGAGCCGCCGGGCCCGCGCCCGGCGGCTTTTTTTGCCCGCGATTGCGGCGCAAGCCAGCCGCGCGCAGAGCAGCGGCGTGCAGTCAGCGCGCCTCGCCCTCGCCGCGCAGGCGCACGTCGCCCGGTGCCATGCCGGTGCGCTCCTCGCGCGCCTGCTTCTGCGACTCGAAGAAGCGCTGCACCTGCTGGCACACCGCCAGGGTGTTCTCGCGCGCGATCGCCGAGACCAGGAACCACGGCTGCGTCCAGCCCAGCCGCCGGACGACGTCTTCCGCCACCGCCTGGCGCTCGTCCGCGGGCAGCACGTCGGCCTTGTTGAGCACCAGCCAGCGCGGGCGCCGCAGCAGCTCCGGGTCGAACTTGGCCAGCTCCTGCTCGATCGCCCGCACCTGCTCGGCCGGGTCGCTGCCGTCGATCGGCGCGACGTCCACCAGGTGCAGCAGCAGGCGCGTGCGCGCCACGTGGCGCAGGAACTGGATGCCCAGCCCGGCGCCCTCGGCGGCGCCCTCGATCAGGCCCGGGATGTCGGCGATCACGAAGCTCTGGTCGGTGCCCAGGCTGACCACGCCGAGGCTGGGATGCAGCGTGGTGAACGGGTAGTCGGCCACGCGCGGCGTCGCCGCCGACACCGCGCGGATGAAGGTGGACTTGCCCGCGTTGGGGAAGCCGAGCAGGCCCACGTCGGCCAGCAGCTTCAGCTCCAGCTTGAGCTCGCGCACCTCGCCCGGCGTGCCCGGCGTGGCCTTGCGCGGCGCGCGGTTCACCGAGCTCTTGAAGTGGATGTTGCCCAGCCCGCCCTTGCCGCCCTGCGCCACCAGCAGGCGCTGGCCGTGCGCGGTGAGGTCGCCGATCACCTCGCCGGTGTCGACGTTGGTGACCACGGTGCCCACCGGCACGCGGACCACGGTGTCCTCGCCGCCCTTGCCGTACATGTCGCTGCCCATGCCGTTCTGGCCGCGCTGCGCCTTGAACACGCGCTGGTGGCGGAAGTCGATCAGGGTGTTGAGGCCCTCGTCGGCGACCAGCCACACCGAGCCGCCGTCGCCGCCGTCGCCGCCGTCCGGACCGCCGAACGGGATGAACTTCTCGCGCCGGAAGCTGGCGCAGCCGTTGCCGCCGTCGCCGGCCTGGACCTTGATGATGGCTTCGTCGACGAATTTCATAGTTCGGGACCGGGAACGGGGAACGGGGAACGGGGAACGGGGAACGGGGAGAGCGTAGAGACAAGGGTAACCGGAATCACCACGTTCCCCGTTCCCTGTTCCCCAAAGCAAAGGCCCCGCCGAAGCGGGGCCTTCGCGGAAGCGCCGCGGGGCTTGTCAGCCCTTGACGACGTTGACGTACTTGCGGTTGTTCTCGCCGCGGGTCTTGAACTCGACCGTGCCGTCGACCAGCGCGTACAGGGTGTGGTCGCGGCCCAGGCCCACGCCGGTGCCGGCATGGAACTTGGTGCCGCGCTGGCGCACGATGATGTTGCCGGCCTCGATGGCCTGGCCGCCGTACACCTTCACGCCCAGGTACTTCGGGTTGGAGTCTCGACCGTTGCGGGACGAACCTACGCCTTTTTTGTGTGCCATGACTGTCTACTCCGGCTTGTATCAGGCGTTGATGCCCGTGATCTCGACTTCGGTGAAGTGCTGCCGATGCCCCTGCTGCTTCTTGTGGTGCTTGCGGCGGCGGAACTTGATGATGCGCACCTTGTCGGCGCGGCCGTGCCTGCGCACGGTGGCGGAGACGGTGGCGCCGGCCACGGTCGGCGCGCCGACGGTGATCGACTCGCCCGAGCCGACCAGCAGCACCTGGTCGAAGCTCACGCTGGCGCCTTCCTCGGCGTCCAGCAGCTCCACGCGCAGGACGTCGCCCTGCTGGACGCGGTACTGCTTGCCGCCGGTCTTGATGACTGCGTAACTCATGGGAATATCCCTTCTGTCGTTATTCTCTTGGGTGTCCCGACCCGGCGTTTCGGCCGGGTCGAACGCGCGATTGTAGCCGGGCCGCAGCGAGCTGGTCAATTCCTGACCAGCCGGACCGGCTTGGGGCCGGTTCAAATCCTGCCGTGCCCTGCGCCGGGGCGCGCTGGCGGGGCATCGCGGCCGCAGGCCGCTCCCACAAGGCTGGCGGAGGCCCCTGTGGGAGCGGCCTGCGGCCGCGATACCGGACCACCGACGGCTCCGGCGCAGGGATCGTGAACAGGCTCAGGGCGTGCCGTCGGCCGTTCCGGACGGCTGGGCCGCGCTTTTCTTCTTCTGGGCCGTGCCCTTCGCGGCCGGCTGGGTCGCGGCGGGCTTGGCCGCAGGCTTGGCGGCGGCCTTGCCGGCCGGCTTGGCCCTGGTCGCGGGCTTGGCCTTGTGCGCAGGCGCCTTGTGGTGCCGGGTGGATTTCCGGGCCGGCTTGGCCGGCGCCGCCGCGGATTCCTCATCGGCCGCCACGGCGGCCGGGCAGCGCCCCTGCGCGTTCAGCGTGCCCTTCTTCTGCAGCTCCGCCAGCATGGTCTTGGTGCGCTCCTGGCCCCACTGCTGCCCGGCCTGCACCGCCTCGGCCATCGCCGCCGGCATCTCGGTGAGCACCTTCTGGCCCAGCGGCGAGCGGTAGAACTTCAGCAGGCCGTCGATCTCCTCGGCACTGAAGTGGCGCTGGAACACCGGCACCATGCGGTCCACCACCGCCCTGGCGCCGTCGCCGTCGATGAAGCCCTGCCAGTACTCGGCCGGCACGCAGGGCAGCTTCTTCTGCATCATGCCGGCCATCTGCGCGTTCATCTGGCCCAGGGTCTGCTGCATGTGCATCGCCTCGAACAGGTCGCGCACCTGCTGCTCGCTGGACGCCAGCGCGGCCGCCGCGGGCCCGCAGGCGGCGCACAGCGCGAACAGCAGGCCGATCCGGTTCGACAGGCGCATGCGGGGGGACTCCAGGCGGCGGCCGGGCGGCCAGGCGAGCCACGCATTTAGCCACATCGGGTCGCCCGCCGGAACTTTTCCGCTGAAGCGGCAATAACTGACCTGTCCAGGTTGGTATAGTGTGGAATCCACCCCCATATCCCCACGCGATGGACACCATTCGCATCCGCGGCGCCCGCACGCACAATCTCAAGAACATCGACCTGGACCTGCCGCGCGATCGCCTGATCGTGATCACCGGCCTGTCCGGCTCGGGCAAGTCCTCGCTGGCCTTCGACACCATCTACGCGGAGGGGCAGCGGCGCTACGTCGAGTCGCTGTCGGCCTACGCGCGGCAGTTCCTGTCGATGATGGAGAAGCCCGACGTCGACCACATCGAGGGCCTGTCGCCGGCGATCTCGATCGAGCAGAAGTCCACCTCGCACAACCCGCGCTCCACCGTGGGCACGATCACCGAGGTGTACGACTACCTGCGCCTGCTGTACGCCCGCGTGGGCACGCCGCGCTGCCCCGACCACGGCATCCCGCTGGAGGCGCAGACGGTGAGCCAGATGGTGGACGCCACCCTCGCGCTCGACCCGGAGCGGCGCTACATGCTGCTCGCCCCGGTGGTGCGCGAGCGCAAGGGCGAGCACGTGCAGGTGTTCGAGCAGCTGCGCGCGCAGGGCTTCGTGCGCGCCCGCGTGGACGGCCAGGTGCACGACCTGGACGCGGTGCCGCCGCTGGGCCTGCGCATCAAGCACACCATCGAGGTGGTGGTGGACCGCTTCCGCCCGCGCGAGGACATCAAGCAGCGCCTGGCCGAGTCGTTCGAGACCGCGCTGCGCCTGGGCGACGGCCTGGTGCTGCTGGCCGACATGGACGACCCTTCGGCGAAGCAGCAGCTGTTCTCCTCGCGCTACTCCTGCCCGGTGTGCGACTACTCGCTGCCCGAGCTGGAGCCGCGCCTGTTCTCCTTCAACTCGCCGATCGGCGCCTGCCCGGCCTGCGACGGCCTGGGCGTGACCCAGGTGTTCGACCCCGCGCGCGTGGTCGGCCACCCGGAACTGTCGCTGGCCGGCGGCGCGATCCGCGGCTGGGACCGGCGCAACCCGCACTACTTCCAGATGCTGCAGTCGCTGGCCGCGCACTACGGCTTCGACGTGGACGCGCGCTGGCAGGACCTGCCCAAGGCCACCCAGCAGGCGATCCTGTACGGCAGCGGCAGGGAGCGCATCGCCTTCCGCTACCTCACCGAGCGCGGCGGCCGGGTCACCCGCGAGCACCCCTTCGAGGGCATCCTGCCCAACCTGGAGCGGCGCTACAAGGAAACCGAGTCGCCCGCGGTGCGCGAGGAGCTGGCCAAGTACATCAGCGACCATCCCTGCCCCGAGTGCGAGGGCCAGCGCCTGAACCGCTCGGCGCGCAACGTGTTCGTGGCCGAGCAGTCGCTGCCCGCGCTGACCCGCCGCTCGATCGACGACGCGCTGGCCTTCTTCGAGGACCTCAGGCTCGCCGGCTGGCGCGGCGAGATCGCCGCGAAGGTCGTCAAGGAGATCCGCGAGCGCCTCACCTTCCTCAACGACGTGGGCCTCAACTACCTCACCCTGGACCGCCAGGCCGACACGCTCTCCGGCGGCGAGGCGCAGCGCATCCGCCTGGCCAGCCAGATCGGCGCCGGCCTGGTCGGCGTGATGTACGTGCTGGACGAGCCCTCGATCGGCCTGCACCAGCGCGACAACGAGCGCCTGCTGGGCACGCTCACCCGCCTGCGCGACCTCGGCAACACGGTGATCGTGGTCGAGCACGACGAGGACGCGATCCGCGCCGCCGACCACATCCTCGACATCGGCCCCGGCGCCGGCGTGCACGGCGGCGAGGTGGTGGCGCAGGGCTCGCTGCGGGACATCCTCGCCACCCCGCGCTCGCTGACCGGCCAGTACCTCTCCGGCGCGCGCGCCATCGAGGTGCCCGAGCGGCGCCGCCAGCCCGACCCGCAGCTCTGGCTCAGGCTCAAGGGCGCCAGCGGCAACAACCTCAGGCACGTGGACCTGGCGATCCCCGCCGGGCTGTTCACCTGCGTCACCGGCGTGTCCGGCTCGGGCAAGTCCACCCTGGTCAACGACACCCTGTTCCGCCTCGCCGCCGCCGAGCTCAACGGCGCCAGCGCGCAGCCGGCGCCGTACCAGTCGGTCGAGGGGCTGGAGCTGTTCGACAAGGTGGTGGACATCGACCAGTCGCCGATCGGCCGCACGCCGCGCTCCAACCCGGCCACCTACACCGGGCTGTTCACCCCGCTGCGCGAGCTGTTCGCGCAGGTGCCGGAGGCGCGCGCGCGCGGCTACACGCCGGGCCGCTTCAGCTTCAACGTGCGCGGCGGCCGCTGCGAGGCCTGCGAGGGCGACGGCATGATCAAGGTGGAGATGCACTTCCTCCCCGACGTGTACGTGCCCTGCGACGCCTGCCACGGCAAGCGCTACAACCGCGAGACGCTGGAGATCCACTACAAGGGCCACACCATCGCCGACGTGCTGGACATGACGGTGGAGGACGCGCTCAGGCTGTTCGAGAACGTGCCCACCATCGCGCGCAAGCTCGACACCCTGCGCGCGGTGGGCCTGGACTACATCAAGCTCGGCCAGAGCGCGACCACCCTGTCCGGCGGCGAGGCGCAGCGCGTGAAGCTGTCCAAGGAGCTGTCCAAGCGGGAGACCGGCCGCACCCTGTACATCCTCGACGAGCCCACCACCGGCCTGCACTTCCACGACATCGAGCAGCTGCTCGACGTGCTGCACCAGCTGGTGGACCAGGGCAACACCGTGGTGGTGATCGAGCACAACCTCGACGTGATCAAGACCGCCGACTGGATCGTCGACCTCGGCCCCGAGGGCGGCGCGGGCGGCGGGCGCATCCTGGTGTCCGGCACGCCGGAGACGGTGGCCGCCACGCCGGGCTCGCACACCGGGCGCTTCCTCGCCCCCCACCTCAAGCCCGCCCGCGCGGCGAAGGCGAAGAACGGCGGAGGCAAGGCCGCCGCCAAGGGCAAGAAGAAGAAACAGGCATGAACTCCAGCACCGCCGGCGGCCGCAAGCCGCGCAAGTCCGCCGCCAGGACCGCCACCGAAGCCGCCGCCGGCGCCACTGCGGCGTCCGCGCCGCTGCCGCTGCACACGGCCGCGATCAGCGTGCGCTGGCGCGACCTGGACGCGTTCAACCACGTCAACAACTCCACCTACCTCACCTACCTCGAGGAAGCGCGGCTGCAGTGGCTGAGCCACGTGCCCGGCCCGTGGTTCGACGAGCACGCGATGCCGGTGATGGCGGCCAGCGAGGTCAACTACCGGCGGCCGATCGAATGGCCGGCGCAGCTGAAGGTGGAGCTGTTCTGCGAGCGGATGGGCAACAGCTCGATGACCATCGGCCACCGCATCGTCGACGCCGGGCACGCCGACCGCCTGTACAGCGACGGCCGCGTGGTGATGGTGTGGATGGACCCGGCCAGCGGCCGCCCGGTGCCGCTGCCGCAGGCGATCCGCGACGCCGCCGCGCCGGCGGACTGAACGCGACGCGGGTCGCGCACGGATGCCGCGGCTTCATGCAGGATGCGCAAGAATCGAACGGCCATCGCAAGGAGAACGCCATGAGACCGTCCCGAACGCGCATCCTCGCCCTCGCCTGCGGCCTGGGCCTCGCCCCCGCGGCCTTCGCCGCGGCAAGGACCGAGCTGACGGTGTACCGCAGCGACGACGCCGCGCTGTTCGCCGGCGCCGACAACGCGCCCCTGCAGAGCGGCTACGCCGTGGTGCGCGAATCCAGGCGCCTCGACCTCAAGGCCGGCGCGCAGACCCTGCACGTGGACGACCTGCCCGCCTTCGTCGACGGCGAGGCGCTGGCGCTGGACCTCGGCGAGCGCGCGACGGTGCTGTCCAAGCGCGTGCAGGCGCTGGGCCAGTCGTCCACCGCCGCGCTCGCCGGGCTGGTCGGGCAGCCGGTCGAGATCGTCGGCGACAACGGCCAGCTGATCGCCGGCGGCACCCTGCTGCGCGCCGACGACGGCCTGCTGGTGCGCGGCGGCGACGGCACCACCAGCGTGGTGCGCAACTACGCCGCGCTGCGCACCCGCGCCGGCATCGCCACCGGCTCGCGGCTGGAGCTGCAGGTCGACGCCGCGCGCGCCGGCGCCGCCGACGCGGTGCTGGGCTACCCGACCGCCGGCCTCGGCTGGCGCGCGGCGTACACCGCGACGCTGGAACCGGGACCGGCCTGCCGCATGCGGTTCGCCGCGCAGGCCAGCATCGCCAACCGCAGCGGCCGCGACTGGCGCAGCGTCGGGCTCACCCTGGTGGCGGGCGCGCCGCGCATCGACAGCGGCGGCGGGCCGCGGCCGATGCTGAAGGCGCAGTCCTTCGCCGTCGCCGCCGCGCCCGCGCTGCCGCGCCAGGCCCAGCTCGACGACTACCGCAGCTATACCCTGCCCGGCGCGGTCGACCTGGCCGACGGCAGCCTGACCCAGGTGCCGCTGTACGCGCCGCGCACGCTCGACTGCGAGCGCACCGCGCTGTACGAGGCGGGCAACGCCTGGTCGCCGCCGCGGCCGGTCGTCGCGCCGGACTTCGGCGGCCCGGAAAGCAACGAAAGCGTCACCGGCACGCTGGCCTTCGACGCCTTCGACAGCCTGCCGGCCGGCACCCTGCGCGTGCTCGCCGCCGGCGGCGGCGCGCCGCAGTTCATCGGCGAGGGACGCCTGGACGACACGCCCAGGGGCGGCCGCGCCACGCTCGCGCTCGGCACCGTGTTCGACCTGCGCGCCGCGCGCGAGCGCACCGCGTTCAAGCTGGACCGCCAGGGCCGCAGCATGGACGAGGCCTTCCGCGTCACGCTGAGCAACGCCGGCGAGGCGGCGCGCACGGTGACGGTGCGCGTGCACCCGGACCGCTGGCGGCAATGGACGCTGCTGTCGTCCTCGGCCAGGCCGGAGCGGCAGACGCCCGACACGCTGGAGTTCCGCGTCCCGGTGCCGGCCGGCGGCAAGGCCACCCTCGACTACGCCGTCCGCTATGCGTGGACGGCGGACCAGCAACCCCAGTGACGGAGCCCGCATGCTCGACATCTTTCCCCACGACGGCGACATCGTAGAAATCCGGCTGGCGCGGCCGCCGGTCAACGCGCTGAACCAGGACCTGCTGGCCGCGCTGCGCGAGGCGGTGGCGCAGGCGCCGGCCGGCGGGGCGCGCGGCATCGTGCTGTCCGGCGCGCCGGGCATGTTCTCCGCCGGCGTGGACGTGCCGGCCCTGCTCGGGCGCGACCGCGACGGCGTGCGCGCGTTCTGGCGCGCGTTCTTCCACACCGCCTCCACGCTGGCCTGCTCGCCGGTGCCGGTGGTCGCCGCGGTGACCGGCCACAGCCCGGCCGGCGGCGCCGTGCTGGCGCTGTTCTGCGACTACCGCGTGATGGCCGAGGGGCCCTACCGCATCGGCCTCAACGAGGTGCAGGTGGGCCTGATCGTGCCCGACTGCATCCAGCACGCGCTGCGCCGCCTGGTCGGCACCTACCGCGCGGAGCGGCTGCTGGTGGCCGGCGCGATGATCGAATCGGCCGAGGCGCTGGCCTGCGGCTTCGTCGACGAGCTCGCCGCCGTCGAGCAGGTGACGGTCCGCGCGCTGCACTGGCTGCGCGAGCTGCTGGCGCTACCGCCGCAGGCCATGCTCACGACCCGGCGGACCGCGCGCGCCGACCTGTCCGCCGCCTGGCGCGATCCCGACGCGCTGCCGCTGGACGACTTCGTCGAGGCGTTCTTCCAGCCGGAGGCGCAGGCGGTGCTGGCGCAGCTGGTGGAGCGGCTGAAGGGCAAGAAGCCGGGGTGAGCAGTGCTTGCCGGGAGACTTGCGGAGCCATGCTTCCAGTGGCGGGCTCGCAGCAGCGTGCTCGGCGCCTCGCCCCTGTCCCTCGGGAATGCCTCCCTCCGGGAGAGGGTGCCGGCAGGCGGGCGAGGGTTCGCGCAGAGCGGCGAATGGCGGCTTGCCGACAGGGATGGGTGTCGCGCTCCGGCCGCACTCTCACCCCTAGCCCCTCCGGAGGGAGAGGGGGGCAGTTCAGCCTTCGCCGGTCGCCACCGGCCGCGACGGGTCGCTGACCCAGCCGCTCCACGAGGGCGCGTACAGCCGCGAGCCGACGAGCCCGGCGTGCTCCATCGCCAGCAGGTTGTGGCAGGCGGTGACGCCCGAGCCGCACATGTGCACGACCTCGGCCGGCGCGCGGCCGGCGAGCAGGCGCCCGAACTCCTCGCGCAGCGCCGCGGCGGGCTTGAAGCGGCCGTCCGCGCCGAGATTCTCGGTGTACGGGCGGTTGCGCGCGCCCGGCACGTGGCCGGCGGCGCGGTCGATCGGCTCCACCTCGCCGCGGTAGCGCGGCGCGGCGCGCGCGTCCAGCAGCAGCGGCACGGCCGCGAGCGCGGCGGAGTCGAGGATCACCTGCCGCGGGTCGTAGTCGAGCGCCACCCGGGTGGGCGCGCGCACGGGCACCGCCGTCTCCAGCGGCAGCCCGGCGGCCTGCCACGCGGCGAGGCCGCCGTCGAGCACCGCCGCCTCGCGCACGCCGCACAGGCGCAGCAGCCACCACAGCCGTGCCGCGGCCAGCGCGCCGCCGGCGGCGTCGTAGCCCACCACCTGCAGGCCGGGCCGCCAGCCCCAGCGGCCCAGCGCGGCGCTGAACGTCGCCGCCGAAGGCAGCGGGTGCCGGCCCAGGCCCGCGGCGACGCGGGAGAGATCGGCGAGGTCCGTGTCCAGGTCGGCGAACACCGCGCCGGGGATGTGCCCGGCCAGGTAGTCGTGCCGGCCCTTGCCCGGATCGGCCAGCTCGTGGCGGCAGTCGACGACCAGCACTTTCCCGGCCGGCAGCGCGGCCAGCTCGGCGGCGGCGATCAGCGTGTCGCAGGTCTTCATGCGCGGCCCATCCTCGTCAGCAGGTTCAGCAGCATCGCCGCGGTGGCGCCCCAGATGCGGTGGCCGCCGTGGACGAACTCGACCATCGGGCGGCGGTGCCCGCGGAATTCCATCGTGTAGCGGCGCAGGTTGGCCGGCTCCAGGAAGAACTCCAGCGGCACCTCGAACACCTCCGCCACCTCGGCCGGCGCGGGCCGCAGCAGCGCGCTCGCGGCCACGCGCGCCACCACCGGCGTGACGGTGTAGCCGCTGATCGTCTCGAAGCGGTCGAGGAAGCCCAGCGGGGTCACCCAGTGGCGCGCCAGGCCGATCTCCTCCTCGCTCTCGCGCAGCGCGGTGGCCACCGCGTCGGCGTCGTCCGGGTCGCTGCGCCCGCCGGGAAAGGCGACCTGGCCGGCGTGCGACTGCAGGCTGTCGTTGCGCACCGTGAGCACCAGCCGCGGCTGCACGCCCTCGCGCAGGCCGAGCAGCACGGCGGCCGGGCGGCGCGGCGCGTCGCCGAGCAACTCGGCCATCTCCGCGTGGTTCCAGCCCGGTCCCTGCGGCGGGTCGGCGAGCGGGCGCAGCGCGCCCTGCAGCGCGTCCAGCAGCGGGGCGTTCACCGCGCCCTCCGCCGCGCGGGCAGGATCTCGGCCATGTAGCGCCGCCGCTCGGCGTCGTCCATGCCGCGCCAGCGGGCGATCTCCTCGCCGCTGCGCAGGCAGCCGATGCAGTAGCCGCGGGGGTCCAGCCGGCAGACGCCGATGCACGGGGTGAGCGGAGGAACGGCTGGGGCTGGCGCTGCGTCGGACATCCCCGCCATGCTAGCCGATGGCGGGCGTCGCCGGCAGCGCCCGCGTCACTTGATGTCGAGCAGCTCGATGTCGAACACCAGCGCCTCGTTCGGGCCGATGCGCGGCAGCTCGCCGCGCTCGCCGTAGGCCAGCTGCGGCGGGATCACCACCTTCCAGCGGTCGCCCACGTGCATGCGCGGGATCACGTCCTGCCAGCCGGGGATCATCCGGCTGACCGGGTAGTTCACCGGCGCGCCGTGCGCCCAGGAGCTGTCGAACTCGGTGCCGTCCACCAGCATGCCGCGGTAGTTGACCGTGACCGTGCTGGCCACGGTGGGGCTGGCCTTGCCATCGCCCTTCTTGATCACCGCGTACTGGATGCCCGAAGGCAGCTGCACCACGCCCGGCTGCCTGGCGTTCTTCTGCAGGTAGTCGGCGCTGCGCTTGGCGTTGGCCGCGGCGATGCGCCGGAACTCGGCCACCGCCTTGGCGTGCATCATCTCGTCGAGCGCGCGCAGCTGGTCGCGCATGTCCTGGATCGGCACGCCGGGCGGGCGCTTGTCGTAGGCGTCCTGCATCGCCTTCTGCATGGTGGCCAGGTCCACGTCCGGCTCGCCGCCGGCGAACTGGCTGCCGATCTGGTAGCCGATCGCGTAGGACAGCTTGTGCTTGTCCAGCTTCGCCGCGGTGGCCGCGGCGGGCGCCGCCGCGCCGCCGCTCTGCGCCTGCGCGGCCCCCGCCAGCGTGAGCAGTCCGCAAGCCAACCAGCGCAGTCGAGTCATGCCGTTCCTCCGGATTGAGCGGGCGCAACCCGTGCATCCTAGTGCGGTTTGCGCCGGTCGTGCAGCGTCGCGCGGCGACGCTTCTGAGAACCCCGCAGGCGGCAAAGGTTCCCGCTGCTACCATCTCGGGCTTCGCCAGCTCAAGGAGTTCCCATGGCCTATCGCAACCTCGAGATCGGCAACCGCGGCGCGGTGCGCACGATCACCGTGAACCGCCCCGACAAGCTCAACGCGCTCAACCGCGACACCCTCAACGAGCTGGGCATCGCCTTCGCGCAGGCCGCGCAGGACGACGCGGTGCGCGCGGTGGTGCTGGCCGGCGCGGGCGACAAGGCCTTCGTGGCCGGCGCCGACATCGCCGAGATGCACGGCTACACGCCGGCGCAGGCGCAGGGCTTCTCGCGCGCCGGGCAGCGGCTGATGACGAGCATCGAGCGGCTCGGCAAGCCGGTGGTCGCGCGCGTGCAGGGCTTCGCGCTGGGCGGCGGCATGGAGCTGGCGATGGCCTGCCACCTGCGCGTGGCCAGCGAAAAGGCCAGGTTCGGCCAGCCGGAAATCAACCTCGGCCTGATCCCCGGCTTCGGCGGCACCCAGCGCCTGCTGCGCCTGGCCGGACGCGGCGCGGCGCTGGAGCTGTGCCTGACCGGCGCGCCGGTCACGGCGCAGCGCGCCTACGAGCTGGGCATCGTCAACCGCGTGGTGGCGGCGGAGGCGCTGGACGAGACGGTGGACGCGCTGGCCGACCAGCTCGCCGCCGCCGCGCCGCTGGCCGCCGCCGGCATCCTCGACGCGGTGCTGCAGGGCGGCGAGACGCCGCTGGACCAGGGCCTGGAGTTCGAGACGCAGGGCTTCGCCCTGATGTTCGCCACCGAGGACATGCGCGAGGGCACCGGCGCGTTCCTGGAGAAGCGCAAGGCGGCGTTCAAGGGCCGCTGACGCCGCGCGGCGGCGGCGCTCAGTGCCCGCCGCCGCTGAACTTCAGCTCGCCCGCGGTCACCGCCAGCTTCAGCCGGTTCTCCGGCGGCGCCAGCGGGCACACCACGTGCGGTGTGATCGCGCACGGCGGGTTCTCGGCCAGGTTGAAGTCGAGCAGCACCTTGCCGTCCTTCGGCGCGCCCGCGTAGAGGAAGCGCGCGCCGCCGTAGGTGAGCCTGCCGGCGGTGCGGTCGCCGAAGATGAAGAACAGGCGGCCGTCCTCCTCGATGGGACGCAGCTCGTAGGTCTGCCCGTCGCGCTCGAACACCGCCTTGCCGGGTACCGGCACGTCCGCCTCGGTGCCGGTGACGTAGGCAATGCGCAGGTGCTCCTGCGGCCTGGATGGCACCCAGCGCGCCTCGATGCGCCAGGACGGGTCGACCGGGAAATAGTCGAAACCGGGGAAGTGCGTGCGCAGCGGCGCGTCGTTGTTCTTCGCGCGCAGGCCGCGCTTGTCGCCGTTCTGCACCACGTAGAGATAGCTGGCGCCGAAGCCCACGCGAGTCGGCTTCTGCTTTTCGTCCGCGCCCTGCGTGCGCAGCGGCACGGTCGCGTCCGTTGCCGGTTTGCCGTCGACGGTGATGCCGCGCGTCCCGGCCAGCCGCAGCTCGACGGCGCCATCGGCACCCAGGTGCAGCACGCCCAGGTGCGCCGGCGCGTCCGGCACCTGGAAACGGTTGTCGGCCGCGCTGCCCACGCTGTTGTCGCCCGGTTCCAGCCAGCCGGAGGCGGTCAGCGCCAGGTAGCCGTCGGGCGCCCGCAGGCGCTCCACCCGTTCGGCGCGGGCCTTGGCGACCTGCCGCGCGTAGTCGGCCGGCGCGTCGGCCGCGTGGACGGCGACGGCACCGAGCAGCAGCGCGGCGAGCGCGAGGCGCTCAGCGGTGCGAGCCACGGTACTTCTTCTCGCCGGCGGTGATGGCGATGTCCAGCCGGTTCTCCGGCGGCGCCAGCGGGCAGGTGGCGAACGGGGTGAAGGCGCACGGCGGGTTGTAGGCGCGGTTGAAGTCCAGCACCACCTTGCCCGGCTGGTCGATGCCGCCGGCCGGCAGCGCGGCGTAGAGGAAGCGCGCGGCGCCGTAGGTCTCCTTGCCGGAGGTGCGGTCGGCCAGCACGAAGAACAGCTCGCCGCCCGGCTCCTCCTGGTAGGGCAGCAGCTCGAAGGTCCGGCCGTCGCGGCGGAACACCGCCTTGCCCGGCACGTCCACCGCATCGATGCTGCCCAGCACGTTGCCGATCTCCAGCTTGTGCGCGGGCTTGAACGGCACCCAGTCGGCCTCGATGCGCCAGGACGGGTCGACCGGGTAGTAGTCCAGGCCCAGGAAGTGCGTGCGTGTCTGCGCGTTGGCATCCTTGACGCGCAGCGCCCTGCGGCCGTCGCGGTCGATCACGTAGAAGCTGGCGCTGCCGAAGGCCACCGTGGTCGGCCCGTGCGCGCCCGCCTTCGCGTCGTCGACCAGCTCGGCCTCGCGCAGCGGCTTGCCGTCGATGGTGGCGCCGCTGTTAGGCGCCAGCGCGATGCGCACGCCGCCGTCCTGCGCCAGCGTCACCACGCCCAGGTGCGCGGGGCCGGCCTTGAGCACGATGTCGTTGTCGGCGGCGCTGCCCACGCGGTTGTCGCCCGGCGCCAGCCATTCCAGCCCGATCAGGCTGAGCCAGCCGTCGGGCGCGGTGAGCCGGGCCAGGCGCTGCCGCTGCCAGTCGTGCGCCTGCTGGACGATCTCGGCGGCGGTGGGTCCGGACGACTGGGCATGCACGGCGGCGACTCCAAGGCTGAGGGCGAAAGCGAGGATGATAGTACGCTGCATGGCCGCCCCGGCGATGGATTCGGAAATGGCAGTATGGACGTCCATTCGCCGCCAGGGCAAACGGCGCATGGGCATAAGCATATGCACGCCCGGCCGCGCGGCTTCCCCGCCGTCATTCCGGCGCAGGCCGGAATCCAGTGGCGATCCCGCTGGATTTTCGCGGCAAGACGACAAGGCAGGGGCGGAACGGAGCCATGGCGGACGCAACCGCGACTGGATTCGGTCTGCGCCGGAGGAATGACGGCAAGGGCTCAGCGGCCGCGCAGGAACAGCCGGTCCAGCTCGGCCAGGCTCAGCTGCGTCCAGGTCGGGCGGCCGTGGTTGCACTGGCCGGAACGCTCGGTGGCCTCCATCTCGCGCAGCAGCGCGTTCATCTCCGGCACGCCGAGCCGGCGGCCGGCGCGCACCGAGCCGTGGCAGGCCATGGTGGAGAGCAGCTCGTTCTCCAGTTCCTGCAGGCGGCGCGAGCTGCCGTGCTGGGCCAGCTCCGCCAGCACGTCGCGCGCGAGCTGGCCGACGTCGGCGCCCTCCAGCAGCGCGGGGATGCGCCGCACCACCACCGAGGACGGGCCGCTGCGCGACAGCTCCAGGCCCCACTCGGCCAGCGCCTCGGCATGCTCCTCGGCGGCGGCGGCCTCCTTCGCGCTCACCGCGAGGCTGAGCGGCACCAGCAGCATCTGCGAGCGCAGGTTGCTGCACGCGCGGCCGGCCTTGAGCTTCTCGTAGGTGATGCGCTCGTGCGCCGCGTGCATGTCCACCAGCACCAGGCCGTGCGCATTCTCGGCGAGGATGTAGATGCCCTTGAGCTGGGCGATGGCGAAGCCCAGCGGCGGCGGCTCGCCCGGTGCCGCTTCCGGCAGCGGCGCGGGCGAAGCGGCGGAGAACGGCGCGGGCGGCTCGCCAAGCAGCGCGGCGTAGTCCGCCAGCGGCTCGTCGCGCACGCCGAGCGCGAGGCGGCTCTGGCTGGCCGCCTGCGGCCACGGCCGCGCGGAAGCGGCCGGCGCGGACGGGGACGCCACCGGCGCCGAGGCCACCGCCATGCGCAGCGCGCCCTCGTCCAGCTGCGCCTGCGAGGACACCTGCCCCGCGCGCGTCTGCGCCAGCGCCTCGTGCAGGCTGCGGAACAGGAAGTCGTGCACCAGCCGCTGCTCGCGGAAGCGCACCTCGTGCTTGGCCGGATGCACGTTCACGTCCACCCCGGCCGGGTCGAGCTCCAGGTACAGCACGAAGGCCGGGTGACGGCCGTGGAACAGCACGTCGGCGTAGGCCTGGCGCACCGCGTGCGCCACCACGCGGTCGCGCACCAGGCGGCCGTTGACGTAGAAGTACTGCGCGTCGGCCTGCGCGCGCGAGGCGGTGGGCAGGCCCACCCAGCCGGACAGCCGCAGGCCCGCCGCGGCCTGCTCGATGCGCAGGCTCTGCGCGGGGAAATCCTCGCCCAGCACCTCGGCCACGCGCGCCAGCGCGGCCTGCTCGTCGCGCGCGGCCTTCCACACGCGCACCGGCCGGCCGTTGTGGCTGAGGCGGAACTCCACGTCGCCGCGCGCCAGCGCCAGCGACTTCAGGAGGTCGTCGATGTGCGCGAACTCGGTGCGCTCGGCGCGCAGGAACTTCCGCCGCGCCGGCACGTTGTAGAACAGGTCGCGCACCTCCACGCTGGTGCCCGGCGGGTGCTGCGCGGGCCGCGCGGCCTGCACCTTGCCGCCGTCCACCTCGATGCGGAACGCGGCGTCGCTGCCCGCCGTGCGCGAGGTGAGCGCGAAGCGCGCCACCGACGACACCGAGGCCAGCGCCTCGCCGCGGAAGCCCATGCTGGCCACGCGCTCCAGGTCGTCGAAGCTGCCGATCTTGCTGGTGGCGTGCGAGGCCACCGCCAGCGGCAGCTGCTCGGGCGGGATGCCGCCGCCGTCGTCGCGCACGCGGATCAGCCGCGCGCCGCCCTGCTCGATGTCCACCTCGATGCGGCCGGCGCCGGCGTCCAGGCTGTTCTCCACCAGCTCCTTCACCACCGAGGATGGCCGCTCGATCACTTCGCCGGCGGCGATCTGGTTGACGAGGTCGGGAGGGAGCACGCGGATGGCAGGCATCCGCGAAGCTTAAGCGAGGGCGGCGGGCGGCGAAAGCGAGGCGTCGTTCGGACCGGGCGGCGCAAAAGGTGCGCAAAGGGCCGGAAGCGCGCCGGATCGCACCCTCACCCCTCTCCCGAGGAGAGAGGGGTGCCAGGGGCGATGCGTTTGCCAGTGAACCCTTCTCCCTCCGGGAGAAGGCGCCGGCAGGCAGACGAGGGGCCGGCCGGAACGGAACCTTGATGCTAGCCGGCCGGGATGGCCAGCACCGCGCCCACGCGCACGGTGTCGTTCTGCATGTTGTTGGCGTTCTTCAGCGCGCCGACGCTCACGCCGTACTGCCGCGCGATGCTGCGCAGGCTCTCGCCCCGGCCGACGCGGTGCAGGTCGCGCACGCCGTCGTCGGCGCGGGAAGCGGCGGACGCCGAGGCGACCGCGCCGGTCTGCCTGGCCGGCCTCGACGGCCTGTCCGGCGCCGTGCCGGCCGGCGCGGCGCGGTCGTCGTCGCGCGCCGCGTCGGCGACGGCCAGCAGGCCGCTGCGGCGCGCCGCCTGCGCGGCGAACCAGGTGCCCGGCGGCGGCGTGGACTCGAAATAGCTGCGCACGCCGCCCATCACCGCCTGCGCCAGCTCCCTCTGGTGCGCGGGGTCGCGCAGCTTGCGCTCCTCCGCCGGATTGCTGATGAACGCCGTCTCGACCAGGATCGAGGGCACGTCGGGCGAGCGCAGCACCACGAAGTTGGCGCGCTCCACGTAGCCGCGGTGGGTGGGGCCGAGCTGGCCCAGCGCGCGCAGCACGTTGCCGGCGATCGCCTCGCTGGCCTGCATCGCGTAGCCCTGCTGCATGTCCAGCAGCACGGCGGCGAGGCTGTCGTCCTTGTCGTCCAGCGACACGCCGCCGATCAGGTCCGCGCTGTTCTCGCGGTCGGCCAGCCAGCGCGCCGCCTCCGAGGTCTTGCCGCGCGGCGACAGCACCCATACCGACGAGCCGCGCGCGTCGCCGCTGGTGAAGGCGTCGGCGTGGATCGACACGAACATGTCCGCGTTCTTCTCGCGGGCGATCTGGTAGCGCCGCTTGAGCGGGATGAAGTAGTCGCCGTCGCGGGTCAGCACGGCCTGCATGCCGGGCTGCTTGTTGATCTCGGCGGCCAGCGCGCGCGCCACCGCCAGGGTGACGTTCTTCTCCAGCGTGCCGCCGGGGCCGTGCGCGCCGGGGTCCTCGCCGCCGTGGCCGGCGTCGATCGCCACCACCACCTTGCGGTCGCCCTTCAGCAGCAGCGCGGCCTGGCGCGTGGTCAGCGTGCCGTTGCGCGCGCTGCGCAGGGCCGCCATCACCGGCGCCGGATCGTCCTTCACCGCGTCGGGGGCGCTGGCGTCGGCCGTGGCCGCCGCGCTTCCGGCGGCCCGCGCCGGCGGCGGCGCGGAGGCCTTGCCGGGGTACAGGTCCAGCACCAGCCGGTAGCCGTAGTCGCCGGCCGGCTTGAGCAGGAAGCTCCTGGGGCGGCTGTCGGGCGCGGCCTGGGCCGCCAGGCGCAGCGCGCCGCCGGCGCGGGCGCTGCTCAGGCCCTTGAACAACCCGGTCGCCGCCGGCGCGCCGAAGGCGCCGGCCAGCCGGCTGGACGCCAGTTCGAGCACGACGCGGTCGCCCTGGCGGCTCAGCTTGTAGTCCAGCGGGCCGGACAGGTCGAACACGACGCGGGTGTATTCCGGGCCGGCCCAGACCCGCGCGGCCTTGACCTCGGCCGCCTGCGGCGCGCGCAGCGGCGTGGCCGCCGCCAGCGCCGCGAGTCCCAGGATGCCCCACCGTGTCAGCGATCCGCCCATGGCGCCGCATTGAACCCCAGCGCCCTTGGGATTGCAAGCACTTTTCCCTTGAATATCCATAACCTGCAGGGTATTCGTCAGAGGCTATCAAGCTATCGCTCGCAAGCGCTTCGACGGCAAGCGGACTTTCGGCCATGGACCGGCCGCATTTTTTCCATACGGAGCCGTCACTTACGTTCGGCCGCGCGGCGCGGCGGCCGCGAGGGGCGCCCTCAGCCCAGCCGCCCCAGCAGCCGCGCGCCGCGCGGGCTGGCGGCCTCGAGCTCGGCGCGGCGGCCGCCGCCGGCGTAGTCCAGGCGGATGCGCAGGTCCGGCGGCGGCAGCGCACCCTCGCCGCGCTCGGGCCATTCCACCAGCACCAGCGCGGACGGGTCGGCCAGCGCGTCCAGGCCCAGCCATTCCAGCTCGGCCGGGTCGGCGATGCGGTAGAGGTCCAGGTGCCAGGCCGTGCCGCCCGGCAGGCGGTAGGACTCGACCAGGCTGTAGGTCGGGCTCTTGATCCGCTCGCCCACGCCCAGCGCGCGCAGCAGCGCGCGGGCGAAACTGGTCTTGCCCGCGCCCAGCTCGCCGTGCAGCAGGATCACCAGGCCGCCGTCCAGCGCCGCGGCCAGCGCCTGCGCCAGCGCCCCGGTGGCCTGCTCGTCGGGCAGTTCGACCTGCCGCGCGCTCATGCCGCGATCCCGTTGAGCAGGCGGCGCAGCGGCGCCAGCAGGTCGCTGGCCAGCAGGCCGCGCTCGCCCTCGCCGCGCACGGCCAGGTCGCCGGCGCGCGCGTGCAGCCCCACGCCCAGGCGCGCCGCCTCCGGTGCGGAGCAGCCCTGCGCCAGCAGGGCGGCGACGATGCCGGTGAGCAGGTCGCCCATGCCGCCGGAGGCCATGCCGGGGTTGCCCCACGGACAGACGTCCAGACGTCCATCCGGCTCGGCGACCAGGCTGCCCGCGCCCTTCAGCACCGCCACCGCGCCGTAGCGCGCGGCCAGCGCGCGCGCGGCGGCGAAGCGGTCGGCCTGCACCTGCGCCACGGTCGCGCCGAGCAGGCGCGCGGCCTCGCCCGGATGCGGGGTCAGCACGGCCGGCTGCGCGAAGCGGCGCGGATCGCGCGCCAGCAGGTTGAGGCCGTCGGCGTCGAGCACCAGCGGCTTGCCGCTGTCCAGCGCGGCCAGCCACAGCGCGTGGCCCCAGGCGCCCTGCCCCAGGCCCGGCCCCAGCGCCAGCACGCCGGCGCGCGCGAGCAGCGGCTGCAGCGCCTGCGGGCCGTTCACCGCGTGCGCCATCAGCTCCGGGCGCGCGGCGTTCAGCGCGGCGATGTGCTCGGCCTGCGTCGCCACGCTGACCAGGCCGGCGCCGGCGCGCAGCGCCGCCTCGCCGCACAGGCGGATCGCGCCGGCGGTGCCGCGGTCGCCGCCGATCGCCAGCACGTGGCCGTTGTCGCCCTTGTGCGCGTCGCGCGCGCGCGGCGGCAGCGCCTGCGCGGCCAGCAGCCGCGCGTCGGGCGGCGCGTCCCGGAACAGCGCGGCCGGCAGCCCGAGCGCGTCGAGCTCGACCACGCCGGTGTGCGCGGGCGCGCCGCCGGTGTACAGGCCGCGCTTGGCGACGATGAAGGTCACCGTGACGTCCGCGCGCACCGCGACGCCGGGCACCCGGCCGGTGTCGGCGTCGACGCCGGAGGGCACGTCGACCGCGAGCACCGGCGCGCCCGCCGCGTTGATCCGCGCGACCAGCGCCGCCGCCGCGCCTTCCGGCGCGCGGCGCAGGCCGGTGCCGTAGAGCGCGTCCACCACCACGTCGGCGTGGGGCAGCGTCCCGTCGTCCTCCCATTGGCGCGGCGCCACGCCGGCGCGCACGCACGCCTCGCGCGCCAGCGCGGCGTCGCCGCGCGCCGCGGCGGACAGCTCCACCACCTCGACGCGCAGGCCGTCCTCGCGCGCCAGCGCGGCGAGCAGGTAGCCGTCGCCGCCGTTGTTGCCGGGGCCGCAGCAGACCAGGAGCCGCTGCGCCTGCGGCCAGCGCCGGCGCAGCGCGGCCAGCGCCGCCGCCGCGGCGCGGCGCATCAGCTCGAAGCCGGCGATGCCGAGCCCGTCGATGGCGCGCCGGTCCAGCGCGCGCGCCTGCTCGACGGTGTGGAGGGCCAGTCCCTGCGTGTTCGCGGTCATCGGCCGATTATAGGGACGGCGCATGCGCCGGCGGCATCTACAATGCGCGCATGACCGTCGCCGCCCCCGACTACGCCGCCCTCGCCCGCGACATCAAGCGCTGGGCGCGCGAGCTCGGCTTCGCCGAGGCCGGCATCAGCGGCGTCGACCTGGGCGAGGACGAGCGCCACCTGGAGCGCTGGCTCGGCGACGGCCTGCACGGCGAGATGGCGTACATGGCCCGCCACGGCCGCAAGCGCAGCCGGCCGGCGGAGCTGGAGCCGGGCACGCGGCGGGTGATCTCGGTGCGCATGGACTACGTGCCGCCGGGCACGCGCAACGCCTGGGAGGTGCTGGGCGACGCCGAGGCCGGCTACGTGGCGCGCTATGCACTGGGCCGCGACTACCACAAGCTGATGCGCCACCGCCTGCAGAAGCTGGCCGAGCGCATCCGCGCGGCGGTCGGCGAGTTCGGCTTCCGCGCCTACGTCGATTCCGCGCCGGTGCTGGAGAAGGCGCTGGCGCGCAACGCCGGGCTGGGCTGGATCGGCAAGCACACCGTGCTGATCAACCGCCGCGCCGGCTCGTACTTCTTCCTCGGCGAGCTGTACACCGACCTGCCGCTGCCGGTGGACGAACCGGCGACGGCGCACTGCGGCAGCTGCCGGCGCTGCCTCGACGTCTGCCCCACGCGGGCGATCGTCGCGCCCTACCGGCTGGACGCGCGGCGCTGCATCTCCTACCTCACCATCGAACTGAAGGGCTCGATCCCGGAGGAACTGCGCGCGCCGATCGGCAACCGCATCTTCGGCTGCGACGACTGCCAGCTGGTCTGCCCGTGGAACAAGTTCGCGCAGGAAGCCGCCGAGCCGGACTTCGCGCCGCGGCACCGCCTGGACGGGGCGAAGCTGGTGGAGCTGTTCGGCTGGAGCGAGGAGGAGTTCCTCCGGCGCACCGAGGGCATGGCGATCCGCCGCGCCGGCTACGAGGGCTGGCTGCGCAACATCGCGGTGGCACTGGGCAACGCGCCGCGCTCGGACGCGGTGCGCGCGGCGCTGCGGGCGCGCAGCGGGCATCCCTCGGCAGTCGTGCGCGAGCACGTGGCGTGGGCGCTGGCGCGGCAGGGCGGCTGAGTCGTTCCGGTTCGGGCACGGCGCCGCCCTTGCCTGTCATTCCGGCGGAAGCCGGAATCCAGTCGAGTGCGTCCCGCGAAGCGCGGCAACACCTGTTTCGAGTGCTTCGCACAACATGATTGAGACTGGATTCCGGCTTTCGCCGGAATGACGGTGAGGGAAATGGGTGGCGCACCGCGAAGTGCGCGCGTCCGGATCGGGAAGCGCCCGCTCAGCCCGCCACTTCGCGCCGCTCGCGGATCTCCGCCACCAGCGCGCGGGTGGCCGGGTCCAGCGCCGCCGCGTCGCCGTCGGCCAGCGCCGGCAGGATCTGCCGCGCGATCGACTTGCCCAGCTCCACGCCCCACTGGTCGAAGGCGTTGATGCCCCACAGGTGGCCGAGCATGAACACCTTGTGCTCGTACAGCGCGACCAGCGCGCCGAAGCTCGCCGGCGTGAGCGCGTCGAGCAGGATCACCGTGCTCGGCCGGTCGCCGGGGAAGGTGCGCTGCGCGGCCAGCACGGGGTCGCCGCCGGACTCGGCCAGCGCCTCCTCGAAGGTCTTGCCCAGCGCCAGCGCCGCCGCCTGCGCCAGCAGGTTGGACAGCAGCGCGTCGTGGTTGGCCCTGAGCGGATGCGCCGGCCGCGCCACGCCGATGAACTCCAGCGGCACCACGTCGGTGCCCTGGTGCAGCGCCTGGAAGTAGGCGTGCTGCGCGTTGGTGCCCACGCTGCCCCACACCACCGGCACGGTGGCCTGCGCCACCGGCTCGCCCTGCGGCGTGACCCGCTTGCCCAGGCTCTCCATCTCCAGCTGCTGCAGGTAGGCGGTCAGGTCGGAAAGCAGGTCGGCGTAGGGTACCACCGCGCGGCTGGCGCGGCCCTGCACGTTGCGGTTCCAGAACTCGACCAGCGCCAGCAGCACCGGCAGGTTGCGCTGCCACGGCGCGGTGCGGAAGTGGTCGTCCACCTGCGCCGCGCCGGCGAGCATGGCGCGGAAGTGGTCCATGCCGACGGCCAGCGCCAGCGACAGCCCCACCGCCGACCACAGCGAGAAGCGGCCGCCGACGAAGTCCCACATCGGGTAGACGTGCGCGGCCGGGATGCCCCAGGCGGCGGCCGCGCCGACGTTCGCGCTGACCGCCACGAAGTGGCGCGCCACCGCCTGGCGCTCGTCGCCCGCGTAGGCCGCGGCGACCCATTCGCGCAGCACGTTGCCGTTGAGCAGGGTTTCCTGGGTGGTGAAGGTCTTGGAAACCATCACCACCAGCGTGCGCTTCGGGTCGAGCGCGCGCATCAGCTCGTACGCGGCCTGCCCGTCCACGTTGGTGAGGAAGTGGCTGCGCAGCCGGCCGGCGTGGAACGGGGTCAGCGCGCGCACCGCCAGCCGCGGCCCGAGGTCGGAGCCGCCGATGCCGATGTTGACCACGTCGGTGATGCCGTCGGCGAGCCCGAGCCGGCCGCCCTCGCCCTGACCGAGCGCGTTCGCCAGCTCCTCCATCCGCGCCAGCACCTCGCCGATCTCGTGGAGCACCTCGGCCGGCGCCGGCGAGGGCAGGCTCGAACCCTCGGCGCGCAGTGCCGTGTGCAGCACCGCGCGCTGCTCGGAGGCGTTGATCGGCGCGCCGGCGAACATCGCGTCGCGCGCGCGCTGCCAGTCCCCGGCCTCGACGTGGGCGCCCAGCGCGTCGAGCGCCGCCAGGTCCAGCTTCTGCCGGCCGAGGTCGAGCAGGATCGGCCCGAGGCGCTGGCGCAGGCGCGCGTTGCGCGACGGGTCCGCGAGCAGTTCGCGCAGCGTGGTGCCGGCCAGGCGCTGCGCGTGGTCGGCGAACAGGGAACGGGGATCGGCGGTCATGGGCACCCGGCGGTCGGCGGTCGAATGCCCGATCTTATCGCAGCGCCGGCGGAATCCAACCGGCGCGGCGGCGGCGCGGACGCCTCAGGCCGCGGCCATCTGCTTGGGGATGGAGCGGTTGGTGTGGGTGATGCGGTTGGCCGCGTCCACGTACACCAGGGTGGGCTGGAACTTGGCCAGCTCCGCCTCGTCGAGCTGCGCGAAGGCGGCGACGATGACCAGGTCGCCCACCTGCACGCTGCGCGCGGCGCTGCCGTTCACCGAGACGATCCCGGAGCCTTCCTCGGCGCGCAGCGCGTAGGTGACGAAGCGCTGGCCGTTGTTGATGTCCCAGGCGTGGATCTGCTCGTACTCGCGGATGCCCGCGGCGTCCAGCAGCAGGCCGTCGATGGCGATCGAGCCCTCGTAGTGCAGCTCCGCCTGGGTGACGGTGGCGCGATGGATCTTCGCCTTGAGCATGTTCAGGTGCATGACTTCCACTTCCCGCAGGGACGGCCTGCCTAGCCCGTCATTATCGGACCGCGCGGCATTGCGCCGCAACAACGCGGCCCTGGAAGGCAGATGGGGGCGGTTCAGTCGAACGGCAAGTTGTCGATCAGCCGGGTGCCGCCCAGCCGCGCGGCGATCAGCGCCACCAGGCCCGCGCGCTCGTCCGGGCCGGGCTCGGACAGGTCCTCGGCGCGGCGGATGGCCGCGTAGTCGGGCACGAAGCCCGCGCGCTCCAGCTTGGAGAAGGCCGCCTGCTCCACCACCCGCCAGGCGTGGCCCTTGTTCGCCACCAGCTCGCGCATCTGCTGCAGCGTCTCGTGGATCGCCGGCGCCAGGGCGCGCTCCTCCGCGGAGAGGTACTGGTTGCGCGAGCTCAGCGCCAGGCCGTCGTCGGCGCGCTGGGTCGGCGCGGCGAGCACCTTCACCGGCAGCGCCAGGTCGCGCACCATGCGCTCGATCACCTTCAGCTGCTGGTAGTCCTTCTGGCCGAACACCGCGATGTCCGGCTGCACCAGGTTGAACAGCTTGCACACCACCGTGGCCACGCCGTCGAAGTGGCCCGGGCGGTGCGCGCCCTCCAGCACGTCGGTGATCTGCGGCACGTGGATGCTGACGCCGTGCTGCGGGCCGTACGGGTACATCGTCGCCACGTCCGGCGCGAACAGCAGGTCGCAGCCGTGCTCGGCCAGCCCGGCCTGGTCCTGCGCCAGCGTGCGCGGGTAGCGCTCGAAGTCCTCGTTCGGCCCGAACTGGGTGGGGTTGACGAACACGCTGGCCACCACGCGCTCGGCGCGCGCGCGCGCCAGCCGGATCAGCGAGTAGTGGCCGGCGTGCAGGTTGCCCATGGTGGGCACCAGGCTCACCGTCTGGCCCTGCGCGCGCCACCCGCGGATCGCCGCGCGCAGCCCCGCGGCGTCTTGCACTGTCTGCATGGAATCGCTCGTCTAGTTGAAGCCGTGTTCGGGGGCCGGGAACGCGCCGCTGCGCACCTCGTCGGCGTAGGCGGCGATCGCCGCGGCGACGGAGCCGCGCCCGGCGAGGAAATCCTTGCTGAACTTGGGCCGCTTGCCCGGCGTGATGCCCAGCATGTCGTAGCAGACCAGCACCTGGCCGTCGCAGTGCGGTCCCGCGCCGATGCCGACCACCGGGATCTCCACCGCGCGGGTGACGCGCTCGCCCAGCGCGGTGGGCACGCCTTCCAGCACCAGCAGGTCGGCGCCCGCGGCCTGCACCGCCAGCGCCTGCTCCACCACGCGGTCCGCGGCGTCCTGCGCGCGGCCCTGGATGCGGAAGCCGCCGAACTTGTGCACCGACTGCGGGGTGAGACCCAGGTGCGCGCACACCGGCACCGCGCGCGCGGCGAGCGCCTCGATCGCCTGCAGGACGTGCGCCGCGGCGCCCTCGATCTTCACCATCGCCGCGCCGCCCTCGCCGAGCAGCCGCGCGCCGGCCTCCAGCGCATGGGACACGCCGCGATCGGCCATG
>Ga0180221_1000512_pt1 | contig 33476 bp, 23 predicted proteins | sample eDN5th37CKraftMG_FD_151339 | JGI IMG/M metagenome (GOLD analysis project Ga0180221, IMG submission 151339) | Enriched Miracle-Growth compost microbial communities from Emeryville, California, USA - eDNA 5th pass 37_C Kraft MG (version 2) (version 2) ...
GGAATGCCTTGCCCCGTTTGTAAGATACCGCTGGTCATGAGCGACCGGCAGGGTGTGGAAATCGACTATTGTCCCCAATGCCGCGGCGTCTGGCTCGATCGCGGCGAACTCGACAAGATCATCGAGCGCAGTCAGCATGCCGGAGCCGTCCCGCCGTCGCAGCCGACTGCCGGCACCTATGCTCAACACTCTTATGGCGATCACGGCCATAAGCACCGACACGGCTACCCCAAGCGCAAGAAGTCGTTCCTTGAGGAGCTCTTCGACTGAGGGCCGACCTCGAAACTGTCCATCAAGCCGGCCGGCCATGAAGATGCCTTCGCCGTGCCGGCCGTCATGGCTCGCGGGATCCGGGACAGCGTTACTCGGCGGTCGGGACGCTGTGAGAGCCTGTGAGCTTCAACATATAGGCAGGTGCAAGCCATTCGAAACCGACGCTTCCGTCGAGTAGCGCCAGGATCGAGAGCGCGCCAACGCACCACGCCAGGGCCAATGCGCTGCGATGTTGTCGGACGGGCAGCAGGTTGAGAGCCGCCACGCCCGCAACGGCGAAGCCGTAGAGGACCGCCATCGTCTCGATCTCGATCTCGGGCAAAGCAAGGTAGATGACGAAGGGGTGGACGTGGAATGCCGCGAACAAAACCGGGCGCAGCGGCTCGTCAGGCGGACGCAGCTTTCGGAAAGCGGGCGGCATCGTCATCGCTGCGACGCCCCCGATCAGATCGAACGCGACAAAGAGAACGATCGCCCACTGCCAGCTCGCCCAGTTCACATTGGCAAGGCCGGCGCATATCGTCGCCAGGACCATGCCCGCCAGCGCCACGCCCAGTGTGAAGCGCCGCTGCACCTGCGTGCTGTCGTAAGCAAGATCGCGCAGCGTCAACGGGAACGATCCTCACAGCGAGGGGAAGTCTCCGGTCCTGTCCCGGCGCTTGACAATGGACAGCCGTCCCGCGTTTCGAAGCGCCACTGCCCCTCGCTTTCGCGCGCAACGAGATCGTCGGCGGGGTAGGTTACGAGATCGCCGGCCGTGCGGCTGCCGATCTCGAGGAAAGTGGCCGGAGCCGCAGACCTGTTTTCAAGATGGTGGCTGGCGCCCTGCGCTGGAAAGCCTGCGCACATGCCCGGTTTCAGGGTCCACTCGCCCGAACTGCTGCACAGGACCAGTTCGCCATCGAGCAGATAGACAAATTCATCCGATCTGCTGTGGCGGTGATGGAGCGCGGAGACCGCGCCGGGCATCAGGGTGGTCAGGTTGGCGCCGAAGGCCGTGAGCCCGAACCTCGCGCCCAGAGCTCGTTTGAAACGTCCTGCCATGCGGCTGGCAAACGGCTCAGGATAGTTGGACGGACGCTCATTGACCGGCACGTCAGCGCTCACCAGGGGCGGTAATTGGTTTGCCATATCGCTTCAGCTACCTCCTTTCGGAATTTCAGATGGAGCGGCCGGGGGCGAGCAACTCCCACCAGCCAGGAAGCAGCGAGAGCACCAGCAGGCTCGCCATCGTCCAGTTGAACGCGCCCAATATTTTGGGACGATCGAGGAACCGGCGCAGGAAGGAGCCGCCGGCGGCCCAAAGCATGATCGAGGGCATGCCGACCAGAACCAGGACAAACGAAAGGATTAACGCGTCGTTTGCCGCGCTCTCAGGCCGCGAGAAACTCACAATCGCGCCCATGATCATCGCCCAGGCCTTGGGATTGACCCACTGGAAAGCTGCGGCAGCGAGAACGCCGATCGGCTTCGCATTGGTCGCGGCCTCCTGAAGGCCCGCTGAGGTCGCAATGCGCCAAGCCAGCCACAACAGATAGACCGATGCCGAGATATGAAGGGCGGCATGGAATCGCGGCAGCTCACGCGCGACGCCGCCCAAGCCCCACCCCACGATCAGCGCCATCACGACGCATCCGCCAGTGATACCGATCATATGGGGAATAGTGCGACGAAAGCCGAAGGTCGCGCCGGAGGACAGCAGCATCATGTTGTTGGGCCCGGGCGTGATGCTCGCGACCAGACAGAAAAGACTCAATGCCAGGAGCATGAACGCTCTCGCTCGTATTGAACAAGGATTGGACTAGAGCGAAAAGAATGTGTACCAATTCAATTTGAGTCAATCGGGATATTGTCATGGTTCAATCTGGCTGGCGTCCAGAGTTGGGGGACACGCCTGGAGCGGCGTGGGAGCGGCTCGTGACGCGACTGGAGGCGGACATTGCCGCGGGCACTCTCGCACCTGGCGAACGCCTGCCTCCCCAGCGCGATCTGGCCTATCGGCTTGCCCTCTCGGTCGGCACCGTGAGCCGTGCATATGCCGAAGCCGAGCGGCGCGGCCTGGTCGCGAGCCATGTGGGAAGAGGTACTTTTGTAGCCGAAGGGCTCGGTGTCGCTGCCACCCACCGACCGGACGGTGGCAGGATCAACCTGGGGATGAATGTTCCGCCGATCGCCCCGGTTCTCTCGGTCGCATCGCAAACCATCCAGGCGCTTGGCCAGCGGGAGGATCTTGGTGCGGCATTCGACTATACGTTCACGGCCGGCTTGCCTGCGGTGCGCGAGGCGGGCGCCATCTGGCTGCGCGAACAGGGCGGTGTTGCCCGGGCGAGCGCGGACCGGCTGATCCAGACCACCGGCGGGCAAAATGCGCTCGCCATCGCCTGCGCCAGCTTTGCGCGGCCGGGCGATACCGTGCTGTGCGATGTCGCGACCTATCCCGGAAATCGCACGATCGCGGAACATGGTGGCTGGCATCTGCGGGGCGTGCCGGCCGACGCGGAAGGAATGCAGCCTGCGGCATTGGATCGTCTCGCGGCCGAAAGCGGCGCCCGCCTGCTGATGCTGATTCCCACGCTTCACAATCCGACGACGATCACGATGAGCGCGGCGCGGCGTGAAGAAATTATCGCGGTCGCCCGCTCGCACGACCTGCTCATCATCGAAGACGATATCTATCGCGTGTTCGGTACTGATGAAGAGCCGCAGCCTTTGGCCGATCTTGCGCCCGAGCGGGTGATCCATGTCACCAGCATTTCGAAGGCGTTGTCGCCAGGCCTACGGCTCGGCTTCCTGCTCGCGCCCGATAATGATGCTCTGTACGAGCGGCTGCTATTGGCCGCGCAGGCAACCGGCTATTGCCCGCCTGCGGCGAGCGGTCTGATACTGGCCGAATGGCTGAAGACCGGCCTCGCGACCCGGATCCTGCACGAGGTGCAAAGCGAGATGGTTCGCCGCAATAGCCTGGCGCGCGAGATTCTCGGCGATGTCGTTGCGCCCGCGGGATCGCGGCGCTCGCTGCATATCTGGCTGCCCATGGACGCTGAGCGCGCGCGGCAGGTCTATGAGCGGGCCCTGCTCGCCAATGTCGAATTGACGCCGCCCGACGCACCATTCGTCGATGGGCATGCGGTCACTGGCCTTCGCGTCTGCCTTGGTCAGCCATTGGAGCTGTCCAGCCTTGAGACGGCGCTACTGGCCTTGAAGGCGGTGCTGAACGCAGATCACTACGCCAATACAAGGGGGGTCCTGTGAACCAAACCATCCGGGGCGGCTGCTTTTGCGGCGCCTGCCGCTACGAGACCGACGCGGAGCCGATCAATGTCAGAGCCTGTCACTGCCGGGCGTGCCAGAAGGTTACCGGAGGCCCGTTCTACGCCCGTGTTCTGGTGCCCGCCGACACCCTGTCGATATCCGGGCCAGTCCATTGGTTCGCATCATCACCCGATGTGCGTAGAGGCTTCTGCCCGAATTGCGGGTCGAGCCTGTTCTCCGAGCGCTCGAGTATCAACGCGATCGGGCTGACCATGGGCACACTCGATGAACCCGAGCAGTTTCAGCCGACGGATCATATCTGGGTCTCGTGCAAGCAGCCATGGATCGTGCTGCCAGACGGGCTGCCGCAACACCGGCAAGGCCTATGACCTGTGTAGTCATCACCGGCGCTTCGCGCGGGATCGGCCGCGCCACGGCGCTGCTGGCGGCAGAGCGTGGATGGTCCGTCCTCGTCAACTTCCGAAGCGACGAAGCGGCAGCCGAAGAGACCGCCAGTCTGGTGCGTGAGCGTGGGGGCCACCCCTTGATCTGGCGCGCCGACGTCACGCGCGAGGATGACGTGCGCAGCATGTTCGATGCAGCGGCAGCCGAGCTTGGGCCGGTAAGCGCTGCGGTTGTCAACGCGGGCATCGTCGCGCCGGCGTCGACGCTTGCCGACATGGATATCGCACGTCTTCGGCATGTATTCGATGTGAACGTGCTCGGTTCCTATCTCTGCGCGCGAGAAGCGGCCCGCCGTATGCCTCGCAGTCGCGGCGGACCCGGCGGAGCGATCGTGATCGTATCGTCGATGGCGGCGCGCCTGGGTTCGCCCTTTGAGTATGTCGATTATGCCGGAGCAAAGGCGGCGCTCGACACGCTTACGGTTGGTCTGGCCAAGGAACTTGCCGCCGACGGCGTCCGGGTCAATGCCGTTCGCCCCGGTCTCATCAATACCGAGATTCACGGGTCGGGCGGCAGGCCCGGCCGTGCGCAGGAGATGGGAGCCGGCTCACCTATCGGCCGCGCCGGCGAGGCATCCGAGGTCGCCGAAGCGATCATCTGGCTGCTCAGCGCGAATGCATCCTATGTGACCGGCACAATTATGGACATTGCTGGCGGGCGATGATTGCAAACCCGCCCATCGGTCGTGTGACTCAGTGAGATGCGGCGGACAGCCTCCGTCTGCTTAGTCGCGGTCCTTTAGACAGCGGCGGTTTCCGATGGAAACGCTCGTGGCGTCGGCCTGAGCAGCTTCCAGCGTCGTTGCCGCTTTTGAGCATGTCCGACATTCGGCCTAACTTCAACGCGATGGCGTTATTGATAATGCGTCTTAATGTCCTATAGAGGCGTCGATCAGTTACAGAGGCTATTTTCCGGGGATACAGAATGCGCGCGTTGAGGGGTTGGGTAACCGGGGTCGGGATTTCCGTGGCAGCGTTCGCCGCGGCGGATGTGAATGCCCAGACCACCTCACCGGACGACGGCAATGAAATCATCGTCCAGGCCGAGCGCGGCAACCGGACCTTGCGCGAGACCGCGACCAGCGTGGTCGTGCTGACCGAGGGCGATCTCGGCCCCGGAACCCAGACCACCTATGATGTACTCGATAGCATCCCCAACATCGTCGCCACCCGTGGTTCCAACAATGCGCCCGCGGTGCGCGGCGTCGACGGCGGAGGCGGTGCGAATGCGGTGACCGCTTTCTTCGCGGGCAGCCGTCCGCGCGTCAATTTTCTGGTCGATGGCCGCACGCTGTCTTTCAATGAAGCGATGTATATCGATGGCGGCATCTGGGACATGCAGCAGATCGAGGTCTATCGCGGGCCGCAGAGCACGTTGCAGGGACGTAATGCCATTGGCGGGGTTATCGCGATCCAGACTGCCGATCCGACCTTCGACTGGCAAGGTCGGGGCCGCGCGCTGATCGGCGAAGACGATCTCTATCAGCTGTCCGGTGCAGTGGGTGGCCCGATCGTTGCCGACGCGCTCGCCTTCCGGGTGTCGGCCGACTACCGGCGCGAGAACGCCTTCATCCACATCCCGGCCTATGAGCAATTGCCGCATCCTGAGCGCTACCGCTCTGTCAGCCTACGCGGCAAACTGCTGCTGGAACCTGCCGGAGCGCCGGATTTCCGCTCGTTGCTGACCGTCTCCTATACAGATGCCTATGCACCGCAGGCGCTTGGCGTTCGCCAGCCCTACAAGGATCTCGAATATTCGAACCCGTTCATGCCGCGGTTCCAGACCAAGGCGACTGTCGGCTCGCTCGACACCAGTTGGAAGCTGGCAGACGGGATCACACTTTCTGCATTTCTCTCCGCCACCGACTTCCGGGTGAACCGCTATATCAACCCCGGCAGCGGCATCGCTCAGATCGACGGGACCGAATACACGGCCGAGCCGCGCATTCGCTTCGGCGACAGCAACGATGAACTGTCCGGCTTCATAGCCGGCTATCTGTTCCATGCGAAGCAGGACGAGACGATCGATCTGTTCGGAGGCGGCTCCTACAAGGATCGCACCGATACAAGGGCGGTGTTCGGCGAGATCACCTATCGCCCGACAGCCAAAATCAATCTGACGGTAGGCAGCCGTTACGAGGAGGAGGAGCGCGACCGGGTCGGCGGCGCAGGGCCGTTTCCGATCGATTTCCACGAAACCTTTCGGGCCTTCCTTCCAAGCGCGACCATTTCCGTATCGCTGAACGAGCAGATCACCTACGGCGCTTCCATCAAGCGCGGCTACAATGCCGGCGGCGCAGGGTTCGCCTTCAACCCGCCCTTCACGAGCTTTGAATACGACAAGGAGACGGTGTGGAACTATGAAGGCTTCGTGCGCGCCCGGCTGTTCGACAATCGGCTGAGCCTGAACGGAAATATCTTCTTCAACGACTATAGCGGCCTGCAATTGCCATTCGATCTGGCGCAGAATCCCGCCGCGCCGGCGACCATCGTCCGGAATGCCGAGCGGGCAACGACCTACGGCGCTGAACTGGAAGCTCGCTTTCGTGCGCTGCCTGAGCTCGAACTGTTCACCAGCGCGGGCGTGTTGAAGACCAAGGTCAACCGCTACGACGATCCGAGCATCGAAGGGAATGACCTGCCGCGCGCACCCGCCTTTTCGTTCACCGCCGGCTTCTCCGCCACCCCGTTGCCGGGTTTCGATGTCGGCGCGGACGTTCGCTATACCGACGCCTATTTCTCGGACGTGTTCAACAATGCGCGTGGGCGCACGGATGCGTATGCGCTCGTCAATGCCCAGCTCGGATATCGCATCGGCGGCGCGCGCCTGTTCCTTTCCGCCACCAACCTCTTCGACAGCCGCGAGCCGATCCTTCTGCTCCCGGGAGCCACTCCCGCGTTGGACACGGCCTATCTCACCCGGTCTCGCCGGGTGAGCGGCGGCGTCGAGTTTGCGTTCTGAAGCGATGAAAAGGCAGCGCATCCGGCTCTGGTATCTGGTCCATAAATGGACCAGCCTGGTCTGCACCCTCGTGCTGCTCATGCTATGTGTGACCGGCCTGCCGTTGATCTTTCATGATGAACTGGAAGATATACTCGGCCACCATGCGCCACTGGGCGAAGTCTCGCCTGGAACGCGCGCGCCCAGCTTCGACGCCATCATCGCGAAAGTAGCCGCCAGTCGTCCGGGCGAAGTTGTTCAGTATATCGGCTTCGATGCCGATCGCCCGGTTGCGACCGTCACCACGGCGCCGCGGGCCGATTCCCCGTTCGAGGATGCGCATGTGCAGCCGGTGGACCTGCGAAACGGCGCATTCGTTCCGCCTCCACCCCTGGACGAAGGCTTTCTCTATATTGTCCATGAGCTGCATGTGGAGCTGTTCGCCGGTTTGCCCGGCACCCTGTTCCTCGGGGCGATGGGCCTGATTTTCGTAGCTTCGATCGTCTCGGGGGTTGTTGTCTACGCGCCGTTCATGCGCTCGCTCGACTTCGGCACGATCCGGCGGCGCCGCCGCCGCATCAAATGGCTCGACACGCACAATCTTCTCGGCATTTCGATCACCGCCTGGTTGCTGGTCGTGACGGTCACCGGCGTGTTCAACACGCTTGATCGGCCGCTGGCCAACCAATGGCGCGGCGGCCAGCTTGCCGACATGATGGCGCCCTACCGCGGCGCGCCGCCGCTGCAAAAGCTGGGGTCCGTCGACGCGGCCGTCGCCACGGCGCGGCAAGCCTCTCCAGACATGACGCCGCAAAGCGTGTTCTTCCCCGGAACCTTCTTTTCGACGCCCCACCACTACAATGTGTTCATGACCGGATCGACGCCGGTGACCGCCAGGCTGATCAAGCCGTCGCTGATCGACGCCGAAACAGCAGCGCTTACCGACACGCGCGACATGCCGCTGCATATCCGCGCGCTGTTTCTGTCGCGGCCGCTTCATTTCGGCGATTATGGCGGGCTGGCGCTCAAGTTCGTCTGGGCCTTGCTCGACATTGTCGCGATCGTCGTGCTGGGGAGCGGCCTGTATCTCTGGCTCGGCCGCCGCGGCGCGTCGCTCGAGCGGCGCATCGACGAACTCGTTACCGGCGGTAGTGCGGAGAAGACCGTATGAAAGCGCAGCGCATCCGGCCTCGGCGCACGGCAGCATCGATTTATCGCATGCCAATCCTGCTGGCGATCATCAGCCTCGTTGGCCTTGTCGCCGCGCTGATGGTGGAAGGACCGATTGACTTGCTCTGGACCATCGCGGTCGCGGTGCCGTTATTTGCCATCGGCATATTGATGACACGTTGAATGCGCACCACTATCCGCCGTGCTCAGGAGCGCGCCGAAGCGGAAGGGTTCGAGCGCCTGAAAGCCGAATTGATCGCCGCTTTCACCGCGCCTGAATCCGCTTATGGACTGCTCGACTCCGACACGGTCATTGCTCGTAACGCACGACATCGATCGCGTGATGGCTGGGCGCGTTCAGGATTGACGGGCAACGCCGAAATCGGCGCATAATCATCAGTCCGCCTGTTCGGATATTGGGCAGAGGCTGACCAGATGCCCGCTTGCTCGGCATCGGTCAGCGACCGGGTCTGGCCCTTGTCCAGATCGCCGAGCACGACCGTTCCGATGGCGACACGCGCGAGACGAAGAACGCTGGCACCCTGGGCTGCGACCATCCGGCGCACCTGTCGATTGCGCCCCTCGGTCAGCACGATCTCGATCCAGCTCGACCGGCTGCCCGTGCGCAGGAGCCGCACCGCCGCTGCATTCAGGCGTTCGCCGCGATCCTCGACGGGTGCGGCGAGCGCTTCGATGAAGCGCTCATCGGCAACCCGGTCGATCTTCACATGATAGGTCTTCGGCATCCCTGAAGCCGGGTTCAGCAGAAACTCGGCCCAGCCCGTATCATTCGTGAGCAGGAGCAACCCCTCGCTCGCCTTGTCGAGCCGACCGATCGGGGAAAGGAATGGCAGGTCCGGCGCCAGACAGTCATAGACCGTCCCGCGCTGCTGAGGATCGCGCCGCGTGGTGACAATGCCGCGCGGCTTGTTCAGCATCAGATAGACCTTCGCTTCAGCCGCAATCGCGGCCCCATCCACAGCGATCCGGGACCGGGCGGGGTCGACTCGTAGGGAGACTGAGCGGGCGGCTCGGCCACCCACGGATACGCGCCCCGCTTCGATCAGGGCGGTCGCCTCGGTCCGGGAGCAGAAGCCGAGCTTGGAAAGCGCCCGTGGCAGACTGACAATCGGCCCGGATATTGCCGCAGACCGTCCGCGCGGCCGTGGGCGGCGCTGCCCCGCGCCTTTCCCGGAAGGATGAAATGACATGGCAATGCTCGCGCCCCGCGGTGCCGCGTCCCATGGGCAGAGGTAAAACGAGGCAGAAAACAAGCGGCTGCCGGGTCAATATGTCCCCGGACGCCCGATGGCCTCCGGGGTCAGATGCCCGTGATCAGTCTGCCGGCGCGGAGTGCCCGAGTGAGACGCTGCTTGCTCATGTCCTGTCCTTCGCGCGTTCGTGCGGAGGCGTCAATTCATGACCGGGCAATGACTTGTATAGGCCTGGCCGTCATATGGATGCCGTGACGATTGATATGACATTGCTGGCCGCCGTTCGGGCGGCGCTGCCGGGCTCTATGCCTGTCGACATGGCGACAGGCGGCAGCGCCGTGCACGGAAAGGGCGCTTACGCTCTCGTCATCGCGCTGCGCGAGCCCGTGGGTTTTGCCCTTGGCGGCATCGTTCATCAGCTTTCCGCCGGCCAATATATTTATGCGGGGAGTGCACATGGTCCCGGAGGGATTGATGCCCGATTACGGCGCCATTTCCGGCGGGAGAAGTCATTGCACTGGCATGTCGACCGGCTCACCAGTCTCGCCGCCTCCATCCATGCCTTCGCTCTTGAAGGGGGCAGCGAATGTGAGATCATCACGCGGCTCAGCGGACTGCCAGGCGCACGCCATCCGATACCCGGATTTGGCAGCAGTGATTGCCGGACCTGCGTCTCACACCTCCTGCGGGCAACCGGTGAGCGCATGACGTCCCATATCTGCGAACCCGCTGACGGGGACCACGTCTGATGCGCGGCAATCGGAGAAAATGGCAAAGGCGCCGCCCACCATCGGCGAGCACGACACTTGGCGACAGGGGCTTTCGGACCGTTACCGCCATCATGTGCGCCAGTGCATTTGGTGTGGTCTGGTTCTGGGATAGCGGCGCGTCTGTGTCGGCGTCCGACGATCGCGGCACATTCGCTTGCACCGCTCCCCATATCCATGACGGCGACAACATCCGATGCCAGGAAACCGGGCGCGGAAGATTGTACGGGATCGATGCTCCGGAAATGCCGGGCGCCTGTCGTCCGGGACGCAGATGCACGCCGGGAGATCCGTTCGCCAGCCGGGATCACCTTCGCGCGCTTGCTGCATCCGGAGAGGTCCGATGCAGGAAAATCGAAACCGACCATTATGGCCGCGCAATCCTTCAGTGCTGGGTCGGGCAGAGCAATCTCTCCTGCGCGCAGGTCGAGGCCGGCCATGCCGTCAAGCGTTACGGCGATCTCACATGCCCTTAAGGGGCTCCCTGAATCGATCCGTTCGTGCTTTGGATCCTGCCGGATAGGCGGATCACTCAGGGGCGATTTCCTGACAGTCGTGGCTGGTCCTCTCCGGCCTCCAGAGAACATTCGCCTCGCGTGCTTCTACGCCATTCCCTGTCTTTCTTCGCCAGCGTCATACGACGCCAGAAGCTTGTTGCGACGTCTGAATTTATGGCTTTCTTGATGTCCCCCGAAGCCCCGGCGCGGCGCCGAGGCATAGGGGACATCTCAAATGGCATATCGGTTCTGGCGTAGCGGCACAGCGGCTTTCGCATTGCTGTGCGGCATCGCGCACACGCCTGCGGTCCAGGCAAACAACTATGGCGAAAGCCTTGCCTGGCAGTTCCGCACGACGGCCGACCGCGTCAACCTCGCGGCAATCGCCGACCTCATCGAGAAACGCCGTTCGGGCTATTATCAGGCCCCCGTCTACAACTCGACGATCGAGCGGCAGTATAATTGCGCGATCACCTCGACCGCGACCGGTAATAGCGACAGCCAGACCGCGCTCGCCAACTCACCGTCGCTGACGGGCGCTGCTTCTTCCGCCAATGGGAACGTCAGCGACACCGATGTCGCGGACGGTTCAGGCGCGGCCGCAAGCACGGATCAGGCCAATAACGGGCATGTGTCCGCGAACGTGCGTGGGGCCACGATCGCCCATGTGTCGGGAAGCGCGACCCAAGCGCTCAATTCGACGCAGACCAATAGCGGCAATCAATATGCCGGCGTGGCGGATTCCACCGCCTGCCTGTTCGGAGCGCTCAACTGATGCGCGCCGGGGCAATCGGCCGGCAGCTGGCCGGCAAGGGAAACTGGAGCCGGCTGGCTGGCGCGTCCCTCGCGGTGCTGGCGCTGCCGGGCTGCGTCGCAATGCAGCAACAGCGGTTGGTGCCTGGCGAAGCGCCGGTGCTTCAGGGACCGGCGGTGCGCGACAATCGCACGCCCATGGATGCGCCGCTCGCCTGTCTCGCAAGCCAGATCCGGGCAGTCGGGCGCAAGCCCCTCGTCATCGCCGTTGGTGACGTGCGCGACTATACCGGAAAATATTCGATCAACGAGGGCAACGCCATCACCCAGGGCGGTGCACTGATGGTGTCCTCCGCCCTCGGCAAACTCGGCGGCGCGGTCCGCCTTGCCGAACGCTTCGATCCCACGATCGCGGAAAGAGAACTGGGCTACACCGATCGCCGTCAGCTCGGCGATGGATCCGTTCACGAGATTCCCGGACCCGAAGGCGCGCGGAACGTTCCCTGGCTGCCCTATTTCGGGGGCAGCATCACAGCCTCCGATTATTACATCGTCGGAGGGGTCACCGAGCTCAATTACAATATCCGCTCAGGCGGAGCGGAAGTGGCGGTCGGCAATGTCGGCCCCAAGGTCCGCACCTATACCCAGAGCGTCGCGATCGACCTGCGCATCGTCGATACCCGGTCGCTTCTGGTGGTGCGGACCATCAGCCTGGCCAAGCAGTTCACCGGTTATGAAACCGGCTTCGGCGTCTTCCGCTTCTTCGGTTCCGACCTGTTCGACATCAATGTCGGGGCCAAGGGCCAGGAGCCGCTGCAGCTCGGCATCCGCACCGCGCTCGAGGAAGCCACGCTGCGGCTGGTGAGTACGGTCGCCCATGTCGATCCGTCGACATGCATGAAGCAAGTCTCCTGGGAACCAGCGCCGGCTGAGGCCTCGGAAAGGGCACATACTCCCGCATCATCGCTCGCGTCGCGCGGGCAGCCGGCCTTCAATGGTCCCAGGGCTGAGGCCGATCCACAGGCCAATGCCTCAATCCAGCTCCCCTTCGAGGTCGGGTCCGCCGACCTCACCGGATCGGCATCAGCGCTGCTCGAACGGGTTGCGGCTGGCGCGGCTTATCGGCCGATCATGGTGACGCTCGTCGCCCGCGATTCCGAAAATCTCGACCCCGGCGCGCGCGATGCGCTGACCGGGCGCCGGATCGAGACGCTGATGGCCGCACTGGAGCAGCGAGGCGTGGCGCGAAGGGCGATCGAGACCGTCTGGCGCCCCGGCAAAGGTGATCCCGCGATCATACCGGCAACACCCGGTCTTCAGCGGCTCGCCGTGGTCCGGATCAGTCGCTGACCCTGATCCCGCAACGAAAGGAGGCGCCCACACAACAGCATTTTCGCCATTTCTCTGGCTCAACCCATCTTCGAAAGGATCATTCCATGCCTTCCAACTCCCTCGCCGCGCGGCGCCGCCTTTTCCTCGGCAGCGCCATTGCCGCCCTGTCCGTATCCATTGCCACCCCAGCGCTGGCCGTGGGGCCCTATGCCCCCGAAATCGATGCGGCGGGTGATCAGGTGATCGCCAACAACCAAATTGTCACGGATGCGCCCGTCGATGCCGCGGCATCCGATCCCATCATCAAGACGATCGTGCTGCCGACCGAAAGCAGCGTCAGCCTGTCCGGCAATGAGGTGCGCGCCACCGCCGCCGCAAACCGGCAGAGCAATGCGCTCGAACCGGATGCGCTCGACCTGATGCCCGCGACCGACAGCACGCATCTCGCGGTTTCCGGCGCCGACGTCACGGCCTATTCCCCGGCGGTGATCGCCGCCCGGCAGGTGACCGAGTATGCCCCCGTCACGGCCAACACGGCTTTCAGCAGTATCGGCATGCTCGCCGGCGATGTTGTCGAAAGCCGGCTCGAGATCACGTCCAACCGGCAGGAGGCGCTGGCGACCGGCAATGATGGCGCTAGCGCCCTTAATCTCTCCGGCGTTGATGGCAGCTCGGGAGCCGGCATCGCGGCCGCGCAATCGACCGGCTATGGTTCTGATGTATCGGCCGAAATGAGCGGCATCGCCCATGTCATCACGCGGGAGGTGGTCGGCAGCGATGTTCGCTCGGAAGGGAATCTTCAGCGAGCCGTCGCTACCGGCAATCACGCCGCCAACGCGCTTTCAGCCGATGTCCTCGGCATTGAGTCTTTCGGCTCCTATGGGCCGCCATCGATGGTGCAGCTTTACGGCGAGGTCGAGGCGAATGCCGCCTATGCCGTGCTCTCGGCTCAGCAGACCTCCAGCGACGTGATCGCCGATACCCAAGGCGGGTTTCAAGCGACCACACTCGGATCCGTGGTTGAGGCAGCGCTAAGCGTCGAGGCGAACACACTGGCCGCCGCTGCCTATGGCAACGATGCGGACAACAAGGCCCGGCTCACGGCTGACAGCATCGATGTCGGCTATAATGGCGGGGCTATCGCCAATGTGACCAATAGCCAGAGTGCTCAAGGCGCGACGTTGGCGGATGCGGATGGGGGCACGAGTATGCTCGTCCTCGGTGACGCCATCGGGGCGAAGATTGCCGCGGAGGAGAACAGCGTCCAGGCAGTCGCGATCGGCAATCGCGCGGACGGCAACCAGCTGGCGGTCCAGGCTACCGCCATTCGCGCGCCTGAAGGCTTCAATGGAGAAGAAGGCGAAGGGCCGAGGATTGTCGGCACCGCTCACTATGATCAGTTCGGCACGCTGAGCGTGTCCGCGCCGTTCAGCGTCCAAAATGGACAGCGGTTCGAGATGCCGGTGAATGCGTCAGCTGCCGGCAGTGTTACGCAGATCAAGACCACTGGCGACCTGGTCGACGCGAGCATCACCGCGCAGAACAATTCCGCGACGGCGGCGGCGACCGGTAACCGCGCCGCCAACGGGCTGGCGCTCGATAGCAACATCGTCGCCACGGCCGCCGACCTCAATTCGGCGCAGGAAGGCTATGGTGACGTTCAGGCCAGCGCCGGCGATTATTATGACCGGGCTGGCGCGCGCATCATGGCGCATGGTGATGTCATAGACTCAAGCCTGCAGGTGGCCGGGAACGATGTTCGGGCCAGCGCTATCGCCAATGACGTTTCCAACAGTCTGGCAGTCAGCGGCAATGAAATCAGCAATGCGAGCGGCCATTACGATGCGGTTGCGGGGCAGGAATATGCCGGCTTCCTCGCCTCCGCCGATTATGCGCTGGCGAACTTCCAGGGCTTGGGTTTCGCAGGAGGCAACGGCGAGGAAGGTAGCGAGACCAGCGGCTATCGCCCGCTCATCTCCTCCGACATCGTTGGTAGCTTCGAGGCTCGCGGAAGCAGCATCATCGATTCCTCGGTTGCGATCGATGGCAACGCTCAGGTGGCGACCGCGCTCGCGAACCTGGCGTCGAACAGTCTCTCGATCGAGGCGAGGGCGCTTGATGATTACAGCTACGCCCCGGGTTCTGCGCTCTCCTCCGCCCAGATCGCCGGCGCAGATCTTGAGGCTACGTCGGATATGGGCATCGCGGCCACTCGCGATGTCATCGACGGCTCGGTCGCCATCAGGGGCAACAGCAATGTGGCGCTGGCCCACATGAATGACGCCGTCAATCAGGCGAAAATCGAGGCTGTTCAGATTGGAGAACTGAGCGGCGCCGATGCTGGACTGTTCACCGATCCGGGTTGGCCTGGTCTTGCCGTTGGCGACCATGTCCTCGCCAACAATCAGATGGCCGATGGCAGCGTTACTGCGACAGCTGCGACCCATGGACTCAATGGAGGCTTTGAGGCCACCCTCACGGGATCGCGCTATGTCATCGCCGGAAATGAGACCGGGGCCGAGGCGGTGGCCAACCAGGCGATCAATGAGCTGAGCATGCTGGCTGCTTCTGCCGGCTATGCAAGCGCGGGGATCGCCAATACCCAGGAAAGCCATGCCGGCGTTCTCGCCGACGCGGTCACACGGATTGGCTATGGCGCGTCAGGGGCATCCGATGCGCAGATGATCGTCGACAGCAATGCGACCACCGCGCTTGCACGCGGCAACAGCGTGCTGAACAATCTGGAGGCGTCGGGACTTCCGGTTTCCGACTTTACGCTCGCCAGCGCCGAATTGATGGGATGGGGCGAGGTTTCGGCGACAGCTGGACTTGCCAGCAGCCAGCTCAATACCGGCGAAGTCGTCGCGCGGAGTCAGCATGGCGCCCACGGCGTCGTTCTCAACGGCTTCGGTGCCGAAGGCAGCGCGCTGGCGTTGAACGGCAATGCGGTTTCGGCGTCCGCGATCGGAAACAACGCGACGAATATCGTCACATTGTCCGCGCTCGGTCAGTTGCCGACCGCGGCCGCAGGCACTGTCCAGGTCAACAATGGTCCCATCAGCGCTGAGGTAAGCGGCGCGATCTTCGCGGCTGTTCCTGGCCACCTCACGGCGAGCAGGCTCGGCATTACCGGCAACAGCGTCACCGCATCGGCCGTTGGGAACAGCGCGGTCACCTCGATCGCATCCCTGCGCTGATCCGCCGCGGCGGTCGGCCGCAGCCCCCGGTTGACCACTGATGGCGGGAAAGGCCGTCACGCATCCCCCAGCGTGGCGGCCTTTCAGTCGGACATCATCGGGCGCGTGTTGAATGCAGCGCGCCATAGAGATGTGAGTGACCGTTGCGAACTTGGCCTAATCTCTTCAGCCAGGAGGGTTGAGGCTGGAAGCGTATTCAGGGCCTCGTCCTAGTGTCTGGCCTGTCGCCGATGGATGAATTCGCTGTCGCGTCGCCATCTGCCGCCCTGCAAATTGACTTCTGATTTCTGCGCGGTCCGGCTACATCACAGAGCATGAGTCATGCATTTCCCTTGAGGCCCAGCACTGGACGCCGGTGTATTCGAGGGTTTGCGTAATGTCGCCCGCGCCGATTTATCTCGACGGCTTCGCTACCTTGCCACTCGCGCCAGAGGCCCGCGAGGCAATGCTCGAGGTTTGGGAACAGCCCGGTAATGCGGGTTCGCCAAATGCCTCAGGTGAACGCGCGGCTCACATCATAGCCGATGGCCGCGCTCAGGTCGCCAATCTCATCGGCGCGGCACCTTCCGAGATCATTTTTACGTCAGGCGCAACGGAAGCAAACAATCTTGCACTCGCCGGCGTCGCACAGAGCAGTTCGCGGTCAAGGCCTGATCGGAACCGTATCATCGTTTCCGCCATCGAGCATAAAGCTGTGCTCGAACCCGCACGCATGCTTGAGCACCAGGGCTTCCAGGTCAGCATCGCCCCAGTCGATGGAGATGGCCGGCTCGATCTCGGCCAGTTCGCAGCGCTCGTTGGAGACGACTTGCTACTCGCATCCGTTATGCTGGCGAACAATGAAACCGGCGTAATTCAACCTGTCGCCGAGGCGGCGGAGCTCGTGCACGCCGTCGGCGCTCTGATGCACAGCGACGCCGCGCAAGCGGTTGGCAAGATCCCGGTCGACGTCCTCGAACTCGACGTCGACTATCTCAGCTTTTCTGCCCACAAATGCTACGGTCCGATGGGTATTGGCGCGCTCTACGCGGCGGCGCACGCACCCAAGCCCCTGCCGCTCGTCTATGGCGGCGGGCAGCAGGCCGCGATACGGCCGGGCACCGAACCCGTCGCCCTGATCGCAGGTTTCGGAGCTGCCGCCTCCGTGGCGCGAGAGCACCTCACGGTAGATCAGGACCATGGCCGAGCGCTTGTCGACGCGTTTGTCGACAGCCTTGCTGCGCGGCAGCTCCGCTACCGACGCCTCGGCGGGGAGGCCGAGACTTTGCCAGGAAGCATAGCTCTGCAACTCATCGGCGTTGATGCCGACCGTCTTTGCGCCCTTGTGGCGCGAGAGGTGTCGCTCTCAACCGGCTCGGCTTGTACTTCAGGCCAGATCAAACAATCACATGTACTTGAAGCGATTGGATTTTCCGAAGAGGACGCTCGCCAGATCATTCGAATTTTCTGCCACCGCTATCAAAATCTCGATGAGATTGAGACAGCGGCTGAGCGGATTGTTGTCGCTGCGGATCGATCACGCCTTGCAGCTGGAGAGGTTCGCCAGTAGCCTTTGCCCATGAGGCGGGGTTCAGTAAAATTTGATTCGAGAGGGCAGTTCGCAGGTCACGAGACCTTTCCGCTGCGGCTCCTGTGGCTGAAGAAGGCGTTCGATGCCGTAGGTGATGGCGCCGACGCAAGAACATTCCAGGAACAAGATGCCATTGCACGGTTCGGGGTTGGGCGCAACATGGCTGCCTCCATACGATATTGGGCCCTGGCGACGCGCTTCTTTTCAGAGCAGGATCGAATAATCGCGGCGACGGCGCTCGGCCGCGCCATTCTCGCGGATGACGGGCTCGATCCCTTTCTGGAGCAGGCCGCCACAGTCTGGCTCGCACACTGGCAGGTGGCTGGCACCCCGGATATGACCACCACTGCTTATTATGCCTTCAACCATCTGAGTGCCATCGAGTTCGACCCAGCGATGCTCCTCGAGGAGCTGTTTTCCCTCGTTCAGGAAAATGGCTGGCGCGCCACGCGGGGCACGCTCAAGCGTGATATCGAAGTATTCTTGCGCAGTTATGTGCGCCGTGGTGATACGCTCAACGAAGACGCAGCCGAGCCGCTGCTCGCCGAGTTGGCAATCATCAGAGAGGCTCGACTTGGCGGCTGGTACGAATTTGTCCGCGGTCCCAAGCCGACTCTGCATGACGCCGTGTTTGCTTTTGCCCTCGGTGATTTCTGGGAGCGAAGCGGCGGCGCGACGACACTGACCGCCGAGCAGATCTGCTATTCCCCCGGCTCGCCTGGACGCGTCTTCAAGCTTGACGAAGACAGCGTCGTCACGCGGCTGATGCGCCTAGATGATCTGACCAACGGTGCCTGGCAGTGGGTCGACACGGCTGGGCTGAGGCAGGTGCAGCGAACCGATGATTTCGATGCCATGACCACCCTCCACCTGGCTTATGGTCGATACAATGGTCTGAAGGCGGCAGCATGACCGCGCTCTCCGACACGGTCTCAATCGATCGGCGCTTCGCACGATCCGCGCGGCTCGACGCCGATCTGAATGGCACGCCACCGCTTGTCGGCTATGTCCTGCAGGCCAGTGTCGCCAAGGCGTTGAAGACGCTGGCGATGAGCCAGTCGGACAGTCGGCAAGGCGCATATACCTGGACCGGGCCTTATGGCGGCGGAAAGTCGAGCGCGGCGCTCCTCCTCGCCAATCTTGTTGCCGGCTCCAAAGCCAATCGCAGAATCGCCAGAGAGATTGCGGGCGATGCGCTGGCAAAGCTCTTCGAAGCTGCATTTCCTGAGCCAAAGGGGCGTTGGAACGTAGTCGCGGTGACGGGCAGCAGGGCTCGACTTCGCGATGCGATCGTCGACGCCGCTACTGTCGCCCTGGGCTGGAGCGCGTCACAGGCCTCTGAATATGCGGGGAGTGACGACAAGCTCATCGCCGCTCTGGTGGCCGGCGGGGCCAAGGCCTCGAGCGGCACCCTGTTGATCCTGGACGAGCTCGGCAAGCTTCTCGAGCATGAAGCGCTCGAGGGCGGCGACATTCATCTGCTTCAGGATCTTGCTGAACTCGCGACCCGGAGCAACGGGCGGCTGGTCGTGATCGGCATTCTACACCAGGCATTCGATCAATATGCCGCGAGAGCGGCGCGCGATGCGCGCCAGGAATGGGCGAAGGTCCAAGGGCGCTTCCAGGACATTGCATTTTTGTCCGGTGCGGACGAAACGGTCGCGTTACTCGGCCGCGCGATAACTGCTGAATGCCCCGACAGCGCGAAAGAGACCGCGCTTAGCGTTGCCGAGGCGGTGGCGCGGCGCAGGCCGACCGAGGTCGGTGCCTTGGCTTCGGCGCTAGCCGACACATGGCCTCTCAATCCGGTGACGGCGCTCCTCTTGGGACCAGTGTCGCGTGCACGCTTTGCCCAGAACGAGCGCAGCGTCTTCGGCTTCTTGAGCTCCGCAGAGCCTGCCGGATTCCAGGCTTTTCTGGAAAGCGCGAGCGATGCCGGCGCAACTTACGATCCAGCGCTCCTGTGGGATTATCTCGCCGCGAATTTCGGCATGGCGCTCGCCGGTGGAAGCGAGGGCGGTCGGTTCAGCCTGGCCTATGAAGCGATCGAACGTGCGAGCGCCAAGGGCGGCGCGGTCCACGCGGCGCTGACGAAATCAGCGGCGGTCATCGAGTTTTTTCGCAACGGTTCGGGGCTCGCCCTGTCCGACGATTTCCTCCTCGCTGCGTTGCCGAACCTGTCCGCCAAGGTGATCCGCGCCGCAATCAAGGATCTGCTCGACTGGGCGATCCTTATCCGGCAGCCGCGCCTTGGCGGCTACGCGCTGTTCGCGGGAAGCGACTTCGATCTGGAAGAAGCGATCGGCCGCGCTGTCGTGCCGGTCGACAATGTGCAACTCGAGGGTATCCCCAGTCGGGTAGGGTTTGGCTTCGCAACTGCTAAGCGCCACTACTTCGTGACAGGCGCGCTTCGCACTTTCGAAATCGCGCTGCAGGTCCTTACCAATGATGATACCGCCGAAAGCCTCGCGACGCGGATCATCTCCCGGCCGTTGCGCGGGAGCGGGTTGTTGCTCCTCACCTTGGGTGACGGCGCCCTTGGTCGTCAGGCCGTTGAGGCTGTAGCGAAGGGCGCTGCGAAGCGCCTGAAGGAGCAAGGTCGGGTCGTTGCGATCGGCGCCGCAAGCGAGAGTTACGCCCTGCGTACGGCAGCGGCCGAGCTGATGGCGGTTGAACGGGTATTCCGAGAACATCCGCAGCTTGAAGGCGACCGGATCGCGCGCCGCGAAATCGCGGCTCGCCAGTCGCGGTGTATCGACGAATTGCATCGGGAGCTGGAAAGCGCGCTGGAAGGCGCCAAATGGTATCTCTCCCCTAATCCGGGGCGAGCGCACAGCGGAGCGCTATCCGTCGTCGCAAGCACGCTTGCCGACGCCGGATATGCGAAGGCGCCGATTCTCAAGAGCGAATTGCTCCAGCGCGACAAGCCGTCGTCTAGCGCTATGGCAGCATTGCGTGATCTCGCTCATGCCATGGTCAATGGTTACCAGCACGAGCGGCTGGGAATGACCCAATATCCTGCGGAGCTTGGCCTTTATCTGACGGTACTGAAGCCATTTGGCCTGCACCGCGAGATCGAGCCGGGGCGCTATGATTTCGTCGAACCGGACGATCATGCGGCGGGTCGATCACTGCGGCCGGCCTGGGAAGTCATCGATGCCGCCGGCGACGAACCACTCGATGCGGTTTATGATCGATGGGCGGCACCGCCTTTCGGCATAAAGAAAGGGGTCATGCCGGCGCTCGCTATCGCTTACATGCTCGCCAATCGGGCAACCGTCGCTGTCTACATCGACGGCGTTTACCAGACCGCGATCGATGATGTCGTCGTCGACAAGCTGCTGCAAAAACCGGCGAGCTTCCGCCTTAGGAAAATCGATAGATCAGTTCGCGAGATGGCGTTTCTTAGCGGCCTGGCCCAGTTGCTTGACGTCGACCAGAACAACGCTTCGCTTCCTGTCGCGGCCGCACTGTTCCAGCGCTTCGAAGCGCTGCCCAATTATGCCAAACGAACGTCCCAACTCGACGAAGAGGTTCGTACGATCCGCAGCGTGGTGACGAAGGCGGATGATCCCGAGCAGCTCTTGTTCGACGATCTTCCTACCGCCCTCGGCGACCGATTGTCACCGCAGGTTATCTATGACGCAATCCTGGCGACCGAAGCTTGCTATCCTGCCCTGCTCCAGGAGTTGCGACTTGCGCTCGGTCGCGCGCTCGGCGTGGATCCGCAGGATTTCGGGGGCATCGCGGAACGGGCCGGCCTCATTAAAGGCCTTACAAATGATTATAATTTCGATGCCTTCGCCGATCGGGCGGCGGCACTCGAAATGGGAACCGGCGATATCGAGAGCCTAGTGAGCGTGCTGCTGCATCGTCCGGCTCGTAATTGGTCCGACCGCGACCGTGAAGAAGCGTTGACGGAAATCGCACGCTACGGACGGCGCTTCCGTGAGCTTGAGGCGCTCGCGGTTGTGCGCAACCGACGTTCCCATACCGAAGCGTTAGCGCTTGTGGTCGGCCTGGACCCCAAGACACCTCCATTGATGCGCAGTTTCGTCCTGAACGATCGTGAGAAGGCGGCAGCCGCAGGAATGGCTGATCGCCTCGTCGAGACGCTGAGGGCAGACGACAAGAGCGGGCGCCTGCGTCTCGCTGCGCTGGCCCGCGCGGTGGCTATGCTGGCGGCGGAAACCGATGAAGTGGCGGAAGCGGTTTGAGAAACGAGCGGCATATATTGGGACTGTCCGGTGGACGGGATAGCGCAGCGCTCGCTGTCTACATGCGCCAGCATCACCCCACGCTCCCGCTCGAATACTTCTTTACGGACACCGGGAAGGAACTTCCCGAGGTCTATAGCTTCCTCGACCGGCTGGAAGGATTCCTGGGTCGACCGATCCAGCGCCTCAATCCGGATCGCGATTTCGATTTCTGGCTCGACGAATATGGCAATTTCCTGCCGTCCCCGCGCACTCGCTGGTGCACGCGGCAGCTCAAACTGCGGCCTCTCGAACACTGGCTCAAAGCTGATCTCGACGCCGGTACAACCGTCCATTCCTATGTCGCCATCCGCGCCGACGAACCAAGCCGGGAGGGCTATCAGGCGACCCACGCAAACATGCGTGTGCACCTTCCCCTCAGGGAGGCGGGCATCGATCGCGCGGGTGTGCTGGAAATCCTGGACCAGTCCGACGTCGGGGAGCCCGATTATTATCAGTGGCGCTCACGCTCAGGCTGCACCTTCTGCTTCTTTCAGCAGAAGATCGAATGGGTCCGCCTCGCCGAGCATCATCCCGATCGCTTTGCCGAAGCAGTGGACTATGAGAAAACCGCCCTGCGTGACGGCTCGCCCTTTACCTGGAGCCAGGGCGAAAGCCTGACCGAACTGATTGCGCCGGATCGCGTCGCGCAGATCAAAGCAGATTATGAAAAGCGCCGGGAACGGCTTCGTCGTAACCGTCGCGTTAACCCCCTCTCTGCTAATTCCGGCGAAACGATCGATGACGTTTACGGAATTGACGAAGCATCAAGTAGCTGCGTGATCTGTCACAAATAGACTATCTACCAATCGCCGCTGCGATCGCTGCGGAGAAATTCGGCTGCAATTCGAGGCGGCCGGCAACGCTCCAATCTCGAACGCCCGCGATGGGACGGGGGCTGATGTTCCAGTAAACCATTCCTTGTGCCCACCTGTCCTCGGGGTGCCGTCAGGCCTGCGCGGACCCATTGGTTGCCCGGATCGCGTCAACAGCGGCGTCGATATCATCGTCCGAAAGGAACGGGGCCTGGGCGTAGATGATCGCTGGTTCGCCGCTAAGCCGCGCCGCGAGATGACCTAGTCCGAGCAATTGCTCCGCGCCCTTCGTTCCAAGCGCTATCTCCGAGGTTCCGACGCTGGCCACCTTGAGAATCAATCGATTGCCGAGATTGTCGCGCAGCTGCATCGGCATCACATTGGCATCCGGGCGCTGGGCCGCAAAGATCAGGTGCATGCCGGCTGCACGAGCTTTCACGCCGAGGCGGGAGACATTCGAAGTGACGGCCGCTTTATACTCCTCGGTCAACATCCATTCCGCGAACTCGTCGTGGACGAGGAAGACGTAGGGCAATCGCTCCGCTTCGCTGACCTTCGTATTAAAGGCGCGAATGTCGCGGGCTCCATTAGCGCGGAACAGCTCGTACCGTCTTTCCATTTCGGCAACGAGATCTTCCATTACCTCGACGGCTCGGGCCTGGTCGACAATCACGCCCCCTTGGAGATGGGGGAGCCGCTCGACCGCAGCATAGTCGACTCCCATTTTAGGATCGATGAGGTAGATATGCGCGAGCGCACTCGGATTGGTCGCTGCGATGTCCAGCAGCAGCGCCTGAATCAGAACTGATTTGCCCGAGCCGGTGGCGCCGGCAACAAGGGTGTGGGGTTCGTGCTGTTGCCCGTCGGCGAACGGACCGCCGAGGTTCAAGTACAGAATCTCCCCGTCGAGCTCCTTGAGGCCCAAAATGAAAGATGTGTTCACACCGGCTGCGTTGCGGTTCAGTTCCCGGCGCCCCCACACATCCCATAGCGACACGATCTGCCGTTGCGGCCGCGCGACACCGACGACAATCTCGCCGGGTAAAGGCGAAACCGAGATCAGCCGCAGTCCATGCGTCGTGAGAAGCGCCGATTGCTTGGCTTCGATATCCTCCACGCGCAGCCGATCCGAGCCCATGAAGCGGACCAGCGCAGCGTTCGGCGTAAGGCGCGTTCCCACGACCTTGGCCTGTAGATTGTAACCCATGAGCGCCGATCGGAGCTTTTGCGCGGTCGCCTCGAGCCAGCTCTGCGCCTCCGCAGATTCGTCCTGCGCTTTTTCCGCTCGATTGTGAATGAGGGTATCGATCCCGATGCCCGCTGGCGCAGTTGGCGCCTCACTCGGCGTCGTAGCGGTAATCTGTGTAGGCGCGGCTGGTGACAGGATCGGTTCGTCGTCGGGGACTACTTCAGCGACTGGTGAGGACACGTCGGAGGAGGAAGATGTCGTAGCCGCCGCAACAGCCGAAAGTTCAATGCCGTCCGAGATGACGCTTGCGGCGGACAGGTCGACTCCCGCCTCTTCAACCACAATTCCGCCTTCGACATCCCCGTCGTCATCGTCCTCGTCATAGTCATGGGCGATCGGGTTTGTGCTGACTGGAGCGGCATGAGCCTCGATGCGCTTGGTCCAGTCTACGCGAGCCGCCGGTGCGCGAAAGCTGGCGGTTTCCCAACTGCGATCCTCGCCCAAGGCTGCCCGGACGACGGTGAGCGGCGAACTCGCCTCGTAGGCGGTGATGAGCGCACGCAGGCCCTCTCGTGTGAACGTCTCCTGCAGCCCGCCCTCGATATCCAAAAGCCTAGCCTGATCACCCGTACTGCTTCCGTCACCGGCCGGCCCGGAGATGAAGATATGTGAATAGCCGCGCAGATCGATCGGCACGTTGCCAAGCCGAATACCGTCGCGGACACGCTCGAGCAGATTTGGCTGACCGAGCGCTGCCGTGCCGTCGAGCAGCAAATCGGCAATACGCGATAGCCAGAGGTCACGGTCGAGCCGCCCAGGATCACCGAATAGTGCGTCGTCGATACGGGCAACGGTTTGTCTCAGCTGGTTACGCGACTTACGAGCCGCGTCGGACACGCCAGATTGATCAACATATTTTGCTTCGGTGACGATCGCGCGCAACTGCGGCTGGCCCTCTGCATCGGTCGACAGGCTAAGCCCGAGAATGTCGGCGATGCCTTCTTCCTTCTGGCCGAGCCACTCAGCATAGTCGTCGAGAAGGAACCATGCGACCGCTGCACCCCCGCCGAACTCCTCGGCAATCAGCGCTCGGCTGAGGACAAGGCCAATCAGTTCGCCGGCGGAAACGCCGCGCTTGGCGGCGCGCAAGACGATATCGCCAGAGATCGCATTGGCGTCCTCGATCATCCGCTTCGCGAGCTGGGACAGGCGCTCCTCATCGAAGCCAAGTGAAAGCTCCGCTAGGCGGCGGCGGACGAGTACATGAAGGATGCGTAGTTCAGAGGTGGAAGAGACCACCATGTTGCGTCCGTGTGTCCGCTGCCGACGGTAGCGGATAACATTGATCCCTTGAGCCGCGAGCTGCCGCTTGTCGAGCAGATCATCGTAAGTGGCGACCCATTCCGCGAGACCGTGCACCTCGTCGAACATCGCCTTCAGGCCACCATCCTGAAACGAAATCTGGCGTGCCGGCAAATAATGCTCGTCGGGTGAGTGCGACTGACGTCGCACGACATTGGCAACGGCATCCACATAAGCCCATCCTGCGTCGGGTTGACGCGGGCAGGTCAGATAGGTTGTTGCCTTCAGTTCATCCTCGGCGGTGACCCGACGGTAGGACCAGCGCGCCGGCACATGTTCCAGCAGACCCGGGTTTTCATCCGCGGTCGGCACAGGGAACCACTGCTCGCGGGCCTGTCGCGAAACCACGTCATGTAGGAATGCAACATCGATTTCTCGAGCACCGCCGGCCGCCGTGCCGTTTCCGCTGTCGAGCATCACGCCGATGCGCAGCTTCGACATGAAATTGCGGGAAGTCTCGCTGACGACGACCGCATCAGGATCGCCTTCGGACCGCTCGAGTAGCTCAGTATAAACCTGCGACAAGCGCGATCGATCGCGATGGCGCACTAGGACATTGCAATGCACTTCATCCTGATCCTGCACCGAGCCGAGCGCGTTGACCGTTGCGAGCGGCAAGCCGGCGGCATCGCAGTTGTAAAGCATAATGCTCAGATTGGAGCGCTCATGCGGCTGGAGATCGAGGTAACGTTCGAGGAGCGCGCGTATCTGACGGGCTGCCTCTGTCGGATCGACGTCCGTTGTCGCTTCAGACGGATCGCGAACGGGTCTCTCAAGGAGGCTATAATCGTTAACAGTGCCCGTTTCGGCGAGAAGCACGGCCTCGCCCTTGTCATATCCGACGGCGATCTCCGGGAAGAGCGGATGCGCCAACTCATCGCGTAGATCGGCGAAGAACAGCCGGGCATCACCGAAGTTCACTTCGACATCGGATAGGAGATACTCGGCGAGGCCCGCCACAGATCGCATCTTCGCCGCACTCGCGGCGAGCCGCAGCGGATGCCATGGTGCAATGATCGCGGAAGGCGCCCCACCAACAACAGAGACGGTGCCGAGGCCGAGCAACGGCTCCCAAAGGTCTCGTCGGTTAAGGTCGCCTGGTGCGTGATCCTGCAGGCTCTTCAGTAGGGTGCCATAAGCGTCCGCCTGCGCGATCAGCGCCTCCGAAGCATAGCCGGACGATTGAAGCGAAGAGAGTGCGTCCGCATAGGCTTGCGAAAAAGCCCGCCAGCTCTCGTCGATCGCCTCATAACCGGCTGCATCAATTCGGCCGGCATCACGGGCGGATTTGAGCGCTTTGGGAAATAGCTTGGCGATGTCTTCGCCCACATTGGTGCGGGGCACCAGCGTGCCCGCGTCCTGCCCGAAAGCCGGCTGTAACGTGCCGACATCGTGGAGCGATACGGACTGCAATGCTCCCTTCCGGCTAACCGGTAAGCGCGCGACGATGCTGCGCACGAATGGTCGCTTCAGGAGACGCCCGATGTCCTTCGGTAGTTCGAGACCGATCGTGCCCGGTTGGCCAGTCCAGACGAGCTGAACTGTCGCCCGTTCGCTGCCGGCAATCAGCGCGATATCGAACTTGATCTGAATGGCGCCGCGGGCGGTCGATTCGTTACGCCGATATTTCTTCTGCTTTGCCTTGGCTCGGTCGAGCAGCTCTTCATATGCGAAGACATGGGGCACATCCCATTCAACGCACGATCCCATCAATCCGGGCAAGCCACGATAACGCAATCCGAAGGAGAGGCCGACGTCCGCGTTCAGGTCGAGCCACTGGTTGCGGCTACGCCGAGATGATTTCACCATGAGCTTGCGCGGACCGGCACCCAGATTGACCTGGCCGAACAGTCGCTCGACCGCGCGCAAAAAGCCTTCGAGAAAATCGGTACATTCGATTGGCCGGCCGAAAACGAAGCGCTCCCACTTAACTCGCAGAGCGCGGTCCTGACCTAGATCATCGCGATGTGCCTCGAAGAACTCGCGATCATCGTCGCGCGTTTCCTTGAGTGAACGCCCTTTGAGCGCCTTGAGATATTCCTCATCTGCTGGGCTCAGGCGATCGGGAAGCGTGAATTCGAAGAAGTTTATCGTCTCTTGCGCAAGGGAGGTCTTCTTCAGTTTTATGCCCGAGAAGAGCTGCAGAACGCTTTCTGCTTCCCATTCGAACGACGCCAGGTTTTCGGCTTCAGGCCCCCAGCCGGGCGCGGCATCGATAAACGCATTAATGGTCGGATGCACCTCGGCCGGGATATCCTCGCGCACTTCATCGAAATGGCTGCGAAGCTCGTCGGCTTCGATGATCTGTCTGTTTGGACGCTGCTTGGCCAAGAGCGGTTTGCGGTCCGACACAAGCTTTTCGAACAGCTTTTTCCAACGTCGCGGCTGCTCGCGATCCTTTTCCCCCAGCCCCATGAAATAGCCGCTGTCACGTGGCAGGCGCAGCGCGGGCAAGGCCCAGCCGAGGGCAGCGGCCACGGGAACCGCCTCCGTCTCAATCCTTTGGCGCGTCATCGCGACATAGGTCGCGATCTGGTGGAGGGTCCAGTCGTCTGCGCTGTTCAGCCCGCGCAAAGCCGCCTTCCATGCACCGATTTGTCCATCCCCGAGGCCAAGCCCCGACGCCGCGGCATCAACCCAAGGACCAGGTTCCTCACTCAGCTGCTTCGCGCCGATGAGCGTAACGTCGCCCAGCGATGCGCCCTGATCATCATCTGTGTTGGCGATCAGCATTGCCGGTCGATCGCAGGGCGAGTTGCGAACACGCACGGTGCGTTCGTCCGTGATAACCTCTTCCGGGAGATCAAATGACCCGACAAGGTCACGCGGCAGTGCGATCATGAGCTTCGCCGCCGCCTCGGAATCCGCCAAGAGCGCTCGGGTGATTGCTGCGACCTGTTCGCCCGTCAACCGATCCAGGAGGAAGCGTGCGAGTTCGTCGTCAGAAGCAAGCGCGTCTAGACGCGAACGAATGGATGTCGCGCCGGCGGCGCCAATGAGGTCTGATGGTGTCACGCGGCTTGGGCTCGCTGGAAGGGATTTTCGACATAGGCACAGCTATCGGAGAGACGCTTCAGGAGACCAAGGCTGGCAAGCCTCTCCTCCAGACGATGAGCGTTGTCCGAAAAATCCTCTTGGTCGGCCGTACCCGCTTCAATGAATGGACGGGCCTGCGCATCGCCAATGATAAAGCCGTATCGCTCGTACAGAAGTTGGAGGAAGTCCTTGAACTCCAGCCGCTCCGCGACACAGGCCACAACAAGAGTCTTGAGCAGACGATCCGTCGGAGCATAGCGCACACGCCGACTCGAGCGACGTGATGACAGCCCGATTGCCCTGGCCCAGGTCATGTGAACCTTGCCGACATGCTGTTTGTGCCGGGTGGTAGCTCGCTCGACCAAGGCGTCCACCATCGCTTGCGGTTCGACATTCTCATCGTCGTCGCCATCAGGCCACCCGAATTCGCGCCGCAAGATGTCGATCGCGTTTAGTGTCGGGTCGTCGGAAGCTAATGCGCCTGCCCACATTTCTGTCTCGGTGATGCGCCGTACGAAGCGTTCGATTGCCTGCTGGGGCAGCATGTTATTGAGCTGATAGCTGTCAGCTGAAAGATCGCGCACGACTGTTTTCTTGGGCGCGACGATTTCGCACACGAAGGTGATGGGTGGCCGGCGAAGCAACTCCCGGGCGCGGTCGAGCTGATAAAGGATGAGGTTGAGACCGGCCATGGTGACAAGGTGCGGGATGGCGTCGTGCGCCGGGATCGGAAGGTCGAGAATGGCGCGCCAATCAGCCGCCAACCGATCGAAGGCCGGATGAGTGGTGCAAGGTAGATAGGCACCTGCGCGCTCGACCTTCGCGAGTTGCGGATCGCCTTGGAGGGCGTGGGCCATGCCGTCATAGGGCGCCGGACTTTCGAGAAAGCGGCTGACGAGCAGCCCACGCAATGCATCGGCATGTTGGCTGCGCGCCAGCATCAGATAGAGAAGTTCGCCAGTTCGGGCAAAGAAGCGACGGTCATTTGAAACGCTGCCGCCCGGCTTCACATTCACATCTTCATACAGAGCATGGGGACCAAACGGGAATACGAATTTGGAACTCCAACGCTTGTTGCTCCTCCCTTCGATCGCCGACCCTTGGAGAAAGCTCAGGACTGCAGCGAAGTCGTCAAAACTCTCAAAGCGATCGCGAAGATATGTGAAGTCCGGCTTGTCGATTCCCCCCGCGCTCGTAGCCATTTTATCGAGCCATAATGTCCAGGCCTGTTCGTCAGAGCCTGCCTCGGCGCGAACGGTCATAACATGCGGATTGTTGAACACCAGATTGCGAAGCCGCAACTGGAGCTGCGGCTTGTAAGACAGGCTGTTGAGCCCCTCTTCTCGAAGCGGGCGCCCCTCGCGATATTCGGCGAAAAGAACGGTGAGAAACTCGAGGAAGGTAAGCCAGGGCGACTGCTCATCGTGCAGACGGTGACCCCAGATCGCTTCGTCGATCCAGAAGGCAGGGCCGCTTCGATCCTCGAATGTAGTGGGACGCGCAAGAAATTCCATGATTATACCCGCACTATGACCCGGCGGGGCTGGGCTCGGCCATCCGGGTTGAGCTCAATGAAGCGTAAAACGAGCTCGCCATTGATCACTTCGTCATCACCGTCGATTCTGCGACGCTTCTCGGTTTCGCGGAGCAGCCGGGCCTTGAACGCCAATAGGTCTTCATGGCACTCAAGCGAGAAACTGCTCGGTAGCGCACCTTCCGCGACCCGCCCGAGAAACTCAAAACGCGTCGGCGACAAGGGAAGGAATATCGGGGGCGTTTCCGTGTCCCGCACGAGCCTGACGGACACGCCGAACGCGCCGTCGTTGGCATCAGCCACTAGGCTCACCTCCTCGCCGCCAGAACGCGGCACGGAGATTAGCTTATCGAGCAACGGACTCCGCTTGGATTGAGAGTAGCTCCCCGAGGTTGCGAGCACGAGCTCATCCTGATTTTGGACAAGCATGCCAGTGAAGATTCGATTGAGGCCGCGCACGACCATGTTCAGTGCTGCGCGGGGTGCCTGCTGTCCCGCCGAGAGCCTTTCAGCCACCTCAAGATAGAGGCCGGCATAACGAAAGACGGTAAGGTCCCAAAGGTCATAGTCCTTGGCCTTCGCGTCAGGTAGCGTGAAGAAGAGACGCTGCCGCTGAGAGCGTAATGCAGTCAGAAACACTGTCCGATCAGTGTCTTCCGCCCCCTCAAGATAGATGCGCTGCGAGTTCGCGTAGGCGGGTGTCGCGCCATAGACTGTATCTGCGCGCACGAGCTCGGCGTAATCGGCGGCATGGGCGGGATCGTCAGCGCCATAAACCAGAAGGTTGTCGACGCGGTTGCTGGTCTCCGCACCGATGCCGAAGGCGTTTAGCTTACGAAAAAGTTCAGTCTTTTCAGCCCGGCTGGGCCGCAGATTCTCACCGAAGATGTTACGATATATGCTCGCCTTGTCCGCTGTGCCAGCGGACTGGATGGCGGACACGTCATTGCAATTCATCAGGCCATCACGCGCGTCGGGATGACCCAAAATCGCATTTGCGATAAGCGCGAGGAGCTGGCGGACCGGGAAATGGCTGCCATTGCGCTCGGAGAGTTCGATAAGCGCCGCCAGGCGCTGCCGAAACGGATCATGCGATCCTTCGCCAATTAGCCTGCGGCGATTCTCCAAGATCGGACACGAACTACCAGAACCGCAACCCTCACAGCCCTCCCAGCCTTCGTGCGTGGTGACTGCCTCGATAATTGCCATAGCGGTCTCGGCGGCCGGGGACCGGCTGAGATCGGTCAGCTCGAGTGCAATTCCGGGGTCGGCACTCTTGCCCGTGACGAGAAGATCTTCGACGACCTTGGTCAGGCGAGCCACAGCGTCGTTGTTGGGAGCGGACTTGAGCTTCTCCAGGAGCTGGCCATGATTGGCTGCGAACAGATAAAACGTTCTCGTGGAAGGGTTGGCGACGTCCTTGGCAAACGCTGCCATTAGCTCACCACTTTCATTGTCGCGAAGCTCGCTTAGATCCTTGACGATCACGAACGTGCGTTCGCCAAAGTCGAGCCGTTGGACCTTCTCGCCCTCGTTCCAGGTGGCGACGTCGCCACCGAGCGCCGTCCACACCTCACGGCAATGATAGGTTTTGCCGTCCCCCGCCGTACCAGTAATGATATGTGATACTGGGCTTTCGCCGCGAAAATCCTCTACGAGCCTGTCGAGCAGGGGCGCAGGAAGCGTGATTGGCTTGATCTTCTGCCGACGAAGCGCCCTCTGGATCGACTCGTCGTACATATTGTCATTCGTCGGTATCGGTCCGTAATTGCGAAGAAATCGAACCCACGCCGCGGTAGATGGAATCGCCGACAAACTTTCCCCCCGAGTTTTGCCTATGTTCCAGCCTGAGGGGGCGTTGGTCAACGGCGTTTCGGTCCAACTCCGTAACAAACCGGTAGGATAGCAGGCCAATGTCGTTGCAGCGGATTCAATCGGTCCCGTCGTTGTTGGTCCAGGCGCAGCGTCTCCCTATTGCCTATACGGGAGCCCAAGCGCGGCACACAAAAACCGAAGCCCTAGGTTCAAAGCGCCAGCGAACTGACACTAGCTCTCGAGTCCCCCCTTATGGAATGTGCGAGCGGCAGGTTTGTCGAGTGGCTCGCCCGGCCGCGCCGTGGAAGCCGAGCTGCACCTCGCAATCCTTGCAGATTCTGAGCGATGGTAGCCGTGCTCATTTCGCGGGAGCCAGAGCGTCGATGACGACCCGTAGCCGCTCTGCATCGCCGCCGCCCCTCATAAGCGTTTCCGCTACCCTGCGAATCAACTCTTCATCTCCGTCCGGCGGCGGCGCATCGATTTCACCGTCGCTCATACCAGCCAAGGCCGCGGAAATCCGCTCTGCGACCCGATCAGCCGCACGACGAGCCGGGTCATGCTGCACATGCGCATAGATTGCGGTCGATCTCGGATTTGAGTGCCCGAGGATGGCCCCGGTAAATGCCATCGCCTCCCCTGACGAAATAGCCGTCGATCCCATTGTATGGCGGAGCGTGTGGGGCGTCACACCTGGTAGCTCCGCCTTCGCAATAACCCTCTTCCAGGGTGTCTTATACCCCTGAAAGTATCCGTCGCCGTGATCTGCCGGGAAGACAAAACCGGTTGTTCCCTCCCGCTCGATCGAGGTCAGCACCGCTATTGCCGCCGAGCCGATCGGTCGGACATTTCTGCCTGTCTTGGTGTCCACGAAGCGGAGGCTGCCATGCTCGAAGTCGACCTCTTCCCATTTGAGGCTGGCGATCTCCTCGCGTCGGCAACCGGTGAGCATCCAAAGGCGCATTATGTCGAGGGCCTTCCTGTTGATGCCCTCGGCCTCCATCTCGCGCATGGCCTCGCCGAAGCGCTTGATCTCCTCCAATGTGAGGTAGCGTTCCTTATAATTATCTGTTTTGCGCACCGCAGCCGTTTCACACGGATTTCGGCTGACGATCTCTCGCCGTCTGGCGAAGCTGAACACCGCGGACAGATCACGAAAGACCTTGCGGGCTGCGCCTTCTCCACCACGAACGACGATGCGCTTGCGCGGACCGATCTTGTTGTCGCTTGCGGTCTTGCCCGCTTCGACGTCGCGGAAGAAGCGTTCAATATCTCCGGCAGTGACGTCCGATACTCGCCGGTTGCCGAGGAGGGGCACAACGTGATGGCGCAGCCGGGCAATAGTATATTGCTTGGTAATCGCCTTCATCGGCTCGCCCTGGCGCTTCCCGCGCTGAATGTAGCAGCCTTCCTTTTCATACAGGTCGATCAGGTCGGCAATCCGCATTTCCCTGCGCTTGGACTGTAGCAGGGCGGCCGGATCGGCTCCGGTCGCGGCACCCCCGAGAATTTTCTTCGCCTCCCGTCGCGCGAGCTCTGGCGTCAACGTTCCATAGCGGCCGATCGTAATGCGCCGTTCGGGCGCTCGCCGCCCGCCGCCGTCCGCACGGTATTTGGCGATGAAGGATTTTACGCCGCTCGGTTCGACTCGAAGCCCGAAGCCCGCTAGCTCGCTGTCCCAGATATGATAGCGTTCAGCACGGGGAAGAGCGGCATCGACAGTGCGCTTTGTGAGAGTGATTTTGGCTGTTTTCAGTGCAGTCTGGAGCATTTTCAGTTCACCACCCGTTCACCACCACAAAGGAAAATCGGCGGGTATTTGTGGAGAATAGCAGCGGAGTGTTTTGGCGTAAACTGTTGATTTATCGTAAATTATACAAGAACCGCCAAGAGTGGCGTAGGCTATGACAATTTTGCCAAGGTTGGGGTCGAGGGTTCGAATCCCTTCGCCCGCTCCAGTTTTTTCTATGTCAGCGATATAGCGGCGCCTATTATCTGCGCAAACATGGGTGCCTCCATCTTTGCTAGGCCGCGGATCA
>Ga0180221_1000515_pt1 | contig 33348 bp, 32 predicted proteins | sample eDN5th37CKraftMG_FD_151339 | JGI IMG/M metagenome (GOLD analysis project Ga0180221, IMG submission 151339) | Enriched Miracle-Growth compost microbial communities from Emeryville, California, USA - eDNA 5th pass 37_C Kraft MG (version 2) (version 2) ...
CGAGGCCACCCTCCGCTCGGCCCTGCGCGCCGCCGTCGACGTCGACGACGCGCCGACGGTCGTGCGCTACCCCAAGGGCGCCCTCGGCGACCCGATCCCCGCCCTCGAGGAGCTCGACGGCGTGGACGTCGTCGCGCGGCACACGCCCGGCGCCGCGTCCGCGGCCGACGGTCGCCGGGTGCTCGTCGTGGGCGTGGGCTCGATGGTGCCCGCCGCGCTCGCGACCGGGGAGTCGCTCGCCGCCCACGGCCTGGCGGTCGACGTCGTCGCGCCCACCTGGGTGCTGCCCGTGCCGGAGACTCTGGTGAAGCTCGCGGGCGAGCACGACCTCGTGGTGACCCTCGAGGACGGCGTCGTCGACGGCGGCGTCGGGGCCCTGACCGCCCAGCGGGCGGGGGAGCAGGGCGTGCGCACGCCGTTCGTGCACGTGGGCCTGCCCGTGGCGTTCCTCGACCACGCCAGCCGCGACCAGATCCTCACCCAGCAGCGGATGCGCGCCGAGGACGCCGTGCGCGACGCGCTGGCGGCGCTCGCCCGCGACTGACGTCCGGGACGGGGCGCCGCGACAGACCGCACGACCGCTAGCCTCGTCGCCATGATCTGGTTGCTCGACCTGGACAACACGCTCGTGGGCCGTGCCGAAGCGTTCGAGGCGTGGGCCTCGGAGCAGGTGCGCGGCGCCGGCGGCGGTGCCGACGACCTCGAGGCGATCCTCGCGGTCGACGAGGGTGGGCACGGCTCCAAGGAGGCGCTCGCCCGCGTGCTGATCGACCGGCTGGGCTGGGACGACGACGTGCCCGCCGCGATCGAGCGCTTCCGGGCGGGGATCCTCGAGCGGGTGCGCCTGTACGACGGCGTGCTCCTCTCGCTCGACGTGCTGCGCGGCGCGGGGCACCGCGTGGCCGTGGTGACCAACGGGACGTCGGCGCAGCAGCGCGGCAAGATCGCGCGGTGCGGCCTCGCGGAGCACGTGGACGCGATCGTGGTCTCGGGGGAGGAGGGCGTCGCCAAGCCCGACCCCCGGATCGTGGAGATCGCCCTGGAGCGGCTGGGCGCCGCGGACGTCGACCGGCGCGACGTGTGGATGGTGGGTGACGCGGCCCACGCGGACGTCGCGGTGGGGAGGGCGGCCGGCACCCGCACGGCGTGGGTGTCGCACGGCCGGTCGTGGGACGGCCCCGTCCGGCCCGACGTCGTCGCGCCGACGACGCGCGAGGCGATCGCGCTCGCGGCGTCCCCGCCCGCCGTGGTGCTCGACTAGGCCTCGACGGGGCGTCGACGAGGCCTCGACGGGGCCTCGACCGTGTCGGGGACGTCACAGGTGCTCGGCATCGCTTGTGAAGACTTTCACGAATATGATGTGGTCAGACCTCAAGGAGGGGTACATGACCACCGACGCGGCACCCACCACGACCACCGCCTGGACCGGGTTCGCCCCGGGCCCCTGGTGCGACGACATCGACGTGCGGGACTTCATCCAGCGCAACTACACCCCGTACACCGGCGACGACGCGTTCCTCGCGGGCCCGACGGCGCGCACCACGGCCCTGTGGGAGCGGCTCGCGGCGATGTTCCCGGCCGAGCGGGAGCAGGGTGTCCACGACGTCGACCCGCACACCCCCGCGGGCATCACCGCACACGCGCCGGGCTACATCGACCGCGACGCCGAGCTGATCGTCGGCCTGCAGACCGACGCCCCGCTGCGGCGCGCGATCATGCCTCACGGCGGGTGGCGCATGGTCGAGGGCGCGCTGCAGACCTACGGCTACCCGGTCGACGAGACCCTCAGGAAGGTGTTCACCGAGCACCGCAAGACGCACAACCAGGCCGTCTTCGACGTCTACCCGCCCGCCGTGCGCGCGGCGCGCAGCTCGCACGTCATCACCGGCCTGCCGGACGCCTACGGCCGTGGCCGCATCATCGGCGACTACCGGCGCGTGGCGCTGTACGGGGTCGACCGGCTGGTCGCGTCGAAGAAGGTCGACAAGCTGGCCCTCGACGTCCGGCCGTTCACCGAGCAGGTCGCGCGCGAGCGCGAGGAGCACGCGGAGCAGCTCCGGGCCCTCGAGGAGCTCCGCCGGATGGCGGCGTCGTACGGGTACGACATCTCGGGCCCGGCGACGACGGCGCGCGAGGCCGTGCAGTGGCTCTACTTCGGCTACCTGGCCGCGGTGAAGGAGCAGAACGGCGCCGCGATGTCGCTGGGGCGCACCTCGACCTTCCTGGACGTGTACCTCGAGCGCGACCTGGCCGCCGGACGGCTCACCGAGGTCGAGGCGCAGGAGCTGATCGACGACTTCGTGATCAAGCTGCGCATCGTCCGCTTCCTGCGCACCCCCGAGTACGACGCCTTGTTCTCCGGCGACCCGACCTGGGTCACGGAGACCATCGGCGGCACGGGCGAGGACGGCCGCCCGCTCGTGACGAAGAACTCCTTCCGCTTCCTGCAGACCCTGTACAACCTCGGGCCCGCGCCCGAGCCCAACATGACCGTCCTGTGGAGCTCGCGCCTGCCCGCCGGGTTCAAGGAGTTCTGCGCGCGGGTCTCGATCGACACCTCGGCCGTGCAGTACGAGTCGGACGAGCAGATTCGCGCCGCCTGGGGCGACGACGCCGCGATCGCGTGCTGCGTCTCGCCGATGGCCGTCGGCAAGCAGATGCAGTTCTTCGGGGCGCGCGTGAACCTCGCCAAGGCGCTGCTGTACGCGATCAACGGCGGCCGGGACGAGGTCACCGGCAAGCAGGTCGCCCCGGCGTTCCCCGCCGTCACACCCGGCCTCCCGCTCGACTACGACGACGTGCGCGCCCGCTTCGACCGCACGATGGACTGGCTGGCCGAGACGTACGTCGAGGCGCTCAACTGCATCCACTGGTCGCACGACCGGTACGCCTACGAGCGGCTCGAGATGGCCCTGCACGACTCCGACGTGCTGCGCACGATGGCCTGCGGCATCGCGGGCCTGGCGGTCGCGGCCGACTCGTTGTCGGCCATCCGGTACGCCACCGTGACCCCGGTGACGGACGAGCGGGGTCTCGTCGTCGACTACGTGACCGAGGGCGACTGGCCCGCCTACGGCAACGACGACGACCGCGTGGACGCCATCGCCGTCGAGCTGGTGGAGTCGTTCATGGCGAAGGTCCGCAGCCACCCCACCTACCGCGACGCGGTGCCCACCCAGTCGGTGCTGACCATCACCTCGAACGTGGTGTACGGCAAGGCCACGGGGAGCACGCCCGACGGGCGTCGCGCCGGGGAGCCGTTCTCGCCGGGCGCCAACCCGATGAACGGGCGTGACACGCACGGCATGCTCGCGTCCGCGCTGTCGGTCGCGAAGCTCCCGTACGACCAGGCGCAGGACGGCATCTCGCTGACCAGCACCGTCGTGCCCGCCGGGCTCGGCCGCACGCGCGAGGAGCAGGTCGCGAACCTCGCCGGCCTGCTCGACGCCACCGTCGGCGCCGACGGGTACCACATGAACGTGAACGTCCTCGTGCGCGAGACCCTCGAGGACGCGATGGAGCACCCGGAGAAGTACCCCCAGCTGACGGTCCGCGTCTCCGGATACGCCGTGAACTTCGTGCGGCTCACGCGCGAGCAGCAGCGGGACGTGCTGTCACGGACCTTCCACGGGGAGCTCTGACCATGACTGCCGGCCCGGCGGTGCTGGACACCCCCTCCCGGCGCCGGGCCGGCGCCGGGCTGCGGGGCATCGCGACCGTCGACGCCCAGGAGGTGGACCGTTCGGCCCGGCTGGCGCAGATGCGCTCCGGCGAGCTCGGCTCGGTGCACTCGTGGGAGCTCGTCACCGCGGTGGACGGCCCGGGCACGCGCCTGACGGTGTTCCTCAGCGGCTGCCCGCTGCGGTGCCTGTACTGCCACAACCCCGACACCCTTGCGATGAAGGACGGCGAGCCCGTCCTCGCCGAGGACCTGCTGGCCCGGGTGGCGCGCTACCGTCGCGTGTTCGCCGCGACCGGCGGCGGCCTCACCCTCTCGGGCGGCGAGGTGCTCATGCAGCCCGCTTTCGCGGCGCGGGTGCTGCGGGGCGCGAAGCGGCTCGGGGTGCACACCACCCTCGACACCTCCGGCTTCCTCGGGGCGAACGCGACCGACGCGATGCTCGACGACACGGACCTCGTGCTGCTCGACATCAAGGCCGGCGACGAGGAGACGTACCGGCGCGTCACCGGGCGGTCCCTGGCCCCCACGCTCCGGTTCGGGCGGCGGCTCGCGGAGCGCCAGGTGAAGGTCTGGGTGCGTTTCGTCCTCGTGCCCGGCCTCACCGACGACCCGGCGAACGTCGCCGCCGTCGCGAGCCACGCCGCGCGGATCGAGGCGGTGCGCCCCGGCACGGTGGAGCGCGTCGAGGTGCTGCCGTTCCACCAGATGGCCCGCGACAAGTGGGCCGAGCTGGGCCGCACGTACGAGCTCGGCGACACGCCGCCGCCGACGCCCGCGGCGACGGAGGCCGTCCGCGACGTCTTCCGCGCCCACGGCCTCACCACGTACTGACCCCGGCCGGCGGTCCCTGGACCGACCGCTCACCAGGGGACCGGTCCGTGCTCGTCGAAGAAGCCGCCGGTCGGGCCGTCGTCGGGCAGCGTGGCGAGCCGGACGACCACGGCCGCGCCGTCGGCCGCGGTACGGGTGATGCCGGGGAACGCGGTGGTGAAGTCGGTCGCGCTCGGCCCCGGGTCGGCGGCGTTGACCAGGATGTCGCGGCTGCGCAGCTCCTTGGCGTACTGCACGGTCAGCGAGTTGAGGGCGGTCTTGGACGGGACGTACGCGGCCATCGGCGGCCGCGTCGTGAAGTAGTCCTCGGGATCGGTCATCCGGGCGAGGGAGCCCAGCCCGCTGCTGACGTTGACGATCCGGGCGGCCGGGGAGCGCGAGAGCAGCGGCAGCATCGCGGTGGTCACGCTGATCACGCCGAACACGTTGGTCTCGAACACCTCGCGCACGGCGGACAGGTCGACGCTGCCGGGACTCTGGGCAGCGGGGTCGCCGGAGATGCCGGCGTTGTTGACCAGGACGTCCAGCCGACCGAAGCGCTCCTCGATCCAGCGGGCGGCGGACAGGACGCCGGCGCGGTCGGTGACGTCCAGGGTGACCGGGTGCACCCGTGGGCCCAGGGCGGCGGCGGCCTCCGCACCGCGGTGCGGGTCGCGCGAGCCGAGCAGGACGTTCGCGCCGAGCGACGCGAGCCGGGCCGCGACCTCGCGGCCGATGCCCTTGTTGGCTCCGGTGACCAAGGCGGTCGTGGTTGCTGTCATGCGTCCAGCCGACCACGGGCCGGGCCGGGAGCTCCAACACCGATCGGGTCCGCACCGATACCGTGACGGTATGGACAGGCTGGAGGTCCGCGAGCTCGTCTACTTCGCCGCTGTCGCCCAAGAGCTGCACTTCGGTCGGGCGGCCGCCCGTCTGGGGATGACCCAGCCGCCGCTCTCCCGCGCCGTCAAGCAGCTCGAGCGGCGGCTGGGCGTCGCCCTGCTGGACCGTCGCGGTCGCCGGGTCGTGCTGACCGCCGCGGGCGCCGTCCTGCTCCGCGAGAGCCGTACGGTGCTCGACGTCGTTTCGGCCGCGGCGCGCCGCACGCGGCGGGCCGGCAGCCCCGACCCCCGTCTGGTGCTGGCCGTCAAGCCGGGCAGCGACGGTGGTCTGCTGCCCGCGATGCTCGACGCCTATCAGGCGGAGCCGGGTGCGCTGCCGGTCGAGCTGGTCTTCAGCTTCGGCGAGCGTGAGCTCCTGCTGCGGGAGGGGCGTGCCGACGCCGCCCTGCTCCACCGCCCCCACCCCGACCTCTCCGGCCTGGACACCCAGGACCTCCTCACCGAGACCCAGGTTCTCGTGATCCCGAGGTCGCATCGCCTCGCGGGCCGTCCCCGGGTCCGCCTGGACGACCTCGCCGGGGAGCCCCTGCCGCGCTGGCCGGCCGCGTCCGAGGAAGGCACGCACGGGCCCGAGGTCCACGACCTCGGGCAGCTCCTGCACCTCATCGCGCTGGGCCGCATGGTCGCCGTCCTGCCCGCCTCCGTCCGCGACCAGCTCCGCGACGACCTGGTCACCGTCCCGGTCGAGGACGCGGAGCCCACCACGCTCGTCCTCGCCTGGCCCGAGCACGCCACCTCTCCGGCCCTGGCCGCCTTCGTCCGCGCGGCCGCCGCCGTGGCGAGCGCGTCCCCGTGACCCCGGTCGACAACCCGAGCCGAGCCGCTAGCGTGGCGCCATGACGACGACGCCTGACGGTGCCCGCGAGGACGCCCCGCTGCAGCCCCTCGACGAGACCTGGACGACGGCGCTCGCGGTGGTGGCGCACCCGGACGACATGGAGTTCGGCGCGGCCGCCGCCGTCGCGCGCTGGACCGGGCAGGGCAAGCGCGTCGCCTACGTGATGGTCACCAGCGGCGAGGCCGGGATCGACGGGATGCACCCGGCCGAGGCGCGGCGGGTCCGTGAGGCCGAGCAGATCGCGTCGGCCCGCGCGGTCGGCGTCGACCACGTCGAGTTCCTCGGGTTCCCGGACGGCGTGCTCGAGTACGGCCTGCCCCTGCGCCGGGCGATCGCGGGGGCGGTGCGCCGGCACCGCCCGGAGGTCGTGATCACCGGCAACTTCCGCGAGACGTTCCCCGGCGGGATGCTCAACCAGGCGGACCACGTGGCGACCGGCCGCGCCGTGGTCGACGCCGTGCGCGACGCGGGCAACCGGTGGGTCTTCCCGGACCAGCTCGCGACCGAGGCGCTGGAGCCGTGGGGCGGCGTGCGCCAGGTGTGGGCCGCGGGCTCGCCCGAGGCGCGGCACGCGGTGGACGTCACCGACACGTTCGACGCCGGGGTCGACTCCCTGCGGGCCCACGCCGCGTACCTCGACGGGCTCGGGTGGGAGGACTTCGACCCGGCCGCGTTCCTCGCGCAGATGACGACCGCCACCGGGCCGCGCCTCGGCGTGAGCCACGGGACGCCGTTCGAGGTGCTGCGGATGGGCTGGGACGACTGACGCGCCCTCCCGGTCCTTCCGTCCCTACCGCGGCCCCTGGTGCGGGCGTCGGACAATCACCCATTCCTCGTCGCCCACCCGCACGGTGAGGCGCTCGAGCTGCTCCGGGGAGAGGGTCGCCACGGCGCCGTCCGTCGGCGCGACCTCGGGGGCCACGGCGGGGTGCAGGCCCGGTGCGAGGAGGAACGCGGTGAAGGCCGCCGACGCGCCGAGCACCGTCGCGGCGAGCACGGCGACCACCAGGGCCAGGCTGCGGCCGCGCTCGGTCGGCACGGCCGTGGGACGGCGCACCGGGCCGTCGTCCACGACGGCGCTGTCCGCGCCGTCGTGGACCTCGGTCGCCGTGGGCGGGCGGCCACCGTCGGACCACACGTCGAAGGTGAGGGGAGCGGGGCCCATGATCCCTCCCGGGTTCCTGGCCCGGGCGGATCACCCGGGCGTCCACCCTTGAAAGAGGGCCGAGGAGGTCTCCGGTGACGTGCGTCAGGCGTGGGTGGCCGCGACCGCCCGGTCGACGACCCCGCGCAGGGTGCCGCTCTCGGCGTGCCAGGCCCGCTGCCGGGCCGCTCCCTCGCCGGACGACCAGAGCCTGCCGAGCAGCTCGGTGACGGCGTCCAGGTCCCCGGTGTCGACCAGCGCGTCGCGCACGTGCGCCACGAGCTGACCCACGACGTCGTGCGCGGGGGCCGGGCGCCAGGTGTGCGGGGAGAGCAGGTCGTCGGACAGGCCCGACCGCCCCGCCCGCCACGAGGCCGTGCGGAGCAGCTCGGTACGGAGGACGGGCGCAGGCAGCCCGTCGGCCGCCTCGCGTGCCGCGGTCTCCACCAGACCCCGGGCGAGCGCGCCGAGCAGGGTGGCGGTGTCGGCGTCGAGGCAGACGTCCGCGATGCGCACCTCGACCGTCGGGTAGCGAGAGGACAGGCGGGCGTCGTAGTAGACCATGTTCTGGTCGAGGATCGTGCCCGTGGCGACCAGCGCGGCGACCGAGTCGCGATAGGCCTGGGCGGACCCGAACGACCGCGCCGGGCCGGACGTGGGCCAGCGCGCCCACACCTGCGAGCGGTAGCTCGCGAAGCCGGAGTCCTCGCCCTGCCAGAACGGCGAGTTGGCGCTCAGCGCCAGGAGCACGGACAGCCAGGGGCCGATCCGGTCCAGGACGGCCACGCCCTCCTCGTCGTCCTGGACGGACACGTGCACGTGGCACCCGCTGGTGAGCTGCTCGCGCGCGGTGAGGCCGAACTTGGCGCGTGCCTCCAGGTACCGCAGCCGAGCCACCGTGGTGCCCTCGAAGCGCCACGGCGAGGTGGCCAGGGCGGCGACGCGCGCACCCACCTTGTCGGCCGCCGTCTGCGCGCGGGCCCGTCCGGCACGGATCTCGGCGGCCAGGTCGGTCAGGTCGCTACGCGGGTGCGTCGCCGTCTCGAGCTGCTCCTCCATGAACTCGGTCTCGAGCCCACCGCCGCCGGTGTCGTGCGGTTGAGCGGGGTGGTCGTCGGTCTGGTCGGAGGCGTCCAGCGCCTCCGTGGCTCGGGCGACAGGTCGGCCTTCGTCGTCGACGAGGAGGAACTCCTCCTCGACTCCCATGGTGCGCTTCACCGGGGAAGTCTCACACGAGGTCGTGGTCTCCGCGTGCCAGGCCTCGTCGGCGCCCGCCGGCCCCGGTGTCAGCCGTGCTCGCGGCGGATCCGCGCGGCGCGCACGGCCTTGGTGACCGCCACCACCAGGGCCACGACGGTCCACACGACGCCCGCCACGACGGGGACCCACGGGAACGGGTCGCCGTACTCCCACCCGCGGAGGTTGTCCTCGTAGTGGTTCCTCTGGGCGACCGCCCAGCCCCCCGCGCACAGGGCGACGACGAACGGGCCGAGGAGGACCGCGAGGAACCAGACGATCGCGACCCGCCGGGCGCCCGCCGGGGTGTCCGGGTCGACGCGGCGCGACGGCGGGGTGGGCTGGGCGGGCCTCACGCGGCCAGTCCGGTGGCGAGGAGGCGGAACGAGGTGTCGGGCGCCACGGCACGGGGCTCCGGCATCGCGTCGGGCACGCCGCTGGAGAGCTCCCACGTGCCGTCGTCGCCCACCCGCACGGCAGCGGCACGCTCGGCGCCGGTGGCGTCGGTGGTCCGGACCGTGCCCGTGAACGGACGCTCGGCGACGTCGCCGAACCCGGCCCGGACGTAGTCGGCGGCGAGGTCGGCGAGCGGGCGGTCGGCGGCGAGGGGCAGGGCGAGCCAGATCCCGTACGGGCGGGGCTCGAGCAGCGCGGCGCCGTCCGGGCCCTTGACCAGGACGGCGGCGTGCGTGGTGCCGCCGCCGATGGCGGAGGCCTGCGCCCAGGAGGTGGCGCGGGCCAGCACCGCGGCGAGGGCGAGCACCTTGCCCTGCGGCAGGAGGCGGCCGTCCTGCTCCGCGGCGAGCCTGCGCACCACGAGCGAGCTGACCCCGGCGGTGAGCATCGGCGAGTCCGCGGGCACGGCCGGCAGCCGCAGCGCCGCCCGCGTGCCGTCGACGCCGGGGGCATCCGTCGTGAGGGACAGCAGGCTCAGGATCTCGAAGCCCGTGAGCTCGATCGCCTGGTCCTCCTTGCGGGGGGCGGGGGTCGTCGGGTCGGTCATCGTTCGTCCTCCTCGTGCGGCGCGGCTCGCGCGGGCATCGTGCCACATCGCGCGTACCGTGCCGGCGGGTCGTCAGGTGGTGGGGATGGCGTGCAGCCGGCTGCGGGGCGGGGGAGCGGTCAGAACGGCCAGAGGTCCTCGGCCAGGTCCCCGGCGCCCTCCAGCAGGTCCCCGCCGGCGTCCCAGACGTCGCCCGCGAGGTCGCCGGCACCGTCGAGCAGGTCCCCGCCGGCGTCCCACGCCCACTGGCCGACGTCCACCGCACCGTTCCACACCGTCTCGGTGATGTTGCCGTCGATGAAGATGTCGGCGACCGCCCACGCGGCCCCGGCACCGAGGATGGCCCAGCCCACCGGGTTGGAGACGAGGGCCGCGCCGGCGAGCAGTGCGCCGGCTCCGAGGCCGGCCGTGATGGCGCCGTCCCCCACCTTCCACCAGTCGCCCTCGGCGATGCCCTGGCCCATGGTCCACCCGCCGGTCGCGACGCTGAGCCAGCCGAGCGCCTTGCCCGCCGCGCCGAAGCCGGCGGGGATGTCGTCGGCGAGGCCCCACAGGCCGGTGCCGCCGCGGTAGAGGGTCTCGGCGAGGAACTCCGTCGCACCACCGACGCTGCCCCACCAGCCCGCCTCGCCCACGAGGTCGTTGAGCGCGTCGGCCCAGCTGTCGCCGCCCGAGGCCGTGCCGGTGCCGGTCGCCTCGGCACCGGCGAACGGGTTGCCGCCGGGCCACGGCCCGCCGGGACCGGGGAAGCCGCCGCCCACGAGGTCCGCGCTGGTGGTCTCCTGGTCGTCGGCGTTGGACCGCAGGCGGTCGGCGCCGGTCTGGAGCGCCGCCGCGGCGTCGCGCAGGGCGGGGGCGTGCAGGCTCTCCCACTCGTCGCGGAAGAACTCCGAGCTCGGGCCGAACCACGGCACCTCGTTGACGCTGCCCCCGATCACGTCGACCGCGGACTGCAGGTGGTGCGACCGGTCGTCGAACAGGGTGGCCAGCGTGCGTAGTTGCTCGATGTCGGCGCCGTACATCCGGTCGCTCATGCAGGTCCTTCCGTGCAGGGCGGGTGTCGGCCCACATGGTATCCGGCCAGGTCAGCCCTGACGACGGGGCGTAGGACCCATGCGGGACGCGCCACCGACGGGCGTCCGCGCACGCCGACGGCCGGCCCCCGCGAGGGGACCGGCCGTCGGGCGCGGGCACCGGTCGGTGCCCCGCCCCGAGGGAGGTGTCAGGTGATGTCGGCGCGCGTCAGGCGACGACCTCGGGGACGTTCGCGACGCCGTCCGGGAGGATCCGGCGGCCCAGCACCCGCTCGGAGTAGCCCGCACGGTCGAGGTACGGCGTGATGCCGCCCGTGTGGAAGCCCCAGCCGGCGCCGAGGATCATGCACAGGTCGATCTGCTGCGGCCCGGCGACCACGCCCTCGTCGAGCATGTGGCCCACCTCGACCGTCAGCGCGGTGAGGACGGAGTCGAGCACGCCCGCGGCGTCGAGCACCGGGGTGCCGCGCCGGCCCGGCGTCCCGGCCGGCAGCGCCTCGCCGAAGACGGCCTGGACCGCCGGGTCGACCGGCTTCGGCAGGCCCGGCGCGGGGCGGTCCAGCACGACGCGTATGCCGTCGGCCACGAGCTTCTCCAGGCCGGGGGAGGTCGGGAAGCGGTCGCCCAGGTCCTCGCGCAGCGAGGTGAGCACGTGCAGGCCCACGGCCGGCCCGACGAGATCGAAGAGCTCGAACGTCGGCATCGGGAAGCCGAGCGGCGCGAGCGCCGTGTCGGCGACCTCGACCGCCGTGCCGTTCTCGATCGCCTCCACGACCTTGCCCATGACGAGGACGAGCAGCCGGTTGACGACGAAGCCCGGGCGGTCGGCGACCAGCACGGCCGTCTTGCGCAGCTTCTTCGTGATGGCGAACGCCGTCGCGAGCGCCTCGTCGGAGGTCTTCTCGGCCTTCACCACCTCGACGAGCGGCATCTGCGCCACGGGGTTGAAGAAGTGGATGCCGACCACGCGCTCGGGGTGGGCCAGGTCGGCGGCCATCTCGCTCACGGACAGCGCGGACGTGTTCGTCGCGAGGACGGTGTCCTCGGAGACGATGCCCTCGAGCTCGGCGAAGACCTTCTTCTTGAGGCCCATGACCTCGGTGACGGCCTCGACGACGACGTCGCACGACGCGAACTCGCCGATCTCGGTGGTGCCGGAGACGCTCGCGACGATGCGCGCGGCCACCTCGGGCGTCATGCGGCCGCGGCCGACGAGCTTCTCCACGGTGCTGCGGACGTACCCGAGGCCCTTCTCGACGCGCTCGGTGTCGAGGTCGCGCATGACCACCGGCACGCCGAGGCGCTGCGCGACGAGCAGGGCGATCTGCGCCGCCATGAGCCCGGCGCCGACGATGCCGACCCGCGTGACCGGGCGGGCCAGGCTCTTGTCCGGGGCGCCGGCGGGCTTCTTGCCTCCCGAGACGAGCTGGAAGGCGTAGACGCTGGCGCGCATCTCGTCGGACATGATCAGGTCGGCGAGCGCCTGGTCCTCGGCGGCGAACGCCTCCTCGCGGGTCGCCGTCCGGGCGGCGGCGAGAAGGTCAAGGGCCCGGTACGGGGCGGGGCGCGAGCCCGCGACGACGGCGTCGAGCCGCTCGCGGGTGGCCGCGACGACGGCGTCCCACACCGGCTGCGGGTCGAGCTCGCGGCGCGGCACCTCGACCTCGCCGCGGACCACGCGGGCCGCCCACAGGATCGACTGCTCGAGGAAGTCGGCCGCCTCGAAGAGCTGGTCGACGAGGCCGATCTGCGCCGCCTCGGCCGGCTTGAACGGCTTCTGCGCCGCCGGGCGGGTGAGGATGACGTCGACGGCCTTCTCGATGCCGACCAGGCGGGGCACGAGGTAGGCGCCGCCCCAGCCCGGCACGAGGCCGAGGCCGGTCTCGGGCAGCCCGAGCGCGGGCGCGTCGGACGACACGGTGCGGTAGTCGCAGTTGAGCGCGACCTCGAGTCCGCCGCCGAGCGCCAGCCCGTTGACGAACGCGAACGTGGGCACGCCCATCGTGTGCAGCAGCTCGTAGGCGGCGTGACCGGAGCGGCCGAGCTCGAGCGCCTGCTCGTGGGTCGTCACGGTGGAGACCTGCAGCAGGTCCGCGCCCGCGGCGAGGAAGTACGGCTTGCCCGTGACGGCGACGGCGGCGATCTCCCCGCGCGCGGCGCGCTCCTGCAGCGCGGTGAGCGTCGCGGTGAGCTCGGCCATGCCCTCCGGGCCCAGCGTGCTGGGCTTCGTGTGGTCGAGGCCGTTGTCGAGCGTGACGAGCGCGAGCGTGCCCGCGCCGCCCGGGAGCTCGACGTCCCGGACGAGGGAGTGCGTGACGCGCTCGGCGCGGACGCCGGTGGTGTTCTCGGTCATCGGGTCAGTTCTCCTCGTCCGTGGTCGCGTCCGTGGTCGCGCCGGTCGTCGCGGTCGTGTGGCCGGAGTAGTCGGCGTGGTGCGGGTTCTCCCAGATCACCGTGCCGCCCTGGCCGAGGCCGACGCACATGGTGGTGATGCCGTACCGGACCTCCGGGTGCTGCGCGAACTGGTGCGCGAGCTGGGTCATGAGGCGCACGCCGGAGCTGGCCAGCGGGTGGCCCATGGCGATCGCGCCGCCGTACGGGTTGACGCGCTCGTCGTCGTCGGCGATGCCGTAGTGGTCCAGGAAGCTCAGCACCTGCACGGCGAAGGCCTCGTTGATCTCGAACAGGCCGATGTCGTCGATCGTCAGCCCGGCCTGGGCGAGGGCCTTGTCCGTGGCCGGGACCGGGCCGTAGCCCATGATCGACGGGTCGACCCCGGCGAAGGCCGAGGAGACCAGGCGCATCGCGACGGGCAGGCCGAGCTCCGCAGCCGTGTCGCCCGAGGCGATCAGCGCCGCCGTGGCGCCGTCGGTCAGGGGCGAGGCGTTGCCCGCCGTGACGCGGCCCCCGGGGCGGAACGGCGTCTTGAGGTTCGCGATGCCCTCGACGGTGGTGCCCGGCCGGGGCAGCTCGTCCGCGGTCGCGAGGCCCCAGCCCTGCTCGGTGGAGCGCACCGCGACCGGCACGATCTCCGGGCCGACGTCACCGTTGGCGAGCGCCTTGGCGTACTTGGCCTGGCTGTTCACGGCGTAGGCGTCCGCGCGCTCCTTGGTCAGGTGCGGGAACTTGTCGTGCAGGTTCTCGGCCGTGACGCCCATGTTGAGCGCCTCGGGGTCCACGAGCTTCTCCGAGAGGAAGCGGGGGTTCGGGTCGGCGTCGAAGCCCATCGGGTGGCGGCCCATGTGCTCCACGCCGCCCGCGATCACGACGTCGGCGCTGCCGGTCGCGATACCGGCCGCGGTGGTGGTGACGGCGGTCATCGCGCCCGCGCACATGCGGTCGATGGCGAAGCCGGGGACGGTCCGGGGGAGGCCGGCGAGCATCCCGACGGTGCGGCCGAGGGTCAGGCCCTGGTCGCCCTGCTGGGTGGTGGCGGCGATCGCCACCTCGTCCACGCGCTCGCCCGGCAGCTCGGGGTGACGGCGCAGCAGCTCGCGGACGGCCTTGACGACGAGGTCGTCCGCCCGGGTCTCGGCGTACAGGCCGTCGGGCCGGGCCTTGCCGAACGGCGTGCGCACGCCCTCGACGAAGACGACGTCGCGCAGCGCGCGGCGGGCCGGGTTCCGTGTGGTCATGGAAGCTCCATCCGCAGGCGGGGGTCGGGACTTCGGCGTCCGACGAGCGACGCCGCTCTCGGGCGGCGACCCGGTGGGGCCGACGCCGCGGTACACGCTACCGCGAGTACCGGGAATCAGGATAGACCACTCTGAGACGCCGTCTCACACGACCTGTCAGGACGTGCGCCGGGTCAACCTCGCGCACGTCCTGACACGTCGCGAAGCGGGGTCAGGTGAGGTCGGAGAACGCGTCGGCGAGCCGGGACGAGACCAGCCCGACCTGCCACTCCCGGGCGTCCCGCCCCCGGAGGAACTCCGCGATCTCCGCCGCGCCCGCCGGCTCGGGCGGCGTCCAGCACAACCGCCGCAGGGCGTCCGGCTGCAGCAGGTTCTCGACGGGGACGTGGACGTCCTCGGAGAGCGTCGCCAGGAGCTCGCGCGCCGCCGCGAGGCGTCGCGCTGCGACCGGGTCTCGGTCGGCCCAGGTGCGCGGCTGGGGCGGCCCGTCGGTGCGCGGGCCGCGCTGGCTGGGCAGCCGGTCGTCGGGCAGGGCGAGCGCCTCGTCGATCGCGCGCTGCCAGGCGGGCGCACGGCGCCGGGCTGCCTTGCCCGCGAACTCGGGGAGGGCGGTGAGCTGCGGCACCGTGCGCGGCAGCGCGCGGGCCGCCGCGACGATGGCGCGGTCGGGCAGCACCCGTCCGGGGGAGACGTCCCGCGCCCGGGCGCTCGCGTCCCGCGCCAGCCACAGGCTGCGCACCACCGCGAGCTGCCGGCGGTCGCGCAGCGTGTGGGTGCCCGACGTCCGGCGCCACGGCTCCGGTCGCGGCGCCGGGGGAGCGGCGGTGCGCACCGCCTCGAACTCCTGCGCCGCCCACTCGGACTTGCCGGCGGCCTCGAGCCGTTCGGCCAGCCGGTCGCGCAGGTCCACGAGCACCTCGACGTCGAGGGCGGCGTAGCGCAGCCAGTCCTCCGGCAGCGGCCGCGTGGACCAGTCGACGGCGGAGTGCTCCTTGGCCAGGCCGAGTCCGAGCAGCTCCGCGACGACGGCCGCGAGCCCGACGCGCTCCAGGCCCAGCAGCCGCGCGGCCAGCTCCGTGTCGAAGACGCGCGCCGGTCGCAGCCCGTGCTCGGCGAGCCCGGGCAGGTCCTGGGAGGCGGCGTGCAGCACCCACTCGGCGTCGCCCACGGCCTCGCCCACCGCGGACAGGTCGGGCAGGGCCACCGGGTCGAGCAGGGCCGTGCCCGCGCCCTCGCGGCGCAGCTGGACCAGGTAGGTGGACTGGCCGTAGCGGTAGCCGGAGGCGCGCTCCGCGTCGGCGGCCACGGGGCCGGTGCCGGCCGCGAACCGCTCGACCACGCGGTCGAGGGCGGCCGGGGTGTCGACCACGCGGCCGACGCCGTCCGCCGGCTCGGTGAGCGGGACGACGTCGGTGGCGGTCGGGGGGACTGCTGAGCTCATGGCCCCACGGTATGCGGTCGTGACCCCGGTCGGGGCTGCCCCCGGCGGGACGGGCGCGAGGGCAGCGAGGCGACGCCGTCGGGCAGCGGGGGCAGCCCTCCGGCGGTGGCCATGAGGTCGGCCCACACGGCGAGATGGACGCCGAGGTCCGTGTCCGTGGGCGTCCACGACGCGCGGATCTCGAGGTCGACCGCATCGGGGGTGGCGGCGAGGGCGCCGAAGCTCTGGGACAGCACCCGGGTCACCGTCCCGCCGGTGGCGAGCACGTCCGTGCCCGCGGCGGACAGGGACTCCGTCACCCAGGTCCACGCGACGTCGGCGAGGAGCGGGTCGGCGGCCAGCTCGGGCTCGAGCGTGGCGCGCACGAGCGTGACCACCCGGAACGTGCCCTGCCAGGTCTCCTGGCCCTCGGGGTCGTGCAGGACGACGAACCGCCCGGTAGCGACCTCCTCGCCGTCGGGCGCGGTGACCTCGCCCTCCAGGGCGACCGAGAAGGGCGCCACGCGCGTGGGGCCGGGGATCTCGGCGAGGTGCACCTCGCCGCGCAGCCGCCGCTCGCGCAGGGACGCCAGCGCGGCCGCGAAGGGGGCGGGCACCTGCCGGGGATCCTGCGGATCCCGCCTCGAGTCACCCGTGCGATCGCCGGTCACGCCAGCCACCGTACGGCTCCCGGCGCCGGCGCGGTCGGATCGACGCGCGAGGCGACGGTCGTGTCCGGATCGTGATGATCCGTACACCCTGGTCGCCGCGCCGACTACGCTGGTCCCGGCTCCCGGGCGGGGCGCGCGTGCGCCAGCCGCCGCCACCCGATCGCCCGACCCGAACCGAGAACCGACGGAAGCAGGGAAACGATGACAGCTCGTGCCCAGATCGGCGTGACCGGCCTTGCGGTGATGGGCCGCAACCTCGCTCGCAACTTCGCCCGGCACGGCTACACGGTGGCGGTGCACAACCGGTCGTACGCCAAGACGCAGTCGCTGATCGCGGAGGCCGGGCACGAAGGCGACTTCGTGGCCTCCGAGTCGATGGCCGACTTCGTCGCCTCCCTGGAGCGGCCGCGCAAGGTCGTCGTCATGGTCAAGGCGGGTGCCGCCACGGACGCCGTGATCGACGAGCTCGTGCCGCTCCTCGAGGAGGGCGACATCGTCGTCGACGCCGGCAACGCCCACTTCCCGGACACCATCCGTCGCGAGAAGGCGCTGAGCGCCAAGGGCCTGCACTTCGTGGGCACCGGCGTGTCCGGCGGCGAGGAGGGCGCGCTCAACGGCCCGTCGATCATGCCCGGCGGCACCCGCGAGTCCTACGCGAGCCTGGGCCCGATCCTCGAGGACATCTCGGCGAAGGTGGACGGCACGCCCTGCTGCACCTACGTGGGCCCGGACGGCGCCGGCCACTTCGTCAAGATGGTGCACAACGGCATCGAGTACGCGGACATGCAGCTCATCGCCGAGGCCTACGACCTGCTCAAGCAGGGGCTCGGCGCGTCCGCGCAGGAGATCGGCGAGATCTTCGCGCAGTGGAACACGGGCGACCTGGAGTCGTTCCTCATCGAGATCACCGCGGACGTGCTCCAGCACGTGGACGCGGAGACCGGCAAGGCCTTCGTCGACGTGGTGCTGGACCAGGCCGAGCAGAAGGGCACCGGCCGCTGGACGGTGCAGAACGGCCTCGACCTCGGCGTGCCGATCACGGGGATCGCCGAGGCGACGTTCGCCCGCGCGCTGTCCGGCTCCGTGCCGCAGCGCGAGGCCGGCCGGGCGGCGCTGCCCGCCGAGGCGTCCGGGTGGCTGGTGCCCGACCGCGACGCGTTCATCGAGGACGTGCGCCTCGCGCTCTACGCGTCCAAGGTCGTCGCGTACTCGCAGGGCTTCGACCAGATCGCGGCGGCGTCCGCGGAGTACGGCTGGGACGTCGACCGCGGCGCCATGGCCCGGATCTGGCGCGGCGGCTGCATCATCCGCGCCCGCTTCCTCAACCGGATCACCGAGGCGTACGAGCGCGACGCGCACCTGCCGCTGCTCCTCGCCGACGAGTACTTCACCGGCGCCGTCGCGAACGGCCTCGGCGCCTGGCGCCGGGTCGTCGCGCAGGCCGCCCTCAACGGGGTGCCCGCGCCGGCGTTCGCCTCGTCGCTCGCCTACTACGACGGCGTGCGGGCCGAGCGGCTGCCCGCGGCCCTCGTCCAGGCGCAGCGCGACTTCTTCGGCGCCCACACCTACCGGCGCACCGACAAGGAGGGCACGTTCCACACCGAGTGGTCGCGCGACCGCTCCGAGCAGGAGGCATGAGCACCCCCGTGAGCACCAGCAGCACCGAGGCCGGCCCCGGGTTCCAGCCCGTCGTCGTCGGGTCGGACATCGGCGTGTACGCCCTCGCCCGCTCGTTCCACGAGCGGTACGGCGTGCGCACGACCGTCGTCGCGTTCGCGGAGCCGGGCCCGATCGCGCACTCGCAGATCATCGACACCGAGCTGTCCGGCACGGCGCCCGAGCAGATCGTCGCCTCGCTCCTGGACGTCGCGGGCCGCCTGGCCCCGTCGGGCCGCGCGCTCGTGCTCCTGACCAACATGGACTGGGTGGTGCGCGTCCTGGTGCACCACCGTGCGCAGCTCGAGGCCGCCGGCTACGTCGTGCCGTTCGCGGCCGCCGCGCTCATCGACCGGATCTCCGACAAGGCGGAGTTCCAGGCGGTGTGCGCCGAGCTCGGCATCCCCACCCCGGCCACGGTGATCCAGGACTTCGCCCGCGCGGCGGAGCCGGGCTGGGAGCCGCTGCCGGTCGGGTTCGACTACCCGGTGATCGCCAAGCCCGCCAGCAGCGCCGACTACCACGACGTGCAGTTCGCCGGGAAGAAGAAGATCTACGAGATCGCGACCCCGGCCGAGCTGGACCGGCTCATGATCTCGCTGCGCGAGGCGGGCTTCCGCGGCCGCTTCCTGGTGCAGGAGAACATCCCGGGCGACGACACCCGCATGCGCTCCGTCACGGCCTACGCCGACTCCGCGGGGCGGGTCACGCTGCGGTCCTCGGCGCAGGTCCTCCTCGAGGAGCGCACCCCGGCGGCGCGCGGCAACCCGTCGGCGATGATCGTCGAGCCGATCCCCGTGATCCTCGACGCCGCGCAGCGCATCCTCGAGCACACGGGCTGGCACGGTTTCGCGAACTTCGACGTCAAGCTCGACCCCCGGGACGGCGTGTTCAAGTTCTTCGAGCAGAACCCCCGCATCGGGCGGAACAACTACTACCTCACCGCGGGCGGGCAGAACCCGACCGAGGCCCTCGTCGACGACGTCGTGCACGGCGTGCGCCGCGAGCCGGTGACGGCGGACCGCGAGGTGCTGTACGCCGTCGTGCCGAGGCGCCTGCTGCGCTCGTACGTGCTGGACCCGCAGCTGCGTGCCCGCGTCGTGCGGCTGCAGCGGTCGGGGCGCACCGTGCACCCGCTGCGCTACCGGGCCGACGCCTCGCCGCGCCGCCGCCTGTACGTGCTCACGGCGATGCTCAACCACGTGCGCAAGTACCGGCAGTTCTACCCGCTCGACGCGCTGCGCCGGAACTACGCGGCGAACACCGCGGCCGCGGCGCCCGCCGGCACGGCGACCGGCGGTGCCACGAAGGAGGCCTCGTGACCCGTCCGTCCTCGCAGCGCCGGCTGCAGCCCGTCGTCCTCGGCGGTGACATCGGCGCCTACAGCCTGGCCCGGGCGTTCCACGAGGCGTACGGCGTGCGCTCCGTCGTGGTCTCCGGGGCGTCCACCGGGCTGGTGCGCCACTCGCGCATCCTCACGCACGTGGCGGAGCCGCGGATCGACGAGCCGGAGGCGATCGTGTCCCGGCTGCGCCGGATCGCGGACGAGCACGCCGACGCCGACCTGGTCGTGGTGGGCTCCGCCGACTGGCTGGTCCGGATGCTGGTGCAGCACCGCGACCGCCTCGAGGACCGCTACCTGGTGCCCTACGTGGGGGAGGAGCTGCTGCTGCGCCTCACCGACAAGGAGGAGTTCGGGGCGCTGTGCGCCGAGCTCGGCCTCGCGCACCCCACCACGGTGGTGCACGACGTCGCCTCCGGCGGCGAGCCCGACACGAGCGGGCTGACGTTCCCCGTGATCGCCAAGGCGGCCAGCACGGCGGCCTACCACGACGTCGAGTTCGCGGGGAAGAAGAAGGTCTTCCTCGTGGACACGCGGGGCGAGCTGCTCGACCTGCTCGCCCGCGTGCGCGACGCCGGGTACGTCGGCTCGTTCGTCGTGCAGGACTACATCCCGGGCGACGACTCGGGCATGCGGATCCTCACGTGCTACAGCGACGCCCAGGGCAAGGTGCGGTTCTCGTCGTTCGGGCACGTGCTGCTGGAGGAGCACGCCCCCGGCGCGCTGGGCAACCCGGCCGCCATCGTCACGGGCACCCAGCACGAGGTCGTGGAGCAGGCGCGCCGCCTGCTCGAGCACGTCGGGTGGACCGGGGTCGCGAACTTCGACCTCAAGTACGACCCGCGCGACGGCCGGTACGTGTTCTTCGAGCTCAACCCGCGCCTCGGCCGCTCGAACTACTACGTGACGTCGACGGGCGCGAACCCCGTGAAGTTCTACGTGCACGAGCACCTGCGCGGCCTCGACCCGGACCCGCGCGCGGTGCTCGGGCCGGACGTGCCGCTCTCGGCCGACGGCGAGGTCACCACGGAGCACCTGTACACGGTGCTCCCGGGGGCGCTCCTGCGCCGGTACGTCGCGGACCCCGCGACCCGGTCGCGGACGCGGCGCCTGCAGCTGACGCGCCGGGCGTCGAACCCGCTCTGGTACCGCAAGGAGTGGGACCCGCGCCGGGTGGCCTACCTGCTCGTGGCGCAGCTCAACCAGTTCCGCAAGTACGCGCGCCACTACCCGGTGGCGCAGTCGCGCGCGCTGGCATGGACGGGCTCGACGGGCTCGACGGCGCCGCGGGGCGCCCGGGAGGGCGCGTGACCGCCGCCGAGGACGCCGACCGGCGGGCCGAGGGCCTGCCCGTCGGCGTCATCGGCGGCGTCGGACCGCTGGCGACCGCCTACTTCCTGCAGCGGGTGGTGCAGCGCACCGACGCCGCGCGCGACCAGGACCACGTGGACGCGGTGGTGCTCAACCACGCGACCATCCCGGACCGCACGGACTTCGTGCTCGGCCGGTCGCCGGCCGACCCGGGGCCGGTGCTCGCGCGCGACGCCCGCCGGCTGCAGGACTTCGGCGTCCAGTTCCTGGTCATGCCGTGCAACACCGCGCACTACTTCACCCAGCAGGTGCTCGACGCCGTGACGGTGCCGTTCGTCTCGATCGTGGACGTCACGGTCGCGGCGGCGCGGGCCCGGGTGCCCGGCCTCAAGCGGGTCGGGCTGCTCGCCACCGCGGGCACGGTCGCCTCCCGGGTCTACGACGACGCGTTCGCCGCCCACGGCGTCGACGTCGTCGTGCCGGACGCCGCCGACCAGGACGTGGTCAACTCCGTGATCTACGACCAGGTCAAGGCGGGCCTCCCGGCCGACCCGGACGCGCTGCGCGGCGTGGCCGCTCGCCTCGTCGAGCGCGGCGCGTCGGTCGTGGTGCTGGGGTGCACCGAGCTCTCCGTCGCGGCGGTCGACCACGACCTGCTCGACGAGGCGCCCTTCCTGGACTCCATGGACGAGCTGGTCCGCGCCACGATCGTCCGCGCGGGCCACCGCGTGCGCTGAGGGGCTCAGTCCCCGATCTCGCTGGTGCCGGCGTACAGGTGCAGCACCGGCACGTGCAGGTGCTCGCGGGCGCGCGACGCCCAGTCGGAGCGGAAGGTGTCCGCGACCACGTGCGGGTACGTGACGACGACGACGTCCTGCACCCCGTCCGGCCCGCCCTGCGCGGCGACGGCCGCGCCGAGCGCGGGCAGCGGGTCTTCCTCGGTGACGGCGCCGTCGGCGCTCGCCCCGGCCGCCCGCAGGGCGGCGACCGACCGCTCGAGGCGCTGGGCGGCGGTCGCCTGCGCCTGCTCCGGCGTGGGCTCCCTGCCCACGAGGTCCTGCCCGGCCTCCCGCAGCTCGCCCACCCAGAGGTGGTCGATGATCGCGGCGACCACGTTGCGGTCGGTGTCCGAGGGGACGAGCACGCGGTAGTGCTCGGACCGCGCGTCGTGCAGGGACAGGATGTGCGCCACGTCGGCGTCGGTGAGGGAGTCCTCGGTGAGGACGACGGTCGTCGGCATGCCTGCACCGTAGCCACCCCGCGCCTTCCGTGCGAGGGCAGCGGCGGGCCGGTCCCGGGGCCGGTCGGGAAGGTCGTTCAGCGCAGCAGCCACCGGGCGAGCAGGGTGCCGGACGCAGGCGCGTGCAGGAGGTGCGCGAGGCGGGCCGGGACCGGTGGTGTCGCCGGGACGCCGGCGAGGGCCGGCTGCCCACCCGGCTCGCCGGGCGTCGACGTCGCCACGATCCGCGACGGCCCGGCGCCGACGAGGCAGGGGCTGGTGGTCACGCACAGCTCGTCGACGAGGCCGCCGGCCAGGAGGGCGCCGAAGAGCGTCGGACCGCCCTCGCACAGGACGCGCGCGAGCCCGCGCTCGGCGAGGCCGGCGAGACCCGCCCGCAGGTCGACCTCGTCGGGGTCGTCGCGCGACCCGACGGTGAGCACCCGGTCGGCGGGCACGGCGCGCGCGGCCGTCCGCGCGCCCGCCCGGCCCGTGACGACGAGCGGTGGCCGGTCGCCGTCGGCGAGCCGCTGCGGCACCCGGCCGGAGCGCGTGACGAGCGCGAGCTCGAGGGGCTCCCTGCCGGCCGACCCGCCCGCCGCCGCGAGGCCCCGGGGCCGGTCGAGGGCCGTGTACCCCTCGCGCCGGGCCGTCCCCGCGCCGACGAGCACGACGTCGGCCGCGGCGCGCAGCACGCGGAAGACACGCCAGTCCGCGTCGTCGTTGATCGAGCCGGAGACGTGGTCCGGCCCCCACGCCCCGCCGTCCACCGTGCTGACGAAGTTGGCCCGCACCCGGGTGCCCGTCCCGGTGCCGTCGACGTCGCCCCCGGCGCCGTAGAGGGCGCCGAGTCGGTGCTCGGCCGGGTCGGCGGGCACGTGCTCGGCCGCGGGGACGAGCAGGTCCAGGGGGGTCGTGGCAGATCTCACAGCGGTCAGCGTACGCACGCGGCGTAGCCTTGACGGTCGTGACGCTCACGCACCACCAGTCCGCGACGCCCCCGGACCGCGCGCCCGCAGCGGCGGCGAGGTCCCTGTCGGCGGTGCGCCCGTCCGTCTCCCCGGACCGGCTGCTCGCCGACCTGGTGCCGCCGCGCCACTTCGCCGAGGCGCGCTTCTCGACCTACCGCGCCGACCCCGCCCACCCGAGCCAGACGACGGTGCCCGCGCGGCTGCAGGAGGTGGCGCGCGAGATCGCGGCACCCGCCGCCTCCGGCCTCAAGGCGCTGTTCGGTCGCCGCCGCGCCGTCCCGGCCGTGTACATGGACGGCGGCTTCGGCGTCGGCAAGACGCACCTGCTCACCTCGCTGGCGCACGCCGTCACCGCCGAGCTGGGCGAGGGGTCCGTCGCCTACGGCACGTTCGTGGAGTACACCAACCTCGTGGGCGCGCTCGGCTTCCTGCCGACGGTGGAGGCGCTTGCCAGCCGCCGCCTCGTGTGCATCGACGAGTTCGAGCTCGACGACCCGGGCGACACGGTGCTGATGTCGCGGCTCCTGCGCGAGCTCGCGGACCGCGACGTCGCCCTGGCCGCGACGTCGAACACGCTGCCCGAGGCGCTCGGCGAGGGGCGGTTCGCCGCCGAGGACTTCCTGCGCGAGATCCAGGCGCTCGCGTCGCGCTTCGAGGTGCTGCGCGTGGACGGGGAGGACTACCGCCACCGCGCCGTCGTGACCGAGGCCGCGCCGCTGGACGCCGACGTCGTGACGCGGACGGCTGCCGCCCGGCCGGGGGCCGTGCTCGACGAGTTCGACGCCCTGCTGGCCCACCTCGCCACCGTGCACCCGAGCCGGTACGGCGCACTGCTCGACGGCGTGGAACTGGTCGCCCTCACGGGCGTGCGGCCCGTCCAGCGCCAGGAGGTCGCGCTGCGGCTGGTGGTGCTGGTGGACCGCCTGTACGACCGCGACGTCCCGGTGCTCCTGTCCGGCGAGGCCGCGCAGCACCTGTTCTCCGAGGAGATGCTGCGCGGCGGCTACCGCAAGAAGTACTACCGCGCCCTCTCGCGCCTGGGCGCGCTCGCGGAGGAGGGGCGCCGCCTGGTCGCCTGACGGGCCCTCCGGCCCGTGGCGTCACGGGTCGAGCGGACCGTCGTGCAGCACGGTCGGGGACCGCGGCGGCATCCGCAGGACGCCCCCGGAGAGGGTCGTGGCCGCGGGGTCCCAGGCGGCGACGACACGCAGGTCCCCCGGCAGCGCGGACAGGTCGACGGCGGCCGGCTCGGCACCGGTGGCCAGCGCGATCGCGGTGCGCCCCCGCCGTCCGACGAGCGCCGTGCCCGCCGTCACGACCTCGACGGGCAGCTCGCGGTCGGCGGCGGCCGCGGGCCGCAGCGCGAGCAGCGTGCGGGTCCAGTCGACGAGGCGCTGCGCCCCGGGGTCCGGCGCCGGCACGGGCACGTGCTCGGTGTCGAGCACCGGGGGAGTGCCGGCGAGGATCGCGAACGCGAGGCGGCAGGCCCGGTCGTCGTCGGTCCCCGCGTCGTCCCCGCCGCCGGGGAGGCCCCCGTCGGGCGTCCACGGGACGGACCGGTTCGCGGCGGGCAGGCGGGTGAGGTCGCTCACCAGGACCGAGGCGGCGCGCTGCGTGGCGCGGTGCGCCCGCCGCAGGCTCGGCGGGTGCCAGGACGAGGTGGTCGGCGGGAACACCTCCTGCGCCAGGCGCCGGAGGCCCTCGATGGGATCGGCCTCCCCGGGCGCGGCGAGGATGTCATGGACGACGGTCGTGAGCCGGTCGCTGCGCCCCGGGCCGTCGACCATGAGGAACAGGTGGCGGCCGAGCTGCTCGCCCAGACGGTGGACGTCCTCGGAGAGCTCGCCGAGGAAGGGCATGGCCGAACGGTCGACCAGGGCGTCGACGTCGAGCAGCAGGCCGTCGACGTGGAAGTCGCGCAGCCACCGCTCGGCGTCCGCCACGAGGAAGTCCCGGGGCCCGCGGCTGCCGCTGCCGTCCAGGTTGATGCGCGGGCTGTCGGACCCCGGGGGGCCCGGCCTGGCGCCGGTACGTGGCCCGATGCGCGCGCCGGTCGCGTAGGGCCCGAACGCGTGCAGGCCGAGGCTGTCGGCGACGGCCCACCGGTGCGGGGCGTCGAGGACCACGGCCAAGCCGCACCGGTGCGCGTGGTCGACGAACCGTTGCAGCGCCCGGGGCCCGCCGTAGGGCTCGTGCACGGCGAACAGCCGGACGCCGGCGGCGGGCCCGCGCGCGGGGTCGTACGCCGCGACGGGGGAGAGCTCGACCCCCGCGACGCCCGTGGCCGCGACGTCCTCGAGACGGTCCGCGGCGGCGTCGAGGGTGCCGGCGGGGGTGAAGGTGGGCAGGTCGACGCGCAGCAGCGCCCCGGAGGAGAGGTCGGCGCCGCGCCAGTCGTCGTCCGTCCAGCAGAACCCCTGGTCGAGCACGCGGGACGCGCCGTCGACCCCGTGCGGGAGCCAGGTGCTGCACGGGTCGGGGACGGGCGGACCGCCGTCGAGCGAGAAGAGGTAGTCGGTTCCCGGCGCGAGCTCGTCGTCGGCGCGCCAGTAGCCCGGTTCGTGGGCCCCGACGAGGCGGAGCGGGAGGCGCGCGCCGGTGGTGGGCAGCACCACCTCGACGGTGTGCGCGCGGGGAGCCCACAACAACGGACGGGGCCCCGGCCAGCGGTCACGAGCCCGAGGGTGCGGGGGTGGAGGTCCGGGTGCCGCCCTGTCGGCGAGGCCTGCATCGGCAGCGGTCACGGCGGCCACTCTAGCCACCGTCACCCACGTTCGCGGCAGCGGGCTCCGCGGCCCGGACCGCGCGCACCGTCGGGGCTCGGGCGCGAGAAAATACTGTGCCAAGCGCGAGCGACCACACTCGTCGGCTGCTACACCTGGGCCATGAACACGGAGGACACAGGCGCCTCACCCACGGTGCCGGTGGACAGGTTGGACGAGTCGATCGCCTCGCAGGCCAGGCTGGCACCCCGGCGGCGCCCGCAGGACGATCACGACAGGGACCCCCGTTCGGGCGGTGACGCGGCGAAGGCGCCCACGTCGCTCTCCGCGGCCGAGCTGGGTCCGATGGAGGGCGCGTCGAGCGGGGTCTCTTGGGACGACCCGGACGAGCTCTGACCGCGACCGCGGTCAGTGCGGGAGGCGGTCGGCCCCCACGGGGACGAGCCGCGGCATCCCCGCGGGCGCGACGCGGCTGAGGGCGACGTAGCGCGCCTCGGCGCGGTGCAGGCGGATGTGCTCGTCGAGGGACCAGTCAGGTCCGTTCGTGAGCACCATCCCGCAGGAGCAGTCGATCTCGACCGTGCCGCCGGCGCCGTGGCGCACCTGACCGACGGTGACGTGGGAGGCGCGCGCCCGGGCCTTGGCCCGGTGCATCGTCGCGGAGACGGGGTCGCGGGCGACGGACGGCTCGGCGGCGGGTGCGGGGGAGGGCTGGTCCACGCGGGCGAGCCTACCTAGTGCGTGTGCGCGATCCCGAGCTCGTGCATCCGCTCGTGCTCCTCGCGGGCGGCCTGGCGGGCGGCGATGCGGGCCTGCACCTCCTCGCGGCGCAGCGGCGGCACCGTCTTGGGCGGCTGCCGGCGCTCGGGGAGCTCCGCGAGCAGGCGCGTGACGATCGTGGCGATCTCCGCGGTGGCCTGCTCGCAGGGCTCCCGGGTGGCGGCGCTCGCCGAGCGCTGGACGCCCGTCACCTTGCGGACGAACTGCTCCGCGGCGGCCCGGATCTCCTCGTCGGTGGCGGGCGGCTCGAGCCCCCGCAAGGTCGTGATGTTGCGGCACATGTGATCGACGCTACGCCGGGGCGGTCGCGGCGTCGACGGCGGCGCGCGTCAGCGGGGACGCGAGAAGGCCGCCCCGGTGTTCCGGGACGGCCTTCGAGGTGGTGGGCGATACTGGGATCGAACCAGTGACCTCTTCCGTGTCAGGGAAGCGCGCTACCGCTGCGCCAATCGCCCGTGCGGCTGCTGCGCTCCCCGGGAGGGGATGCAGAGCTCGGAGCGGATGACGGGACTCGAACCCGCGACCCTCACCTTGGCAAGGTGATGCTCTACCAACTGAGCCACATCCGCGCGGCAGGGTCGTTCAGGGCTGCTGCCCTGGCCTCCCGGCGCCTGAGGAACATTACTCGACCCGGGGACCGCTGGTCCAATCGCGGCCGTGTGACCTGCGACGCCACGGCCTCGCGCCGCGGGTCGGGGAACGACGAAGCCCCCGACCGGTCCCGGTCGGGGGCTTCGTGATGCTGGTGGGCGATACTGGGATCGAACCAGTGACCTCTTCCGTGTCAGGGAAGCGCGCTACCGCTGCGCCAATCGCCCGTGCTGCGAGGTGGGTACGGGATTCGAACCCGTGTATACGGCTTTGCAGGCCGCTGCCTCGCCTCTCGGCCAACCCACCTTGAGACGTGCTCTCCCGACGCTCGTGGTGAGTCGATCAGAGAGTGGGCCTCCGAGCGGATGACGGGACTCGAACCCGCGACCCTCACCTTGGCAAGGTGATGCTCTACCAACTGAGCCACATCCGCGCGACCAGTTCCCCGGACACCCTGCGGTGACCGCCGTTCTGGCGCGCCCCAAACATTAGTGGACCCCCGGCGGTCCGTCCAATCGCCTCGCGGCTCGTGACGTGCGGCGGCGGGCGGCGTCGCCGTCGTCGCCCGCCCGCTAGCGTGCTGCCGTGCACGAGCCGACCTCCTGGGCCACCTTCGCCGGCCGGCGCGCCTCTCGCGCGGTCGATTGCGTCGACCTCCTGGCGCACCCGGAGGCGCTGGACTCCGGGCTGTGGTTCGTCGTCCTCGACTTCGAGGCGCCCCTCGGGGACGACGGCACGACGCGCGACGACGGGCGGGCGCGGGCCTGGCGCTTCGCGGACGTCGGGCCGGGCCCCACGCCGGAGGCGGACGCGCCGGCGTGGCACGGTCCGGCGCCGTCGGAGTGGACCAGCTCGCTCGACCGGGAGGCCTACGTCGATGCGGTCGGGCAGGTCCGCGAGCGGGTGCGGCGCGGCGACGTCTACCAGGTGAACGTCTGCCGGGTGCTGGCAGCCCCGCTTCCCGCGGTGCGTGAGGCGGGCTGCGTCGTCGAGCCGGACGCCGCGGCGCTCGCCGCCCGGCTGGCGGCCGGCAACCCCGCCCCGTACGCCGCGGCGGTGCACGTGCCGGCGGCGAGCGGGCTCGACCCCGTGTGGGTCGTGAGCGCGTCCCCGGAGCTCTACCTCTCGATCGACGTCGCGGCGGCCGACGGGGCGGCGTCGATCGCCTCGGGCCCCATCAAGGGCACGGCGCGCACGCCGTCCGGGCTCACGGCCAAGGACCGTGCCGAGAACGTCATGATCACCGACCTGGTGCGCAACGACCTGCAGCGCGTCTGCCGGCCCGGCACCGTCGAGGTGACCGAGCTGCTCGCGGTCGAGGAGCACCCCGGCCTGGTGCACCTCGTGTCGCGCGTGCGCGGCGAGCTGCTCGACGGCGACGCCCCCGGGCGCTGGGCGCGCGCTCTTGAGGCCACGTTCCCGCCGGGCTCCGTCTCCGGGGCGCCCAAGTCGTCCGCGCTGCGGCTCATCGCCGAGGTCGAGCCGACGGCCCGCGGTCCGTATTGCGGCGCGGTCGGCTGGGTCGACGGCGACACCGGGCGCGCCGAGCTCGCCGTCGGGATCCGCACCTTCTGGTGGGAGGACGCGGGCGACGGCGGCGTGCTGCGGTTCGGCACCGGCGCCGGAATCACCTGGGGGAGCGACCCCGAGAGGGAGTGGGACGAGACGGAGCTCAAGGCGGACCGGCTGGTGGGGCTCGCGTCGACCGTGCGATGAGTCCCGGGAGGCGCAGGCGTCTCATCTGCATGACACAGGTGACCTGCGACCTCGGTATCTCCCTCGACGGCATCTCGGCGGGCGTGAACCAGTCCCTCGACCAGCCGTTCGGCGACGGCGTCGGCGACGGCGAACGGATCATGCACGCGTGGATGTTCGACAACCCGGACGACCATCGGGCGGAGCTCGACGCGATCACCGCGGCGGGCGCGTTCGTCATGGGCCGCAACATGTTCAGCCCCGGCCGCGGGGACTGGGACCTGTCGTGGCGCGGCTGGTGGGGCGAGGACCCGCCGTACCACGCGCCGGTCTTCGTCCTCACGCACCACGCGCGCGACCCGATCGAGATGCAGGGCGGCACCACGTTCCACTTCGTGACCGGCGGGCCGCAGGAGGCCCTCGCCCGGGCGCGCGAGGCGGCCGGCGACCGGAACGTGTCCGTGGCCGGCGGCGCGACCACCGTCAACCAGTTCCTCGCGGAGGACCTCATCGACGAGCTGCGGCTGCACGTCGCGCCGGTGGTGCTCGACGTCGAGGGGGTGCGCCTGTTCCAGGGCATCGGGACGCACGACCTGCGCACGGTGTCGGCGCGCGTCACCCCGGAGGTCACGCACCTGGTGCTGCGCCGCTGAGCACCACCCCGGCACCTGTCACTCCGGGACGTTGCCGCTGTCGTGCCCCAGCAGGTACGGCGTCGTGACGCCCGCGTACATCAGGTGCGCGACCAGGCCCTCCGTCGCGTGCGGCAGGTTGTGGCAATGGTCCATCCAGATGCCCGGGTTGTCGGCGACGAACGCCACGTCGTAGGACTCGCCGTCGGCGACCTCGAGCGAGTCCGTCCACCACGGGCTCCCGCTCGCGGCGACGCCGTCGCGGGCCAGCACGACGACGTGGTGCCCGTGCAGGTGCATCGGGTGCGGGACACCGCTGCGGTTGACGATGCGCATGCGCACCACGTCGCCGTCGGTCACCTCGAGCATGGGCACGTCCGGGTACGTGTGCCCGTTCACCGTCCAGTGCATCCCGGGCTCGCCGTCCAGGAACCCCGGCGCGCGGCCGATGACGTAGTCGAAGGAGCGGGCGGCGTCGTCCGGGTCCAGGCCGAGCGGGGCCAGGGTGCCGTAGGACAGCAGGTCCAGCGTGGTCGGCGGGCGGCGGGTCGGTGCCGACGTCGCGCCGGCCGGCCCCACGACGACGGCCGAGGAGCCGCCGAGCTCCACGCGGGCGGCCGAGCCGTCCTCGGGCGCGACGACGAGCAGATCCGCACGCCCCCCGGCGGGCACGACGACGGCCTGGTCGCGCACCTGCGGAGGCTCGTGCACGTCGGTGCCGTCCACGGCGAGGAGCCGGAACGGCGCGCCGCTCACCCACACCGGCAGGACGCCGTTGTCGGTGTTGACGACCCGGACACGCGCGGCGCGGCCGGACGGGACGTCGACCGGCAGGTCACCGGTCGACCCCGGTACGGTGCGCCACGCCCCGTACCGGTGCACCACCGCGGGGACGTCGGTGGCGTCGTCCAGTGCCCGCGACACCTCGCGGCCGCCAGGCGCCGGGGCTCCCGGCGTCGGGCTGACGACCACCGCGCCGAGCAGCCCCTTGCGCACCTGCTCGTGCGAGACCTGGTGCGAGTGGTACCAGTACGAGCCCGCGTCGGCCACGACGAACCGGTACGTGTACGAGCGGCCGGGCGGCACGGCGTCCTGCGTGACCCCCGCGACGCCGTCCGCGGCGTTCGGCACGTCGATCCCGTGCCAGTGCAGGGTGGCGCCGCCCGGCACGCTCTCGTTGACGAACGTGACCTCGACCAGGTCGCCCTGCACGGCGTGCAGGGTCGGGCCGGGCGTCGTCCCGTTCACCGTGTACGCGTCGACCGTCGTGCCGGGTGCGACCTCGACCCGTTCGGCCCGCGCCGTGTAGGTGACGGCCACGTCGGGCCGGCCGGGCGGTGCCGCCAGGGCGTCGACGCTCGTGGCGGCCGCGCCCGGGCGGGCGCCGTGCCCGCCGTGCCCGCCGTGCACGGACGCGGTCGGCGCACGCCCTTCTCCCGATGGTGAGTCGCGGACAGCGGTGGTCGCTACGAGCGGTCGGGGTGAAAGCGCGGGTGAACTCGAGCGCCCGGGGCACCACCGCTCCGGCGTGATCTCGGGCACACTGGCCCCATGAGTCTGGTGATCTGGGCGGAGGGCCGCCTCGTCGGTGAGGGGGAGGCGGCGCTGAGCGCCGTCGACCACGGCATCACGGTCGGGGACGGCGTCTTCGAGACGTGCACGGTCTTCGACGGGCAGGCGTTCGCGCTGACGCGGCACCTGCGCCGCCTGGAGCGGTCCGCGACCGGGCTCGGTCTCGCCGCCCCCGACGAGGGGAAGGTGCGCGACGGGGTCACGGCGGCCCTCGCCGAGGCCGTGCGCCGCGACGGGCCGTTCGACGGCCGGCTGCGCATCACCGTCACCGCCGGCGTGGGCCCCCTCGGCTCCGGCCGTGTGGAGGCGCCGCAGACGGTGGTCGTGGCGGCCCAGCAGTCCGCCATGGCCCCGACGTCGCGCTCGGCGCGCTCGCCGTGGCCGCGCAACGAGCGGTCCGCCGTCGCGGGCCTCAAGACGACCTCCTACGCGGAGAACGTCGTGGCGCTCGCGGACGCCGTGGGCAAGGGCGGCGACGAGTCGATCCTGCCCAACACCGTCGGCGACCTGTGCGAGGGCACCGGGTCGAACGTCTTCGTGGAGCGGGACGGCGAGCTGGTCACCCCGACGCTGGAGTCCGGGTGCCTCGCCGGCATCACCCGTGCGCTCGTGCTGGAGTGGGCGGCGGAGGAGGGGCTCCCGGTACGCGAGGCCAAGGAGGGCGAGCTGCCGTTCGCCGTGCTCGACGAGGTCACCGAGGGCCGCGCGCAGCTCACGCTCACGTCGTCGGGCCGCAACGTGCAGCCGGTCGTCTGGCTGGACGGCGCCGACGTCGCGACGGGCGAGGTGTCCCGCGCGGCGCGCGAGCTGTTCGAGCGGAACTGCCGCGAGCGCCTGGATCCCTGACCGGGCGCGAGCCGGTTTGAGTCGCCGCCCGATCTGTGGCTAATATCGTCCACGCACCGGGCGATTGGCGCAGTGGTAGCGCGCTTCGTTCACACCGAAGAGGTCACTGGTTCGAACCCAGTATCGCCCACGTACGTTTTTCCTGGTCAAGGCCGCACCCCACGGGGTGCGGCCTTTTCCATGCCCACTATGTGCCCAGTTCCGTCGAGAACCGCGTGCCCAGAGCCGTGCCCAGATCGGGCGGTGTGCTGCGGCTCGTGGCACGGTCGAGGGAGCGAGGGAGTGGTGACGATGGCCTACATGGGCCAGGTGAAGATCAAGAAGGCCAAGAAGACCGAGCCGTACCAGATCGCGACGACGAGCGTCGTGGCGACGAGGCTGTCGACCGCAGCCGAGCGGACACCGCACCGTTATCGGCGCTCCGCGCGGGCCCATGCGTCCGTCCGTGGGCGGGCGGTGCGGATCAGGACGCAGGAGAGGTCTTCTCGGTGACAAGCGAGGGTGCTGCGGCTCGGACAACGGCGTCTGCGGACCGGTCCATCACCGTGCACGCAGCGGTGACGCCCTCCAGCCACCCGACCTGCTTGGAAGCGCCGGCCTCGACCGCTTCCCGCATCGCGTTGGCGGCGTCCGCGAGGTCGTCGAGCGCCCTACGAATCTTCTCGTCATCGGTGGTGAGCCGGATCAGCGCAACGGCACGGAACATCTCGTTGTAGGTCGCGACCATGCGGCTCTGCTTCTCGTCTGTCCAGTGCTCCTCGGCCAGGTCGTGATGCCAGACGTAGGAGTGCTGGGCCACGAGGTCGGACCGTTCCCGAGCTGCTGACGCCGCTGCGGCGACGAGGGAGCGCACATGGCGGCGATCTTCGTTCAGCGCCCGGACGCGCTCGGCGTCGATCACGGTCTGGGCGCTGCGCTCGGCAGCCTCGCTCGCGGCCTTCGCGCTCGTCTCGGCGGCGCCCTGCGCGGCCTTGGCGTTCTTGTTCGCTGCTCGGAGGACGCCGATCAGGGTGATCACGGCCACGACGACTGAGCCGAGCAGCGGCCCCCAGGTCGTCAGGAAGCCCGCGTCGGTGTGCAGGTTGACGTCGATCGGTGGCATGGTCCAGCTACTCCACCGGCGGCAAGACTTCGTACTCGAACATCACCGTCTGGTCGGAGGTGCCGGTGCGATGGAACTCGGTTTCGAGGGCCCGCATGGTGACTCCAGTTGCGCACTGCTCGCGCGTGTCCTCGCGACTCACGTTCCACGTGAGAGTCACCTCGTCACCGACCGCGCGATCCAGAGCGAAGTTGCCGTCCCACCCGAACCCTCGGTGGCTCTGCATGATCGCCCATTCCAGCGGGCGTCCCTGCGGGTCGTGCCCGCGACAGGTGAAATTGACGGTGTCGCCAGGCCTCAACTTGACCTTCGGGTACATCCAGACGTGGGTTCTGGTGGCGAGGTCCTCGTCCGTCGGTTCATGCCCGAAGGAGTCGAAGAGAGCTGTGATCCGCGGGTAGTAGTCGGCGGTGTCATACGGTCCAAGCAACACTCCTGGTCGGCGGGGGTCTGACCGGGGGTGGGGATGGGCGCGCGGGCGATGTTGACGTTCGAGGATCGGATGGAGATCGCGGTCGGTGATCGCGCGGGGT
>Ga0180221_1000516_pt1 | contig 33152 bp, 29 predicted proteins | sample eDN5th37CKraftMG_FD_151339 | JGI IMG/M metagenome (GOLD analysis project Ga0180221, IMG submission 151339) | Enriched Miracle-Growth compost microbial communities from Emeryville, California, USA - eDNA 5th pass 37_C Kraft MG (version 2) (version 2) ...
CTTGCCGGTGCCGGACTCGCCGGAGATCAGCACGGTGGAATCGCTGCGCGCCACCCGCGCGGCCAGTTCCAGCAACTGGCGGCTGGCCGGCTCCATGGCCACCGGGCCCTCGCCTTCGGCGGCGACCGCCTGGCCCTGGGCATGGCGGGCCACCAGTTCCAGCAGCACCTTGGGCTCGAAGGGCTTCACCAAGTAGTCGGCGGCGCCCTGGCGCATGGCGTCGACGGCGCGCTCGACGGCGCCGAAGGCGGTCATCAGCAGCACCGGCAGCTGCGGGTAGCGGGCGCGGATCAGGCCGAGCAACTGGTGGCCGTCCATACCGGGCATGTTGACGTCGCTTACCACCAGGCCGAAGGCCTCGCGCTGCAGGGCGACCAGGGCCGCCTCGGCGCTGTCCACGGCGGTGAACTCGCAGCCGCCGATCAGCAGGGTATCGGAGAGGGCTTCGCGCAGGGCGCGGTCGTCTTCGACGAGCAGGATTCTGGCGGGCATGGGGTTATTCCTTGTGTTCACGGACGGGGGCCGCGATCAGCGGCAGGACCAGGCTGGCGCAGGTGCCACGGCCCGGTCGCGATTGCAGGCGCAGTTCGCCGTGGTGCGCCTTGGCCACCGCCTTGACCACCGCAAGGCCGAGGCCGGTGCCGGTGGTCTTGGTGGTGAAGAAGGGCTCGCCCAGGCGCGCCAGGGTGGCGGCGTCCATGCCCGGGCCGCTGTCGCTGATGGCCAGGCGCAGGCTGTCGCCGCGAGCGTAGAGGTGGACTTTTAGGCGCACGTCCTGGCCGCCGGCCTGGATGGCGTTGTGCAGCAGGTTGAGGACGCTGCCGACCAGGGTGTCGCGGTTGCACAGCAGCTCGCCGCCGCGCACGTCGCATTGCCAGCGCAGCTGCAGGCCGGCGACATGGGACTCGGCGGCGGCGCGTAGGCCGGAGAACAGCTCCGCCGGGCTCAGGCGGTCCGGCAGCGGCAGGTCGCCGCGGGCGAACACCAGCATGTCGCGCACCTGGTTCTCCAGTTCCTGCAGGCGCTCCTTGAGGCGCCCGGCGAAGCGCTGCTGCTGCTCCAGCGGCAGCGCCTGCTCGCTCAGGTGGCCGGCATAGAGCATGGCCGCGGACAGCGGCGTGCGGATCTGGTGGGCCAGGGACGCGACCATCCGGCCCAGGGCCGACAGGCGCTCGTGGCGGGCCAGTTGGTCCTGCAGGCGGCGGGTCTCGGTGAGGTCGTTGAGCAGTACCAGTTGCCCCGGCTCGCCGTTCAGCGAGCGGGTGGCGATGGACAGGCGGCGCCCGTCGCGCAGGGAAATCTCGTGGCCGTCATCCTTGCGCGGCGCGAAGCAGCGGGCGATGACCTGGCGCCACAGCATGCCCACCAGGGGCTGGCCGAGCAGGCCGCGCGCCGCCGGGTTGGCCTCGCGCACCACGCCCTGGCCGTCGATGACGATGACGCCGCCGGGCAGCAGGTCCAGCAGGCTCTGCAGGCGGTTGGCCAGGCGTTCCTTCTCCGCCAGCTCCTGCATGCGCTGGGCGCTGACCAGGGCCAGCTGTCCCTTCAGTTCGCTGACCCGCGCCTCCAGCATGCTGTACGACTGGTTCAGCTGGGTGGACATCTGGTTGAACAGGGCGAAGGCCTGGTCCAGGCCGGCGCGGCCGTTCTCCTCCGGCGCATCGCTGGAGGTCGGCTGGGACTGCTGGGGTACGGCTGGCATCATGCTGTCTCTCTTCCATCCGACGTCGTGAAAGCGTCGGCTGGCAGAGTCTTAGCAATCTGCGTGCCTAAAAATTAGTCCTTTATTTTCAGTCACTTATTGAAACGCAAAGGCAAGCGGCGTCAATCCTCCGCCACTTCCTCCTCGCGGCGGCTCATGCCGTACTTGCGCATCTTCTCCACCAGGGTGGTGCGGCGGATGCGCAGGCGCTCGGCGGCGCGGGCGACCACGCCGTTGGCGTCGTCCAGGGCCTGCTGGATCAGCCCCTGTTCGAGGTTGGCCAGGTAGTCCTTGAGGTCGATGCCCTCGGCCGGCAGCATCGCCGGCGAGTCCAGGCCCGGCAGCCCGGCGGTGATGGCGGCGCGTTCTTCCAGCTCCTCGCGCAGGCTGCTGGCGAGTTGCTCATCCTCGTCGTCGACGTGGCGGAATTTCTTCGGCAGCTCGCCCACGCCGATCACCCCGTAGGGGTGCATGATCGCCAGACGTTCCACCAGGTTGGCCAGCTCGCGCACGTTGCCCGGCCAGTCGTGGCGGCACAGCGACATGATGGCGGCGGAGTTGAAGCGGATGGAGCCGCGCTTCTCGTGCTCCATCCGCGAGATGAGTTCGTTCATCAGCAGCGGGATGTCTTCCACCCGCTCGCGCAGCGGCGCCATCTCGATGGGGAAGACGTTGAGGCGGTAGTACAGGTCCTCGCGGAAGCTGCCGCCCTCGATCATCTTCTCCAGGTTCTTGTGGGTCGCGGCGATGATGCGCACGTCGACGTTCTGCGTCTTGTTGCTGCCGACGCGCTCGAAGGTGCGCTCCTGCAGCACGCGCAGCAGCTTGACCTGCATCGGCAGCGGCATGTCGCCGATCTCGTCGAGGAACAGGGTGCCGCCGTTGGCCAGCTCGAAGCGCCCGGCGCGGCTGGTGATGGCGCCGGTGAAGGCGCCCTTCTCGTGGCCGAACAGTTCGCTTTCCAGCAGCTCGGCGGGAATGGCCCCGCAGTTAACCGGCACGAAGGGCGCTTCGCGGCGCTTGGAGTGGTAGTGCAGGTTGCGCGCCACCACTTCCTTGCCGGTGCCGGACTCGCCGAGGATGAGCACGCTGGCGTCGGTGTCGGCCACCTGCTGCATCATCTGCCGTACCTGCTGGATGGCCCGGCTGGTGCCGACCAGGCTGCGGAACAGGTTGGGCTCGCGCTGGCGGCCGCGTTCACGGGCCTGGTCGTACATCTCGCGGTAGACCTGGGCGCGGTGCAGGGAATCGAGCAGCTTGTTGTAGCTGGGCGGCATCTCCAGGCTGGCCAGCACGCGGCGGCGCAGCTCTTCCGGCCAGTCGGTCGGCGCCGAGTCGCCGATCAGCAGCACCGGCAGGAATTCGTCCCAGGCCGAAAGCTGCTTGAGCAGCTCCAGGGCGCCGCCCTTGTGCTCGACGCTGCCGAGCAGCACGCAGAGCACGCCGCGGCTGCCGTTGGACAGGTCGTCGACCGCCAGGCGCCATTCGCGGCTGCGGCAGGACAACTGGTCCTCGCCGAGGAAGTTGAGGATGGTGGAGAGTTCGCGGCAACGCTCCAGGTCGTCGTCAATCAGCAGAATCTTGGTTTCACGCCACATCTTGCTCTTGTCTTCCGAAGGCATGTGGGCCGGCGAACGGCAACGGGAAAGAGGCGGAAACAATCCGCCATCATTTAGCCACCAAGTAAAGTCAAAAATGTGGCAGGAGTCAAATTTATGGCGTGATTTATTCGTTGTTTCCGACGGAAGAACTTACCTGCTGGCACGAACGGCGGCAACGGAGAAAACGAGGGGCCGCGCCGAACGGGCGACCCGCGGGGCTCAGCCGAAAAGCTGATAGACCTTGGCGCCCTTGTGCGACCGATTGACGCGGATGATCTCCTCGGCCACGCCCTGGCGCTGGCGGGTAACTTCCTGGACCAGTTCGCGGTACAGCACGAGCAGGCCTTCGAGGCTGCGCTTGAGGTCGCTGTCGTCGTCCAGCGGCTCGTGCATGGCGGCATCCACGTGCTGGCGGCACTCCAGGTCCAGCCGGGCGATGGCTTCCCAGTCCTGCTCCGCCAGGGCGGTGCCCAGGGCGCTGCGGGTTTGTTCGATACGCTCGACGGCGAGGGTCATGCTTCGTGTCTCCTGGAGGGACGGTATTACTGCGGGATACCGTCCCAGCCTTCCTTGATGGTACGCAGCAGGCCCGACACCTCATCGAGGATTTCCGCCTCGTTGCTGCGGTTGGCGTCGCTCAGGCGACGGCTCATGTAGTCATAGAGGTTGGCATAGTTCTGCGCCAACTCACCACCAGCTTCGAAGTTCAGCGCTTCGCGCAGGCCGGCAATGATAGCCGCTGCCTTGGCGATCAGCATGCCCTTCTGGGCGAATTGCTCGCGCTCCATGGAGCCCTTGGCCTGGGCGATACGGCTCAGGCCACCCTCCATCAGCATCTGGATCAGGCGATGGGGAGAAGCGTCGTGTACCTGGGACTGGGTGTTGACGTTCTGGTACTGGCGCAGCGCGGCCATGGCGTTCATGCGATATCCCCTTGAATCCTTGAACGATCACATCGTTGGTATTCAGGGTATCGGCGAACGCGGGAATTTCTTTAGACCAGGATCGCCGCCAATCGCCCGCCCCGGAGCAGGCCGGGGCGCGGTTCAGGCTCAACTGCTCGAACTGTTCTTGTTGTTCAGCGCGTTGAGCGTGGTCAGCACGCTGCTGCTGGTGGCGTTGAGCTGGGCGACCAGGGAGTCCATGGCGTTGTATTTGGCCATCAGGGTCGTGGTCAGCTTGTCCATGCGGTTGTCCAGCGCGGTCTGCTGGGTGGCCAGGTCGCTAAGGGTGTCGTTCAGCGAAGCCTTGCGCTGGTCGAGCAGGCCATTGCTCTGGGTATACACGTCGAGGCTGCTGCTCATCCGGTCGAGCAAACCACCAGTGCCGGTGAAGAAGCCCTGCACAGAAGCGAAGTTCTTTTCCAGCGCGGCATCCAGCTTGTCGCTATCGACTTCAAGGGTGCCATCGTTCTGGGTCGAGACCCCCAGTTGCGAAAGCAGCTTGATGGTGCCGCCATTGCTCGAGGAGCCGACCAGTTCACTGCGCAGGGTGTTGAGCAACGAGCGGGTCATCGAGTCGCTGGCCAACGCGGCGGAAGAGGTGGTTGGATTGCCGTCGCTGTCGGTGGTGGTGGTGACCTTGGTCAGCGAGTTGATCGAGGTCATCAGCGTATTGTAGGCATCGACGAAGGATTGCACCGAACTCTTCAGGCCATCGGTGTTGGTGTCGACGGTAATGGTCGATTTGCCCTCGGCCACTAGGTCGAACTCGACGCCGCTGATGGCGCTCTTGATGCTGTTGGTCGAGCTGCTCATCTCCAGGCCGTCGATGGTGTACTCGGCATTTGCCGCAGGCGCGGAAATGTAGCCGCCAGCGGTGGCAGACGCCTGGGTATTGGCACCATCGATATTGAGCACCGACAGGCTGCTATCCCCCGAGGCGGTGACACTGATATCGCTGCCAGCGCCGGTCACGCTGGAGCTCAGAACCAGGCGCGGGCCATTGGCGTCGGTGATGATGTTCGCGGTGATGCCGTTGGACTTCAGCTGGGTATTGATGCTGTCACGAATGTCCGACAGGCTCGCCCCGGAGCTGACATTGACCTTGTAGCTGCTGCTGCCCTGCGTAAGGGTCAGGCTGCCAGTGCCGAAAGTGGCGGACTTGTCGATGTACTGGGTGGCGACCTTGGAGCTGGTGGCCAGGCTCTTCACTTCGATCTTGTAGGTGCCAGCGGCGGCCCCTGTGCCTAGCTTGGCGGTCAACGCATCGGTATTGGACGACTTGACCGCAAGGCCGGCGAACGCACTGGAAGAGGAGTCGTTCAGCTTCTCAAGGGCGCTCTGGAAAGTCTCCAGGGCGTTCTTCAGCGTCCCCACCGCGGACAGCTGGGTATTGGCGGTGCTCTTCTGGTTGGTGATCTGGTTCTGCTTCGGCGTCTTCTGCGCATTCACCAGCGAGGTCACGATGGAGTCGATGTCGATCCCCGAACCTACGCCATTGATCGAAGTCCCAGCCATTTGCCCACCCTCCTGTCCAAATTTCTGGCGGTTTCGGTTTCCGCCTTGCGTCTAGGACGCTTCAATTCAAGAATCGCGCCAAGCCTCAGGCGCGCTCGCTGAATAACAGATTGCCAGCGTCCTTGAAGCTCTCCGCCAGCCTTAGGGCGACCTCCGACGGAATCTGCCGGATCACTTCGCCCGTGTCGGCGGCGACCACCTTCACCACGGTTTCGCCACTGGCCTCATCCACCGAGAAATCTAGGTTGCGCTGCACCGATTGGGCCTGTTCGCGCAGCCGGCTGACGGCATCGTTCAGGCTGCGGCGGCTATTGGTAGCCGGTGAATCCTTGGCGCCTTGCGGCAACGCATTGCCACCCGCCGGCTTGGCTCCGGGCGTGGCGCCGCTGTCCACGGGGCGCAAGGTGTTGATTCCGAGGCTGGTATCCATCTGGGTTTACCCTCCACACGCAAAGCAAGAAAGGGCGCAGGGCGCCCTTCCTCGGTTTTCGCCTTCCGGCGAGCCCTTACTGCAGCAGCTTCAGGACAGCGGACGGCAGCTGGTTGGCCTGGGCCAGGACCGCGGTGGCGGCCTGTTGCAGGGTCTGCTGCTTGGTCATCTCGGCAGTCTCCGAGGCGAAGTCCACGTCCTGGATGGTGCTACGTGCAGCGGTGGCGTTCTCGGCCACGTTCTGCAGGTTGGAGATAGTGCTGTCCAGACGGTTCTGGATGGCGCCCAGGGCAGAACGTTGGGTGTCGATCTGCTTCAGAGCGGCGTCGATGACCTGGGTAGCGGACTGTGCTCCCTTGGCGCTGGTGATGTCCAGTTGCTGGACGGTGAACGCCGAACTGGTAGCGTTGGCGGCACTACCTGCACCGGCGCTCACCAGGCCAGCGCTAGCAACTTTACCTGCGTGGAAATCAGCACTGGAGGTCAGGGTGATTACAGGAGTGGCGCCTGCACTGGCCGCGCTGTTGACTGCAGCGACACCACTGACGTTGGTGTTGATCGCGCCAACGATGTCGTTGACGCTCGCACCCGCCTCATAACTCACAGCGGTACCATTGATCGAGATAATCCCCGCACTAGCCACAAGACCGGCGCTGTCAAAGGTAATACCGGTCAGGTTGGCCGAAGCCAGTTGCGACGTGCCTTTCAGGGCCTGGGCGCTCATGTCGCTAAGAGTGAAGCTCACGGTCTCGTTGGCATTGGCACCGACCTGGAAAGTCAGAGTACCGTTGCTGCCGGCGGAGCCGTCGAGCAGCTTGATGCCGGAGGTTCCGCCACCGAAGGTGGTGGTCTTGGAAATACGGGTCAGTTCGGCGGTCAGCGACTTGAACTCCTGGTTCAGGGAGGTCTGGTCTTCGGTACTGTTGCTGCCGTTGGCCGACTGCAGGGACAGTTCACGCATGCGCTGCAGGATGTTGGTGGACTCCTGCAGGGCACCTTCGGCGGCCTGGGCGATGGAGTTGGCGTCCTGGGCGTTCTTCACGGCGACGTTCAGGCCGTTGACCTGGCTGGTCAGACGGTTGGAAATCTGCGAACCGGCGGCGTCGTCCTTGGCGCTGTTGATGCGCAGGCCGGTGGACAGACGGGTCATCGACGTGTTCAGGGCATTGGAGGCCTTGGTCAGGTTCTTTTGAACCGACAGCGAGGCGATGTTGGTATTGACGGTAAGAGCCATGACGAAATCCTCGTGTTTGGGCTTTTTGGCCTCCCTGCCGTGATCAGATTTGAGATGGCGTGGAGAACCTTCGTTAGGGTTATCGTCCAGCCCGCCAGGCGCTTTAATTTTTTTTCGTAGATTCTTCAGAAGGGCTACCCCATGGGATGCTGGCCCCATTCTTGCTGTCCCCCCGTATCGCGCCAAACTACCGCCACACGGAATCCCACATGTCAGCATCCCAAGACCGGGCCGAGATTCAGCACATTGCCCAAGCCTTGCAGCTAGCCGAGCATGCAGATGACCTGCCGCAACAGATTGAGTTGTACGAGCGACTACTGGACATCACGCCACAGGTCGCCCTGATCCACGCGAAGATCGCCCACCTTCACCTGCGTCTGAAGCAAGTGGACTCGGCGCAACCCTATATCCATCAGGCACTCTCCATGCCCGGTGACGACCAGGTAGACGCCGAACTCTTCGAGCACATGGCCGAATGCCCCGAACTCGCAGCGGATCTGGAGCAGGCGCGAGCTTGGTATCGACAGCGTCCCAACCTATGGCGCTTCAAGCTCTATTCCTCTGCACTCACAAACGCTCAGTTGCATGCAGAAGCCGAACGACTCTATCTGGACGTGCTGCAGACTCCCCTGGCCGTCAGCCAGCAGGTGTGGATACTCTGCGCGCTCTCGAAGCTGTATTACGACACCGGCCGTTATCACGATTGTATCGCTTGTTGCCAGTTGGGCCTGGAAGGTTCACCGGACGACCCCCGCCTGCATTTCAACATGGCCACTTCGCTGGAACAGGTCGCGCGTTACGAAGAAGCCTTCCAGCACTACGCCATAGTCCTGCGGAGCGATCCGCAACATATAGGCACGCATAACAATCTCGGCCTACTGATGCTGCGGCTGAAACAGTTCGAGGTCGGATGGTCCCACTACGAATGGCGTTGGCTGGCCAGCCAGCAGAACCAGCAGCAGTACTTCAACACCCCGCAATGGCAAGGCGAATCGCTCAAAGGCAAAAGCCTGTTGATCTGGGCCGAACAAGGCATTGGCGACCACATCATGTTCGCCAGTATGCTGCCAGACCTACTTGAGCTCGAAGGCAAGGTGCACTTCGAGACCTACGCCCGGCTGGACCCGATTCTCGAGCGTAGCTTCCCTGAAGTCGCTTTCATTCGCCGCGAGCAGACCGGTAACGTGCTGGATGGCGTACAGATGCTCTATCGACAGAGTTGGCCACAAAGCGATTACCAGATACCCATGGGCAGCCTGGGCCGACTACTGCGCCCCGACCTCGGCTCCTTTGCCGGGCCAGGCAAATTCCTGCGGGCCGATGAGGAGGCAAGCCGCTGCAAGCGTGAAGAATACACACGGCTATTCCCTGGCAAAAAGCTGATTGGCCTTGCCTGGAAAGGAGGCTCCAACATCTCCAACGACATACAGAGCCGCCGCATCGCCATGAACGAACTGGCTCGACTTGCGTCGCAGAACCACGTGCAATTCATCAACCTCCAGTATGGCGATACCTCGGCTGAGCGCGCCGAGGCAAAGGCCTTGGGGCTGTATATCCATCACGATGAAAACGTCAATCCGCTCGTCAACATGGATGCCCAAGCCAGCCAGCTCGCAGCACTGGATGCCGTGCTCAGCATCGACAACACCGCGGTCCACCTCGCCGGTGCGTTGGGGGTACCGACGTACGTGTTGCTGCAGCTGAATCCCAACTGGCGCTGGGGACTGGAAGAAGGTCCCAGCTACTGGTACCCCAGCGTCTACCTCATCCGCAATCGCGAGATCGGTCGCTGGGAAATGGCATTGGACAGAGCCGTCGCCGCCATGCGCGACAACGGCCATCTCTGATCCTCTTGAAACACAGGACAAGACTATGAAGTGCTGCGTAATCATCCCTGTCGGCCCCGGACACAAAGAGCTGTCCCAACGCGTGATCAGCTCCATTGAACAAGCCATCGCCAACGGTATTGGCGGCTTCAGCGAAGTGGAAATCCTTCCCCAGGACGATACTTTGGGCCAAGGGCGCTCGCGGGCCAGGAACCTTGGTGTGGCAGAAGCAGGCAGGCGGGGCGCGGAATGGATCTTCTTCATCGATGCGGATGAACTGATGGTCCCCACCGCGTTCGACGATGTCCAGCATCTGCTGAATGACTACGACGCCATCTGGGGGGCCATCTACGAGGCCAACCTGTCCACCCAGCAGGCAAGCCGCAGAGCCAATGACATCGCTCCCATCACCACCCTGGAACAGGTACTGATAAACCACCCGTTTCTGACCCTGCACAATGGCCATTTCGTGCGCCGCAAGGTAGCCGAGGCGCATCCGTTCCATACTGAAATGGATTGTGGTGAAGACTTCGAATATTACCTTCGGGTATGGCGCGACGCCAGGTGCATCAAGATCGAGAAGCCACTGTTCCTCAATGTCCGGGGCCAGCACTCGACCGGCCCCCGCGCCGCAACGGGCAAGGACTGGAACGAAGCCATGCCTCATGTGTTCACGAACTTCTGCCGTGAGAACGAAGTCGTTGCCAGCGTTCCGTTCGGCGACAAGCAGGTCAAGTTCCGCCTGAGTAATACTCTGGATCTCATCCAGAATCATCTTGCCCGCGAACGGTTCTTCGAGAGCAATGAACTCACCGAAACGCTGCTCGTGCTTCCGCGCAACCCGGTGATATTCGACGTGGGGGCAAATATCGGCAACCACGCCTTGTTCTTCACCTGTATCGGCGACGCCTCGCAGATACATTGCTTCGAACCCACCGATGCCGCCGCCGACTTGCTCCAGGAAAACTTCCGTCTCAACGAGATCGATCCCGCGCGCGCACACATTCACCGCATAGGCATAGGCGCCACCGCCGGCAAGGCCAGCTTCGACCACATCGAAGCCACAAACCTCGGGGCCACGAGTATCAAGACCGATGACACCGGCGATATCGTCATCGACTCCCTGGACAATCTCTACCCTGACACAAGCGTGGACCTGCTCAAGATCGACGTGGAAGGCATGGAGTTGGATGTCTTGCAAGGTGCCGAATACCTTATCGGGCACTCCCGTCCTATCATCCTGATCGAAGTGGCCAACGCCAACAAAGGGCGCTTCCTTGCCTGGGCAGGCTTGCACCATTACCGAGTCCACCGCGCCTTCGAACTGGTGCACGCCTCCAACTACCTTCTCCTTCCCCAGACAACGCGCCCAGGCTTCTACGACAACGGGCTAGCCGCCACTCGCAACTGGACGTCTCGTACTCCCTTGGCACCACAACAGGCTCCGTGTGGCTGGTCGATCCGCGACTTCCTGCAGACCTATCTTGATGGGAGGCCAGCCCTTGAGCTACTGGTGAGGGACGGCCGCCTGATAGCTCTTGACCTCGCCGGCGACCAGGAGATAGCACTGGGCGACAACGCCCTGGCGGACCTCTCTCAACGCTTCAGTGGGGCGAACGTCATTCTGGGGGAGATTCTCGGCACGCTGAACGACGAACAGTTCAGCCTGATCCTCAGTGGCCTGGCGCAACACCGTGGCGAGGTTCTGCTGCTGGATCTCATGGATGCCCGTTGGAACAATGCCTTCAACCTGAATAGCCGCTATCACGACGCCGAGTGGTACCTGGCCGCGGCCAACCAGCGCGGCTTCGCCCTAAAGCACTATCAGAAGCTACCGCACAAGGCCGCGCTGGGTGCCCATGAGCAGCTCGACAGCCGCCTTACCCTCCTCCATCTGAACCGCGCCTGATCTAGGCGCGGCAAAAAAGGGGATGTCCATGACATCCCTTTTTTCATCGCGCAGCGTAGGACAGCGCTAGAGCTTGTTGAACAAACTCAACTGACTGATCCGCGCAAACGCCGCCTGCGCCGCTTCGAGCATGGTCTGCTGCAGCACCAGCTGCGACGTCGCCGCGGCCATGTCGGTGTCGCGGATCGACGATTGGGTGGTGGTGTTGGTCAGGCTCAGGCTCTGGTTTTCCTGGTTGAGCACCTCGATGGTGTTCAGGCGTGCGCCTATCGACGACTGGGTCGTCAGCACCTGGTTGGTGGCTTTGTCGAGGTTGGTCACCGCGCTGGCCACCATGTTGCGGATGTTCAGCTGCGCCTGCGGATCGTTGGCGGTGGAGGTATCCAGCGCCGCGCGGAGGTCGCCCAGGGTATTGAGGATGTTCTGCCGCTCCGGTGAGCTGGCGGTGACGCTGAACTGGTCGCCGGCCGCCGGCGCCGAACTGATGGCCATGTCGATACCGGCGACGCTGATGGTCTGCGGGAAGGTCGCGCCCAGGGTACCGCTGGCCATCGGCGTAGCACCCTGGACTGCCGGCAGCGCGTAGACCTCGTAGTCGGTGGCGCTGGTGAATTTCAGCTGCACGCCGTTGCTCGGGAACTGGGTGGTGTAGGTGTTCGCGTTGCTCACCGTGGCCGAAGTGACCTGGGCCGACGAGGTGTTGGCGGCGCTGCGCTTCACCGAGAGGGTATCCGGGGCGGTACCGAAGCTGAAGCTGTAGCCATCGACCAGGCTGTCCATATTGCTGGCGTCGTCGGTCTTGGGCAGGGAGACGTCGAGCTGGAATTGCGCACCACGGAAGATGATGGCGTTGCTGTCGGTGGAGGTGGCGTCGTAGGTGCCGTTGGTATTGGCCTCGCTGGTGACGTCGTTGCCGTCCTTGTCGAGGATCTGGTACTGGGTGCCGCTGAGCACCTTCAAGGTGTAGGGCGCGCCATCGCGGAAGCTGCCGTTGTAACTCTTGTCGTTGGTCACCGTGCCCTGGGACAGGAAGGCCCGCTGTACGCCATCGGCGTTCGGCTCACTGGTCAGCGAGCTGACGGTGCGGCTGGCGTTGGCTGCCATCTCGAAGATGCTCCAGCCATTGTCGTTGGTGGAGATCAGCAGGTTGTCCGAGACTTGCAAATTCAGCGAGCTCTGGTCGCCCTGGTAGCTGTAGCTGCCATCGGCGTTCTGGATGAACGGCTGCACTGTGCTCTTGCTGCCGGAGAACAGGTAATTGCCGCTGGCATCCTTGCTGTTCATCAGCGTCAGCAGCTGTTTCTGGATCTGGCCCAGCTCCTCGCTGATGGCGCCCCGGTCGTCATCGCTCAGGGAGCCGTCGCCAGCACGGAGGGTCAACTCGCGGGCGCGCTGCAGCGCGGTATTGATCGAGTCGAGGACGCTCTGCTCCTGGTTCAGGCTGTTGGTGGCTGTGGTCATGTTGCCGCTGTACTGGCCCAACAATGCCTGCTGTTGCTCGAGTTGCAGCAGGCGCGCGGCGCCGACGGGGTCGTCGGCGGGGGTCTGGATGCGCACACCGCTGGAGATCTGCTCCTGGGTCTTGGCCAGGCTGGCGTAGCCGCGGTTGTAGTTGTCGATGTTGGAACTGAAGATCTGCGGGGTGGAAATACGCATCACGGCCGCCTCAGATGTTGTTGATCAGGGTGTCGAAGAGCGTCTGCGCGGTCTTGATGATCTGCGCGGAGGCCGTGTAGTACTGCTGGAACTTCACCAGGTTGGCCGCTTCCTCGTCGAGGTTGACCGCCGACAGCGAGTCGCGGGTGTTCTGCGCCTGGGTCAGCACCGCGTCGGTGGCGGTGGCGTCCAGCTTGGCCTGGTTGGCCTGGGCGCCGACGGTCTCGGTCAGGCTGCTGTAGGCGCCGGTCAGGCTCATGCCGCTGCCACTGCCGGTGCCGCTGCCCACGGTCTTGGCGCTCTGCAGGTCGATGAGCTTCTGCGCGTTGCCGTTGTCGGCATCGCCATCGGAATTGAAGGCGACGGTGAAGCTGTCGCCCTTGCCCGGGTAGCCGCCGATGCTGGTCTGGAAGCTGAACGACGGCGTGCCGGGCACGGTGACGCTGATGTCGTTGCTCTGCCCCGGCACTATGCTGCCGGTGCCCAGCGAGTTGCCGGCGGAATCGTAGATCGTGTAGCCCTGGGTGCCGTCGCCGGCAGCGGCGTCGAACACCAGCTTGACCGGCATGCCGGCCTTGATCGCCGCCGCCAGGTCGGCGCTGTTGCTGGCGTCGAGCTCGGTGGTCAGGCTGGTGCCGCTGATGGTGCCGCTGCCGATGTTGCCGGTGGTGGTGGTGGAGACCAGCGGCGAGGCCAGCGCCAGGCGATTGGCGTCGGTCATGGCCACGGAGATGTCCGCCGCCGCGGTACGCGTCGGGATCACCGTAAAGCGGTCGCCGGCCTGGATGGTGCCGACGCTCTGCTGGCTGAGGCTGAAGCCGTCGAATTCCTTGGGCGGATCGTCGCTGAGGTCGCCGCTGCCCAGCACCTCGCCATCGGACAGGCGTCGGACGCTGTAGCCGGTGGCCGAGGTGAAGGTCACCTCGTAGTCGCTGGTGGTCAGCGCGCCACTGTCGTCGATGCTGACGTTGAGGTTGCCGGTGCCGCCGTTGAGGCCGTTGGCCAGGCTGCGGTTGCCGATCACGCTGGCGTCGTTGATGTCCTTGAACAGCTGGGCGCCGAAGTTGCCGTTGAGGTCCAGGCCCTGGGCCAGTTGGCTGTTGAAGGTGTCGGCGAGGACGATGGCCATGCGCCCCAGTTCGTTCTGGGTGGTGTTCAGCACCTCGCTGCGGTAGCGCAGCAGGCCGCCCATCTGGCCGCCGGTGACCACCGAGGTGACATCCACGGTCACGCCGCTGGAGCTGGAGTTCAGCGACAGGCTGTACTGCGACGGGTTGCTGGCGCTGGGCGCGGCGCTCAGGGTCGAGGCGTTGCTGCCCACCACCAGCGGCTGGCCGGAGCCCAGGTAGAGGTTGTAGCTGCTGCCCTGCTTGACCACGCTGACGCCGATCATGTCCGACAGCTGCACCACCGCCTGGTCGCGCTTGTCCTGCAGGTCGTTGGCGCTGGCGCCGGCGGATTCGGCGGCGGTGATCGCCTGGTTGTACTGGGCGATGGTCTTGGCCAGGTCGCTGACCTGCCCGGCCAGGCTGCTCATCTGGGTGTTGACGTAGCTGTTCTGGGTGCCCAACTGGGTGGAGATGGAATTGAAGCGTTGCGCCAGGTTCTTCGCCTGGGTCAGCACCAGTTGCCGCGAGGCGGCGTCGGTCGGGGTGCCGGCCGCGGTCTGCAGCGAGGCGAAGAAGTTCTGCATCACCGAGGACAGGCCGGTGGTGCTGTCCGACAGCAGCGAGTCGACCTGGTTGACCTGGCTCAGGTAGGTCTGCGCATCGCTGTTCACCGCCGTCGCGCCGCGCAGCTGGTTGGCCAGGAACTCGCTGTACATCCGGCGCACGTCCTGCACCGTGGTGCCGGTGCCGACGTAGTAGCGCCCGGAGAACTGCGCGGCCGAGCTGACCTGCATCGATTGCTGGCGGGTATAGCCGGCGGTGTCGACGTTGGTGATGTTGTTGCCGGTGGTGCTCAGCGCCGTTTGCGAAGCGTTGAGGCCGGACAGTCCTATGGATAACAGGCTCATGGGCTTTCCTTAGAGCGTTCCATTCTTCAAAGCGTACGGGTCGGGGCGTCGGCCATGGCCACGGTCTGGTAGACCTGCACCTGCCTGGCGATCTGCGAGACCTTGCGCGCATATTGCGGGTCGGTGGCATAACCGGCGCGCTGCAGTTCCTTCATGAACTGCTCGGGGCGCGCGGCGGAGTCCAGGGCGCCCTGGTAGCGGTCGTTGTTCTGCAGGAAGCTGACGTAGTCCTGGAAGCTCTGCTCGAAGGAGTTGTAGGCGCGGAACGAGGCCACTTCCTTCACCTGCTTGCCGTTCTCGTACTCGCTGGTGAGCGCGCGCGCCGAGTCGCCCCTCCAGCTCGAACCGCTCTTGATGCCGAACAGGTTGTGGCTGCTGCTGCCGTCGCGCTGGGCGATCATCTTCTTGCCCCAGCCGGTTTCCAGCGCGGCCTGGGCCACCAGGTAGCGCGGGTCGACGCCGATGCGCTTGGCCGCGCGTTCGGCCATGGGCAGCATGGTGGCGACGAAGTCGTCGGCCGAGGCGAACATGGACTTGCCCGGCTTGGTCGAGATGGCCGAGGTATCGGCGACGGCGGCGCTGCCGGCGGTATCGTCCTGGCGGGTGTAGCCCCTGCCGTTGCGCCAGTCGCTGCTGGCCAACTGCGCCGGCTGGCTGGTGCCGGCGGCATTGGCGTCCGGCACTATGCCGGCGGCGATGCGCTTGGCCAGCGTGCCCGGCAGGGCCAGGCGCCGCGCGTTCAGCGCCTGGCGGTCGTCGCGGCCGGGCTCGGGCTGCGTCAGCGGCTTGCCGCTGGCGGACCACAGGCTCTTCGCCCGCTGCCGGTCCTGCCCCGCCACCGCCTGGGTAGCCTGGGTATCGGATTGCGCCTGCACCTGGGCGAAGGGGTTGTTGCCGGTGTGGCGCACGCCCTGCATCTTCTCCATCTGCTTGACCAGCACGTCGGCCAGGCCGATGCCGTGCCCCTCGCGCGCCAGGGACACCGACAGCTGGTGGTCGTACATGTCCTGGTACTGCTTGGCGGTCTCGCTGTTGAGTGGGTTGTCCTTGGCGAACACCTCGTTGGCCGAGCGCATCGACTTGAGCATCTCGTTGAGGAACAGCGACTCGAACTCCTGGGCCACCTTGCGGATGTTGCCCTGGCTGTTGCGGTCGCCGCTCTTCAGCTGGCTCAAGCGGTTGAGGTCGGTGTAGGCCTGGCTGTCGCTGGCGCTGGCGCTGGCGCCGGAGTTGAGCAGTCGTGCGTCCATGGCGGCGTCCTCAGATGACGATCAGCTCGGCCTGCAACGCGCCGGCCTGCTTGAGGGCTTCGAGAATGGCCATCAGGTCGCTGGGCGCCGCGCCCACCTGATTCACCGCGCGGACGATCTCGTCCAGGGTGGTGCCCGGGCCGAACTTGAACATCGGCTTGGCTTCCTGCTCGGCGTTCACCCGCGAGCGCGGCACCACCGCGGTCTCGCCGTTGGAGAAGGGGCCGGGCTGGCTGACGATCGGGTCCTCGGTGATGGTCACGGTGAGGCTGCCGTGGGTCACGGCGGCCGGCGATACGCGCACGTTCTGGCCGATGACGATGGTGCCGGTGCGCGAGTTGATGATGACCTTGGCCACCGCCTCGCCGGACTGGATCTCCAGGTTCTCCAGCACCGACATGTAGTCCACCCGCTGGTTCGGGTCCAGCGGCGCGCTGACGCGCACCGAGCCGCCGTCGATGGCCTGGGCCACGCCCGGGCCGAGCATGTCGTTGATGCGGTCGACGATATGCTTGGCGGTGGTGAAGTCGGGGCGGTTGAGGTTCAGCGTCAGGCTGTTGCCCTGGTCGAAGCCGCTCGGCACCGCGCGTTCGACGGTGGCGCCGGAGGGAATGCGCCCGGCCGACGGCACGTTGACGGTGATCTTCGAGCCGTCGCGACCCTCGGCGTCGAAGCCGCCCACCACCAGGTTGCCCTGGGCGATGGCGTAGGTCTGGCCGTCGATGCCCTTGAGCTGGGTCATCAGCAGGCTGCCGCCGCGCAGGCTCTTGGCGTTGCCGATGGAGGAGATGGTCACGTCGATGGTCTGGCCCGGCTTGGCGAACGCCGGCAGGTCGGCGTGCACCGACACCGCGGCGACGTTCTTCAGCTGCACGTTGCCGCTGCCGGCCGGCACCTTGATGCCGAACTGCGCCAGCATGTTGTTGAAGGTCTGCAGGGTGAAGGGCGTCTGCGTGGTCTGGTCGCCGGAGCCGTTGAGGCCGACCACCAGGCCGTAGCCGATCAGCTGGTTGCTGCGCACGCCCTGGATGCTGGCGATGTCCTTCAGGCGCTCGGCGTGGGCGGCGAGCGTCAGGCAGGACAGGCCGAGTACTAAGAGCAGGCGGGAGAACATCGACATCTCAGGTCACCTGCTCAGAACGGCCACAGCGGGCTGAGGAAGAAGCGGTCCAGCCAGCCCGGCTGGCTGGCGTCGGCGAAGGCGCCGGTGCCCGAGTAGGTGATGCGCGCATCCGCCACGCGGGTCGAGGACACGGTGTTGTCGGTGGCGATATCGTCGGCGCGGATCAGCCCGGCGATGCGCACCAGCTCGTTGCCGGTGTTCAGCGTCATCCACTTCTCGCCGCGTACGGCGAGGATGCCGTTGGGCATGACTTCGGCCACGGTCACGGTGATCGAGCCGGTCAGGCTGTTGCTCTGCCCCGCCGCGCTGTCGCCCTTGGTCTCGCGGTTGCCGCTGTACTCGGCGCTGAGGCTCAGGTCGCCGCTGCCGAAGGGGTTGTTGGTGGTGGCCTTGCTGCCGAACAGCGAGGTCAGCCCCATCTTGTTGCTGCTGTCCTTGGAGATGTCCGAGTTGGCCTTCTTGCTCGCCTGGGTCTTCTCGTTGAGGGTGATGGTGATGATGTCACCGATGCGGAAGGCCTTGCGGTCGCCGTAGAGGTTGTTTTCGAACCCGGCCTGGTAGATGGAACCGTTGTTCTGCGCCGCGGGCATGGGCGTACGTGGCATGACCGGCGCGTAGTACGGGTCGTCCGGCTTCGGCGGAGGACTGACGCAACCGGCCAGCGCGGCGAGCGCCAGCAGCGGGAGAAGATGGGAACGGTTCATTGCAACTACCTCTCGGGGAGAGCCACTAACTGGCGGGCCGCGGGGCCCGCGTCATGCATCAAAGGTTCTGGGTGACGAAGGACAGCATCTGGTCGGCGGTGGAGATCACCTTGGAGTTCATCTCGTAGGCGCGCTGGGTGGTGATCATGTTGACCATCTCCTCCACCACGCTGACGTTGGAGTTCTCCAGGGTGTTCTGCTGCACGGTGCCCAGGCCGTTCAGGCCCGGGGTGCCGACCTGCGGCGCGCCGCTGGCGGCGGTTTCCAGGAACAGGTTGTTGCCGGTCGCCTGCAGGCCCGCCGGGTTGATGAAGTCGGCGGTCTGGATGTTGCCGATGATCTGCGGCTGCGAGTTGCCGGCCACGGTCACCGAGACGGTGCCGTCGTTGCCGACGGTGAAGGTCTGGGTTTCCGCCGGGACCACGATGGCCGGCTCCAGGGCGTTGCCGTTGGAGGTGACGATCTGGCCGTCGGAATTCAGGTGGAAGCTGCCGTCGCGGGTGTAGGCGACGGTGCCGTCCGGGGTCAGCACCTGGAAGAAGCCGCGGCCGTTGACCGCCATGTCCAGCGGGTTGTCGGTGGTCTGCAGGCTGCCGGCGGTGAAGTTCTTCTGGGTGCCGACGATGCGCACGCCGGTACCCAGCTGCAGGCCCGAGGGCAGTTGGCTGTCCTGGGTCGACTGGGCGCCGGGCTGGCGCTTGATCTGGTACAGCAGGTCCTGGAACTCGGCGCGGTCGCGCTTGAAGCCGGTGGTCGAGACGTTCGCCAGGTTGTTGGAAATGGTGGTCAGGTTCATGTCCTGGGCGGACAGGCCGGTCTTGCTGACCCACAGTGCCGGAAGCATATGTCTTCTCCTCGGGCGTCGGATTCATGACGCCTCGATCTGGTGATTAGCTAAATTGCAAAACCCGCGCCATGGCCTGGGAATCGTCCTCGGCGGTACGCATCATCTTCACGTGCAGCTCGAACTGGCGGGACAGCGCCAGGATCGAGGTCATCTCTTCCACCGCGTTGACGTTGCTCGCCTCGAGGAAGCCGGACTGCACGCTGGCGTTGGCGTCGGGCTGCGGCGCCGGCTGGCCCTGCTTCATGCGGATCATGCCGTCGGTGCCCTTCTCCAGCTGCTTCGGGTCCGGGGTGACCAGCTTGATGCGGTCGACGGTGGCCAGCGCGTTGGGATTGTTGCCCTGGCCGCGGACGGTGATGGTGCCGTCCTCGCCGATCTCGATCTTCTCTTCCGGCGGAATGGCGATCGGCCCGCCGTTGCCGAGCACCGGCAAACCGTCGCCGGTGCGCAGCTGGCCGAGGGCGTCGATTTCCAGGCTGCCGGTGCGCACGTAGGCTTCGCCGCCATCCGGGGCCTGCACGGCGATCCAGGCGTCGCCCTTGGCGGCGACGTCCAGGTCACGCCCGGTTTCCTGCAGGGCGCCGGCGGTGAAGTCGGTGGCCGGGCGTTCGCTCATGGCGAACACGCGCGCCGGAAAGCTGTCGCCGAAGACCGGCATCGCGCGCGCCTGTTCGAAGTCGCGACGGAAACCGGTCGTGGAAATGTTCGCCAGGTTGTTGGCGTGAGCCTGCATGGCCTGCGTGTTCTGGCTCGCGCCGCTCATGGCGACATACAGCATTCTGTCCAAGGCATTCCTCCAGTGCCGGGTCGGATTCCCGGCGGTGCTGGAGGTGTCTCAGCAAGGGCTGTGCCAGAATTGAAAAATCAGCGCAAGCCGCTGATTCGAAAGGACGAATGAAAAAGAAAAGGCTCCCGAAGGAGCCTGAGGGGCCGTCAGGCGGCGAGGGGCTGCCGCCTGCGGCAAGAGCGCTTTGCCGCCATCAACGCAGGTTGATGATGGTGTCGGAGATAGTGCTCTCGGTCTGCACGGTCTTGGCGTTGGCCTGGTAGTTGCGCTGCGCGACTATCAGGTTGACCAGTTGCGCGGTGAGGTCGACGTTGGACTCTTCCAGCGAGCCGGAGCCCACCGAGCCCAGGGTGCCGGAGGTCGGCGTGCCGATCACCGCCTCGCCCGAGGCCAGCGACTGTTTCCAGGCGGTGCTGCCGACCGGGGTCAGGCCCTGGGTGTTGGCGAAGTTGGCCAGCACCAGTTGGCCGATCACCTTGGACTGGCCGTTGGTGTAGGTGGCGTACATCTGCCCGTCCACGTCCACCGACAGGCCGGACATCTGGCCGGTGGCGTAGCCGTCCTGGGTCACCGCGGTGACCGCGAAGGCGGCGTTGGTCTGGGTGGTCTTGGTCAGGTCGAGGCTGATGCCGCCGGTGGCCCCGGCGGCGCCGTTGGCGCCCCAGGTCACCGGGTCAGTGGTGGAATCGGTGATCGCCGCCGGCACCCAGCCGGTGAGGGTCATGGTCTTGTCCGCATTGACGGTCATGCCGGTGGAGGTGACGCCGGTCAGCTGGCCGGAGCTGTTGAAGCTCAGCTGGCTGGTCAGCGGCGTGGTGCTGGTCGGGTCGGTCGGCGAGCGGCCGTCCACCAGGGTGTGCATGGTCCAGTTGTTGCTGCTGTCCTTGACGAAGTAGTTCGTCATGGTGTGCGAGTTGCCCTGGGAGTCGTAGATGTCCACCGAGGTCGACCAGTTGTAGCTGTCGGAATCGGCCGGGTCGAAGGTGGCGTTGGTCGGCGTGCTGGCCGCCGAGTTCAGGCTCAGCGTCGAGGTGATCTTCGAGGTCGGGCTCGGCGGCTGGTTGGCGGTGTCCACCTTCAGGTCGGTGATCACGCCGTTGACGACCGCGCCGCTGCCGTTGACGCCATAGCCCTGCAGGCGGTTGCCGGAGCCGTCGACGATGTAGCCGTTGGCATCGGTGTTGAAGGAGCCGTTGCGGGTGTACAGGCGGCTGCCGTTGTCGCTGACCATGAAGAAGCCGTTGCCGCTGATGGCCAGGTCCAGGCTGCGGCCGGTGGAGGTCAGGTTGCCTTGGGTGAACTGCTGCGACACCGACTGGGTGATCACGCCGCTGCCCACGGCGTTGCGCCCGGTGCCGAGCATCGAGGCGGCATAAAGGTCGGCGAACTCGGTGCGCGAGGACTTGAAGCCGGTGGTCCCGACGTTGGCGATGTTGTTGCCGGTCACGTTCAGGTCCGTGCTAGCGGCGTTCAAACCACTCAGGGCGGTATTGAAAGACATGGTCAGCTCCCGTGCCGAAGGACGGCGTTATTTTCCGATGGTCTGAATGCTGGAGGCGGAGACACTGCCGATGCCAGCGAGATTGAGGGTCATTTCCCCGCCGCTCTGGCCCAGCGTGACGCTGTTGACCGTGGCCGGCAGGTAGGTGGTCAGGGCGGTGCTGGTGCCGTCCAGCGAGGCCGTGGCCTTGATGGTGTAGGTGCCGGAGGCCACCTGCTCGCCGCTGTCGTCCTTGCCGTCCCAGGTGAAGTCGATGTTGCCGCTCTTCTGGCTGCCCATATCGATGGTGCGCACCAGCTCGCCGTCGTCGTCATAGATTTTCAGGGTCACGCCATCGCCGTTGGACGGCATCACCAGCGAGCCCTGCACGCCGGCGCTGGGGTCGTCGACCTGGACCTTGCTGGAGTTGACGATCACCGAGCGGCCGACCAGGGACGAGGCCTGCAGCGCCTGGGACGACTGGAACGAGGAATAGAAGTTGCCCAGGGTGGTATCCAGGTTCTCCATGCTCTCCAGGCTGCTGAACTGGGCGAGCTGGGAGACGAACTGGGTATTGTCCTGCGGGTCCAGCGGGTTCTGGTTGTTCAGCTGGGTGACCAGCAGTTGCAGGAACGAATCCTTGCCCAGCGCACTGGTGCCGGTTTCCGAGGTGGAAGACGAGGAACTCGACCCGGCGTTCAGCGACGAGAGGATCGAGTTCGAAGTGCTACTGGTGTTGTCGATGCTCATGGGGCGTCCTCTGCGCTTACTGACCCAGGGTCAGGACCTTCTGCATCATCTGCTTGGCGGTGTTCATCATTTCCGCGTTGCTCTGGAAGGAGCGGCTGGCGGACATCATGTCGGCCATTTCCTCCACCACGTTGACGTTGGGGTAGTACACGTAGCCGTTGGCGTCGGCGGCCGGATGGTTCGGCTCGTAGCGCGGCACCAGCGGGCTCTGGTCCTCGACCACGCCCAGCACCTGCACGCCGGTGCCGGCCTGGTCGGTGTCCTGGAACAGCGAGCCCTGGCCGCTCTGCGCCTGCTGGAACATGGCGGAGAACACCGGGTGGCGGGCGCGGTAGGTCTGGTCGATGCTCGAGGACACGCTCTCGGCGTTGGCGATGTTCGAGGCGGTGGTGTTCAGACGGGTGGTCTGGGCACTCATGCCGCTACCGGCGATGTTGAAGACACTGGCAAGGGACATGGCTATCACTCTCCGCGCAGGGCGCCCATCAGGCCTTTGAACTTGCTGTTGAGGAAGGTGAAGCTGGCCTGGAACTGCACGGCGTTCTGCGCGTAGTTGGCCTGCTCGACCTGCTCGTCGACGGTGTTCTGGTCGATGGAGGGATTGGTCGGGATGCGGTATTTCAGCGAGTCGTCGCCCATGGCCACGCCGTCGGCCTCGATGTGCCGGGCGTTGGTGACGGCGGTGCTGAAGGTGCCGCTCTTGGCCTTGTCGGCCTGGGCCGCGAGCACGGAAGCGAAGTCCAGGTCGCGCGCCTTGTAGTTGGGGGTGTCGGCGTTGGCCAGGTTGTTGGCCAGCACTTCGGCGCGCTGCGAGCGGAAGCTGAGCGCTTGTGCGTGGATGCCGAGGGCGGAGTCGAAGCTGATGCTCATGGTCACGAACCTGTTTGCCGGTGTGGGCTTGCCAGCACTTCAGCAAGGTGCGTGCCAAAACGTTAAAGCCTTATTAATCAATGAATTGCCGATGATCCGCAAGCGGCAAGGGGCGGCAAACCGCGGCAAGCGGCAAGGCCTTACCGCCCGGCGGCAATGCGTTCTGCCCATTCGAAGGGGTTACCCTCACCCCGGCCCTCTCCCGCAAGCGGGAGAGGGGGCTGCCCGAGCCACCGGGGCGTCCGGTGTGGGCGGTGAGTCCAATCGCGGACAAGGTCCGCTCCTACGCGCCCGTGCTTCCCTGGAACCGTAGGATGGGTTGAGCCTGCGAAACCCATGCGGTGGTGGCGATGGGTATCGCTTCGCTCAACCCATCCTACGGGGCGTGGTGTTTGCCGGAAGCGTAGGAGCAACTGTCTTGCCGGCCGCGCCGAGACGCGCCTCAACGGATGGGTTGAGCCTTGGCGAAACCCATGCGGTTGCGGTGATGGGTATCGCTTCGCTCAACACCATCCTACGAAAGCCATGCTCGCTCATGCGGTAGGAGGACCTTGTCCGCGATTGGACTCACCGCACACGCCGAAACGCCCCTTCAATCCATCCTACGAAAAGCCCCCAGGCACAGCCGGCAAGACGGCGAACGGCTCGTGCGGATAGGCGAAGGGCGCCCTTCCGTGATCGGCATAATGCCCGGCTACTTGGCCTTGTAGATGATCCCCGGGTTGCACTGGACCATCTGGTAATGCTCCGGCAGCCCATTGAGCGCCTCGGAGGCGCCGAGGAACAGGTAGCCGCCGGGCTTGAGCGCCGCGTGCATGCGCAGCAGGATGTCGCGCTTGACCTCGGCGGAGAAGTAGATGAGCACGTTGCGGCAGAAGATCAGGTCGAACTTGCCGAGGGTGGCGTAGCTCTCCAGCAGGTTCAGCGCGCGGAACTCGACGCGGCCCTTGATCGCCGGCTTCACCGCCCAGCGCCCCGGCCCCTTGGTGTCGAAGTAGCGCTGCAGGCGCTCCTGGGACAGCCCGCGGCCGATGGCCAGGCTGTCGTACTCGCCGGCCTTCGCCGCGTTGAGCATGGAACCGGAGAGGTCGGTGGCGACGATCTGCACGCCGGCCTTGAGCTGGCCGAGGTTGGTCTTCTCGAACTCGTCGATGGTCATCGACAGCGAATAGGGTTCCTGCCCCGAGGAGCAGGCCGCCGACCAAATGCGCAGGCGCTGGCCCGGGTTGGCCTTGATCAGCTCGGCGAGGATGCGGTTCTTCAGTACCTCGAAGGGATAGGTGTCGCGAAACCAGAGGGTCTCGTTGGTGGTCATGGCATCCACCACCTGCTCGCGCAGCTGGCTGCGGACCTGGATCTTCTGCACCAGCTCGCCCAGGCTCCTGATGCCCTGCTGCTCCATCAGCTTGTTCAGGCGGCTGGCGACCAGGTACTGCTTGTTGGCACCCAGGACGATGCCGCAGGCCTTTTCCAGGAAGTCCCGGAACAGCTCGAATTCCATGTTGGTCGATGTCACCGATCACGCCTCTTTCCAGTTGGCCGGGCGTCGATCCCGACGCCAGGCGGCCGGGGTCGCCCCCGGCCGTTGCAGACTACCCCGAAGTGCCCTCCTCAGCGTGCGTCCGCCGCCTTGATGCGCTCGACGACACGCGCCGCCAGATCATCGGGCCGGAACTTGGCGAGGAAGTCGTTGGCGCCGACCTTCCGCACCATCGCCTGGTTGAACACCCCGGACAGCGAAGTATGCAGGAGAATGTGCAGGTCCTGCAGCCGCGGATCGTGGCGAATCTCCGCGGTCAGGGTGTAGCCATCCATTTCCGGCATCTCGATGTCGGAGATCACCATCAGCAATTCCTGGCCCGGATTGCCACCGGCGGCCAGCATCTGTTGAAGGTAGTCCAGCGCCTGGCGTCCGTCATTGAGCGCGAGCACTTCCACGCCCACGGTCTCCAGGCAGCGGATCAGTTGCTTGCGCGCCACCGAGGAGTCGTCCACCACCAGCACCCGCTTGGTCACCGCCTGGGCCTGGGTGTCGGCGTCGATCACGCCTTCGGAGATGTCCTCGCTGGTGGGCGCGACCTCGGCGAGGATCTTCTCCACGTCGATGATCTCCACCAGTTGCTTGTCCACCCGCGTCACCGCCGTCAGGTAGTGGTCGCGGCCGGTGCCCTTGGGTGGCGGATGGATCTCCTCCCAGTTCATGTTGACGATGCGTTCCACCGAATGCACCAGGAAGCCCTGCACCTTGGTGTTGTACTCGGTGATGATCACGAAGCTGTTGTCGATCTCGCGCAGGCCGCGACGGCCGGTGGCCATCGACAGGTCGAGGATCGGGATGGTGCCGCCACGGATGTTCGCCACCCCGCGCACCACCGGACTGGACTTGGGCATCACGGTCAGGCGCGGGCACTGCAGTACCTCCTTCACCTTGAACACGTTGATGCCGTACAACTGGCTGCCATCCAGCCGGAACAGCAGCAGTTCGAGACGATTCTGCCCAACCAGCTGCGTTCGCTGGTTGACCGAATCCATGACTCCGGCCATTGCGCCCCCTTCGTATCCGCCGTGCCGCCCAGGGCGGCAATCGGCACGAGCCTTGCTTGAAGTCGTGGCATGAAACTGCCAACGACGTTTTTCCGACGGTCCCGAGCCCATGCCCTGTCACTCTGCGGAGTGCTCGGCATGCTGGGCGCGTTCGCCCCGGGTCCGACCTGGGCCGACGACTTCACCGCGCCCGAGATTCTTATCGGCTCCACCCAGGGCTTTCTTGAGTTCAAGGTGGAAGATTATCTGCAACGCAGCGGCATCGAAGCACGCTACGAGATAGAAGTGGCGCGCATCGACCCGCGCCTGCGCCTGGCGGCCTGCGACAAGGACCTGACGCAATCCCTGGAAAGCCCCGCGCAGCCCGTGGGGCGCGTCTCGGTGCTGGTGCGCTGCGAAGGCTCCTCGCCCTGGTCGGTATACGTGCCGGCCCAGGTCAAGCTGTTCCGCCAGGTAGTGGTGACCACCCAGCCGCTCAAGCGCGACCACGTGCTGGAGTCGGGCGACATCAGCCTGATGGAGCGCGACATCGGCCTGCTCAGCCAGGGCTACCTGACCGACCCGCAGCAGGCCGTGGGGCAGAAGCTCAAGCGACCGACGGTCAGCGACCAGATCCTCGCCCCGGTGTTCCTCGAACAGGCCGCGGCGGTGCGCAAGGGCGACCAGGTGGTGATCCGCGCGCAAACCGGCGCGGTCAACGTGGTGATGCCCGGCGAGGCCATGGCCGACGGGGTGCCCGGCGAGCAGATTCGCGTGCGCAATCTGCGTTCGCAGCGCATCATCAAGGCCCGGGTGGTGGAGCCAGGCGCGGTGCAGGTCACGCTCTAGCGGCGGAAGTCTGGCGCTTGCGCGCCAGCCTTCACTAAACTGTGCGAAGGCGCACGAAAAACCGCCCTAAAGTTTTATGGATGTCAGCCGAAACCTACAGGCAAGCGTCCTAAACCCGCAGAGGTTCACTACCATGGTCATCGACTTCAACCGGCTGAACAATGCCAGCGCGCCGGTCTCCACCGGCAGCACCGGCAAGCCCCAGGCCGGCCGCAGCGAAGCCGCCGGCAGCGAAAGCGCCGGCAGCGCGTCGGCCACTGGCAGCGGTGAGTCCGTGCAACTGAGCAGCACCGCCCAGCAATTGCAGAAAGCCAGCGACCAGCTGAAAGACCAACCCGTCGTCGACTCGGAAAAGGTCGCGCGGCTGAAGCAGGCCATCGCCGATGGCAGCTACCAGGTCGACAGCCAGAAAGTCGCCGGCAAACTGCTCGACTTCGAATCCCAGCGCTGAGCGCGGGGTTCCCCAAGGACGCCCTGAACGCCGAGCCGCCATGCCAAACGCCAGCCTGCTCCATCTGATCACCGAGGATATCGGCGCCGCCGAGGCTCTTCTGCAGCTGATCGAGGACGAATTCCACGCCCTCGACGCGCGTGACCTGGAGCGCCTGCAGGGCCTGCTCGACAGCAAGCTGCCGCTGCTCCAGCAGCTGGAGCGCAATGGCCGCCAGCGCAGCGAGACGCTGCGCCAGGCCGGCGTCGGCAGCGACCGCACCGGCCTCGCCGCGCTGGCCGCGCAGGGCAAGGTGGAGCCGGGCACCGTGGAACTCAGCGAGCGCCTGGCGGCGCTGCTGGAACAATGCCAGCAGGCCAACCTGCGCAACGGCCGCATCATCCGCAACAACCAGCACGCCACCGGCCGCCTGCTGGACATCCTCCGCGGCCAGGACACCCCCAGCCTCTACGATCGCCGTGGCGGCGCGACCCAGGGCAGCCGCCAGCGTCCCCTCAGCCAGGCCTGAACCCTGGCGTCCGGCAGGGCGATGCGGCAGAATGCCATCGCCTTGCAAAAGAAAATTCCCACAATAAATACATCTGGAGATCGTAGGACAGTGGCAAGCCCGTTCGCCGAGGAAAATGGCCCGCAACCGCCGAAAACGCTCAAGGCGGCCGTGGAGATCCAGGCCAACCTGCGAATCCTGATGGATAGCCATGACCCGCTGGTGATCAGCTTCGCCGAGCGCAACCAGCGCTTCCAGAGCTTCGTCGTCGCGGTGGACCGCGAACGCAACCGGGTGGCCCTGGACGAACTGATCCCCAATGACGGCGAGCGTTTCCTGCAGAATGGCGAGAACTTCCGCATCGAAGCCTTCCATGAAGGCGTGCGGATCGCCTGGGAATGCCAGCAGGCCGCGCAGTTCAGCGAACTCGACGGCGCCCGCTGCTACTGGCTGCCGATGCCCGCCGAGATGCTCTACCACCAGCGCCGCAACGCCTACCGCGCCGCCCTCAAGCAGACCCAGCCGGTCGCCGTGGAACTGGCCGGCGACAAGCTCAAGGCCGCGCTGAGCGGCAACCTGCTGGACATCTCCGCCACCGGCTGCAAGGTGCGCTTCGCCGGCGACGTGCACGAGCGCCTGCAACCCGGCCAGCTCTACGAGCGCTTCACCGCCCGCCTGCCGTTCGGCGCCATCACCGTGGAAGTGGAACTGCGCCACGTGCACTTCGACGAGAAGGTCAACGCCAGCTTCGCCGGCCTGCGCTTCAACCGCCTGAGCGGCCTGGAGCAGCGCCACATCGAGCGCTTCGTCTACCAGCTGCAGCGCGAAGCGCGTCGCTTCGAGAAGGACGAGCTGTTCTAGCGCCCGTCCTTCCCCGCCCTACCCCGGCCGGCTTTCCTCTTCCGCCTCGGGCACGCCGGGTGCCTCCGGCACCGCGGGCGCTGGCGCCGGGGTGGTCTTCATCTGTTCTTCCACCGTTTCGTCGGCCACCCGCGGGTCGAGCGCCGCCGACAGCGGCGAGCTGGCCAGGCTGTCGGCCATGGGCACGTGCTTCACCGGCGCCTCGTCGACACGGTGCAGACCGGTGACCTTCTCCGGGCGCACGCGCCAGATGACGATCAGCGCGCAGGTCGCGGCGAAGGCGTAGAGCATGTTCGGGCCGAAGGCACGCATCAGCGCTCCGGTCGCCAGCGGGCCGACGCAGGCGCCAACGCCGAAGGTGACCAGCAGCATGGCGGTCAGCGATACCCGCCGCTCGCCCTCGACGTGGTCGTTGGAGAAGGCCACCGCCAGCGGGTAGAGGGTGAACTGCACCAGGCAGACCATGAAGCCCATCGGCACCATGGCCTCCATCGGCAGCGACGGCAGCACCGCCAGCGGCAAGGCGAACACCAGCAGCAGGATGCCGGCGCTGCGGATCAGCAGCGCGCGGTCGTAGCGGTCCGACAGCCAGCCCAGCGGCCACTGCACCAGCAAGCCGGCGAAGATGCACACGCCCATGAACACGCCGATCTGCTCGACGCTCAGGCCCTGCTCGGTGGCGTACAGCGGCGCCAGGCCGTAGAAGGAACCGATCACCAGCCCGGAGACCAGCACCGTGGTCAACGACTGCGGCACCCGCTGGATGAAGAAGCGCGGCTCCAGCGGAGCCGGATGCAGCGGCGCGGGGTGGACCTTGTGGGTGATGGACACCGGGATCAGCGACAGGGCGAAGGCCAGCGCGATCATCATCGGCAGGTCCGGGCCCAACCCCGGGTGCGCCACCAGGATCAGCTGGCCGGCCACCAGGCCCAGGTAGGAGGCCACCATGTAGCCGGCGAACACCGCGCCGCGCTGGCGCGCCTCGGCCTGCTCGTTGAGCCAGCTCTCGATGACCATGTACTGGCACATCATGCCCAGGCCGATGAGCGTGCGCAGCAGCAGCCAGATCGCCGGCCAGCTGGTCAGGCCGATGCCCAGCACCGCCGCCACCACCAGGCCGCCGCAGGCGACGTAGGCGCGGATGTGGCCGACGCGTGCGATCAGCCGGTGGCCGATCTTGCCGCCCAGCACCAGGCCCAGGTAATAGGCCGCCATCATGGCGCCGATCCACAGGCCGTCGACCTTCTCGGCGGCCAGGCGCAGGCCCAGGTAGGTGCTCAGCAGGCCGGAGCCGGTGAGCAGGGTGAGGGTGGCGAAGTAAAGCGCACGGAAGGCAGTGAAAATCCGCATCGGACCTCCGGTCCAAGACGGGCGGCAGGACGCCGCCGTACTACACGAAGCACGCCCGCGCGAAGGCGGGCGTTCGCTACCAGCCTAGAGCCTGCCGCAAGGCGCGTCGAGCCCTTTGACGGGTACGCAAAGAAAGGCGTCGTCCATGGCAAAGCCGGAGGTCGGAACCCGCCGTGGCGGGCTCCGCTCGGCCTCAGGCCTGGGCGGCCAGCACCCGGCGCTCCCAGGGGGTGATTTCGTCGAAGAAGCTGGTCAGTTCCAGCTCCTTGCTAGCCACGTAGCCGTCGACGAATTCGGCGCCGAACATCCGCCGCGCCAGCTCGCTGCGCTTCAGGCGGCGCAAGGCGTCGTACATGGTGCAGGGCAGCAGCAGTTCGTCCGGCACCTCGAACTCGCCCTGGATGGCCGCGCTGGGTTCCAGCTCGTTGTCGATGCCGTGCAGGCCGGCAGCCAGGCTGGCGGCGATGGCCAGGTAGGGATTGGCGTCGGCGCCCGCCAGGCGGTTCTCCACCCGCCGCGCCACCGGCGGGCTGGCCGGGATGCGCAGGCCGGCGGCGCGGTTGTCGTGGGACCAGCAGGCGTTGTTCGGCGAGGCGTAGGGGTGGCACAGGCGCTGGAACGAGTTGACGTTGGGCGCGAACAGCAGGGTGAAGTCGGCCAGGCAGGCCTGCAGGCCGCCGATGAAATGCCGGAAGGCCGGCGTGGCCTCGCCCTCGGCGTCGCTGAAGATGTTGCGGCCCTCGCCGTCTACCACGCTCTGGTGGATGTGCATGGAGCTGCCCGGGGTGTGCGCCAGCGGCTTGGCCATGCACACGACGAGCAGGCCGTGCTTGAGCGCCACTTCCTTGAGCAGGTGCTTGAACAGGAAGGTCTGGTCGGCCAGCAGCACCGGGTCGCCGTGCAGGAAGTTGATCTCGAACTGGCTGGTGCCCATCTCGTGCATGAAGGTGTCGCGCTCCAGCCCCACCGCGGCCATGCAGCGGTAGACGTCCTCGAAGAACGGGCGCAGGCCGTTGTTGGACGACACGCTGAACGCCGAGTGGCCCATCTCGCGGCGGCCGTCCAGGCCCAGCGGCGGCTGGAACGGCTGCTGCGGGTCCGGGTTGGGGGCGAAGACGAAGAATTCCAGCTCGGTGGCCACCACCGGTTGCCAGCCATATTCGGCATAGCGCGCCACCACCTGCTTGAGCAGGCCGCGGCTGGACAGGCCGGAGGGCTGGCCGTCCAACTCCACCGCGTCGCAGATGGCCAGGGCGCGCGGAGTGTCGCTCCAGGGCAGGCGGTGGACCTGGGTGGGCTCGGCGATCAGGGCCAGGTCGCCGTCGTCGCTGCCGTAGAAGCGCGCCGGCGGGTAGCCGCCCATGATGCACTGCAGCAGCACGCCGCGGGCCAGCTGCAGGCGCCGCCCGGAGAGGAAGCCCTCGCCGGTCATCACCTTGCCGCGCGGCACCCCGTTGAGGTCGGGGGTGACGCATTCGATCTCTTCGACTCCAGCCAGGCGCTCGGCGAGCGGGCTGCGTCCTTCGCTAGTCATGACTTCTTATCCTTGTAATACGGCCGCACACAGGCTGTGCGACCTGTACAAAATACGCACCGGTCGTTCGATATTTCAAGCAGGTGGATGAAGGGAATTTCCGTACGCCACCGTAGTGTGCCGACTGCGCCGAGGCGCTCTTCGTAGGATGGGTTGAGCTTGCGAAACCCATCGGGCCATGGTGATGGGTATCGCTTCGCTCAACCCATCCTACGGGGCTGCCCCGCCCGCTCCTACGGGGTACGCCACACACCGCGCCCATGAACGAAAACGCCGCCCCGAGGGGCGGCGCTGCGAACCTGGCGATCCGTCAGAACAGCTTGGTGAACAGCCAGTACAGCGAGCCAGATAGCATGATCGCCGCCGGCAGCGTCAGCACCCAGGCCATCAGCAGGTTGCGGATGGTGCGCATCTGCAGGCCCGAGCCGTTGGCCGCCATGGTCCCGGCCACGCCGGAGGACAGCACGTGGGTGGTGGACACCGGCAGGCCGTACATGTCCGCCGCGCCTATGGTGAGCATCGCCACCACCTCGGCCGAGGCGCCCTGGGCGTAGGTCAGGTGGCTCTTGCCGATCTTCTCGCCGACGGTCACCACGATGCGCTTCCAGCCGACCATGGTGCCCAGGCCGAGGGCGATGGCCACGGCGATCTTCACCCACAGCGGGATGAAGCGGGTAGCGTCGTCGATCTTGCCCTTGAAGGCCATCAGCCGCGCCTGGGTATCGGCGTCGAAGTCGCCGGCCTTGTCCTTGTCCATCACGCGGATGGTCTCGGAAGCCAGGTACATGTCGTTGCGCACGTTGGCCATGGCCTCGGCGGGCACCTTGGCCAGGCTGCCGTAGCTCTTCACCTCGGCGCCGATGCTGCCGGTCAGCGCGGCCAGCGAGGGCACCACGGCCGGCTTCACTTCATGGGTGCGGATGTATTCCGAGAGCACCGGGCGCGGGTCGGCCGGCGCCGAGCCCTGGGCGCTGCGTTGCAGGCCCTGCTGGGTGGCCTCGGCGAGGACCACGAAGGCGGTGGTCTGGTCGGCCGGGATGGCGCGGTTCAGCGCGTAGGCCATGGGCACGGTGCCGATCAGGATCAGCATGATCAGGCCCATGCCCTTCTGCCCGTCGTTGGAGCCGTGGGCGAAGGACACCCCGGTGCAGGTCAGCACCAGCAGCCCGCGAATCCACCACGGCGGCGGCGCCTTGGCCTTGGGCGCCTTGTACAGCGCGCGGTTCTTCACCAGCAGGCGCAGGGCCAGCAGCAACAGCGCCGAGCAGGCGAAGCCGATCAGCGGCGAGAGCAGCAGCGAGTAGCCGACCTTGGTCGCCTGCGCCCAGTCCACGCCGTTGGTGCCGTCGCGGCCGTGCATCAGCGCATTGGCCACGCCGACGCCGATGATCGAGCCGATCAGAGTGTGCGAGGACGACGCCGGCAGGCCCAGCCACCAGGTGCCGAGGTTCCACAGGATGGCGGCGATCAGCAGGGCGAAGACCATGGCGAAGCCGGCCGAGGAGCCGACCTGCAGGATCAGCTCCACCGGCAGCAGGGCGATGATGCCGAAGGCCACCGCGCCGCTGGAGAGCAGCACGCCGAGGAAGTTGAAGCAGCCGGACCAGACCACCGCGAAGTGCGGCGGCAGCGAATGGGTATAGATGACGGTGGCCACGGCGTTGGCGGTGTCGTGGAAGCCGTTGACGAACTCGAACCCCAGGGCGATCAGCAGGGCCACACCGAGCAGCAGGAAAGGCGTCCAGGTGGTGACCGCGCTGGCCACCTCGTCGACGTCGTGGACCAGGCTCCAGGCAGAGAACAGCAGGCCGACGGCCAGCAATGCATAGAACGCCAGGGCGGTGAGACGGCCGGGCTTGCTGTCCAGGTGCGGGCGGCCTTCGAGAACGGCGGCGCCGTCCCTGGCCAGGGTTTCGCTAGTCATGCGGGAATCCGGTTGCGGGAGATGACCGCGCCAGCATGACGGGCAAGTGTGACAATTTATGTCTGGGAGGCCGAGAACATCCCTGGCGTAGGGCGGATAACCGTTCGCGGTTATACGCCGCCTCGCCTTCCTCATCGACCACGCCCTGGCCGCGCCGGTGTCAGCCGCGTGACAGTTCAGGCGTCGTTGCGCTTGCGGAAGGCCCAGCGCCAGGCCAGCAGGGTGAAGCTGGCCACCAGCATCACCAGCAGCCAGAAACCATGGGGGTTCTCCGCCAGGGGAATGCCGCCGACGTTCATGCCGAAGAAGCCGGCGACTATGTTGATCGGCAGCGCCAGCACCGTGACCACCGTCAGGGTGAACAGGGTGCGGTTGCTCTGTTCGTTGAGCTGCGCGGCGATCTCTTCCTGCAGCAGCTTGATGCGCTCGCCCAGGGAGGTGAGGTCGCTGATCACCAGGGAGAATTCCTCGGTGGCCTCGCGCAGGTCGCGCACGTCGGCCTCCTGCAGCCAGTCCGGCGGGCGGTTG